>OJKH01000031.1_pt1 | contig 119180 bp, 116 predicted proteins | sample 1596471 | NCBI WGS metagenome assembly OJKH01 (sample SAMEA4350108, study PRJEB24818) | metagenome | biome: human; feature: gut; material: faeces | place: Denmark | collected 2013-09
CCCACTATCGAGATAAACGCCTGACAGGCGAGATCTACTTCAGCGAGAAATGGAAGAAAGGAGCAAGCCCGGTCACCATTAACCTGGAGCAAAGCTATCTAAGTAGTGTTTTTAGCGAACTATCCCGTCTGGGCGAATGGTCGTATCCGAACCCACTGGAGAACATGCGAAAATTCACCATCGCAGAAAAAGAGATGGCATGGCTTACCCATGAGCAGATTGTTGAATTGCTGGCTGATTGCAAACGTCAGGACCCAATTCTGGCACTGGTAGTTAAGATATGCTTAAGCACAGGCGCACGCTGGCGTGAAGCCGTAAATCTTACCCGCTCACAGGTGACCAAATACCGAATTACCTTTGTCAGAACGAAGGGGAAGAAAAACAGAAGCATCCCTATCAGTAAAGAGCTTTACGAAGAGATCATGGCGCTTGATGGGTTCAATTTCTTCACAGACTGCTATTTTCAATTTTTATCCGTGATGGAAAAAACGTCTATCGTGCTCCCTCGCGGTCAACTCACACACGTTCTGCGCCATACGTTTGCGGCGCACTTCATGATGTCGGGTGGAAACATTCTGGCCTTACAAAAAATTCTCGGACACCACGATATAAAAATGACTATGCGTTACGCACATCTGGCACCGGATCATCTGGAAACGGCGCTCCGTTTCAATCCTCTGGCAACGCTGCCAAGTGGCGACAAAGTGGCGGCAGCGGTTGGCATTACCCCGTAATAACCACCACTGACCACCAACCTAACTTATTGTTTTTAATCTAACTTATTGTTTTCATTAACCCGTTTACATAAATGGGTTTTTTGTTATCTAAAATTTATCTACTACCCTGCAACCCTCTCAACCATCCTCAAAATCTCCTCGCGCGATAGCGGCTTACGGTCGGTGACAAAATGCAGCGTCATCCCCTCAATAAACGCATCAAGCGCGCGGGCGGTTCCGGGTTCAAACCATTGTTCGAGCGTTTGCTGACTGCGCTGCATCCAGTTTTGCATTACCGTTTTTAATAGCGGTTTTCGGCTAGCCAGCGCGTAGAGCTGGTACATCAGCTCCATATTATCCGGCGTTGCAACCTGTGAGCTGTAGATCATATCGGTGATAGCCTGGCATGCGCCTTGAGCATCACTAACATCGCTAAAAAATGCCTGATATTGCCGGGACATAATCTCAGTAAAACTGCTGAACGCCTCCAGCAACAACTCATCAATTCCTGAAAAATAGTAGGTCATCGATCCCAACGGTACCCCGGCAAGGGTAGCAATTTTGCGGTGCGTAACAGCATGTATTCCGTAAAGTTTCACCGCCTCCAGCGTGGCCTGGATAATTTTTTCTCGCCGTTGCGGATCGTTAGCGCGACGCATGTCATTTCCTCTCTCTGCAATTGTGTACAAATGTACACAACCTTGCTAATGTTGTCTTCCCTCTTCTTATTTTGACGTGATCTATGACCGTAAATTCTTCACGTAATGCATTGAAACGCCGAACCTGGGCGCTGTTTATGTTCTTCTTTTTGCCAGGCCTGTTAATGGCGTCCTGGGCAACCCGTACGCCTGCTATCCGCGATATTCTCTCTGTCTCGATCGCTGAAATGGGCGGTGTTCTCTTTGGTCTGTCGATCGGTTCGATGAGCGGTATTCTCTGCTCGGCGTGGTTAGTGAAACGCTTTGGGACACGTAATGTCATCCTGGTCACGATGTCCTGCGCATTGATCGGGATGATGATATTAAGTCTGGCACTCTGGCTGACATCGCCCCTGCTCTTTGCCGTTGGTCTCGGCGTCTTTGGGGCAAGTTTTGGTTCTGCGGAAGTGGCGATAAACGTTGAAGGTGCCGCCGTTGAGCGAGAAATGAATAAAACGGTTTTGCCGATGATGCACGGTTTTTATAGCCTGGGCACGCTGGCAGGCGCTGGTGTCGGGATGGCACTGACGGCCTTTGGCGTTCCGGCAACGGTGCACATTTTATTGGCGGCGCTGGTAGGTATCGCACCTATTTATATCGCCATTCAGGCAATCCCTGACGGTACGGGCAAAAATGCTGCCGATGGCACCCAGCATGGCGAAAAAGGCGTACCTTTTTATCGCGATATCCAGTTGCTGCTGATAGGTGTTGTGGTGCTGGCGATGGCCTTTGCCGAAGGTTCTGCCAACGACTGGTTACCCTTATTAATGGTTGACGGTCACGGTTTTAGCCCTACTTCCGGCTCGCTGATTTATGCCGGTTTTACCCTGGGGATGACCGTTGGACGCTTCACCGGCGGTTGGTTCATCGACCGTTACAGTCGCGTTGCCGTGGTTCGGGCCAGTGCACTAATGGGGGCGTTGGGTATTGGGCTGATTATTTTTGTCGATAGCGCCTGGGTCGCTGGGGTGTCTGTTGTACTCTGGGGACTGGGTGCCTCGCTGGGCTTCCCGCTGACCATTTCTGCCGCCAGCGATACCGGCCCCGATGCACCAACCCGCGTCAGTGTGGTAGCAACGACCGGTTATCTGGCTTTCCTCGTCGGGCCGCCGCTGCTGGGCTATCTCGGCGAACATTATGGATTACGTAGTGCAATGCTGGTTGTACTGGCGCTGGTTATTCTCGCGGCTATTGTCGCGAAAGCCGTCGCCAAACCCGATACCAAAACGCAGACGGCGATGGAGAATAGTTGATGAGCATTAAATTAATTGCGGTAGACATGGATGGTACTTTCTTAAGCGATCAAAAAACCTATAACCGTGAGCGGTTTATGGCTCAGTATCAGCAAATGAAAGCACAAGGCATTCGCTTTGTGGTCGCCAGCGGGAATCAATATTATCAGTTGATCTCTTTCTTCCCTGAAATTGCTAATGAAATTGCCTTTGTGGCTGAAAACGGCGGCTGGGTAGTGAGTGAAGGCAAAGATGTTTTTAATGGCGAGCTGTCGAAGGATGCCTTTACTACTGTCGTGGAACATTTGCTGACGCGCCCGGAAGTGGAAATTATTGCCTGCGGAAAAAATAGCGCCTATACGCTCAAAAAATATGACGATGCCATGAAAACGGTGGCGGAAATGTATTATCACCGTCTGGAATACGTCGATAACTTTGACAACTTAGAAGATATTTTCTTTAAGTTTGGCCTGAATCTTTCCGATGAACTGATTCCACAAGTACAAAAAGCATTACATGAGGCCATCGGCGATATTATGGTGCCAGTCCACACCGGCAACGGCAGCATCGATCTGATTATCCCCGGCGTACATAAAGCCAATGGCCTTCGCCAACTGCAGAAATTATGGGGAATAGACGACAGCGAAGTGGTGGTCTTTGGCGATGGCGGTAACGATATTGAGATGCTGCGTCAGGCAGGCTTTAGTTTTGCAATGGAAAATGCCGGCAGCGCGGTCGTCGCAGCGGCAAAATACCGGGCAGGCTCCAATAACCGTGAAGGCGTACTGGATGTGATCGATAAAGTGCTTAAACACGAAGCGCCATTTGACCAATAAAAACGGCAGCACGCCCGGCAACACAATACCTGAATGAAGGCTGCATAATTCGCGGAAATTAACCCGCTGCATTATTTCAGGCGAAATGATTATGAAAAATTGTCTACTGTTGGGCGCGCTTTTAATGGGCTTTACTGGTGTGGCGATGGCGCAAAGTGTCACCGTCGATGTGCCGAGTGGATACAAAGTGGTTGTAGTTCCTGATTCAGTCAGCGTTCCACAAGCGGTCAGCGTCGCGACTGTGCCGCAAACCGTCTATGTGGCTCCTGCGCCAGCTCCGGCTTACCGCCCGCATCCTTATGTTCGCCATCTTGCCAGCGTAGGTGAAGGGATGGTTATCGAACACCAGATTGACGACCATCACCATTAATTCGAGAATGCCTGATCGCACAAAGCAGTCAGGCATTTTTTTACCCTTCGTGAGAATTTCCCATCTGTTTATCTTTTAAAAAGATAACCATCAGCGACAGCCACAAAATTCCGTTGACAAGGTTGAAGAGATTAAACAGTCCGTTGCCCCCGTTCAGCCAGGCATGTTTGCTGATTTCAATACCAACGGTAAAGATCAGCATTTGCAGCATTCCCATCGCCGCAGAAACCGTACCTTTACTCATATCGCTGGCAAACAGGGTTAATCGCACCAGTCCCGCATTCGCCAGACCAATACCGAAAGCATAAATACTTAACCCGGCAGTCATCCATAAATACGCGTGCGATGAGATAACCGTTGCCGCAGCAGCGACCAACAGACCAATCATAATCGGCCAGCCGCCCATAATTATCAGCGAACGTACGGTGCGGCGCGAGGTCAGACGCGCTAACAGCAAGTTACCCGCAATTAACGCCCCGAAAATAGGCACTTGCAGCAAGCCATATTCATAGCTGCTCAACTGCTCGCCGGTAATGATGATAATCGGCGACTGGGCGATCCACGCCAGCAATGGCAGGCTAACGAATCCCAGCGCCAGCGCCCCCGCCACAAAGCGGCCGTTCTTCAGCACCAGCTTATAGTCACGACCGAGTTCTTTCAGTGACAGTTTCTCGCCTATACGCGTGGCGGTTTCAGGCATGGCTCGTTGCAGACCGAAAAAGGAGATCGCTGCCAATGCGGCAAACAAAACAAACATCCCCTCCCAGGGCAGCACATGGATCCACGCCGCGCCCACCAGCGGACCAAGTAGCGGAGCAATCAGCGCCACGTTCGCCATCAGCGCGGTGATCTTGATACAAACCGCCTCTTCGAAGGATTCCTGAATTGCGGCGTATCCCACAGCGCCAATGAAACAGAGGCTTATGCCCTGCAAGAAGCGCAACAGGGTGAATTGTTCAATGTTTTGCGCCAGCAATATTGCCAGACAGGTGACGATAAACCACACCACTCCCGCCAGCATCACCGGACGGCGACCAATACGATCCGACAGCGGCCCCAGCAGCCATTGTAAAAACATCCCGCCCGCCAGATACGCGGTCATCGAAGTAGGAACCCAATCAATGCCCGCCTGATATTGTTCCACCACGGCCAACATACCGGGTTGAATCATATCGTTGCCGATATAGGTTGAAAATTCGTAAAGCACCAGACAGAGAGGGAAAAGTAACGCCTGACGTCCAAGCCTGGCACCGGAAGCTAATTTATTTTGCATGCAATTTCTTCGCCAATAATAATCGCGCAGAGTTTAATAAAAGCGCAGCTAACGAGAAAGCGAATTTTGTAGCTGAAACCACGGTTAAGCACATTCTTACATTATTGCGAGTATAGCTACGCTTTCTTTAAGTTTTATTTAACCTATGCCCGTTACAATCACCCACCGTAAACAGGCCGCTTGAGGGAAATAAGACGATGCCGCTTTACCCAGTTTAACCTGCACTTTATTCTCAACGACTTGCCTGTATTGGCTCCCTTTTAATCACTTTGCGTCGGGAAGTTATGCTGGAAAATTTGAATCTCTCTCTATTCTCTCTTATTAACGCGACGCCAGACTCGGCTCCGTGGATGATCTCGTTGGCGATTTTTATTGCTAAAGATTTGATTACCGTGGTGCCGTTGCTGGCCGTGGTACTTTGGTTGTGGGGGCTTACAGCACAACGGCAACTGGTGATAAAAATCGCTATCGCGCTGGCGGTCAGCCTGTTTGTGTCCTGGACGATGGGACATCTTTTTCCGCACGACCGACCCTTTGTCGAAAATATCGGCTATAACTTCCTGCATCATGCGGCGGATGACTCATTCCCAAGCGATCACGGTACGGTGATTTTCACCTTTGCACTGGCATTTTTATGCTGGCATCGCCTGTGGTCCGGCTCACTTTTAATGGTGCTGGCCGTCGTCATTGCCTGGTCGCGCGTTTATCTTGGCGTCCACTGGCCGCTGGATATGCTCGGTGGATTGCTGGCAGGTATGATTGGCTGCCTTAGTGCCCAGATTATCTGGCAAGCGATGGGGCATAAACTCTATCAACGTCTGCAATCGTGGTATCGCGTCTGTTTTGCATTACCGATCCGCAAAGGCTGGGTGCGTGACTGATCTCTGCTAAAAAGTGTAGTATTGAGCGGCTCGCTTCAATAACTATTCAGAGGGATTATGGAAACACGTCGCGAAGAGCGTATCGGGCAGCTGCTGCAAGAATTAAAACGCAGCGATAAGTTACATCTTAAAGACGCCGCCGCCCTGCTTGGGGTTTCGGAGATGACGATTCGTCGCGATCTGAACAACCACAGTGCGCCCGTCGTTTTGCTCGGCGGCTATATTGTTCTGGAACCGCGCAGTGCCAGCCATTACCTGTTAAGCGATCAAAAATCCCGCCTGGTGGAAGAAAAACGCCGGGCGGCAAAACTGGCTGCGACGCTGGTAGAACCCGATCAGACCCTCTTTTTTGACTGTGGCACCACCACGCCGTGGATTATTGAAGCGATTGATAATGAAATCCCTTTTACCGCCGTTTGTTATTCGCTAAATACCTTTCTGGCGCTGAAAGAGAAACCCCATTGCCGCGCGTTTCTTTGCGGTGGTGAATTTCACGCCAGCAACGCCATTTTCAAACCCATCGATTTTCAGCAAACGCTGAATAATTTTTGCCCGGATATCGCTTTCTATTCTGCGGCGGGCGTGCATGTCAGTAAAGGCGCTACCTGTTTTAATCTTGAAGAGTTGCCGGTAAAACACTGGGCCATGTCGATGGCGCAAAAGCATGTGCTGGTTGTCGACCACAGTAAATTTGGCAAGGTGCGTCCGGCGCGCATGGGTGACCTGAAACGCTTTGATATTGTGGTGAGCGATTGTTGCCCGGAAGATGAGTATGTGAAGTACGCGCAGACGCAGCGCATTAAGTTGATGTATTAATGACGTATAACCGGATGACGTTTCGCGCCATCCGGTTATCAGAAGATTAAGAGAACCAGCTGCCGAACCACTGATGGAATTTCATCATCACGAAATCCCACACCCGACCAAAGAATCCGCCCTCTTCCACATTTTCCATCACGATCAGCGGACGCTGCTCAATGGATTTACCGTTAAGCTGGAAATCAATGGTCCCGACAACCTGACCTTTTTTCAGCGGTGCGGTAAGCTGCGGTTCCGTTAACGTATAACTCGCTTTCAGGTTTTTCAGCTGCCCACGCGGTATGGTCACTGAGCCCGCTTCACCTGCCCCGAGATTCACTTCGCTCTTATCACCAAACCAGACGCGCTGAGTCACAAAGGTGGCATCAGGTTTAATTGGCGTCACGGTTTCAAAGAAGCGGAAACCCCAGGTCAATAATTTCTCAGACTCATTAAAACGGATACGGTCAGTTTTCGCCCCCAGCACTACGGAGATTAAACGCATATCGCCCTGGGTAGCCGAAGCAACCAGATTATATCCCGCGCCTGCCGTGGTTCCTGTCTTCATGCCATCAACATTCAGATTGCTGCTCCACAGCAGACGGTTACGGTTAGGCTGACGAATTTTGTTGAAGGTGAACTCTTTCTCTTTATGAATGGCGTACTCTTCCGGCACATCGTGGATCAATGCTTTACCCAGCAATGCCATATCGCGCGCGGTACTGAACTGCCCCGGCGCATCCAGACCGTGCACCGTCTGGAAGGTAGTGTTGGTCAGACCCAGTTTTTTGGCATAACCATTCATCAAACCAATAAATGACTCCTGGCTCCCGGCAACGTAATCGGCCAGCGCAATACAGGCGTCATTACCGGACTGGATAATCACACCTTTGTTCAAGTCTGCCACCGAAACCTGATCGCCCGGTTTGAGGAACATTACCGATGAACCACGCAGTGCCGGATTTCCCGTCGCCCAGGCATCTTTACCGACCGTCACCATATCGGTGAGTTTAATCTTATCGGCCTTAAGCGCCTGCCCAACCACATAGCTGGTCATGATTTTAGTCAGGCTCGCGGGATCCAGTTTCTCATCCGCGTTGCCTTCTGCCAGCACTTTACCGCTGGCGTAATCCATTAAAATCCATGCACGCGCATCCACGCTCGGCGCTTCAACGGTTTGTTCCGCCGCGAATGCCGTTGGGGCAAAAAGGAATAAAAATGCAGAACCCGCTGCAAGACCACGAAGGAGAGAGGAGTATTGCGTCATAAATGCCACCCGAGTATCCATTCAAAAAAATACGTTATATCGCCGTATGATAAGTTCGGTGATTAATAACGCACACACAAACTTAAAGAAACCGTAAGTTGGTAAAGTTTTTAAAGTTTATGCAATATCCTGCCGCTTCGCTGCTTCTGGTGTCATTTTTTTGCCAGCTGTTGCTTAAAAGTTAACTTTACTTCACCATCGGAGTCCTGTTCAGCCTGTGGCTGCCTGTCGGAAAAGGGGTGAGTATGATTACGCTGTGGGGTCGGAATAATTCAACTAACGTAAAAAAAGTATTGCTGACGCTCGAAGAACTGGAACTACCTTATGAGCAAATTCTCGCGGGCCGTGAGTTTGGGATAAATCACGATGCTGATTTTCTGGCGATGAACCCTAACGGGCTGGTGCCGTTGTTGCGTGACGACGAAAGTGATCTCATTCTTTGGGAATCAAACGCCATTGTCCGCTATCTGGCGGCACAGTACGGGCAAAAACGCCTGTGGATCGACTCACCGGCACGTCGTGCGGAAGCGGAAAAATGGATGGACTGGGCAAACCAGACGCTCAGTAATGCTCATCGCGGGATCCTGATGGGATTAGTCAGAACACCACCGGAAGAGCGCGATCAGGCCGCCATTGATGCCAGTTGCAAAGAGTGCGACGCCCTGTTTGCCCTGCTCGATGCGGAACTGGCAAAAGTAAAATGGTTCTCTGGCGACGAGTTTGGTGTGGGCGATATCGCTATCGCACCGTTCATCTACAATTTGTTTAACGTTGGCCTGACCTGGACACCGCGTCCAAATCTGCAACGCTGGTATCAGCAACTCACTGAACGCCCCGCAGTGCGCAAAGTGGTGATGATTCCCGTTAGCTAATTGCGTGGGCTAACTTTAAGTAATTCCCCACTGGACTCGTCGGTGAGAACGTATAAATAATCGTCGGGTCCAGTGCGAACATCACGAATTCGCTGCCCTCTGTCCGTTAAAATACGGCCATCTTCTGTCACTTTGTCGCCGTTGACGCTCATCACAATGACATCTTTATCTTTCAGCGCGCCAATAAATAATTTTTGCTGCCACTGGGGGAATTTATCGCTGTTATAGAAGGCCATGCCGCTCACAGCGGGCGAATCTTTCCAGTAAAAAACAGGTTGCTCGGTCCCGGCGACGATCTCCCCTTTCGCTTCCGGTATCTTAAAGCCTGAATAGTTGATTCCCCAGGTTGCCAGCGGCCAGCCGTAGTTTTTGCCTTTTTGCGGGATATTAATTTCATCACCACCGCGCGGGCCATGTTCATTCAGCCACAGTGCATTACTCCACGGATTCATCGCCATTCCTTGCGGATTACGAATGCCATAAGACCAGATCTCGGCGCGCGCACCGGATTCCTTTATAAAAGGATTATCATCCGGGATTTCGCCCTGGTCGGTCAGACGCACCAGTTTGCCCTGTAATTTATCCAGATCCTGCGCCGTCGGGCGCTGATTGTTTTCGCCCAGAGCAATAAAAAGATAACCTTTACCGTCGAATACCAGCCGCCCGCCAAAATGGTTGCCGGTAGACAGTTTTGGCATCTGGCGAAAGACGGTGCGGAAGTCGGTCACTTTTGAGAGATCATCACTTAAGCGGCCATAACCCACAGCAGTTCCGGCTTTGCCATCATCGCCAACTTCGGAATAACTTAACCAGATGCGGCGAGACTGAGCAAAATCAGGCGCTAAAACCACGTCCAGCAGGCCGCCCTGCCCGTGCGCCCAAACGTCCGGCACTCCGGAAAGCGGCGCAGATAATCCTTTTCCTGCTTGCCAGTGACGCAACTCGCCGCCGCGCAGAGTGATTAACATACCGTGATTATCGGGTAAAAAGGCCAGTGACCAGGGATGGTCGAGTTTGTCTTGCAGTACTTCGACATTTACCGTTGCAGGAGCCGCCCAGAGAGCGGAAGAAAGACAAATAAGGGGCACAAGGAAAAAGAATGGTCGATGCATAACGCCTCCGGATTGACTCTGGCTTAAAGCGTAGTCAGTGGAGGAGATAACAAATTCATTTTTACAAAAACTTAAACATGAAGGGGGAGACGCTTTCTCCCCCTTAGTTTTCAGGCCTTCTCAAGCATGGCGTGCTTCTGCAGGCTCTGGATACTCAGCGTTAAGCTCATCAGACAATTTTCAAGCTTATCGGCGTTGACGGTAATAACAGTCGGGCAATCATGGTGCCCACTCATCAAACATACTGCGGCTGTCGCTAATGCTTCTTCAGCATGATGAAGAGCACTCCACTCTTCCTGATCCAGATGAAGATTCAACCGCAGCGATTTATCGTGCAGTTCGCGATTCAGTTTAAAAAAGTTATCTCGTAGATGATTGCTTTCGCTGACGGACATGTATCCTTTTGCCTTCCTCAGTTGCACGTATGTGGCGAGGTCAACGCGTGCGTCGATCAACCGGTTCAGCAGATCGATTCGCTGTCTGTCAACGAACATACTTCGATCCTCCTCTTTCCAGCCTTGTTGCAATTAAATAGTATGGCTATTTTTTGAGCAAAATGCTGTCCAGGATCAATTCTTCACGCCGAATTAACAAAATTTACATTTCCTTCGCCTCCGCCAGCGAATGAGATTGCGATACAAATTTTATCCAGAACTCTGTAGAATCCCTGCCCTGACCTTTCCTGTAACTGAATATTTTTTAAGCTATGAGCAAAGTAACTCCCCAGCCGAAAATCGGCTTTGTTTCCCTTGGCTGTCCGAAAAACCTTGTTGATTCAGAGCGTATTCTCACCGAACTCCGCACTGAAGGTTATGACGTGGTACCGAGCTATGACGATGCGGACATGGTGATCGTCAACACCTGCGGCTTTATTGACAGCGCGGTACAAGAATCACTGGAAGCCATTGGTGAAGCGTTGAATGAAAACGGCAAGGTTATTGTGACCGGTTGTCTGGGGGCAAAAGAAGATCAGATCCGCGAAGTCCACCCGAAAGTGCTGGAAATCACCGGGCCTCATAGCTATGAGCAGGTTCTGGAGCACGTTCATCACTACGTGCCGAAACCGAAACACAACCCATTCCTGAGCCTGGTGCCAGAACAAGGTGTGAAACTGACGCCGCGTCATTATGCCTATCTGAAAATTTCTGAAGGCTGTAATCACCGCTGCACCTTCTGCATTATTCCGTCTATGCGCGGCGACCTGGTGAGCCGTCCGATTGGCGAAGTGTTAAGTGAAGCGAAACGTCTGGTAGATGCGGGCGTTAAAGAGATTCTGGTGATCTCGCAGGATACTTCCGCCTATGGCGTTGATGTTAAACATCGTACTGGCTTCCACAACGGCGAGCCGGTAAAAACCAGCATGGTCAGCCTGTGCGAACAGTTATCGAAACTGGGGATCTGGACACGTCTGCACTACGTTTACCCTTATCCGCATGTGGACGACGTCATCCCACTGATGGCAGAAGGCAAAATCCTGCCGTATCTGGACATTCCGTTGCAGCACGCCAGCCCGCGCATTCTCAAACTGATGAAGCGTCCGGGTTCTGTAGATCGCCAACTGGCGCGCATCAAACAGTGGCGCGAAATCTGCCCGGAACTGACCCTACGCTCAACCTTTATTGTCGGCTTCCCTGGCGAGACGGAAGAAGATTTCCAGATGCTACTCGACTTCCTGAAAGAAGCGCGTCTGGATCGCGTTGGCTGCTTTAAATACAGCCCGGTTGAAGGTGCAGACGCCAATGCCCTGCCTGACCAGGTTCCGGAAGAAGTGAAAGAAGAACGCTGGAACCGTTTCATGCAGCTGCAGCAGCAGATTTCCGCCGAGCGCCTGCAAGAGAAAGTGGGCCGTGAAATTCTGGTGATTATCGACGAAGTGGACGAAGAAGGCGCAATTGGTCGCAGCATGGCAGATGCACCGGAAATCGACGGCGCGGTTTATCTCAATGGTGAAACCAACGTTAAGCCGGGTGATATCCTGCGTGTGAAAGTCGAGCACGCCGATGAGTACGATTTGTGGGGTAGCCGGGTTTAATTAATTCAGGCCGGGCAAAATCATTTGTCCGGCCTGCGAATAATGATTACTGCCAGCTAATCTGTGCCCTGCCGTTTTTCTTACTCTTATACAGCCGCTCATCCGCCAGCATTTTCAAGCGTTCGACGGTAGGACATTCATTTGAATGTGCTACACCGATACTGGTACTTAAATTAATGCTTCCCACCTGGAAATGAACGATTTCTTTTAGAATCGATAGCAACTCTTCCAGCGTTCCACCCGTATAAATCACCGCAAATTCGTCACCGCCGAAGCGGTAGACTTTACCTTTATCTACCGGGATCTGTGATTTAAGGATTTTCACCACTTTCATCAACACTTCATCGCCCAGCAAATGACCGAAGGTGTCGTTAATGTTTTTGAATTTATCGACGTCAAACAGGCACAAATAACCGCCTTTTTCCGGCAGCGCTTTTAAATCTTCGTCAAAGGATTTTCTGCCCATTGCTTTGGTCAGGTCGTCCAGGAACGCCGAGTTATACATACTGTAGAGTTTTTTGACATCGGCAGCCGAAAAGAAAAGCCCGCCATCCAGTACGCGTTCAAAATGGTTATTAATGATGGCTTCTTTCTCCACAATACCACGATTAATCACTCTGCGTACCAGATAGAGGCAACTGGCACCCGATATCACTGCCACCAATGCGGCAAAGAAAATAATCAATGTACAAACCCGCAAATAAACATCTTTTTTATACGCAAATACATACAATCCGGTCGGCAAATAGGCGAAGTGCTCCATCGCTTCCGAAACGGTGAAGATGGCGTTTTTAGCATTATATTCATCACCGGTCACCGGTTTACCGTTCTTAAATAGAGAGAACATCAGGTTCTCGCTGTCCATCGCCAGCGATTTTGACAGTAAAGAAAAACGCTCCAGACCAAGCAAAAATATCAGACTACGATTGTGAGTTACCGGATAGAGGTAATAGACGAAGGTTTTACCGTCAAAAGAGATAAACCCTGTATTTTTGACATGTCGATACTTCACAACCTGCATAATATCTGCACAATAATTTTTCTCGAACTCCTTTACCTGAATACATTCGTCACTGGAAATCAGATAAGGACCGACATCGTACAAATAAGAGGGGGAAACCGAGTCGGCGTAAGCTGTGCGCAAACCAACCAACAGCTGTTCCTCCGTGGGATTTAGCGTGTTGATAAGATCAATTGCCACGCTACGCCGATATTCAGCAATATTTGCCACCGCAAAAGCAGTATCAATAACGGACTGTTTCAGGCTATACACCCGTTCCTTTACCATTTGAGTGTAGATCCCGCAGGCAACTGCTGAAATCATGATAAAAATCAGCAGACTGACTGTAAGTACGAACTTATTGATTCTGGACATACGTAAACTACTCTTTTACTAATTTTCCACTTTTATCCCAGGCGGAGAATGGCATGGGTTTCTGGTACAGATACCCCTGAGCCTGAACACATCCTAATTTAATTAATTCGCGCGCAACGTCTTCGCTCTCTACGCCTTCCGCAATCACCGGGATCCGGTTATAGCGTGCCAGATCGAAAATAATGCGCACAATTTTTCCCGCAGTACCGAAAATATCGCCGGTAAATTGCGAGTCCACCTTTATGCTGTCTGGATTAATTTCATAAAAACGTTTCAGGTTTGACAAACCGGTGCCAAAGTCATCAATCGATATCCGTACCCCTTGTTTACGCAGTTGTTCAATATTGAGATAAAAATGTTCATTAATTCGCTCGATCACGGTTTCAGTGATCTCAACACAGAGGCTGTTCGCCTTCAGGCCATTTTCTTTCATGATGGTGGTAAAACACTCATGAAAGTGCGGTTCGTTTAACTGCCAGGGCGAAACATTAATATGCAGTAAGAAATCATCCTTCAGCGACGCACGCTGACTAAAATGTCTGAATTCACCCATTGCCGTTTTAATAATCTGATAACCCAGCTCATTGATAAACCCGATATCTTCAGCAATGGTAATGAACTTCAGCGGTGAAATGATCCCCCGCTCTGCAGAAACCCAACGGCACAACGCCTCCGCGCCCAGAATGGCGCGGGTGTTAATATCAACGATCGGTTGATAGACGAGGAATAGTTCGCCAATTTCCATTGCATGGCGAATATTACGCGCAATCCAGATATTCTCTTCTATTTCGTTGAGTTTCGCGTCATCACAGAAAATAAACTCGGAGAACATATGGTCACGGATACTGGAAATCGCCAGTTTCAGTTTTTCTGCGTAACTCCAGGCGTTTTCCCCCTGCAAAGGTTCACAAATGGCAGACTTATGGATGCGCAGATTGCGGTAGCCAAAGCTGCTGTCAAAATCGTTTACCATCGCTATTTTACGGGTAAATGTCTGTACATTTTCCCGACACAGAAGTAAATAGAGATCGGCATTGAATGTCACGATATCGCAGCATTGCGCATATTTCTCGGCAATTCGCTGACACAATTTCCTGACGATTTTATTGCGTTCATCAACACCAAACACCGCTTCCACGGCTTCCAGACCACACAGTTTGATGATCCCCACAGCCAGATACTGATTATTGTTGGACTCAATAATCGCCATATTTTTAATAAAACCGCTTTCCTGATCGTAAGAGATCAGTGAGAGCAATTTATTTGACCGTTCAATTTCGGCATCTTTCATTTCCGCGATCGAATTTTTGATGCTGATAATCTCTTTCGCATCGCCTTCGCGAATTTTCAGAGCCTCGATCTGATCCGTTGAGTCGGGCAAAAACGCCAGCGTATTAACCAGCTCGGTCATTTCAGAAAATTGCCGACGGAACACACGAGTGGTCATGAAATATACCACCAGCAACACGATAATAATGAACGCAAACGGTAGATAAAAAAGTTTATCTGATGCGTTCAATAAATTACCGCCAGGATAATAAAAATAGATTTCGAACAATGCATTATTTGGCACTGCTGATGTCTTTGCAATATACTCCGTATCGACAGAATCAATAATATTATAATTACCTTCGCTATTATAAATAATCAGTTTTTCACGAGCGAGTTGATTCTTGGCAATGATCTCATGACCTTGTTTCAAAAATAGAACTTCATCATTAGCGCTGATTTGATCAAGATACTCGTTCAGATACCGCCAGTTTAAATCGACATGAATTTTATCTACCGCTAACAAATCGTGATCTTTGCCGTTGATACGTAGCGTAAAAGAGATACATTTTTTACCCGGACGATCAAAGCAATTGTATGCCGGATTCCAGCTGTTGTTAGAGTCATCTGAAGCCACCGACCACGGTCGTTTCGATGGGTTAAAATCGGCAAAAATAACCCGCCCTGACTCGTCGACAAGCGGTCCATTTACTTGTTCCTGATGATAAACAACGATTTTATCATTCGCCCTCCGCGAAAAGAGATAATATTTATTATCATCAAGTACCAGTCCCACCGAGTCTAAAAATGGCATCATTTCCATTTTCAGAATCACGGCGCGTTGAATCTCCTCTGTATTTTTTAATAAATACAGTGAGTCCTTTAATGTCAGGGCCGAACGTTCAATATCTTTAAAGAAATAGCCAACGTTTTTCTGAATAAGTTCAAAGCGGCTATCGGCACGTTTTACCGCGCGTTCCGATACCAGTTGATAGTTAATGATGAAAAAAAGACCAATAAATGACAGTGCTGCCAATAAAAATAAAATTATCAGCCTTATCTTTATCTTTTCGTATAAACTCAGCATGTTAATACATTTAACAAAATAACTATCTGAACGCTGTGCCGCTGCAAAAATAGTCCCTTGCTGCGGCTTTTTAACCAAATTACCCGATTCTACAAAATCAGCAGAAAGTTACAACACTTGCTTAGGGCAATAATTTCCTGTGAGGTGATTACCCTTTCAAGCAATATTCAAACGTAACTATCCTTTAATTTTCGGATCCAGCGCATCGCGTAAACCATCGCCCAACAAATTGAACGCCAGTACGGTCAGAAAAATAGCCAGGGCCGGAAAAACAGCGACATGCGGCGCGATAACCATATCCGCTCGTGCCTCATTGAGCATTGCTCCCCACTCTGGTGTCGGCGGCTGCGCACCGAGGCCGAGAAATGACAGGCTGGCGGCAGAGATAATCGAGGTGCCAATGCGCATGGTGAAAAACACCACGATAGACGAGACGGTCCCAGGCAAGATATGACGCAATAAAATGGTCATATCGCTGGCACCAATACTGCGTGCTGACTCAATAAAGGTTTGCTGTTTCAACACCAGCGTGTTGCCGCGCACCAGGCGGGCAAACGCGGGGATGGAAAAAATGGCGACTGCGATAATCACGTTAGCAATGCCGCTTCCCAACACCGCAACAACAGCGATCGCCAGTAAAATACCCGGGAAGGCAAACAGCACATCGCAAATGCGCATGATCAGCCGATCCCACCAGCCTTCATAATATCCAGCCAACAAGCCCAGCAACGTCCCGATCGCCGCACCGATAAACACGGCAAACACGCCCGCCGCCAGCGAGATTTGCGCACCAACCAGGACACGGCTGAAAATGTCGCGCCCCAGTGAATCGACGCCAAACCAGTGCTGCAAAGAAGGTCCGTTATTCAGGTTGTCATAATCAAAATAATTTTCGGCGTCATAGGGAGCGATCCAGCGTGCAAAAATGGCCACCACAATCAATAAAATAACGAATAATGCGGCGGTCATCGCCATATGCTGACGGCGAAATCGTCGCCAGAATTCATGCCACGGTGTACGCACCTGGTCAGGTTTGACCAGTGGCATGGCGTTTAACACCGCCTGACGTCGCCAGTTAAATAGTCGCATCCTTACTTGTACCTGATAGCCGGGTTAATGGCGGCGTAAAGCACATCCACCACTAAGTTGATAAGAATAAATTCCAGCGAGAAAAGCAGAATTTCCGCCTGAATCACCGGGTAATCGCGCATTTCTACGGAGTCAACGAGTAAGCGTCCAAGTCCGGGCCAGTTGAAAACTTTCTCCACCACGATAGATCCACCGAGCAAAAAGCCAAACTGTAAGCCCATCATGGTCACTACCGGGATCATCGCGTTGCGTAGCCCGTGTTTGAGGACAACCCAGGTTTCGCTCACCCCTTTCGCCCTCGCGGTACGCATATAATCTTCGCTTAAAACGTCGACAAATGACGCACGGGTAAAGCGCGCCATCACGGCGGCCACTGCCGCGCCGAGCGTCAGGGAGGGTAAAATGTAGTGCTGCCAACTGTCTGCTCCCACAGTAGGCAGCCAGCCCAGTTCAACGGAGAATACCTGAATTAAAAGCATCCCCAGAGCAAATGCCGGAAACGAGATCCCCGACACCGCAATGGTCATACTCAATCGATCCGGCCAACGATTACGCCAGACGGCGGCGATAATTCCCGCCGCCATACCAAATATCACCGCCCAGACCATACTGGTTATGGTCAGCCACAGCGTTGGCATAAAGCGGCTGGCAATCTCATCGGCAACCGGACGACGCGACACCATCGACAGGCCAAAATCCCCCTGCACAGCATTGCTGATATAGTGCCAGAACTGGTGATACAGCGGCTGATCCAACCCCAGCTGCTGACGCACCAGTTCTATAACCTGCGCATCAGCTTCGGGCCCGGCAATCAATCGCGCCGGATCGCCGGGCAGCATATGGACAAATAAAAACACCAGCACCGAGACGATAAACAGCGTCGGAATCAACCCCAGCAAGCGTTTGATAACGTAATTAAGCATTCCACTCCCTGCGTTGCTTATTGCAAATCCGCGTCTTCAAAGCTAAAGCCGGTGTCTGGCATGATCCAAAAACCGGTCAGGTTTTTACTGTGTGCCGACACCAGTTTTTCTACCACCAGCGGGATCCACGGCGACTCTTGCCAGATGATATCCTGCGCCGCCTTATATAAGCGGGTCTTTTCCGCCGGATCATTAGTTTTCAGTGCCTGAGCCAGGAAGTCATCCACCTGTTTATTGCTGTAAAACGCGGTATTAAACAGCGTCGGTGGCCAGTTCTGCGAGGCAAACAGCGGCGATAGTGCCCAGTCCGCTTCGCCGGTTGAAGCCGACCAGCCAGTGTAGAACATCCGCACGCCGCTCTCTTTTTGCCCTTTACCTTCAACTTCTGCCGCCCGCTGTCCGGCATCCATCGCAGTCACCTGGGCTTTAATCCCGACCTGCGCTAACTGCTGCTGGGTAAATTGCAGCACTTTCTGCGCGGTGCTGTGGTTATGTGACGACCACAGCGTGGTACTGAAACCGTTGGGATATCCCGCCTCTTTCAGTAATTCGCGCGCTTTCACTGGATCGTAAGGCCACGGTTTATAACTTTGCGCGTAGGCGATACTTGGCGGTACCACACCAGTAGCTGGCGTTGCATAGCCCGCAAAGGCAACTTTCACCAGCGCCGGACGGTTAATGGCGTAATTCAGCGCCTCACGGACCTTCGGGTTATCGAACGGCTTTTGCGTCACGTTCATACTGATATAACGCTGCATAATTGACGGACTGGCCATCAACTCGATATTTTTGTTTTTCTCCAGCAGTGTGGCCTGCTCGTAAGGAATGGGGAAAGCAAACTGCGCTTCACCGGTTTGCAGCATTGCCGCGCGGGTGTTGTTATCCGCCACCGGACGCCAGGTTATGCTGTCCAGTTTGGGCAATCCTGGCTGCCAGTAACCCGCGAATTTTTTCACCTTCACAAAATCGGTCTGATTCCAGGTATCCAGTTCATACGGTCCGGTTCCCACCGGATAAAAACCAATCTCCTTGCCATATTTTTCCAGCGCTGCCGGTGAAATCATCGCGGTCGCCGGATGGGCAAGAATATTAATAAACGCTGAGAACGGCTGTTTGAGGGTAATCTTTACCGTTGTCGGATCGATCGCTTCCGTTTTAGCAATATTCTTATACAGGTTATAGCGTTTAAGATGATTCGCCGGATCGCTGGCCCGGTCCAGATTCGCTTTCACCGCCGCGGCGTTGAAATCGGTGCCATCCTGGAATTTAATGCCTTCCCGCAATTTCACGGTGTAAGTAATGCCGTCATCGGAAACGGTATAACTCTCCGCCAGCACGTTTTTCAGTTTCATCTCTTTATCCAGACCGAACAGCCCCTGGTAAAACGATTTCGCTACGGCCTGAGATAACGTGTCATTTGCGTCATACGGATCGAGCGTGGTGAAATTCGATCCTACCGCCACCACCACATCTTTGGCAGCGAATGCACAAGATGCCATCAACGCTGTCGCAATGCCCAGCGCCACTAACCCACTACGGTGTACAGCTCTTGCCATTTTATTCTCCGCCTGAATGTTATCTACGCATGAATGCGTATTCTGATTGTGGTTGTGCGACGTAATGCCCCGGCCCGACGCATTGCAACGAGACGGCTGCCACCTCTTCGCCACGCAGATGAATATTGCTGGGAAGATCGTCCGACAGCAGTACACGCTGCGGTCGTTGTCGGGACGGTTCAGCGACCGGAACTGCCGCCAGTAATTTACGCGTATAAGGATGCTGCGGGTTTTCGAAGACCGCGCGCCGTGGACCAATTTCAACAATTTGCCCGAGATACATCACCGCCACACGATGACTAATCCGCTCTACCACGGCCATATCGTGGGAGATAAACAGATACGCAATGCCGAAATCACGCTGGAGATCGAGCAACAAGTTGATAATCTGCCCGCGAATAGAAACATCCAGCGCCGAAACGGCTTCGTCGGCAATGATCACTTTTGGATTCAATGCCAACGCGCGAGCAATGCAGATGCGCTGGCGCTGACCGCCGGAAAACTCATGCGGGTAACGCCAGGCATGTTCAGGTAACAGGCCCACGCGCTCCAGCAACCACGCAACGCGTGCAGCCGCGTCTTTACCTGGCAATAAACCGTGTACACGCAGCGGTTCGATAATCGAATCACCGATGGTCTGACGTGGGTCCAGCGAAGCGTAAGGGTCCTGAAAAATAAACTGAATATCCCGGCGCAATGCCTGAAGTTTGCCGGGTGACAAGGTATCGATTCTCTGACCGTTAAAGATAATTTCGCCGCCCTGCGATTCGACCAGGCGCAGCAACGCCCGCCCGGTAGTGGATTTACCGCTGCCAGACTCGCCCACCAGCGATAGCGTTTCGCCAGGCCAGAGATCAAAACTGACTTTCTCAACGGCATGCACTTCCCGCGTTACGCGATTCAACAAACCGCTGCGCAAAGGGAAACGGGTGACAAGATTACGCACTCGTAAAACAGGTTCGCCATCCACCACCGTTTTCTGCTCGATGGGGGGGGCCTGTTTCGCTGGATGTTCAAGCGATATCAACGGGAAACGTCGGGGATAATCTAACCCTTTCATCGCACCAAGTTGCGGAACAGCAGCTAACAGCGCACGGGTGTAAGGATGTTGCGGTGCATGAAAAATCTGTTCGACGGTACCCGTTTCCACCGCCTCGCCCTGATACATCACCAGTACCCGATCGGCAATCTCTGCCACCACGCCCATATCGTGAGTGATAAAGATAACGCCCATCGACATCTCTTTTTGCAATACTTTGATTAATTGCAGGATCTGCGCCTGAATAGTGACATCCAGCGCGGTGGTTGGCTCATCGGCAATCAGCACCGCCGGGCGGCATGACAGCGCCATCGCAATCATCACTCGCTGGCGCATCCCGCCAGAGAGTTGATGCGGATAACGTGAAAGAATGGTTTGTGCCTCAGGAATGCGTACCTGATCCAGCATCCGCTTCGCCTCGACCATCGCTTCTTCACGACTGGCGTTCTGATGCAGACGAATTGATTCGGCAATCTGTTCACCCACAGTAAATACCGGGTTCAGCGATGTCATCGGCTCCTGAAATATCATCGCCATATCCGCACCGCGAACATGGCGCATTTGTGCAGCGTTCTGCTCGCTAAGTTCAATCACTTCGCGACTGCGCCGCTGCAACAGCATTTTATCGCACTGTACTAAACCGCCCGCCTGTTCCAACAGGCGCATCAATGCCAACGCAGTCACTGACTTACCGGAGCCGGATTCGCCAACAATTGCCAGCGTCTCACCGCGTTGCAGACTAAAAGAGAGATTGCGGACCGCAGCTATTTTCTGCTGGTCCTGCATAAAGGCAATATTCAGATTTTCAACCGCCAGCACATTACCGGCATCAAGTTCATCACTGTGTGGCAACGGTGTCCCCTTTTTCACGGTAGATACCGGTGGTTGGCGTATCGCCTGCGTAGCCCCAGGCGCGATACATTCCTTCGGTGTTAAACGGTAGCGCGACATTCCCTTCATGGTCGATAGCGATTAAGCCACCGCTACCGCCAAGCGCAGGGAGTTTTTCCATTACTACCCGCTCGCAGGCTTCCGCGAGACTTAATCCGCCGTAATCCATTAACGCGGCGATGTCATATGCCGCCAGCGCGCGGATGAAGACTTCGCCCGTGCCGGTACAAGAAACCGCCACACTGGCGTTATTGGCGTAGCATCCGGCACCCACTAAGGGACTATCGCCAACTCGTCCGGGTAATTTATTGGTCATTCCGCCTGTGGACGTGGCTGCCGCCAAATTGCCGTCTAAATCCAACGCCACGGCCCCCACGGTGCCCATTTTCTGTTTTTCATCCAGTGGCGCACCGCTATGGTCGAGGACGGTTGCCCCTTCCTTGCGCGCTGCCAGTAGTTGTTCATAACGCAAAGGCGTGGAGAAAATCTCCGGCGAGACGCGCTCCATGCCACGAGCAAACGCAAAATTTTCTGCCCCTTCGCCAATCATCATCACATGCGGGCTTTGCTCCATCACCAGCCGGGCGGCAAGAACCGGATTACGCAGATGACTAACGCCCGCCACCGCACCGGCTTTCAGGGTGTTACCATCCATCACACAGGCGTCCAGTTCATGGGTTTCATCACGCGTAAAGACAGCGCCAATTCCGGCGTTAAACAGTGGACACTCTTCCAGCAGACGCACCGCTTCCGTCACCACATCCAGCGCACTTTCGCCCGCTTCCAGCATTTTCTGCCCGGTTTCAACAATGGCAGACAACGCCTCAATGTAGCGTAATTCCTGTTGCAGACTCATCTGCGCGCGGCTAATTGCACCTGCGCCACCATGAATTGCAATGACTGCTTTGCCCATAGTATTCGTCCATTAAGGGTGGCTCGCCACTTTTGCTATAAATATCAGAATTTTTATGAATTACTCATTCAATTTTTGAATATAGAAAGATGGATATGGCATGTAAAGGCAGGAGCCAACGCTACGCCCGAGGTGGCATACAGTCTGTGGCGTTTTTCTGACATAATAGGCAAATTCGATTTTGCCTCCGCAGGAGTGTTTTCATGGAATTTACCACCGGATTGATGTCGCTCGACACCGCGCTTAATGAGATGCTTTCTCGCGTTACCCCATTGACCACCCAGGAAACGCTGCCACTGGTACAGTGTTTTGGTCGTATTCTGGCGAGCGATGTCGTTTCGCCGCTTGATGTTCCGGGGTTTGACAACTCCGCAATGGACGGCTACGCGGTGCGTTTAGCCGATATTGCCTCCGGGCAACCGCTGCCCGTTGCCGGTAAATCCTTTGCCGGTCAGCCATACCATGGTGAATGGCCTGCGGGCACCTGCATTCGTATTATGACCGGTGCGCCGGTGCCGGAAGGCTGCGAAGCGGTGGTGATGCAGGAGCAGACTGAACAAACGGACAATGGCGTGCGTTTTACTGCTGAAGTGCGTAGCGGGCAAAATATTCGCCGTCGCGGTGAAGATATCTCTGCAGGTGCGGTTGTTTTCCCGGCGGGAACTCGCCTGACTACCGCTGAACTGCCAGTGATTGCTTCACTGGGGATTGCCGAAGTTCCGGTGATTCGTAAAGTGCGTGTAGCGCTTTTTTCTACCGGTGATGAACTCCAGTTGCCCGGTCAGCCACTGGGCGATGGCCAAATCTACGATACCAACCGTCTCGCCGTACACCTGATGTTAGAACAGCTGGGTTGCGAGGTAATCAACTTAGGGATTATCCGCGACGATCCCCATGCCCTGCGCGCCGCATTTATTGAAGCCGACAGCCAGGCGGATGTAGTGATCAGTTCCGGCGGTGTTTCAGTGGGTGAAGCGGATTACACCAAAACGATTCTTGAAGAGCTGGGGGAGATCGCCTTCTGGAAGCTGGCGATTAAACCAGGTAAACCGTTCGCGTTCGGTAAACTCAGCAATAGCTGGTTCTGCGGCCTGCCGGGCAACCCGGTTTCAGCGACGCTGACCTTCTATCAACTGGTACAGCCTTTGCTGGCAAAACTAAGCGGCAACACCGCCAGCGGCCTGCCCGCGCGCCAGCGCGTACGCACAGCGTCCCGCCTGAAAAAAACGCCAGGACGTCTTGATTTCCAGCGCGGCGTGCTGCACCGCAACGCCGATGGCGAACTGGAAGTGACGACCACCGGACATCAGGGCTCACATATATTCAGCTCCTTTAGCCTCGGCAACTGCTTTATCGTACTGGAACGCGATCGCGGCAATGTGGAAGTGGGCGAATGGGTGGAAGTAGAACCGTTTAACGCGTTGTTCGGAGGCCTGTAATGGCGGAACTCAGCGATCAGGAGATGCTGCGCTACAACCGGCAAATCATTCTGCGCGGTTTTGATTTTGACGGTCAGGAGGCGCTAAAAGATTCTCGTGTGCTGGTAGTCGGCCTCGGTGGACTCGGCTGCGCAGCTTCGCAGTATCTGGCAAGCGCCGGTGTCGGCAACCTGACGCTGCTCGACTTCGACTCGGTTTCGCTCTCGAATCTGCAACGCCAGACGCTGCACAGTGATGCCACGGTCGGGCAACCGAAGGTGGAATCCGCCCGTGACGCCCTGGCGCGGATCAATCCACATATCGCGATTACGCCAGTCAATGCACTGCTGGATGACGCAGAACTTGCAGCATTGATTGCTGAACACGATCTGGTGCTCGACTGTACGGATAACGTTGCGGTACGTAATCAACTGAACGCAGGCTGTTTTGCCGCGAAGGTGCCGCTGGTTTCCGGCGCGGCAATTCGTATGGAAGGGCAAATCACGGTCTTCACTTATCAGGACGGCGAACCGTGCTATCGCTGCCTTAGCCGTTTGTTTGGCGAGAACGCATTAACCTGCGTAGAAGCAGGCGTGATGGCACCGTTGATCGGCGTAATTGGTTCGTTGCAGGCAATGGAAGCGATCAAACTGCTGGCAGGTTATGGCAAACCGGCCAGCGGGAAAATCGTCATGTACGATGCGATGACCTGTCAGTTTCGCGAAATGAAACTGATGCGCAATCCGGGGTGTGAGGTGTGCGGGCAGTAATTGCCACCTCCAGGCCTGATAAGACGCGACAAGCGTCGCATCAGGCATTTGCTCCAGACGCCAGATGCGGCGTGAACGCCTTATCTGGCCTACGGTTCGGGCACAGATTTCCAAGCGCGGCAGGCATCGGTGCACTCCGCCACGTCATCAGCAATTTATGAGGATGCAGAACGTCCGGTTAAATCGACGTTCTGCCAAACGCTCCCTGCCAGTCCTGCTCAAACTTCGCCACAGCGGCTTCCACCGCCGGATAGCTAATCATCTGTTGTGCCACATCCAGTGGCAGAGTAATTGATTCACATCCTGCCAGTAAGCAGTCCAGCGCCTGACGCGGGGTTTTGAAACTCGCTGCCAGCACTTTCGCCTGCGGCGCATGCATTTTCAATAACTGGTGTAAGTCGGTCACAGTCTGAATGCCGCTACCGCCCTGAGCATCAATACGATTAACGTAAGGCGCAACATATTCCGCACCTGCCAGCGCCGACAGCAGCCCTTGTGCTGCGCCATATACCGCGGTTCCCAGCGTTGGAATCCCTTCCGCTTTTAACATCTTAATAGCTGCCAGCCCCTCGGCGGTCACCGGAACTTTCACCACGATATCCGCAATAATAGAACGCAATTTACGTGCGTCATTCACCATCCCTTCAGCAGTGGTAGCCATTACCTGGGCAAACAGACGCCCCTGACCGCCCATCGCTTCATGAAGTTGCGGAAGCACAACATCCAGCGGTTTTTTACCCGCGGCGATAATGCTTGGGTTAGTGGTCACACCCGCCAGCGGAAAAATACGTGACAGCGCCTTCACCGCAACAACGTCTGAAGTATCCAGATACAGTTCCATAACCATCCTCAAAATGTACTTTTTGTCTGAATGTAGACTATCACGGGAAAACTCTCTGAACAGTTGACGCACATCAATCTAACTTTCATTCGAAAGTATTTTAATGCTTGAACGAAATAGAGAGGCAACTATGATTTTCAATATTCAGCGCTACTCGACCCATGATGGCCCCGGTATCCGCACGGTCGTATTTCTTAAAGGCTGTTCGCTGGGCTGCCGCTGGTGTCAGAACCCGGAAAGCCGCGCCCGCACGCAGGATCTGCTGTATGACGCACGACTGTGTCTGGAAGGCTGCGAGCTGTGCGCTAAGGCCGCGCCGGAAGTGATTGAGCGCGCGCTGAATGGTTTGCTTATTCATCGGGAAAAGTTAACCCCGGAGCATCTGACGGCGTTAACCGACTGCTGTCCGACACAGGCATTAACCGTGTGTGGTGAAGTGAAAAGCGTTGAGGAGATCATGACGACCGTTCTGCGCGATAAACCGTTTTACGATCGCAGCGGCGGCGGTTTAACGCTTTCGGGTGGTGAGCCCTTTATGCAGCCGGAAATGGCGATGGCGCTACTGCAAGCCAGCCACGAGGCAGGCATTCATACTGCGGTAGAAACCTGTCTGCATGTGCCGTGGAAATATATCGCCCCTTCTCTGCCCTATATCGATCTGTTTCTTGCCGATTTAAAACACGTTGCCGACGCGCCGTTTAAACAGTGGACCGACGGTAACGCCGCCAGAGTGCTGGATAACCTGAAAAAACTCGCCGCAGCGGGCAAAAAAATCATTATCCGCGTGCCGCTGATTCAGGGCTTTAATGCCGACGAAACCTCTGTAAAAGCCATTACCGATTTTGCCGCCGACGAGCTGCACGTTGGCGAAATTCATTTTCTGCCCTACCACACGCTGGGCATCAACAAATATCACTTACTTAATCTGCCCTATGACGCCCCGGAAAAACCGCTTGATGCGCCAGAACTGCTCGACTTTGCCCAGCAGTATGCCTGCCAGAAAGGGTTAACCGCGACCTTACGAGGATAACAACCATGACCACACTGAAACTGGACACGCTCAGCGACCGCATTAAAGCGCACAAAAATGCGCTGGTGCATATTGTGAAACCGCCAGTCTGTACCGAGCGCGCGCAGCACTATACCGAGATGTATCAACAACATCTCGATAAGCCGATCCCGGTACGTCGCGCGCTGGCACTGGCGCATCACCTGGCGAATCGCACCATCTGGATCAAACACGATGAGTTGATCATTGGCAACCAGGCAAGCGAAGTTCGCGCCGCGCCGATCTTCCCGGAATATACTGTCTCGTGGATCGAAAAAGAGATTGATGATCTGGCAGATCGTCCCGGTGCTGGCTTTGCGGTGAGCGAAGAGAACAAACGCGTTCTGCATGAAGTGTGCCCGTGGTGGCGCGGTCAGACCGTACAGGATCGCTGCTACGGCATGTTTACCGATGAGCAAAAAGGTCTGCTGGCGACCGGAATCATTAAAGCGGAAGGCAATATGACCTCCGGCGATGCGCACCTGGCGGTGAATTTCCCGCTGCTGCTGGAAAAAGGGCTTGATGGTCTGCGCGAGAAAGTAGCGGAACGTCGCTCGCGCATCAACCTGACGGTGCTGGAAGATTTACACGGTGAGCAATTCCTGAAAGCGATTGATATCGTGCTGGTGGCAGTCAGTGAACACATTGAACGTTTCGCTGCCCTGGCGCGTGAAATGGCCGCGACCGAAACCCACGAAAGCCGTCGCGATGAACTGCTGGCGATGGCAGAAAACTGCGATCTTATCGCCCACCAGCCGCCGCAGACTTTCTGGCAGGCGCTGCAACTGTGTTACTTCATCCAGTTGATTTTGCAGATCGAATCTAACGGTCACTCAGTATCGTTTGGTCGTATGGACCAGTATCTCTACCCGTACTATCGCCGCGACGTTGAACTCAACCAGACGCTGGATCGCGAACACGCCATCGAGATGCTGCATAGCTGCTGGCTGAAACTGCTGGAAGTGAACAAGATCCGCTCCGGCTCACACTCAAAAGCCTCTGCGGGAAGTCCGCTGTATCAGAACGTCACTATTGGCGGGCAAAATCTGGTTGATGGTCAACCAATGGACGCGGTGAATCCACTCTCTTACGCGATCCTCGAATCCTGCGGTCGCCTGCGTTCCACTCAGCCTAACCTCAGCGTGCGTTACCATGCAGGAATGAGCAACGATTTCCTCGACGCCTGCGTACAGGTGATCCGTTGCGGCTTCGGGATGCCGGCGTTCAACAACGACGAAATCGTGATCCCGGAATTTATTAAACTCGGTATTGAACCGCAGGACGCTTATGACTACGCAGCGATTGGTTGTATAGAAACCGCCGTCGGTGGCAAATGGGGCTATCGCTGTACCGGCATGAGCTTTATCAACTTCGCCCGCGTGATGCTGGCGGCGCTGGAAGGCGGGCATGATGCCACCAGCGGCAAAGTGTTCCTGCCACAAGAAAAAGCGTTGTCGGCAGGTAACTTCAACAACTTCGATGAAGTGATGGACGCGTGGGATACGCAAATCCGTTACTACACCCGCAAATCAATCGAAATCGAATATGTCGTCGACACCATGCTGGAAGAGAACGTGCACGATATTCTCTGCTCGGCGCTGGTGGATGACTGTATTGAGCGAGCGAAAAGTATCAAGCAAGGCGGCGCGAAATATGACTGGGTTTCTGGCCTGCAGGTCGGCATTGCCAACCTCGGCAACAGCCTGGCGGCAGTGAAGAAACTGGTGTTTGAACAAGGTGCGATTGGTCAGCAACAGCTTGCTGCCGCACTGGCAGATGACTTTGACGGCCTGACTCACGAGCAGCTGCGTCAGCGGCTGATTAACGGTGCGCCGAAGTACGGCAACGACGATGATACTGTCGATACGCTGCTGGCTCGCGCTTATCAGACCTATATCGACGAACTGAAACAGTACCATAATCCGCGCTACGGTCGTGGTCCGGTTGGCGGCAACTATTACGCGGGTACGTCATCAATCTCCGCTAACGTACCGTTTGGCGCGCAGACTATGGCAACACCGGACGGGCGTAAAGCCCACACCCCGCTGGCAGAAGGCGCAAGCCCGGCCTCCGGTACTGACCATCTTGGCCCTACTGCGGTCATTGGCTCAGTGGGTAAACTGCCTACGGCAGCGATTCTCGGCGGCGTGTTGCTCAACCAGAAACTGAATCCGGCAACGCTGGAGAACGAATCTGACAAGCAGAAACTGATGATCCTGCTGCGTACCTTCTTTGAAGTGCATAAAGGCTGGCATATTCAGTACAACATCGTTTCCCGCGAAACGCTGCTGGATGCGAAAAAACATCCCGATCAGTATCGCGATCTGGTAGTGCGTGTCGCGGGCTATTCCGCGTTCTTCACCGCGCTCTCTCCAGACGCTCAGGACGATATCATCGCCCGTACTGAACATATGCTGTAATCTCCTCGGCCCGGCGGCGTCGTCGCCGGGCTAAATCATTCACATCATCAATTTCATCCTTACTTTCATTCGAAATATAATTTGTGCTCTGCGTCACATTGTTATTACACTGTTACGGTTTCATTTTCGAGCCAGGAGCACACCTATGAGCGTAAAAGTTATCGTCACAGACATGGACGGTACTTTTCTTAACGACGCCAAAACGTACAACCAACCACGTTTTATGGCGCAATATCAGGAACTGAAAAAGCGCGGCATTAAGTTCGTTGTTGCCAGCGGTAATCAGTATTACCAGCTTATTTCATTCTTTCCTGAGCTAAAGGATGAGATCTCTTTTGTCGCGGAAAACGGCGCACTGGTTTACGAACATGGCAAACAGTTGTTCCACGGCGAACTGACCCGACATGAATCGCGGATTGTTATTGGCGAGTTGCTAAAAGATAAGCAACTCAATTTTGTCGCCTGCGGTCTGCAAAGTGCATATGTCAGCGAAAATGCCCCCGAAGCATTTGTCGCACTGATGGCAAAACACTACCATCGCCTGAAACCTGTAAAAGATTATCAGGAGATTGACGACGTACTGTTCAAGTTTTCGCTCAACCTGCCGGATGAACAAATCCCGTTAGTGATCGACAAACTGCACGTAGCGCTCGATGGCATTATGAAACCCGTTACCAGTGGTTTTGGCTTTATCGACCTGATTATTCCCGGTCTACATAAAGCAAACGGTATTTCGCGGTTACTGAAACGCTGGGATCTGTCACCGCAAAATGTGGTAGCGATTGGCGACAGCGGTAACGATGCGGAGATGCTGAAAATGGCGCGTTATTCCTTTGCGATGGGCAATGCTGCGGAAAACATTAAACAAATCGCCCGTTACGCTACCGATGATAATAATCATGAAGGCGCGCTGAATGTGATTCAGGCGGTGCTGGATAACACATCCCCTTTTAACAGCTGACCTCTCTACCGGAGCCGTGCGCTCCGGTTTTCCCTTCTTTTTACATCCTGTACATCACATCAAATCATTAAACTTGCATTAACTTATTTATAACTTATATTGTCACATGCAAATCAGAATGGTTTCGAATGAAAGTTAATGAGAGGTGGTTATGGCTTCTACTTTTACCAGCGACACATTGCCTGCCGATCACAAAGCAGCTATCCGTCAGATGAAGCACGCGCTGCGGGCGCAGCTTGGCGACGTCCAGCAGATCTTTAATCAGCTAAGCGATGACATTGCCACGCGAGTGGCTGAAATCAACGCACTCAAAGCACAGGGCGATGCCGTCTGGCCGGTGCTGTCTTATGCCGATATCAAAGCAGGTCATGTTACTGCAGAGCAGCGCGAACAGATTAAACGTCGCGGTTGTGCGGTGATAAAAGGCCATTTCCCCCGCGAACAAGCGCTAGGCTGGGATCAGTCGATGCTGGACTATCTGGACCGCAACCGCTTTGACGAGGTCTACAAAGGCCCCGGCGATAATTTCTTCGGGACGCTCAGCGCTTCACGTCCCGAGATTTACCCCATCTACTGGTCGCAGGCGCAAATGCAGGCCCGCCAGAGTGAAGAAATGGCGAATGCGCAGTCGTTTCTCAATCGTCTGTGGACATTTGAAAGTGATGGAAAGCAATGGTTTAACCCGGATGTGAGCGTCATCTACCCTGACCGTATCCGCCGCCGTCCGCCCGGAACGACCTCCAAAGGTCTTGGAGCGCATACCGACTCCGGGGCACTGGAACGCTGGCTGCTTCCAGCGTATCAGCGCGTTTTCGCCAACGTCTTTAATGGCAATCTGGCGCAATATGATCCCTGGCATGCGGCACATCGTACGGAAGTTGAAGAGTACACGGTGGACAACACCACCAAATGTTCCGTGTTTCGGACATTCCAGGGCTGGACAGCGCTCTCTGATATGCTGCCTGGTCAGGGGCTGCTGCACGTCGTGCCCATTCCTGAAGCTATGGCGTACGTACTGTTACGTCCGCTGCTTGATGATGTGCCGGAGGATGAACTGTGCGGCGTAGCGCCCGGAAGAGTATTGCCGGTATCAGAGCAATGGCATCCACTGTTGATTGAGGCGTTAACCAGCATTCCAAAACTCGAAGCCGGAGACTCCGTCTGGTGGCACTGCGACGTCATCCATTCCGTTGCCCCCGTTGAAAATCAACAAGGTTGGGGCAACGTGATGTACATTCCTGCGGCACCGATGTGCGAGAAAAATCTTGCCTACGCGCACAAGGTGAAGGCCGCACTGGAAAAAGGCGCATCGCCGGGCGACTTCCCGCGCGAGGACTATGAAACAAACTGGGAAGGACGCTTTACGCTTGCCGACCTCAACATTCACGGTAAGCGAGCGTTGGGCATGGATGTTTGAGAATTAATGGAAGTGAATTGATGTGGGATTAAGAAAATCGATTCGACGTTACTCAGATTGCTGACAAATGCGCTTTGTTAATGCCTGATGCGGCGTTAACGCCTTATCCGGCCTACAAAGTCCTGCAGATTCAATATATTGCAGGTACTGCGTAGGCCTGATAAGCGTAGCGCATCAGGCTATTTTGCATTTGTCATCAGCCGCCGTCACCCCGACAGTATCGGGGTGACGGATAATCACTTACTCGATCCCTTTACTACGCAGGTAATCTTCGTAATTACCGCTAAAGTCGATCACGCGTTCCGGGGTGATTTCCAGAATGCGGGTCGCCAGGGAGCTTACGAACTCACGGTCGTGTGAAACAAAGATCAGCGTGCCCTGATACAGTTCCAGTGCCATGTTCAGCGACTCAATGGATTCCATATCCAGGTGGTTGGTCGGTTCGTCCATGATCAGAATGTTCGGCTTCTGCATCATTAACTTACCAAACAGCATCCGCCCTTTTTCCCCACCGGAAAGCACTTTAGCTGGCTTTTTGATGTCGTCCTGGCTGAACAGCAAACGACCGAGAATACTGCGTACCGCCTGCTCGTCATCGCCTTCCTGCTTCCACTGGCTCATCCATTCGAACACGGTCAGATCATTTTCAAACTCATATTCGTGGTCCTGAGCATAGTAACCAATGCGCGCGTTCTCAGACCATTTTACGGTGCCGCTGTCCGGTTGCAGATCGCCCACCAGCGTTTTCAGCAGCGTTGATTTACCGACGCCGTTGGTACCCAGTACCGCCAGTTTTTCACCCACTTCCAGCAGCAGGTTGAGATTTTTAAACAGCGGACCGTTATCAAACCCTTTGGTCAGACCTTCCACTTCCAGCGCGTTACGGAACAGTTTCTTATCCTGTTCAAAACGGATGAACGGGTTCTGACGGCTGGAGGCTTTCACCTCTTCCAGTTTGATTTTATCAATCTGGCGCGCGCGCGAAGTTGCCTGGCGAGATTTCGAGGCGTTGGCGCTAAAGCGGCTAACGAAAGATTGCAACTCAGCAATCTGCGCTTTCTTCTTGGCGTTATCGGCCAGCAGACGTTCACGCGCCTGGGTCGCCGCCGTCATGTACTCATCGTAGTTACCCGGATAAACGCGCAGCTCGCCGTAATCCAGATCCGCCATGTGGGTACAGACCATGTTAAGGAAGTGACGGTCGTGCGAGATGATGATCATGGTGCTGTCACGCTCGTTCAGCACCTGTTCCAGCCAGCGAATGGTGTCGATGTCGAGGTTGTTGGTCGGTTCGTCGAGCAGGAGAATATCCGGATCAGCAAACAGCGCCTGCGCCAGAAGCACACGCAGCTTCCAGCCAGGAGCAACTTCACTCATCGGGCCGTAGTGCTGTTCCACTGGAATTCCCACGCCAAGCAACAGTTCACCGGCGCGAGCTTCCGCAGAGTAACCGTCCATTTCGCCGTATTTAACTTCCAGATCGGCCACTTTATAGCCGTCTTCTTCACTCATTTCCGGCAAAGCATAGATGCGGTCGCGCTCCTGCTTCACTTCCCACAACTCTTTATGCCCCATGATCACCGTATCCAGCACAGTGAACTCTTCAAAGGCAAACTGATCCTGACGCAGTTTACCAATGCGCTCGTTGGGATCGAGGGAAACGTTACCCAGCGTCGGCTCAAGGTCGCCGCCGAGGATCTTCATAAAGGTGGATTTACCACTACCGTTCGCGCCAATCAGGCCGTAACGGTTGCCGCCGCCAAATTTGACGGAAATGTTTTCAAACAACGGCTTACTGCCGAACTGCATGGTGACGTTACTGGAAACTAACACAGGCGTATCCTGAAAAGAGATATGACAAACCGCGCATTATGCCATAAGTCTGAAAGAAGATCCTGCTCCTCGCTTAAGGTCTACACTCAAGCCAAAGGCAAAAAATGTGATTTCGTACACATCTGATTTCACTGTGAGCTGGAATGAACTTATAATGCGCTTCCAATACTCTAATATTCTCAACCCAATGGCCTGCCAGGCACAAAATCTCGCTTAACATGAATATGAAATTGAAAACATTATTCGCAGCGGCCTTCGCTGTTGTCGGCTTTTGCAGTACCGCCTCTGCGGTAACTTATCCTCTGCCAACCGACGGGAGTCGCCTGGTTGGTCAGAATCAGGTGATCACCATTCCTGAAGGTAACACTCAGCCGCTGGAGTATTTTGCCGCCGAGTACCAGATGGGGCTTTCCAATATGATGGAAGCGAACCCGGGTGTGGATACCTTCCTGCCGAAAGGCGGTACTGTACTGAACATTCCGCAGCAGCTGATCCTGCCGGATACCGTTCATGAAGGCATCGTCATTAACAGTGCTGAGATGCGTCTTTATTACTATCCGAAAGGGACCAACACCGTTATCGTGCTGCCGATCGGCATTGGTCAGTTAGGCAAAGATACGCCTATCAACTGGACCACCAAAGTTGAGCGTAAAAAAGCAGGCCCGACCTGGACGCCGACCGCCAAAATGCACGCAGAGTACCGCGCTGCGGGCGAACCGCTTCCGGCTGTCGTTCCGGCAGGTCCGGATAACCCGATGGGGCTGTATGCACTCTATATCGGTCGCCTGTATGCTATCCATGGCACCAACGCCAACTTCGGTATCGGCCTGCGTGTAAGTCATGGTTGTGTGCGTCTGCGTAACGAAGACATCAAATTCCTGTTCGAGAAAGTACCGGTCGGTACCCGCGTACAGTTTATTGATGAGCCGGTAAAAGCGACCACCGAGCCAGACGGCAGCCGTTATATTGAAGTCCATAACCCGCTGTCTACCACCGAAGCCCAGTTTGAAGGTCAGGAAATTGTGCCAATTACCCTGACGAAGAGCGTGCAGACAGTGACCGGTCAGCCAGATGTTGACCAGGTTGTTCTTGATGAAGCGATTAAAAACCGCTCCGGGATGCCGGTTCGTCTGAATTAATCTTCAAAACTTAAAGCAAAAGGCGGACTCATAATCCGCCTTTTTTATTTGCCAGACCCTAGTTGGCCGGGAGTATAACTAACAAAACATATCCCACCAACGCCGCCCACAACAGCATCGGTATTGAATAGAGATGGAAACGCCACCAGATGCGGCGATCGTTCGCCATACGTAGCGCAATCAAATTTGCCAGCGATCCGGGTAATAACCCAAAGCCACCTACGTTTACCGCCCATACCAGTAATAAAGACGGCGGCACATAGTTCAGCAACAATATGGTACTCGGCACGTTACTGATCACCTGCGATAAACCGATTGCCGTTAACCATAACCCGGGTTCAGATAGATGACTCACGTTACCCAACACGCCTTGCAACGCTGGAAGCTGGGTCAGTAAATGGACGTCGATAAACATCGCCATAAACACCAGCAGCAGCGTCCAGTCCACACTGAGCACCACGCGACGTGCCAGCAGCGCAAAGCCTGCCGCCACAATCACCAGTCCCCACAGCTCTTGTTTGAACTCCAGCGCCGTCAGAAAGACGATATACAGCCCCAGACAACTCCACACCAGCCGCGGTTTCCACTCCGGTGTTTGCACCCCCGTATGGTATTGCAGCGCCTTTCCAGGGAAACAACACCAGCACAGGAGCAGGAGCGTCAGCATCATTGCGCCAGCCAGCGGTGCCATTTGGGCAATAAATCCGGCAAACGAAAGACCAGAACGTCCCCAGATAAGAATATTTTGCGGGTTGCCAATTGGCGTCAGTAGCGAACCAGCGTTGACTGCCAGCGCCTCAAAAATAATCAGCCGATTAACCGGGATCTCACACAGTCTTTTTAGCGTGATAGTCAGCGGAACAACAATAAACAGCGCGACATCGTTGGTCAGAAAGGTAGAAAGCAGCGCCGCCGCCAGCACCATAAACATCGCCAGCCGACGCTCCGTAGCAAAGCGGCGCACCATTTTGCGCCCCAGCACATCAAAATAACCGCTTAACTCCACACCTTTGGTCAGCAGCATCAGGCCGCTTAAGGTGATGATGGTGTGCCAGTCGATAGCAGCAGGCCAGGATTTCGGTGCAAAGGGCACGAAAAAGCTTAATCCGATACCAACAAGAATTAATAACTGAAAAAAACGATCGCCTTGCAGCGTGCGTAAAAAAGGCAGACTCATTTGGCACCGTGTTTCTGGGTAAACAAACGAAAAGCGTCGAGCGTCTCTTCACTAACATGGTGCTCCATGCCTTCCGCGTCGCGACGGGCGATTTCCGGACTGACGCCCAACACCAACAAGAAATTTTCGACTATCTGATGTCGCTCGCGGCTTTCCTGCGCCAGCTTCTCTCCTTCTGCCGTTAAAAACACGCCACGCCAGGGGATCATTTCAATCAGCCCCATGGTTGCCAGCCGCTTAAGCATTTTAGCCACCGTCGGTTGCGAAACTCCCAGACGAGCAGCCATGTCCACCTGACGAGCTTCCCCCACTTCCCTGATCAAGTCAGAAATCAGCTCAACGTAATCATCAATAAGCTCGCGCCGATGCGCCTCTCTGACCTGGCGGAACCCTTCAACGTGCTCTTCCACGTTCACTAACTGCGTCACTTTTTTTGCTGTTGGCGTACCTGCGCGACGACTCATTGTGCTTCCTCATTATGGTGACGCATACATAGCGTTCTCATTTCGTGCGCACATTGTAAACCAGAGTTGCGAAGGTACAAAAAATTAACGTTTTAGCAATAGCTATATAATATAGCCTGTGCTATATCTGTATGTAATGCAATCATCCCTCAAGGATCGACGGGATTAGCAAGTCAGGAGGTCTTATGAATGAGTTCAAGAGGTGTATGCGCGTGTTTAGTCATTCTCCCTTTAAAGTACGGTTAATGCTGCTCTCTATGTTGTGCGATATGGTCAACAACAAACCGCAGCAAGATAAACCTTCCGATAAATAGCGGCGTCGCGGTACGCCGCTTCACTCCTGCTTTCATGCAGGCATAACGCGTTTTGGTCTGAAAAACCCCACTTTTTGTCGGATTTGCAATCCCCTTCGCAAAAGATTTGTTCGTCAGTAGTTGACCTGAACGGCGGCTCGCTCTATCTTCTTGCAGCCCTGCGTATATTGCGGCTCGCGGATGCGGACCCCTTTCCACTCTTCACGCACTCTTGCAGGTATTGACCCTTGACGCCAGGGTAAGCACATGGCGTTTGTTACGATAGTGGCATATGAATTTAACCCTCAAAGAATCGCTTGTTACCCGTAGCCGGGTATTTAGCCCGTGGACTGCGTTCTACTTTTTACAGTCGCTATTAATTAACCTCGGCTTAGGTTACCCCTTCAGTTTGCTCTACACCGCTGCGTTTACGGCTATTTTGCTTTTGCTATGGCGAACATTGCCTCGCGTACAAAAAGTTCTGGTCGGTGTCAGTTCGCTGGTGGCGGCTTGTTATTTCCCTTTTGCTCAGGCCTACGGCGCGCCTAATTTCAATACATTGCTGGCATTGCACTCCACCAATATGGAAGAGTCGACCGAAATCCTGACGATTTTTCCGTGGTACAGCTACCTGGTCGGCTTATTTATTTTTGCGCTCGGCGTAATAGCAATCAGGCGAAAAAAAGAGAATGAAAAAGCGCGCTGGAATACCTTCGACAGCCTGTGTCTGGTATTCAGTGTGGCGACATTTTTTGTTGCTCCCGTGCAAAACCTGGCCTGGGGTGGCGTATTTAAACTGAAAGATACTGGCTATCCGGTATTTCGTTTTGCTAAGGATGTCATCGTCAATAATAACGAGGTGATTGAAGAGCAAGAACGGATGGCAAAACTTTCCGGAATGAAAGATACCTGGACGGTCACTGCCGTTAAGCCGAAGTATCAGACCTATGTGGTGGTGATCGGTGAAAGCGCGCGTCGCGATGCCCTCGGTGCCTTTGGCGGTCACTGGGACAATACCCCGTTTGCCAGCAGCGTTAACGGTTTGATATTTGCTGACTACATTGCCGCCAGTGGCTCCACGCAGAAATCGCTTGGCTTAACGCTCAATCGCGTTGTCGATGGCAAACCACAGTTTCAGGATAACTTTGTCACCCTGGCAAATCGCGCGGGCTTCCAGACCTGGTGGTTTTCCAACCAGGGTCAAATCGGCGAATACGATACCGCTATCGCCAGCATCGCCAAACGAGCAGATGAAGTGTACTTCCTGAAAGAAGGTAATTTTGAAGCAGATAAAAACACCAAAGACGAAGCGTTACTGGATATGACCGCTCAAGTGCTGGCGCAAGAGCACTCGCAACCGCAGCTGATTGTTCTACATCTGATGGGCTCACATCCGCAGGCCTGCGACAGGACACAAGGAAAATACGAAACCTTTGTGCAATCGAAAGAAACGTCGTGCTATCTCTATACCATGACGCAAACGGACGATTTACTGCGCAAGCTGTACGATCAGTTACGCAACAGCGGCAGCAGCTTCTCGCTGGTTTACTTTTCTGACCACGGTCTGGCCTTTAAAGAGCGCGGTAAAGACGTGCAATACCTTGCCCATGATGATAAATATCAGCAAAATTTCCAGGTGCCTTTTATGGTCATTTCCAGCGACGATAAAGCGCATCGTGTGATTAAAGCCCGCCGCTCAGCCAATGACTTCTTAGGCTTTTTCTCCCAGTGGACGGGGATTAAAGCGAAGGAAATTAACATCAAATACCCGTTTATATCTGAGAAGAAAGTCGGGCCGATATACATCACCAACTTCCAGTTACAGAAGGTGGATTACAACCATCTCGGAACCGATATTTTCGACCCGAAACCTTAAAAACAAAAATCCGCCCCGAGAGGCGGATTTTTTATATCACCAAAGTGATTAGAAGCGGTAACCAACACCGGCAATCCAGGTGCCTACGTCAACGCTACGAATACGGCTCTGCTCGTAAGAGAAGTCCAGAGCAACGTTTTCCATCGGGTTGAACTGCAGACCCGCACCGTAGGAGAAACCGTAGTCGCTGGTGTCGTGTTTGTAGGTCGGGTATTCAGTGGTCTGGAATTTACCATAACCCACACCCACTACACCGTAGATGCTTGCCCAGTCGTTAATGCGGTAAGCCGGACCAGCAGTGATGCCGTAGTACTGGTTTTTGTTGTAGTCACCAGAGCTTGCAGTACGGCTTTTCTCGGTGTAAGTGAAAGAACCGATCACACCCAGCGGGCTGTTGTCTTCTTCATAGCGGTATTTCAGGTTGAAACCGCCCATTTTGTTCATTTGGCCCTGAGCGTCGCTCTGTGCGTAACCGCCAGTTACAGTAGAAGTCGCAGCTACGGAAGTACCTGCGGTGAAAGCCAGAACTGCGGCCAGTGCTGAAAGACATGCAATTTTTTTCATAACCACCTCAAATGTGATTCAAATAAGTCCTAAGTTTTAAATATATCAAAAATTAATGGGAAACTCTTCGCGATTTGTGATGTCTAACGGGCCATTTCATGTAACAGAACGTTTCCATACACCGCTATCCATCTAAATTTAAATCACTTTTTCAGAGAACTGCGTAAGTATTACGCATGTTTTCCCTGTCATTCATCCAGATTATTCCTAATCACCAGACTAATGATTCCATCAATCCTGGCGCATTTTAGTCAAAACGGGGGAAAATTTTTTCAACAAATGCTCAACCAGCATTGGGTATATCCAGTACACTCCACGCTTTACTTAAGTCTAGATATTTGTGGGAGAAAGGATGCCTGGTTCATTACGTAAAATGCCGGTCTGGTTACCAATAGTCATATTGCTCGTTGCCATGGCGTCTATTCAGGGTGGAGCCTCGTTAGCTAAGTCACTTTTTCCTCTGGTGGGCGCACCGGGTGTCACTGCGCTGCGTCTGGCATTAGGAACGCTGATCCTCATCGCGTTCTTTAAGCCATGGCGACTGCGCTTTGCCAAAGAACAACGGTTACCGCTGTTGTTTTACGGCGTTTCGCTGGGTGGGATGAATTATCTTTTTTATCTTTCTATTCAGACAGTACCGCTGGGTATTGCGGTGGCGCTGGAGTTCACCGGACCACTGGCGGTGGCGCTGTTCTCTTCTCGTCGCCCGGTAGATTTCGTCTGGGTTGTGCTGGCGGTTCTTGGTCTGTGGTTCCTGCTACCGCTGGGGCAAGACGTTTCCCATGTCGATTTAACCGGCTGTGCGCTGGCACTGGGGGCCGGGGCTTGTTGGGCTATTTACATTTTAAGTGGGCAACGCGCAGGAGCGGAACATGGCCCTGCGACGGTGGCAATTGGTTCGTTGATTGCAGCGTTAATTTTCGTGCCAATTGGAGCGCTTCAGGCTGGTGAAGCACGCTGGCACTGGTCGGTTATTCCATTGGGTCTGGCTGTCGCTATTCTCTCGACCGCTCTGCCTTATTCGCTGGAAATGATTGCCCTCACCCGTTTGCCAACACGGACATTTGGTACGCTGATGAGCATGGAACCGGCGCTGGCTGCCGTTTCCGGGATGATTTTCCTCGGAGAAACACTGACACCCATACAGCTACTGGCGCTCGGCGCTATCATCGCCGCTTCAATGGGGTCTACGCTGACAGTACGCAAAGAGAGCAAAATAAAAGAATTAGACATTAATTAAATTTACATTTCTGCATGGTTATGCATAACCATGCAGAATTTCTCGCTACTTTTCCTCTACACCGTCTTTATATATCGAATTATGCAAAAGCATATTTATTCCGAAAATTCCTGGCGAGCAGATAAATAAGAATTGTTCTTATCAATATATCTAACTCATTGAATCTTTATTAGTTTTGTTTTTCACGCTTGTTACCACTATTAGTGTGATAGGAACAGCCAGAATAGCGGAACACATAGCCGGTGCTATACTTAGTCTCGTTAATTACTGGGACATAACATCAAGAGGATATGAAATTATGAGTACCGCTAAATTAGTTAAATCAAAAGCGACCAATCTGCTTTATACCCGCAACGATGTCTCCGACAGCGAGAAAAAAGCAACAGTAGAGTTGCTGAATCGCCAGGTTATCCAGTTTATTGATCTTTCTTTGATTACCAAACAAGCGCACTGGAACATGCGCGGCGCTAACTTCATTGCCGTACATGAAATGCTGGATGGCTTCCGCACCGCACTGATCGATCATCTGGATACCATGGCAGAACGTGCAGTGCAGCTGGGCGGTGTAGCTCTGGGGACCACTCAAGTTATCAACAGCAAAACCCCGCTGAAAAGTTACCCGCTGGACATCCACAACGTTCAGGATCACCTGAAAGAACTGGCTGACCGTTACGCAATCGTCGCTAATGACGTACGCAAAGCGATTGGCGAAGCGAAAGATGACGACACCGCAGATATCCTGACCGCCGCGTCTCGCGACCTGGATAAATTCCTGTGGTTTATCGAGTCTAACATCGAATAAATCCATCGCTGATGGTGCAGAACTTTAGTACCCGATAAAAGCGGCTTCCTGACAGGAGGCCGTTTTGTTTTGCAGCCCACCTCAACGCACTTATTTAGTGCATCCATCTGCTATCTCCAGCTGATTAAGTAAATTTTTTGTATCCACATCATCACACAATCGTTACATAAAGATTGTTTTTTCATCAGGTTTTACGCTAAATAATCACTGTGTTGAGTGCACAATTTTAGCGCACCAGATTGGTGCCCCAGAATGGTGCATCTTCAGGGTATTGCCCTATAAATCGTGCATCACGTTTTTGCCGCATCTCGAAAAATCAAGGAGTTGCAAAACTGGCACGATTTTTTCATATATGTGAATGTCACGCAGGGGATCGTCCCGTGGATAGAAAAAAGGAAATGCTATGAAGTCTGTATTAAAAGTTTCACTGGCTGCACTGACCCTGGCTTTTGCGGTTTCTTCTCATGCCGCGGATAAAAAATTAGTTGTCGCGACGGATACCGCCTTCGTTCCGTTTGAATTTAAACAGGGCGATAAATATGTGGGCTTTGACGTTGATCTGTGGGCTGCCATCGCTAAAGAGCTGAAGCTGGATTACGAACTGAAGCCGATGGATTTCAGTGGGATCATTCCGGCACTGCAAACCAAAAACGTCGATCTGGCGCTGGCGGGCATTACCATCACCGACGAGCGTAAAAAAGCGATCGATTTCTCTGACGGCTACTACAAAAGCGGCCTGTTAGTGATGGTGAAAGCTAACAATAACGATGTGAAAAGCGTGAAAGATCTCGACGGGAAAGTGGTTGCTGTGAAGAGCGGTACTGGCTCCGTTGATTACGCGAAAGCAAACATCAAAACTAAAGATCTGCGTCAGTTCCCGAACATCGATAACGCCTATATGGAACTGGGCACCAACCGCGCAGACGCCGTTCTGCACGATACGCCAAACATTCTGTACTTCATCAAAACCGCCGGTAACGGTCAGTTCAAAGCGGTAGGTGACTCTCTGGAAGCGCAGCAATACGGTATTGCGTTCCCGAAAGGTAGCGACGAGCTGCGTGACAAAGTCAACGGCGCGTTGAAAACCCTGCGCGAGAACGGAACTTACAACGAAATCTACAAAAAATGGTTCGGTACTGAACCGAAATAATAACGCTACACCTGTAAAACGCACTGGCAGTTCCCTCTCCCCTATGGGGAGAGGATTAGGGTGAGGGGCGCAAACCCGCTCCGGGGCCATTAATTACCCTGAATTTGATTATTTACACCACGGTAACAGGAACAACATATGCAGTTTGACTGGAGTGCCATCTGGCCTGCCATTCCGCTTCTGATTGAAGGTGCCAAAATGACCCTGTGGATTTCGGTCCTCGGTCTGGCAGGCGGTCTGGTAATCGGATTGCTGGCAGGTTTTGCACGCACCTTCGGAGGTTGGATAGCCAACCACGTCGCGCTGGTCTTTATTGAAGTGATCCGCGGCACACCTATCGTCGTCCAGGTGATGTTTATTTATTTCGCCCTGCCGATGGCGTTTAACGACTTACGCATCGACCCATTTACTGCGGCGGTGGTCACCATCATGATCAACTCCGGCGCGTATATTGCGGAAATCACGCGTGGTGCGGTGCTGTCTATCCACAAAGGTTTTCGTGAAGCAGGACTGGCGCTCGGTCTTTCACGTTGGGAAACCATTCGCTACGTCATTTTACCGCTGGCACTGCGTCGTATGCTGCCGCCGCTGGGTAACCAGTGGATCATCAGCATTAAAGACACCTCGCTGTTTATTGTGATCGGCGTGGCGGAACTGACCCGTCAGGGGCAAGAAATTATTGCCGGTAACTTCCGCGCCCTTGAGATCTGGAGCGCCGTGGCGGTGTTCTATCTGATTATTACCCTGGTGCTGAGCTTTATTCTGCGTCGTCTGGAAAGAAGGATGAAAATCCTGTGATTGAATTTAAAAACGTCTCCAAGCACTTTGGCCCAACCCAGGTGCTGCACAATATCGATTTGAACATTGCCCAGGGCGAAGTCGTGGTGATTATCGGGCCGTCCGGTTCCGGTAAATCGACCCTGCTGCGCTGCATCAACAAACTGGAAGAAATCACCTCCGGCGATCTGATTGTCGATGGCCTGAAGGTTAACGATCCGAAAGTTGACGAGCGCCTGATTCGCCAGGAAGCAGGTATGGTGTTCCAGCAGTTTTATCTCTTCCCGCATCTGACGGCGCTGGAAAACGTCATGTTTGGCCCGCTACGCGTGCGTGGCGCGAACAAAGAAGAGGCGGAAAAACTGGCACGTGAGCTGCTGGCGAAAGTCGGTCTGGCAGAACGTGCACATCACTACCCTTCCGAACTTTCTGGTGGTCAACAGCAGCGTGTGGCGATTGCCCGCGCGCTGGCGGTGAAGCCGAAAATGATGCTGTTTGATGAACCGACTTCCGCTCTTGACCCGGAACTGCGCCATGAAGTGCTGAAGGTTATGCAGGATCTGGCTGAAGAAGGGATGACGATGGTGATCGTGACCCACGAAATCGGTTTTGCCGAGAAAGTAGCTTCGCGGCTGATCTTTATCGACAAAGGCCGGATTGCGGAAGATGGCAATCCGCAGGTGTTGATCAAGAACCCGCCGAGCCAGCGCTTGCAGGAATTTTTGCAGCACGTCTCTTAATAAGACACATTGCCTGATGCGCTACGCTTATCAGGCCTACAGGATATCTGGCAACTTATTAAAATTGCATGAACTTGTAGGACGGATAAGGCGTTCACGCCGCATCCGGCAAAAAAGCCCGCACGTTGTCAGCAACCTGCTTAATATCCCTTCCTCCCTTTCACCCGAAAGGGAGGCACACCAGATTCCTCTCATTTAAAATCGCCCCTCCTCCAGCATCTATACTTATCTTTTTGCTCTATTTTCTCACTGGAGGAGTCATGCGGTGGATCCTGTTCATCCTCTTCTGCCTGCTGGGCGCACCTGCCCACGCGGTATCCATACCCGGCGTTACAACCACAACGACAACGGACTCAACGACTGAACCGGCCCCGGAACCGGATATCGAACAAAAAAAAGCGGCCTATGGCGCACTGGCGGATGTGCTGGATAATGACACCTCGCGTAAAGAGTTGATCGACCAGTTGCGCACCGTTGCCGCTACGCCCCCTGCTGAACCGGTACCAAAAATAGTGCCGCCGACGCTGGTCGAAGAGCAAACCGTGCTGCAAAAGGTCACCGAAGTCAGCCGCCATTATGGTGAAGCCCTTTCCGCCCGCTTCGGGCAACTTTATCGCAATATCACCGGCTCCCCGCATAAGCCGTTTAATCCACAAACCTTCAGCAATGCGCTGACCCATTTTTCAATGTTAGCGGTATTAGTGTTTGGTTTTTACTGGCTGATTCGCCTGTGCGCACTGCCGCTGTATCGCAAAATGGGTCAGTGGGCGCGGCAAAAAAATCGTGAGCGCAGCAACTGGTTGCAGCTTCCGGCGATGATTATCGGGGCGTTTATTATCGACCTGCTGTTACTGGCCCTGACATTATTTGTCGGCCAGGTATTAAGCGACAACCTGAATGCAGGCAGTCGCACCATCGCTTTCCAACAAAGTTTGTTTCTCAACGCCTTTGCCCTCATTGAATTTTTCAAAGCCGTACTACGCCTGATTTTTTGCCCAAACGTGGCGGAGCTGCGCCCGTTCACGATTCAGGACGAGAGCGCCCGTTACTGGAGTCGTCGCCTGAGCTGGTTAAGCAGTTTGATAGGTTATGGCCTGATTGTGGCCGTGCCGATTATCTCTAATCAGGTGAATGTACAGATAGGTGCGCTGGCGAACGTCATCATTATGCTGTGCATGACCGTCTGGGCGTTGTACCTGATCTTTCGTAATAAAAAAGAGATTACCCAGCATTTGCTCAACTTCGCGGAGCATTCGCTGGCCTTTTTCAGCCTGTTTATCCGCGCCTTTGCGCTGGTGTGGCACTGGCTGGCAAGCGCCTATTTTATCGTGCTGTTTTTCTTTTCGTTGTTCGATCCGGGCAACAGCCTGAAATTTATGATGGGTGCAACGGTGCGCAGCCTGGCGATTATTGGTATCGCAGCGTTTGTTTCCGGTATGTTTTCCCGCTGGCTGGCGAAAACCATCACTCTCTCGCCACATACTCAGCGTAACTATCCGGAGCTGCAAAAACGGTTGAATGGCTGGCTGTCGGCGGCGCTGAAAACGGCGCGTATTCTGACAGTCTGCGTGGCGGTAATGTTGCTGTTGAGCGCATGGGGATTGTTCGATTTCTGGAACTGGCTGCAAAACGGCGCGGGGCAGAAAACCGTAGATATCCTGATCCGTATCGCACTCATTCTTTTCTTCTCGGCGGTTGGCTGGACGGTGCTCGCCAGTTTGATCGAAAACCGGCTGGCTTCGGATATTCATGGCCGCCCGCTACCCAGCGCCCGCACGCGTACCCTGCTTACGCTGTTTCGTAACGCGCTGGCGGTGATTATCAGTACCATCACCATCATGATTGTGTTGTCGGAAATCGGCGTCAATATCGCGCCATTGCTGGCAGGTGCCGGGGCATTAGGTCTGGCTATCTCGTTTGGTTCGCAAACGCTGGTGAAAGATATTATCACCGGGGTATTTATTCAGTTTGAAAACGGCATGAACACTGGAGATTTGGTGACTATCGGGCCGTTGACCGGCACAGTGGAACGGATGTCGATTCGCTCCGTGGGCGTACGACAGGATACCGGGGCGTATCACATCATTCCGTGGTCTTCGATAACCACCTTTGCTAACTTTGTCCGCGGCATTGGTTCGGTGGTGGCAAATTATGATGTTGATCGCCATGAAGATGCTGATAAAGCCAATCAGGCACTGAAAGATGCGGTAGCGGAATTAATGGAAAACGAAGAAATTCGCGGGCTGATTATTGGTGAACCGAATTTTGCCGGGATTGTCGGCTTAAGCAATACCGCGTTTACACTGCGTGTTTCGTTCACCACGCTGCCACTCAAACAGTGGACGGTACGCTTTGCCCTCGACAGCCAGGTGAAAAAACATTTCGACCTGGCGGGCGTTCGCGCGCCAGTGCAGACTTATCAGGTGCTGCCTGCTCCGGGCGCGACCCCGGCTGAACCGTTACCGCCGGGGGAACCAACGCTTTAACGCTGGCGATTGACAAAACGGCGGCGCTGCTCGTCGTTCATAAAGGTCCAGGCAATAAAGCGACTCTGCTTTTGCCCCTGGGCCATCTCTTTTTTAACCACCTTCACCGCGCCCACGTCCGTCAGGGCACGATACAACGGCGGTAAGTTTTCACCACGAGATACCAGTGATGTAAACCACATCACCTGCTTCGCGAAGCCTTTGCTCTCTTCAATCATCTTTTTGATAAAGGCGACTTCACCACCTTCACACCACAACTCCTGTTGCTGACCACCAAAGTTCAGTGCATCGTCTTTGTTCAGCCCCAGGTTACGGCGTTTACGCTCACTACCTGCCCGCGCTGCAGCGGCGGAATCGTGGAATGGCGGGTTACACAAGGTCGCGTCGTATTGCTCGTTTTTATGGATGATGCCGTTAAAAATTGCCCCACTCTCTTTTTGCCGACGCAGACGAATGGCGCGGTTAAGCCCCGGATTAGCACTGATAATCGCCTGCGCACTGCTTAACGCCTGGCTGCTGGTTTCACTACCGGTAAAACGCCAGCCATATTCATGTACGCCAATCAGCGGATAAATACAGTTCGCACCAACGCCGATATCCAGAATGCTGGCATTCGCTGGAATTGTTCCGCTTGCTTCTGCCAGTAAATCGGCAAGGTGATGAATATAATCCGCCCGGCCCGGTACTGGTGGGCAGAGAAAACCGTCGGGGATATCCCAGTTCGCTACGGCGTAAAAATGGGCCAGCAACGCCTTATTGAGCGCCTTCACCGCCAGCGGATTGGCAAAGTCTACGCTTTGCTCCCCGGCGGGTGTAAGCGTGAGGAATTGCCTGAGTTCAGGATTGACCTGACAAAGCGTGGCGAGATCGTAGCGGCTGTGATGACGGTTGCGCGGATGCAACCCCGGTTTCTGGGCGGACATAGCATTCTCCTTTAAGCAGCGGCGTAAGATACCCGCATAACGCGACAGGGTAAATATCTGGCTGCGTTTATCATTCCCCAAAACCTTAACATGGCTATGGTTTATGGCAATTCATCATAAAAATCAGCATTATGCATGTCATTGATTTGTCTTATTTTGTAAAAATATATCGTTCAAAAAATAAGCACATCTCTGTCAATTTTTTGCGTCATTTGCATCGCGCAGGCGACCTACACTTATCAGGCACTACCCGTTGTATTTATGAGGATGTCATTATGAAAAAGTGCCTCACACTACTGATTGCCACCGTCCTGAGCGGAATCTCTCTCACGGCTTATGCCGCGCAACCGATGAGTAACCTGGACAGCGGTCAGCTACGGCCCGCCGGTACCGTTTCGGCAACTGGCGCATCAAACCTAAGCGATCTGGAGGATAAACTGGCAGAAAAAGCGCGCGAACAAGGCGCGAAAGGTTATGTCATTAATTCCGCAGGCGGAAATGACCAGATGTTCGGTACTGCAACCATCTACAAATAACCCCACCAACGTAACTGCATTCGCCTCTGGATGCAGTTTTCGTCTGTTTTGTAATCAAAAAACATCAAATATGAACTCAATGTAAATAAATGTATTTCTTTTTCGCGCAATGGGTGATAGAAAATCACTCCAAGTGATAATGCTTATCAAAATTATTATCACTTGCACGAACACTATCACGGGATTAACAGTGGCATCGCATCCGCAGAGATGCTTTCTCGTGGCAGTGAAAATTTCAACATATAAGAAAAAGTCACCTGCAAAATGGAAAACAATCGCAATTTCCCTGCCAGACAATTTCATTCGCTCACGTTCTTTGCCGGTCTTTGTATTGGCATCACGCCTGTGGCTCAGGCACTCGCCGCCGAAGGGCAAACTAACGCGGATGACACGCTGGTTGTCGAAGCATCAACGCCTTCGCTTTATGCGCCACAACAATCTGCCGATCCGAAATTCTCGCGTCCGGTAGCGGATACTACCCGCACGATGACGGTAATTTCTGAACAAGTGATTAAAGATCAGGGCGCAACCAACCTTACCGACGCGCTCAAAAACGTCCCCGGCGTGGGTGCGTTTTTTGCGGGTGAGAACGGTAACTCCACCACTGGCGACGCCATTTATATGCGTGGTGCCGATACCTCTAACAGTATTTATATTGATGGCATTCGCGATATCGGCAGCGTCTCGCGCGACACCTTCAATACCGAGCAGGTCGAAGTGATTAAAGGGCCGTCCGGCACCGACTACGGGCGCAGCGCACCGACAGGCTCGATCAATATGATCAGCAAGCAGCCGCGCAATGATTCCGGCATTGACGCCTCCGCCAGTATTGGCAGCGCCTGGTTCCGCCGCGGCACGCTGGACGTCAATCAGGTCATTGGTGATACCACTGCGGTGCGCCTGAATGTGATGGGCGAAAAAACGCACGATGCCGGACGCGACAAAGTCAAAAATGAGCGTTACGGCGTCGCCCCTTCTATCGCTTTTGGCCTTGGTACAGCGAATCGTTTGTATCTTAATTATCTGCATGTCACCCAGCACAACACGCCAGACGGCGGCATTCCGACCATCGGTTTGCCGGGCTATTCTGCCCCATCTGCGGGAACGGCGGCCCTGAATCATTCCGGAAAAGTTGATACTCATAACTTTTACGGCACGGATTCCGATTACGACGATTCGACCACCGACACCGCCACCATGCGTTTTGAGCACGACATCAACGATAACACCACCATTCGCAATACTACCCGTTGGTCGCGCGTAAAGCAGGATTACCTGATGACGGCGATTATGGGCGGGGCGTCGAATATTACTCAGCCCACCAGCGATGTGAATAGCTGGACCTGGTCACGCACGGCGAATACCAAAGATGTGAGTAATAAAATTCTCACCAACCAGACCAACCTGACCTCGACGTTCTATACCGGTTCTATCGGTCATGATGTCAGTACCGGCGTGGAATTTACCCGTGAAACGCAGACTAACTACGGCGTTAATCCGGTGACGTTACCCGCGGTAAATATTTATCATCCTGACAGCAGCATTCATCCCGGCGGCCTGACGCGCAACGGCGCAAACGCCAATGGTCAGACGGATACCTTCGCAATTTACGCCTTTGATACGCTGCAAATCACCCGTGATTTTGAGCTGAACGGCGGGATCCGTCTGGATAATTATCATACTGAATATGACAGTGCCACCGCCTGCGGCGGCAGCGGACGCGGTGCCATCACCTGCCCAACTGGTGTGGCAAAAGGTTCTCCGGTCACCACCGTCGACACCGCCAAGTCGGGCAATCTGATGAACTGGAAAGCCGGGGCGCTGTATCACCTGACGGAAAACGGCAATGTCTATATTAACTATGCCGTTTCCCAGCAGCCTCCGGGCGGCAACAACTTCGCCCTTGCGCAGTCTGGCAGCGGTAACAGTGCCAACCGCACCGATTTTAAACCGCAAAAAGCCAACACCAGCGAGATTGGCACCAAATGGCAGGTTCTGGATAAACGTCTGTTGCTCACCGCCGCGCTGTTCCGCACTGATATCGAAAATGAAGTTGAGCAAAATGATGACGGAACTTACTCGCAATACGGTAAGAAACGCGTCGAAGGCTATGAGATATCCGTGGCCGGGAATATCACTCCCGCGTGGCAGGTGATTGGCGGCTATACCCAGCAAAAAGCAACCATCAAAAACGGCAAAGATGTTGCCCAGGATGGTTCCTCATCGCTGCCGTATACCCCGGAGCACGCCTTCACCTTATGGAGCCAATATCAGGCAACCGACGATATCTCTGTTGGCGCGGGCGCACGCTATATCGGCAGTATGCATAAAGGTTCAGACGGCGCGGTGGGAACGCCAGCGTTTACCGAAGGTTACTGGGTCGCCGATGCCAAACTGGGGTATCGAGTTAATCGCAATCTCGACTTCCAGCTAAACGTTTACAACCTGTTTGATACCGATTACGTCGCCTCAATCAACAAGAGCGGCTACCGTTATCACCCGGGCGAGCCAAGAACCTTCTTGCTCACAGCCAATATGCATTTCTGAATCAGATGTGGGGCGCAGGCCCCACTTTTTGGAGAAATTGTATGATGTACCACATTCCCGGCGTGTTATCGCCACAGGACGTCGCTCGTTTTCGCGAACAACTGGAACAAGCCGAATGGGTGGATGGACGCGTCACCACCGGCGCACAAGGTGCGCAAGTTAAGAACAATCAACAGGTCGACACCCGCAGCACGTTATACGCCGCCCTGCAAAATGAGGTGCTGAACGCGGTTAACCAACATGCTTTATTCTTTGCCGCGGCCTTGCCGCGTACCCTTTCCACGCCGCTGTTTAATCGCTATCAGAACAATGAAACCTATGGTTTCCATGTGGATGGCGCAGTACGCAGCCATCCACAAAACGGCTGGATGCGTACTGACCTTTCTGCCACGCTGTTTTTAAGCGATCCACAAAGCTACGACGGCGGCGAACTGGTCGTTAATGACACCTTCGGACAACATCGGGTAAAACTCCCGGCAGGCGATCTCGTGTTGTATCCCTCCAGCAGCCTGCATTGCGTGACACCCGTAACCCGCGGCGTACGAGTGGCATCATTTATGTGGATCCAGTCGATGATCCGCGATGATAAAAAGCGCGCCATGCTGTTTGAACTGGACAACAATATTCAGTCGCTGAAAAGCCGCTACGGCGAAAGTGAAGAGATCCTGTCGCTGCTTAATCTTTATCATAATCTGCTGCGGGAATGGTCGGAGATCTGATGCTTGAACTGCCCGAGTTCGTCCCTGGATTAGCTACACTTAACTGTACAAGTATTGATATGGGGAGGTCGATATGGCATCCGGTTGGGCTAACGATGACGCCGTCAACGAACAGATCAACAGTACAATTGAAGATGCGATTGCCCGCGCTCGGGGTGAAATTCCGCGCGGCGAAAGCCTGGATGAATGTGAAGAGTGCGGTGCCCCCATCCCGCAGGCCCGTCGGGAAGCCATTCCTGGCGTGCGCTTATGTATTCATTGTCAGCAGGAGAAAGATTTACAAAAACCAGCTTATACAGGATATAATCGCAGAGGTTCGAAAGACAGCCAGTTACGTTAACTACAACTGGCGAGATGCATAGCGAGTATAATTTGTATTTTGCGTGTCATTCCGTGCCTTTAACGCTGCTGTGACTGCCACGCGGTATAAAACAAGTTCATAAGTACAACAAATAAATGGTTTATCAGTAGGTTAGATATCAATCAATTTATTTGAACAAGGCGGTCAATTCTCTTCGATTTTATCTCTCGTAAAAAAACGTGATACTCATCACATCGACGAAACAACGTCACTTATACAAAAATCACCTGCGAGAGATTAATTATGAAAACTATCAATACTGTTGTTGCTGCTATGGCTCTTTCAACTCTGTCATTTGGCGTGTTCGCGGCGGAACCGGTAACGGCATCCCAGGCACAGAACATGAATAAAATCGGCGTGGTTTCTGCCGATGGCGCATCCACCCTCGATGCCCTGGAAGCGAAACTGGCTGAGAAAGCCGCGGCAGCCGGTGCCAGTGGATACAGCATCACTTCCGCCACCAACAACAATAAATTAAGCGGTACTGCGGTAATTTATAAGTAATTCGTAGGACGGATAAGGCGTTTACGCCGCATCCGGCAACAGATGCCTGATGCGACGCTACCGCGTCTTATCAGGCCTACAAAATCCGAACCGTTGGACGGATCAGGCGTTTACGCTACGTCCAGCACAAGTATTTCCCTGTCTGTTTGCCGACAGACGCATATGCTCTAACCCTCATTGATCCTATGTTACCCTTGTTTGCCCGTCCGCCACTGGACGGGCTTTTTTTTAGCTGGCTAACTGCTGACAGAAAGCCTGCAACGTCTCTTCCGGCATACCAATCTGCCGCGCTGCATCACAAATGGCCTGCCAGCTTCCCGCATCCAGTGGAATCCCCTGCTTCTGCCGTTCGCGACGCGTGTTCACTTCCCACTCGCCCGGTAGCAAAATCGGCTTATCATCATCATGCGGCGAGGCTTTCACCCACTCGGCAAAGGCTTCGGTCTGCGCGTTACAATCCGGCGCGCCGAAGAGTTCCGGGTTGATGATGATAGTGGTCATGCAGTTAAGAATGGCATCGGGACTGGTTTGTAACGTTTCCTGATGCGTCGTTTTACCGCCGGAAAGCGCCCCGCCAAGAATTTCACACATCGCTGCAAGGGCGTAGCCTTTATGTTCGGCAAAGGTCAACAGCGAACCCAACGGCGACTCCTGCATTACCGCCGGATTGGTCGTCGGCACGCCGTTAACGTCAATCAGGCAACCTGGCGGCACGGGGACGCCTTTATGCCAGGCGACGCGGGTTTTGCCAAATGCAATGGCGCTGGTGGCGTAATCAAGCAACAGCGGGAAATTATCTTTACGAGGGAAAACCACACAGAACGGATTGGTGCCAAAGCGGCTGTCGCGACCGTGGAACGGCGCGACCATTGGAATACCGACCACGCTAACAAAGTGGATAGAGACAAACCCCGCCGCTGCACACTGCTCCGCCCAGTAACCGATACGGCCGATATGATGCGAGTTATGTAGCGCCACGGCGGCAATACCGTGCTGATGCGCTTTCTCAATCCCCAGCGCCATCGCTTCATGTGCCGCGACCTGACCAAATGCGCGATCGCCATCGAGCGTGACCGCCGCCCCCGCCTCTTTAACGGTTTTGGCATGATGGTTAATTTGCAGGTGCCCCTGACTCCAGGAGCGTACATAGCTTGGGATCATGCCAATACCATGTGAATCATGCCCTGCCAGGTTTGCCGCGATTAAATGATCGGCAACTAATTTCGCTTCTTGTTCCTCGCTACCCATCTGACGAAATACAGCCTGAATAAAACTGTGCAGCGTCTGAGCATCAAAGCGATGACCACTTTCCATGGTTAACTCCTGTTTATGTTATGTGTTTGTTGTATTTTTATGCTGCACGCCGGGCGTGGGAAGGTCAATAAAGATGCAGGAATTTCATATTGCGGTGGGGTAAAAGCCGGATGACATGGCTCATCCGGCTGAGAAAAGAATTAAAATGCCTGATTAACGCGCGCCAGGCCGTCGCTGATAGTTGCCGCTTCACCCGTAGCCACCAGGCAGCAAGCCATCTGGATTTTCAGCGATTCGGGAATCGGTTCGCTGCCAGCAAGGCAACGCTCAATCCACTGCGCCGTGGTTTCCGGATCTTTTGCTTGTGGCAGTAACTCGCTACCAGCAGTGTCCTGTTTTTCATACAGCACCCGCATCCCTTCACGGTCAATGAGATTGATCTGCGGGCAGCGCTGCGGATTAGCATACACTTCACCTTCAGTACCATGCATTAGTAGCGCCCGCCCGCCGATATCGCTAAAGAACTTCGCGACGCGTCCAATGTATTCCGGATGCGAAACGCTGGAAAGACGCAGCGCCTCACCTTCGGCAAATGGCGTCGCCAGTTTCGCCAGGGTATGTGCACTGTTACGCACGCCCATCCGCCAGCGCATCGCCAGTTGTTTTTCCAGCGGCGGGCAAAACGCGCCGACTGGCATAAACACCGGTTGATGTTCGTCGAGCTTCGCCTGCGCCTGCCCGCCGTGCAACGTTGGCGTAATACCCATCAATTCAAAAATGGTTTCAGTCAGCACGCGGGTTGGATCTTCGCTAACCCCGTGAACCACCACAGGAAAACCGAGTTTGTGCAGGAGAATCGCCAACAACGGCGTCAGGTTGGCCTGTTTACGCGCGCCGTTGTAACTGGGGATGACAATCGGCATCGGCTTGCCTGCTGGCGGCGTCAGCTTGATGGTGTGATTTTGCATGGCTTCGTAAAAGCCGAGCATCTCTGCTTCCCCTTCTCCTTTGATACGCAGCGCAATCAATACGCCGCCCAACTCAAGGTCAGGGACTTCACCATTGAGCATATGAGCATACAGACCGCGCGCAGTATCCCGGTCTAAATCGCGCGCGTGGTTTTTCCCGCGCCCGATCTCTTTAATGATTTTGCGATAGTCCATTTACGACTCCTTACCTGACTCACATCATTAACGCCGCCGACGGCGTGGGGATTTCGTTTTTTCTTTCTTTTTAACTATACCTTCAGGGACTTCCGGTTGCTCTATCGGAAATACCGGTAATGCATCCAGTAGTCGCTTGCCATAATTTTTGGTCAGCAAGCGTTTGTCGTAGATAACCACTTCGCCCCAGCAACCGTGGCTTCGAATCAGTCGCCCAACCTGCTGAATCAGGTTAAACGAGGCGCTCGGCAGGCTTTGCACCTCAAACGGATAGCGGTTGAGGCTTTTCAGCCATTCCCCTTCGGTGATCACCACCGGGCTGTCGATGGGCGGAAAAGCGATTTTGTGGATATGCACCTGGCTGAGCAGATCACCTTTCAAATCAAGCCCTTCGGCAAATGACTGTAAGCCCACCAGCACGCTGCGCTCACCGTTGGCGACGCGTTTGCGGTGCAGTTCAACTAAACGGTAACGCGGCTGATCGCCCTGAACCAGCAACATCAGACGTAAATCCGTCACATAGTCGAGAAAGCGCTGCATCGCCCGTCCGCTGGCAAACAGTACCAACATACCGAGATGTTTTTTGCTCTCCACCTGCTTACGGAAAAAGGCCGCCATTTCGGCAATATGCTGCTCTTCGTTGTCGATGGAAGGCTCAACGCGCATCCGGGGAATAACAATTTTGCCCTGTTCGCAGTGGTTAAAGGGGGAATCCAGCGCCACAAAACGGTCGCCCGCTTTCTCTTTCAGACCACTCATCTCCTGCAAACGCGAAAAACTGTTCAGCGAACGCAAGGTTGCGGAGGTGACAATAATGTGCGGAATACTGCGCCACAGCAGCCTTTCCAGCTGATCGCTGACACGTATTCCCACGCAGTGAAACCAGAGGTGTAGCTGCCCTTCGCGCTCTTCCCGCGTCGCCCATTTGGTCACCGGTGCACCGGAAGATTGCGCCAGCGAAGCCAGCCGCCAGAGTTTGCTTTGCGCCTCGAACATCCCCAACGCGCGGTTCATCTGCAAAATCAACCGATGCAGACGTACAATGTCATGGCTGCCGGTTTTCTCACTTAAATCGTTAAGAAATAACTCCGCCAGGCCACGCAGCATCTCGGTGAGTTTTGCCAGCCGCTGGCAGATCTCCAGCACTTCATCTGGCAGTTCGCCCATCGCAAAACGGTGCTCTGCCTCCTGCCCGGCAGGCATGTAGAGATTGAGAATGTTGTTTAACGAGGCGATAAGCTCATACAACTCTTCACAATGCGCATTCAAACGTTCAGGGATCGCCAGCGGTGGGATGGTCTTCGGGCGAAACTGCTCCATGCAGGTAGCGACCAGTTTCGTGAACAAGTCCAGCTGTAGCCGATACCACGGCGCGGTGATTTCGGCGCTCATCTCAAGCGCATCCCGCGCCACATCCGGCAGGTGATGGCCTTCGTCCAGCACCAGCAGTAAATTTTTCGGGTCAGGCAATACCGCTTCGCTTTCCATCGCCGCCATCACCAGCGCATGGTTTGCCACCACCACTTCCGCTTCCTGAATCTCCCGACGAGCGACAAAAAACGGGCATTCACGATAGTAGTAACAATTGCGGTTGAGGCAGCTGGCTTTGTCGGTACTTAAACGACGCCAGAGATCGTCATCTATAGCGATATCAGTATGATCGCGCAGACCATCCCATTTATAAGTATCGAGATCGCCCTTCAGCTTCGCACAACGTTTTTGCTCTTCCTGATTGTTCGGCGTCAGTTCGTCGTCAAGAAACGCCAGCAGATCCTGTTGCGTGGGTACAGTACTGGCGAGCGCCGTCAGATTACGCGGACAAACGTAGCGCCCACGCCCAAAAGCGGCAGTGAATTTAAGATCGGGAATGATCTTTTTCAGCAGCGGTAAATCTTTGCTGTAAATCTGATCCTGCAATGCCACGTTGGCGGTACTCACCACCAGCGTTTTTTGCTCTTCGCGGGCAATGGCGATGCCGGGAATCAAATAAGAGAGCGTTTTCCCAACGCCGGTGGGGGCTTCAATCGCCAGATGTCGCCCTTCTTCTCCGGCCAGCGTTTTGGCGACGTCCGCAATCATCTGCCGCTGCGGCGCACGGGGAATAAAGTCGGGGATCTGTTCCTGAAGCGCCTTATACCAGGCGGCAATTTGCGCTTTAAGCGCGGCGGTTAATGCCATGAGAAAACCTGAAATACTGTATAAACAGCCAATATTGTGGCATTTTTCGGTTTTCAGGGGTAATGGTTTTTCTGTTTCTGGAAAGCGGCTCGCAATAACCACCAACATAATGCGGTTTAATGCCCGTTCGAGCACAAAGGATCCAACACGTCATGCAAGACACCATCATAAATTTCTACAGCACCAGCGATGACTACGGTGATTTTTCTAACTTTGCCGCCTGGCCCATCAAGGTTGACGGGAAAACCTGGCCCACCTCAGAACACTATTTTCAGGCACAAAAATTCCTTGATGAAAAATACCGCGAAGAGATCCGTCGGGTTTCTTCCCCTATGGTCGCCGCACGCATGGGGCGCGATCGTTCTAAGCCTCTGCGTAAAAACTGGGAGTCGGTCAAAGAACAGGTGATGCGAAAAGCACTTCGCGCTAAATTCGAACAGCATGCAGAACTGCGTGCGCTCTTGCTGGCAACCGCGCCCGCAAAACTGGTTGAGCATACGGAAAACGATGCTTACTGGGGAGACGGTGGTCATGGTAAGGGCAAGAATCGACTGGGCTACCTTTTAATGGAGTTGCGCGAACAATTGGCTATAGAGAAGTAACGTCTCGGTGGCTTATGGGCGGTAAAACAGATAAATTTTTTCCCGTGTTCTCAAATTGCTGACAAGTGCTTGTTGTGAAATGCCGGATGCGGCGTAAACGCCTTATCCGGCCTACAAAAGCATGCAAATTCAATATATTGCAGAGTTCACGTAGGCCTGATAAGCGTAGCGCATCAGGCAGTTTTGCGTTTGTTCATCAGCCTGATGCCGGGCATAGCCCGGCATAAAAGATTACTGCGCAGCGGCAGGTTTACGCGGACGGCGGCGACGTTGTTGTTCGCCTGCCGGTTTGGCATCGCCGAGGCGGCGAGACGGTTTTTCTGCAGGTTTCGCGCTTGCAGATTTTGCGCCACCTTCCCCACGGCGTGGTTGCTGTTGACCGCGACCACCACCTTGCCCACGACCGCCGCCGCCACGTTGCTGGCGACCGTTCTGGATCGGTTCGGCTTTGATTGACGGGTCCGGCTCATAGCCCGGAATCGCAATGCGCGGGATCTCTTTTTTCAGCAGTTTTTCGATATCACGCAGCAGTTTGTGTTCATCAACACACACCAGCGACAACGCTTCACCGGTAGCAGCCGCACGACCGGTACGCCCGATACGGTGGACATAATCTTCAGGTACGTTTGGCAGTTCATAGTTGACGACGTGCGGCAGCTCTTCAATATCCAGGCCGCGCGCAGCGATGTCAGTTGCCACCAGTACACGAATATCGCCCGATTTAAAATCAGCCAGCGCACGAGTACGCGCACCTTGCGATTTATTGCCGTGGATCGCCGCACTACGGATGCCATCTTTATTGAGCTGTTCAGCCAGATGGTTAGCGCCGTGTTTGGTACGGGTAAACACCAGCACCTGCTGCCAGTTCCCTTTCCCAATCATGTGCGACAGCAATTCGCGTTTGCGTTTCTTATCGACAAAGTGAACGTGCTGGGTCACCTGATCAGACGCGGTATTGCGGCGTGCCACTTCGATTTCCAGCGGGTTGTGCAACAGTTTTTCCGCCAGGGCTTTAATATCGTCAGAGAAGGTCGCGGAGAATAACAGGTTCTGGCGCTTCGCAGGTAGTTTTGTTAACACGCGACGGATATCGTGGATAAAGCCCATGTCGAGCATGCGGTCAGCTTCATCGAGGACGAGGATTTCAACCTGATCCAGCTTCACTGCATTCTGATGTTCCAGGTCCAGCAAACGTCCCGGGGTTGCCACCAGCACATCAACGCCGCCACGCAGTTTCATCATCTGCGGGTTAATACTCACACCACCAAACACCACCAGCGAACGAATGTTCAGGTATTTGCTGTAATCACGGACGTTTTCGCCAATCTGCGCCGCCAGTTCACGGGTCGGGGTAAGAATGAGCGCACGTACCGGACGACGCCCTTTGGCGTGCGGCTGGCGAGTGATCAGGTGTTGCAACAGCGGCAGCGTAAAGCCCGCTGTTTTGCCGGTGCCGGTCTGGGCGCTAGCCATCAGGTCGCGGCCTTCCAGCACCGCAGGGATCGCCTGCTGCTGAATAGGGGTGGGTTCACGGTAACCCTGCTCGGCAACGGCGCGCAGGATATCAGGGCTTAAACCCAAAGAATCGAAAGACATAACTACTCCGAACCGCCCCGACCGTTACCGGTGTAGTTTTCAGGGAGATACTGAAAAGGAAAATGACAAAAACCACAATGTCATGAGGGAGCGGAGTGTAGCAGTTTTTGTGACGCAGCGCATAAATTATCCCTGTGACTGGCGTTGCTAAAATTCTTAGCCATACTGGACAACTCCCCTATGGAGTCATAATCTTAATCAATCATTTGATTAAGAATGGACTGTGCGATGAATAATCCTGCCATGACAATCAAGGGTGAACAGGCGAAAAAACAGCTGATTGCTGCCGCACTGGCGCAGTTTGGTGAATATGGAATGAACGCCACCACTCGCGAGATAGCCGCCCAGGCCGGGCAGAATATCGCTGCCATCACCTACTACTTCGGTTCGAAAGAAGATTTGTACCTCGCCTGCGCCCAGTGGATTGCCGATTTTATTGGCGAGCAGTTCCGTCCGCATGCCGAGGAAGCCGAACGCTTGTTCGCGCAACCACAGCCTGATCGGGCTGCCATCCGTGAACTGATCCTTCGCGCCTGCAGGAACATGATTAAGCTGCTCACCCAGGATGACACCGTCAACCTCAGCAAGGTTATCTCCCGTGAGCAGCTCTCTCCCACGGCAGCCTACCACCTGGTGCACGAACAGGTGATTAGTCCGCTACACAGCCACCTGACACGCCTGATTGCCGCCTGGACCGGCTGCGACGCCAACGATACCCGCATGATCCTTCACACCCATGCGTTGATTGGTGAGATTCTGGCGTTCCGTCTTGGCAAAGAAACCATTTTGTTACGTACCGGCTGGACCGCGTTCGATGAAGAAAAGACCGAACTGATCAACCAGACGGTGACCTGTCATATCGACCTGATTTTGCAAGGATTATCGCAAAGGAGTTTGTAGTGATGAAAAAACCTGTCGTGATCGGATTGGCGGTAGTGGTACTTGCCGCCGTGGTTGCCGGAGGCTACTGGTGGTATCAAAGCCGCCAGGATAACGGCCTGACGCTGTATGGCAACGTGGATATTCGTACGGTAAATCTTAGTTTCCGTGTTGGGGGGCGCGTTGAATCGCTGGCGGTGGACGAAGGTGATGCTATCAAAGCGGGCCAGGTGCTGGGCGAACTGGATCACAAGCCGTATGAGATTGCCCTGATGCAGGCGAAAGCGGGTGTTTCGGTGGCACAGGCGCAGTATGACCTGATGCTTGCCGGGTATCGCGATGAAGAAATCGCTCAGGCCGCCGCAGCGGTGAAACAGGCGCAAGCCGCCTATGACTATGCGCAGAACTTCTATAACCGCCAGCAAGGGTTGTGGAAAAGCCGCACTATTTCGGCAAATGACCTGGAAAATGCCCGCTCCTCGCGCGACCAGGCGCAGGCAACGCTGAAATCAGCACAGGATAAATTGCGTCAGTACCGTTCCGGTAACCGTGAACAGGACATCGCTCAGGCGAAAGCCAGCCTCGAACAGGCGCAGGCGCAACTGGCGCAGGCGGAGTTGAATTTACAGGACTCAACGTTGATAGCCCCGTCTGATGGCACGCTGTTAACGCGCGCGGTGGAGCCAGGCACGGTCCTCAATGAAGGTGGCACGGTGTTTACCGTTTCACTAACGCGTCCGGTGTGGGTGCGCGCTTATGTTGATGAACGTAATCTTGACCAGGCCCAGCCGGGGCGCAAAGTGCTGCTTTATACCGATGGTCGCCCGGACAAGCCGTATCACGGGCAGATTGGTTTCGTTTCGCCGACTGCTGAATTTACCCCGAAAACCGTCGAAACGCCGGATCTGCGTACCGACCTCGTCTATCGCCTGCGTATTGTGGTGACCGACGCCGATGATGCGTTACGCCAGGGAATGCCAGTGACGGTACAATTCGGTGACGAGGCAGGACATGAATGATGCCGTTATCACGCTGAACGGCCTGGAAAAACGCTTTCCGGGCATGGACAAGCCCGCCGTCGCGCCGCTCGATTGTACCATTCACGCCGGTTATGTGACGGGGTTGGTGGGGCCGGACGGTGCAGGTAAAACCACGCTGATGCGGATGTTGGCGGGATTACTGAAACCCGACAGCGGCAGTGCCACGGTGATTGGCTTTGATCCGATCAAAAACGACGGCGCGCTGCACGCCGTGCTCGGCTATATGCCGCAGAAATTTGGTCTGTATGAAGATCTCACGGTGATGGAGAACCTCAATCTGTACGCGGATTTGCGCAGCGTCACCGGCGAGGCACGTAAGCAAACTTTTGCTCGCCTGCTGGAGTTTACGTCTCTTGGGCCGTTTACCGGACGCCTGGCGGGCAAGCTCTCCGGTGGGATGAAACAAAAACTCGGCCTGGCCTGTACCCTGGTGGGCGAACCGAAAGTGTTGCTGCTCGATGAACCCGGCGTCGGCGTTGACCCTATCTCACGGCGCGAACTGTGGCAGATGGTGCATGAGCTGGCGGGCGAAGGGATGTTAATCCTCTGGAGTACCTCGTATCTCGACGAAGCCGAGCAGTGCCGTGACGTGTTACTGATGAACGAAGGCGAGTTGCTGTATCAGGGAGAACCAAAAGCCCTGACACAAACCATGGCCGGACGCAGCTTTCTGATGACCAGTCCACACGAGGGCAACCGCAAACTGTTGCAACGCGCCTTGAAACTGCCGCAGGTCAGCGACGGCATGATTCAGGGGAAATCGGTACGTCTGATCCTCAAAAAAGAGGCCACACCAGACGATATTCGCCATGCCGACGGGATGCCGGAAATCAACATCAACGAAACTACGCCGCGTTTTGAAGATGCGTTTATTGATTTGCTGGGCGGTGCCGGAACCTCAGAATCGCCGCTGGGTGCAATATTGCATACGGTAGAAGGCACACCCGGCGAGACGGTGATCGAAGCGAAAGAACTGACCAAGAAATTTGGTGATTTTGCCGCCACCGATCACGTCAACTTTGCCGTTAAACGTGGGGAGATTTTTGGTTTGCTGGGGCCAAACGGCGCGGGTAAATCGACCACCTTTAAGATGATGTGCGGTTTGCTGGTGCCGACTTCCGGCCAGGCGCTGGTGCTGGGGATGGATCTGAAAGAGAGTTCCGGTAAAGCGCGCCAGCATCTCGGCTATATGGCGCAAAAATTTTCGCTCTACGGCAACCTGACGGTCGAACAGAATTTACGCTTTTTCTCTGGTGTGTATGGCTTACGCGGTCGGGCGCAGAACGAAAAAATCTCCCGTATGAGCGAGGCATTTGGCCTGAAAAGTATCGCCTCCCACGCGACCGATGAACTGCCATTAGGTTTTAAACAGCGGCTGGCGCTGGCCTGTTCGCTGATGCATGAACCGGACATTCTGTTTCTCGACGAACCAACGTCCGGCGTTGATCCCCTCACCCGCCGCGAATTTTGGCTGCATATCAACAGCATGGTAGAGAAAGGCGTCACGGTGATGGTCACCACTCACTTTATGGATGAAGCAGAATATTGCGACCGCATCGGCCTGGTGTACCGTGGGAAATTAATTGCCAGCGGCACGCCGGATGATTTGAAAGCGCAGTCGGCCAACGACGAGCAACCCGATCCCACCATGGAGCAAGCCTTTATTCAGTTGATCCACGACTGGGATAAGGAGCATAGCAATGAGTAACCCGATCCTGTCCTGGCGTCGCGTACGGGCGCTGTGCGTTAAAGAGACGCGGCAGATCGTTCGCGATCCGAGTAGCTGGCTGATTGCGGTAGTGATCCCGCTGCTACTGCTGTTTATTTTTGGTTACGGCATTAACCTCGACTCCAGCAAGCTGCGGGTCGGGATTTTACTGGAACAGCGTAGCGAAGCGGCGCTGGATTTCACCCACACCATGACCGGTTCGCCCTACATCGACGCCACCATCAGCGATAACCGTCAGGAACTGATCGCCAAAATGCAGGCGGGGAAAATTCGCGGTCTGGTGGTTATTCCGGTGGATTTTGCGGAACAGATGGAGCGCGCCAACGCCACCGCACCGATTCAGGTGATCACCGACGGCAGTGAGCCGAATACCGCTAACTTTGTACAGGGGTATGTCGAAGGGATCTGGCAGATCTGGCAAATGCAGCGAGCGGAGGACAACGGGCAGACTTTTGAACCGCTTATTGATGTACAAACCCGCTACTGGTTTAACCCGGCGGCGATAAGCCAGCACTTTATTATCCCGGGTGCGGTGACCATTATCATGACGGTCATCGGCGCGATTCTCACCTCGCTGGTGGTGGCGCGAGAATGGGAACGCGGCACCATGGAGGCTCTGCTCTCTACGGAGATTACCCGCACGGAACTGCTGCTGTGTAAGCTGATCCCTTATTACTTTCTCGGGATGCTGGCGATGCTGCTGTGTATGCTGGTGTCAGTGTTTATTCTCGGCGTGCCGTATCGCGGTTCGCTGCTTATTCTGTTTTTTATCTCCAGCCTGTTTTTACTCAGTACCCTGGGGATGGGGCTGCTGATTTCCACGATTACCCGCAACCAGTTCAATGCCGCTCAGGTCGCCCTGAACGCCGCGTTCCTGCCGTCGATTATGCTTTCCGGCTTTATTTTTCAGATCGACAGTATGCCCGCGGTGATCCGCGCGGTGACGTACATTATTCCCGCTCGTTATTTCGTCAGCACCCTGCAAAGCCTGTTCCTCGCCGGGAATATTCCAGTGGTGCTGGTGGTAAACGTGCTGTTTTTGATCGCTTCGGCGGTGATGTTTATCGGCCTGACGTGGCTGAAAACCAAACGTCGGCTGGATTAGGGAGAAGAGCATGTTTCATCGCTTATGGACGTTAATCCGCAAAGAGTTGCAGTCGTTGCTGCGCGAACCACAAACCCGCGCGATTCTGATTTTACCTGTGCTTATTCAGGTGATCCTGTTCCCGTTCGCCGCCACGCTGGAAGTGACTAACGCCACCATCGCCATCTACGATGAAGATAACGGCGAGCATTCGGTGGAGCTGACCCAACGTTTTGCCCGCGCCAGCGCCTTTACCCATGTGCTGCTGCTGAAAAGCCCACAGGAGATCCGCCCAACCATCGACACACAAAAGGCGTTACTACTGGTGCGTTTCCCGGCTGACTTCTCGCGCAAACTGGATACCTTCCAGACCGCGCCGTTGCAGTTGATCCTCGACGGGCGTAACTCCAACAGTGCGCAAATTGCCGCCAACTACCTGCAACAGATCGTCAAAAATTATCAGCAGGAGCTGCTGGAAGGAAAACCGAAACCTAACAACAGCGAGCTGGTGGTACGCAACTGGTATAACCCGAATCTTGACTACAAATGGTTTGTGGTGCCGTCGCTGATCGCCATGATCACCACTATCGGCGTAATGATCGTCACTTCACTTTCCGTCGCCCGCGAACGTGAACAAGGTACGCTCGATCAGCTACTGGTTTCGCCGCTCACCACCTGGCAGATCTTCATCGGCAAAGCCGTACCGGCGTTAATTGTCGCCACCTTCCAGGCCACCATTGTGCTGGCGATTGGTATCTGGGCGTATCAAATCCCCTTCGCCGGATCGCTGGCGCTGTTCTACTTTACGATGGTGATTTACGGTTTATCGCTGGTGGGATTCGGTCTGTTGATTTCATCACTCTGCTCGACACAACAGCAGGCGTTTATCGGCGTGTTTGTTTTTATGATGCCCGCCATTCTCCTTTCCGGTTACGTTTCTCCGGTGGAAAACATGCCAGTATGGCTGCAAAACCTGACGTGGATTAACCCTATTCGCCACTTTACGGACATTACCAAGCAGATTTATTTGAAGGATGCGAGTCTGGATATTGTGTGGAATAGTTTGTGGCCGCTACTGGTGATAACGGCCACGACAGGGTCAGCGGCGTACGCGATGTTTAGACGTAAGGTGATGTAACTTCTTATCTTTCGCCAGCAAAGACACTACCGCCGGGCCAGCAAGGATCGCCAGCCCTGCAATTGCCAGCAAAAAGTTGTTTTCCAGTACGCGGGACAACAGCCACAGCACAATCAGCGCTGCGCCAAAATACCAGGTCGTGGTCAGCTCTTCCAGCACGTCTGCCACCTCACGCCAGCGTTGCTCGGGGTGGCGCTGAAACACCAGCATCATCACTACCGTGACACAATACAGTGCGCATAATCCCACGCCGACGTGAACCAGAGTCTTACTCATCCAGCCCACCACCAGCAGCGCCACTACCAGTAAATGCAACATAATCTGCCAGCAACTTAGACCCGTTGCGACACGAACACGTTGTTGCCACTTCATGGCTTCTCTCCTGAAGAATTTATCTCTACTTACTCAGAGTACCGAACTTTACGGAAAATTCCGTAAGACCGCACCTTTTTGTGACGCCGACTACACTATTTCAATGAGATAAGAGGCAAAGACAGGAAAATTATGCCCGATCAAACACAACAATTTTCGTTCAAGGTGCTCACCATCAATATTCACAAAGGCTTTACCGCGTTTAACCGACGCTTCATTTTGCCGGAACTTCGCGATGCCGTGCGTACCGTCAGCGCCGATATTGTTTGCCTGCAGGAAGTGATGGGCGCGCACGAAGTTCATCCGCTGCATGTGGAAAACTGGCCCGATACCTCGCACTACGAGTTTCTCGCCGACACTATGTGGAGCGATTTTGCCTACGGTCGCAATGCCGTATACCCGGAAGGGCATCACGGCAACGCCGTACTGTCGCGTTATCCCATTGAACATTATGAGAATCGCGATGTTTCGGTCGATGGTGCGGAAAAGCGCGGCGTGCTCTACTGCCGCATTGTGCCGCCGATGACCGGAAAAGCGATTCATGTGATGTGCGTACATCTGGGCCTGCGTGAGGCGCACCGTCAGGCGCAGCTTGCGATGCTCGCCGAATGGGTCAATGAGCTGCCGGACGGCGAACCAGTATTGGTGGCGGGTGATTTCAACGACTGGCGGCAAAAAGCTAATCATCCGTTAAAAGTGCAGGCCGGGCTGGATGAGATATTTACCCGCGCCCACGGACGCCCGGCGCGCACGTTTCCGGTGCAATTTCCTCTACTACGTCTGGACAGGATCTACGTCAAAAATGCCAGCGCCAGCGCGCCAACCGCGTTGCCGCTGCAGACATGGCGACACCTTTCTGATCATGCCCCTTTAAGTGCGGAGATTCATTTATGAAATGTAGCTGGCGTGAAGGCAATAAGATCGAGTTGCTGGAAAACGGCGAGCAATATTATCCCGCGGTGTTTAAGGCGATTGGCGAGGCACAAGAACGCATCATTCTTGAAACGTTTATCTGGTTTGAGGATGACGTCGGCAAACAGCTGCATGCGGCACTACTGGCAGCAGCGCAACGCGGGGTTAAAGCGGAAGTCTTGCTGGATGGCTACGGTTCGCCGGATCTCAGCGATGAGTTTGTCAATGAACTGACGGCAGCTGGCGTGGTATTTCGCTACTACGATCCCCGCCCTCGCCTTTTTGGTATGCGCACCAATGTGTTTCGCCGGATGCATCGCAAAATTGTGGTGATCGACGCGCGTATCGCCTTTATTGGCGGGCTGAATTACTCCGCCGAGCATATGTCCAGCTACGGTCCAGAGGCTAAACAGGATTACGCGGTACGCCTTGAAGGGCCGATTGTCGAAGATATTCTCCAGTTTGAGCTGGAAAACCTGCCTGGACAGAGCGCGGCACGACGCTGGTGGCGACGTCATCACAAAGCGGAAGAGAACCGCCAGCCGGGAGAAGCGCAGGTATTGCTGGTCTGGCGCGATAACGAAGAACATCGCGATGATATTGAACGTCACTATCTGAAAATGCTCACTCAGGCGCAGCGAGAAGTCATTATCGCCAACGCCTACTTCTTCCCCGGCTATCGATTTTTACACGCCTTGCGTAAAGCGGCACGGCGCGGGGTGCGGATCAAACTGATCATTCAGGGCGAACCGGATATGCCGATTGTCAGAGTCGGTGCGCGCTTGCTGTATAACTATCTGGTTAAAGGCGGCGTTCAGGTATTTGAGTACCGCCGCCGCCCGCTCCACGGCAAAGTGGCATTGATGGACGATCACTGGGCGACAGTAGGGTCCAGTAATCTCGATCCGCTCAGTTTGTCACTGAATCTCGAAGCAAATGTCATCATCCACGATCGTCATTTTAACCAGACGCTGCGCGATAATCTGAACGGCATTATTGCCGCAGATTGTCAGCAGGTCGATGAGACCATGCTGCCGAAACGCACCTGGTGGAACCTGACCAAAAGCGTGCTGGCGTTCCACTTTTTACGCCACTTCCCGGCGCTGGTTGGCTGGCTTCCGGCACACACACCACGTCTGACGCAGGTTGATCCCCCCGCACAACCGACAATAGAAACGCAGGATCGGGTAGAAACTGAAAACACGGGGGTAAAACCCTGATGAGTAAATCACACCCGCGCTGGCGCTTAGCAAAGAAGATCCTCACCTGGCTGTTTTTTATCGCGGTGATTGTGTTGCTGGTGGTCTACGCCAAAAAGGTGGACTGGGAAGAGGTCTGGAAGGTCATCCGTGACTACAATCGCGTTGCGCTGCTCAGTGCGGTCGGGCTGGTGGTCGTCAGTTATCTGATTTACGGCTGCTATGACCTGCTCGCCCGCTTTTACTGCGGTCACAAACTGGCGAAGCGCCAGGTGATGCTGGTGTCGTTTATCTGCTACGCCTTCAACCTGACACTCAGTACCTGGGTCGGCGGCATTGGTATGCGCTATCGTTTGTACTCTCGTCTGGGGTTGCCCGGTAGCACTATTACGCGGATTTTCTCGCTCAGTATCACCACCAACTGGCTGGGCTATATTTTGCTGGCGGGGATTATCTTTACCGCAGGCGTGGTGGAGTTGCCGGATCACTGGTATGTCGATCAAACTACGCTGCGTATTCTCGGCATTGGCTTACTGATGATTATCGCGGTTTATTTGTGGTTTTGCGCTTTCGCGAAGCACCGCCATATGACCATTAAAGGGCAAAAGCTGGTACTGCCTTCATGGAAATTCGCCCTCGCCCAGATGCTGATTTCCAGCGTTAACTGGATGGTAATGGGGGCGATTATCTGGCTGTTACTTGGTCAAAGCGTTAACTATTTCTTTGTACTGGGCGTGTTGCTGGTTAGTAGTATTGCAGGCGTCATCGTGCATATTCCGGCGGGAATTGGTGTGCTGGAAGCGGTGTTTATCGCGCTACTGGCTGGGGAGCATATCACCAAAGGCACAATTATCGCCGCCCTGCTCGCTTACCGTGTGCTGTATTACTTTATCCCACTGCTGCTGGCGCTGATCTGTTACCTGTTGCTGGAAAGCCAGGCGAAAAAGCTACGAGCGAAAAATGAAGCGGCGATGTGAAGTTCAGTTAAGTTCTTTAGTATCTGCATTTACGACTAATGAAAAAAACGCGTATGCCTTTGCCAGACAAGCGTTATAGCTATCGCGGCAAGTATCCCAAAGAAGCTGATAAAATAGTAATAGAGTGTTAATGCACCTGTAAAAGCGCAACGAACCGGACTCCACAACTCTTCACTATGGCATTTTCCTGCCAGTTCAAGGAGCTTATTTCGTCCATGCGAGATAATGCCTGGCCATAACACAATCATTAAGCAACTTATTACCCAAATGGGCCGTTCACTCATTAATGCCGCATTCACGATGATTACCAGGGCCAACCCTGTCAACGTCATCATAATGATAAAACGGTGAGAACCAGGATCAACATTAAATAATAAACCGGCCAGCATACTGATTAAAAACATCGCGCCCGCAGTGCTGAACACGATGATAATGGCATATACAGGAACTAAACTTGCAACGACAATCGCCACCAAAGAGAGTAAAAACAGATATATTACGCCCGCGATGGCGGCATTTATCTTGTTGATATCCTTACTTAAGCCATACATACAAAGTAATAATAACCCTATGGCGACATACATTGGTGGTGAATCATATTTGGTTGCCGTAATTTCGAGATACTTAGCTCCCCAAGCTAGTCCTGCGGTTGCCACCAAACCTAAAGCGGTAATGAGCCATATACCGTTTAATATCCTGGCCTCGTGCTGAAAATCTAATTTATTGCTGTTTTGCGAGTATGATTCCATTCTTTTAGTTATCCTTAGAAAAAATATTAATATTCATCATGAATAAATTTAAACCCACGCATACAAAATACTTTTGTATTTATGGATACGGAAAACGCTTCCGCTCGTCCATAAGGCGTATTTTATACCTGGTACTTGTTAAGTGTCGTTTTTAGTAAGAAAAAAAATCCCGACACATGGCCGGGATATTGATGGTGAAAAAGAATTAACGGCGGTTGCCGAAGATCCGCAGCAACATCAGGAACAGGTTGATGAAGTCCAGATACAAGGTTAACGCGCCAAGAATGGAATATTTGCGCAGGTTCGACGTGTCGCGGGTATCAATCTGCTCACCCATATTTTTCAGTTTCTGGGTGTCATACGCCGTCAATCCGACAAAGACAATCACGCCGATGTAGGTGACTGCCCACATCAACGCTTCGCTTTTCAGCCAGAAGTTGACCAGCGATGCCAACACAATGCCGATTAACGCCATAAACAGCATATTGCCAAAGCCGCTTAGATCGCGCTTCGTGGTGTAACCATACAGGCTCATTGCGCCGAACATCCCGGCAGTAACGACGAAAGTACTGGCGATAGAAGCAGCGGTATAGACAATGAAAATACTAGAAAGCGTAAGACCCGTCAGCGCCGAATAAAGCATAAAGAGCATAGTCGTTACACCTGCGCTCAGCTTTTGAATCATCGCTGATAACACAATAACCAATGCTAATTGCGCGATGATCAGACCGATTAAAAAGACACGGTTAGTGAACAACAGCTCCATCACTGCCGCAGAATTAGCTGCATACCAGGCAACAAATGCGGTCAGCAACAAGCCAACGGTCATCCAGCCATAGACTTGCGCCATATAAGTCTGCAAGCCAGCCCGGGGTTGTACAATTGAATCAGAACGTGGGAATCTGTCCATGACGATCTCCTGAAGATATTAGGAATATCTTAAGGATACTGCAAAATGATGAGGCTGTGCATCGACGCAGCGTAAACGCATGTACTGAGCGGTGAAATTGCCGGACGCAGCGGTGCCTTATCCGGCTAACAAAAAACTACCAGCGTTTTGCCGCCTGCCGATCGCTCTCCCGAGCTTCGACCCAGCGGTCGCCTTCCGGCGTGGCTTCACGCTTCCAGAACGGTGCGCGGGTTTTGAGATAATCCATAATAAACTGCCCGGCTTCAAACGCACTGCTGCGATGCGCACTGGTGACACCGACAAAAACGATTTCATCGCCCGGCCATAATTCCCCGATGCGGTGAATCACAGTGACGCGCCCCAGCGGCCAGCGGTTACGCGCTTCATCAACAATTTCTGCCAGTGCTTTTTCAGTCATCCCCGGATAGTGTTCGAGGGTTAATGCGTTGACGCTGTCGCCCAGGTTATGGTTGCGCACCTTACCAGTAAAGGTGACTACCGCACCGTCTTCGTCACGCTCCGCCAGCCACGGGTACTCTTCTCCTACGCTGAACGGCTGCGGACCAACAACAATTTTGGTTTCTGCCATCTTAACCTCCGGTTACCGGCGGGAAGAAAGCTACTTCGTCGCCGTCAGTCAGCGGATGGTCAAAACTCACCAGCGTCTGGTTGACGGCAGCCAGTAATTTGCCATCTTCCAGCGCCAGCGCCCAGCGATCGCTCTGCGCAGCCATGTGCTGGCGTAACGCTTCAACAGTTGGGAAATCCGCAGCCACTTCGGTTGCATCTGTTCCCACCAACTCGCGCACCTGGGCGAAAAAAAGAACTTTAATCATCCGCTTCCACCTTAAAGTCACCCGACTTGCCGCCGCTCTTCGCCAGCAAACGTACCGGACCAATCACCATATCTTTTTGCACCGCTTTGCACATGTCATAAATGGTCAGCGCCGCCACGGAGGCCGCGGTTAATGCTTCCATTTCGACACCGGTTTTCCCGGTCAGGCGGCATAAGGTTTCTATACGCACCCGATTGTGCTCCGGCTCGGCCTGTAAATTGACTTCAACTTTGCTGAGCATCAGCGGATGACAGAGCGGGATCAGATCCCAGGTGCGTTTTGCCGCCTGAATACCGGCAATACGCGCAGTGGCAAATACGTCGCCTTTGTGGTGGCGACCATCAATAATCATCGCCAGCGTCTCGCTGCGCATGGTGACAAAGGCTTCCGCCCGCGCTTCACGCACGGTTTCCGCTTTGGCGGAGACATCCACCATGTGCGCTTCGCCAGCGGCGTTGATATGGGTCAGTTGCGACATACTTATTTCTTCAAATGTGGATGGAAATTACACGGACGCGTACGGGCATCCAACTGCGGCGCGATGATATTTTCCCATGCGGTACGGCACGCTTTGGTCGAACCCGGCATGGCGAAAATCAGCGTTTTGTTAGCGACGCCCGCTACCGCACGAGATTGCAACGTGGAAGTGCCAATCTCTTCAAACGACAACATACGGAACACTTCACCAAAACCTTCAACTTCACGGTCGAACAACGGCAGCAATGCTTCGGGAGCCTGATCACCTTCCGTCAGGCCAGTACCACCCGTAATCAACACCACTTGTACATCGTCGCTGGCGATCCACGCAGATACCTGAGCGCGAATAGCGTAGCGGTTTTCTTTCACAATGGCTTTATCGACAACGTGATGGCCCGCTTCTTGCGCCGAATCGCGCAAATAGTGACCGGAGGTATCGTCTTCTTCACCGCGCCGATTAGAAACCGTAAGAATAGCAATACGGGTCGGGATAAATTCAGTGCTTACCTGACTCATCTGATCTCTCCTTTTGACGTTTTAGCCGCCAATGTACGATAAGTTTTGCGTAATACCGGTGTTGTTTTGATGCAGGAAATGGGTCTGTTTCTTCTCCCGCAGCGCCGCTGAAATACGCGCTTCCAGCGCCTGTTGCTGGGTATCGTCTTCCAGCAGATCGCGCAGGTTAACGCCGCCTTCACCAAACAGGCAGAGATGGAGTTTACCAATGGAGGAAACGCGCAGGCGGTTGCAAGTGGCGCAGAAGTCTTTTTCATACGGCATGATAAGGCCAATCTCTCCGGCGTAATCTGGATGGCAAAAGACTTGCGCGGGACCGTCGCTGCGTTGACGTAATTGGTGGATCCAGCCGCGACGCAGTAGCTCGTCACGCAGAACCTGACCAGAGATGTGATGCTTACGGAAGAGCTCGCTGCCCTCGCCCGTTTCCATCAGTTCGATGAAACGCAGCTGGATAGGGCGATGCTGGATCCAGTTCAGAAAGGTGTCGAGCTGGTGATGATTAACATCACGCATCAGCACGGTATTGACTTTGACCTTCTCAAAACCGGCCTCAAATGCAGCATCAATCCCTGCCATGACCTGGTTGAATTTATCCTGCCCGGTAATAGCGTGAAACTGGCGGGCGTCCAGACTGTCGACACTGACGTTAATGCCAGTAAGTCCCGCATCGCGCCAGTTCGCCACATCGCGTTCCAGACGGTAACCATTGGTGGTGACCGCAATCTGGCGGATAGCGTCGTTTTCCCGCACAGCGGCGATGATATCGGTAAAGTCGCGGCGTAAAGACGGCTCTCCTCCTGTCAGGCGCACTTTTTCGGTGCCCAGACTGGCGAAGGCGCGCGTAACCCGGCGAATTTCATCGACGGTAAGAAAGCCTTTATTGGTGACGCCGCTCGGTTTGTAGCCATCCGGCAGGCAGTAGGTGCAACGAAAGTTACACACATCGGTAATCGACAGGCGCAAGTAGTAAAACTTACGCGCAAATGCATCAGTCAGTTGTGAAGCCATGTACACCTTTCCAGATACGGGAGGCGAAGTCATTTCTTCCTTCGCCCTGGTGGCAATCTTTACGAGCATTGTCACGGCCAAAGCACCGTATCAGTTGACCCAGGTGCAGAGGCTAGAGTGTTTAGTGGTTATGCCGATACTAGCGTGTAAATGAGATTTTTACCATCCACACTTTCGCTATGTAATCATGTATATAGCGTCATGATCGTGCTATTTCGCTACAGAATAAGGGAAAATGGCAGTTTTACTTTGATATACATCATCAGGGCGGCATAGCGTGCATCGTCCTTTAGAGGTAGAAGAAAATAGTTTGTATCCTCAATATTGGCAGGTTAATTGCTGTTTCCCCGCAATTTGCGCTACTGTAGCGCGGATAATCTGACTCCAGGAAACTATATGCGCAATCGTACGCTGGCTGATCTTGATCGTGTCGTTGCTCTCGGCGGAGGGCATGGACTGGGACGCGTTCTCTCATCACTTTCGTCTTTGGGTTCTCGTTTAACGGGTATCGTCACCACCACCGATAATGGTGGCTCGACGGGGCGTATTCGCCGTTCAGAAGGCGGCATTGCCTGGGGCGATATGCGCAACTGCCTCAATCAGCTGATAACGGAACCGAGCGTCGCCTCCGCGATGTTTGAATACCGTTTTGGTGGCAATGGCGAACTTTCCGGTCATAATCTCGGAAACTTGATGTTAAAGGCGCTGGATCACCTTAGCGTGCGGCCTCTGGAAGCCATCAATTTAATTCGTAATCTGCTGAAAGTGGATACGCATTTGATTCCAATGTCAGAGCATCCTGTTGATCTGATGGCGATTGACGATCAGGGGCATGAAGTTTACGGCGAGGTCAATATCGACCAGTTAACTACGCCGATTCAAGAGTTATTGTTAACGCCTAATGTACCCGCAACGCGTGAGGCGGTTCACGCTATCAATGAAGCGGATCTCATCATTATTGGGCCTGGCAGTTTTTATACCAGCCTGATGCCAATTCTGCTGCTGAAGGAAATCGCCCAGGCATTACGCCGCACGCCAGCGCCGATGGTTTATATCGGCAATCTGGGGCGTGAGTTGAGTTTACCTGCGGCTAATTTGAAGCTGGAAAGCAAGCTGGCAATTATGGAGCAGTATGTTGGTAAAAAGGTCATTGATGCGGTCATCGTCGGGCCAAAAGTGGATGTCTCGGCGGTGAAAGAGCGGATTGTGATCCAGGAGGTACTGGAGGCCAGCGATATTCCGTATCGTCATGACCGCCAGTTGTTACATAACGCGCTGGAAAAGGCGTTACAGGCTTTAGGTTAACGGAAATCCGAAGGAAAATTCCGGCTTCCTATTGAAGACAAAGTGCGCGTTGTTTATGCCGGATGCGGCGTGAACGCCTTATCCGGCCTACAAACCGCGCTAATTCAATGTATTGCAGAGATCATGTAGGCCTGATAAGCGTAGCACATCAGGCAATTTTGCTTTTGTCATCTGTCTTCATCGTTATCCTGTCACGACGCCGCGATAAACAATTCACGCAGCTGATGCAACTGGTCACGAATTTGCGCCGCTTCTTCGAACTCCAGATTCTGCGCGTGTTGCATCATCAACCCTTCCAGCTCATGGATTTTCTGCTGCAACGCTTTAGGCGACATATCCATCGGCACATTATCCGGCTCAACAATCGGGCGCGATTTTCCTCTGCCCTTCGCTTTGGTTTTGGCAATGTTCTGCCCCAGCGCCAGGATATCGACCACTTTCTTGTTCAAGCCTTGCGGCGTAATTCCGTGTTCCTCGTTGTACTTCTGCTGTTTCTCGCGGCGACGTTCGGTTTCGCCAATCGCTTTCGCCATTGATGGGGTGATCTTATCGCCGTAGAGAATCGCTTTACCGTTAACGTTACGTGCCGCACGACCAATGGTCTGGATCAACGAACGTTCGGAACGCAGGAAGCCTTCTTTGTCAGCGTCGAGGATCGCCACCAGCGACACTTCCGGCATATCCAGACCTTCGCGCAGTAAGTTGATCCCTACCAGCACGTCGAACTCACCCAGACGCAAGTCGCGGATAATCTCCATACGTTCGACGGTGTCGATATCTGAGTGAAGATAACGCACGCGCTCGCCATGTTCTTCGAGATATTCGGTAAGATCTTCCGCCATCCGCTTGGTCAGTGTGGTGACCAGTACGCGTTCGTTAATTGCCGCTCGCTGACGAATCTCCGAAAGAAGATCATCAACCTGTGTCGCCACCGGCCGCACTTCGATAATCGGGTCAAGCAATCCGGTTGGACGCACCACCTGATCCACCACATCGCCGCCGGATTTTTCCAGCTCGTAATTACCCGGCGTCGCCGAAACATAGATGGTTTGCGGCGCTAATGCTTCGAACTCTTCAAACTTAAGCGGACGGTTATCCAGCGCTGATGGCAGGCGGAAGCCGTACTCCACCAGTGTCTCTTTACGCGCCCGGTCACCGCGATACATGCCGCCAATTTGTGGAATGGTGACGTGAGATTCATCGACCACCAGCAGCCCATCAGCAGGGAGGTAATCAAACAGCGTCGGCGGTGGCTCACCCGGTCCACGACCGGAGAGGAAGCGCGAGTAGTTTTCAATCCCCGAACAGTAGCCCAGCTCGTTCATCATCTCCAGATCAAACTGGGTACGCTGGGTCAGCCGCTGCTCTTCCAGCAGTTTGTTGTTTTCCAACAGCACTTTGCGTCTGGCGGCCAGCTCTTCTTTGATCTCCTCCATCGCCTGTACGATGCGCTCGCGCGGTGTGACGTAGTGCGTTTTCGGGTAGATGGTAAAACGTGGAATAGTGGAAACAATCTGCCCGGTCAGCGGGTCAAATAACGACAATCGTTCCACTTCCTCGTCAAACAGTTCCACGCGAAGTGCAATGTCATCCGATTCTGCCGGGAAGATATCTATCACCTCGCCACGAACGCGGAAAGTACCACGCTGGAATGCTTGATCATTACGAGCGTATTGCAGCTCCGCCAGTCGGCGCAGAATCGCGCGCTGATCGATAATCATACCGACCGTGAGATGGAGCATCATCTTGAGATATAAATCAGGATCGCCCAGACCATAAATCGCGGAAACAGACGCCACCACAACCACATCACGCCGCTCCAGCATCGCTTTGGTGGCGGATAAACGCATCTGCTCAATATGTTCGTTAACCGAGGCATCTTTCTCAATGAAAGTGTCGGAACTCGGTACATAGGCTTCCGGCTGATAGTAGTCGTAGTAGGAGACGAAATACTCCACCGCGTTTTCCGGGAAGAACTCTTTCATTTCGCCATACAGCTGGGCCGCCAGCGTTTTGTTGGGCGCAAGTACCATGGTTGGGCGCTGAAGGTCAGCAATGACATTGGCAATGGTGAAGGTTTTCCCTGAGCCAGTCACGCCAAGTAACGTCTGGTGCGCCAGGCCATCTTCCAGCCCCTCTTCGAGACGTCGAATCGCCTCTGGCTGATCGCCAGAAGGTTTAAAAGCGGAATTCAGTTTGAACGGTTTACTCATGAGTCGCTACCTGAAGGAGTTGGGCGGGCAGGTATGTAATTTTACTCGTCGTACTTAATTATGCCAACAAATTATACTGGATAAAAAAACAGTTCATCACCATAATATTTCTGATACAGCGTAAACTCCGCTGTCAATCATGAGCAAAATTTACTCTGTGGCGAGATAAAACTCCGGCCTTACCGGGTTATCCCCAAAGCAACGGCTTTTTTAACATTTGTCAAGATGAGTGATGACAGTTTTATGGCAAGAGATGCCTGTTCAGTGACTGCCATTGCATTTATCTAACCAGTTAAAAAATAAAAGATATTTCTTTGAGCCGTCTTTAACGCCAATTCGCGTGCAAGCCGCGTATTCTCTCGCTTGCCTCGTGTTTTCTAACTCTAATACACATGGTTATCCACAGGAATAGTGGATAACTGTCTCCAGCCCCTATCCCCCGCCGCCTGGGCAATTCCCACATTCGCCGCATGAGGCGGAAGTAAAATTTTTTTCGTGATTATTTTAGAATTTAATTGGTTAAATTGCAGTCAATCGAAGACGCGATCTCGCTCGCAATTTAACCAAATACAGAATGGCTACAACAAGGCAAGGTTTATGTACTTTCCGGTTGCCGCATTTTCTGGATTTTCTGCAAGCCAGGGGATCTCTCCCAGCAGCGGCGCGGGAATCATGCGGGTGAGCGTGGTCATATATTCAGCGTGACGTTTTCCCGGAGGCGTAACATCGTTCGCCACCCAACCCGCCAGAGTCAGTCCGGCGTGTTGTATTGCCTGCGCAGTCAACATCGCGTGATTAATACAGCCGAGTTTCACACCAACTACCAGTATCACCGGCAGTTGTTCCTGTGTTACCCAATCTGCAAAAGTGAAAGTGTCAGAAAGCGGCGTAAACCAGCCGCCAGCACCTTCCACTAACACCCAGTCAGCCTGTTGTTCAAGCGCGCGTAATCCGGCGCTCATTACCAATGATTCTATCGGTCTGCCCTCTTGCGCGCTGATGATGTGCGGCGAAGTGGGTTCTGCGAAGGTGTAAGGATTTACTGTTGCGTAATCCAGCTGCAGGCTGCTGTTGCGCTGTAACGCCAGCGCGTCGCTATTGCGTAAACCTTCCGGGGTCTTTTCGCTGCCAGAGGCGACCGGTTTATAACCTGCCGTCCGGTAGCCTGCTGCCTTTGCGGCTTGTAAAAGTGCACAACTGGCGACAGTTTTCCCCACTTCGGTATCCGTTCCGGTGACAAAATAACGTTTACTCACGAGCAATCACTCCCAAAAAAAGATGATACGTCAGAGGATATCGCCCCTGCTGTTGCGGCCAGGCCAGTTGCAATCGCTGCAACTGCGAACGCGTTAATATTCGCGGGTCGCGCCCTTCATGAAGATGCGTGGCACCGATGCCTTTCAGCGAACGCATGGCACTGAGCGCATCATCAAACCACAGCGTGATGGGCTGAATATGATGTTGATAATGCACGCCGTTCAGCGACTGTTCGATTTCATCTGGCGGTAAAAAGCGATTAGCATGCGGACGCTCGTCCACCGCCTGCCACGCCTGATGCAGTTCGGGTAACGATCCCTGCACCAGCGTGGTAAACGCGACCACGCCTTTGGGGCGCACCACCCGATACAGCTCGCGGAGTGCCGTGGATAAATTACCGCACCACTGCACTGCGAGATTGCTCCATGCAAGATCGAACGTCGCAGTCGCTAACGGCAGGGATTCGATATCTCCCGCCAGATAATGGTCTGCGGCATCCTTCTGGCGTGCCTGAACAAGCATTGGCGGCGAGAGATCTAAGGCCGTCCCCTGCGCGTGACGTTCCCGCCAGTGGCGGCTCATCCAGCCAGGTCCACAACCCGCGTCCAGTACGTGGGTGTATTTACGCTGTGGAAGCATTGCCAGTAAGGCGTCAGCACTCTGGCGCTGTAGATCTGCATGTTGCTCATAGTGTGCGGCTGCCCGACCAAATGCCGCTGCAATGGCTTGTTTATTAACCGTTGCCATGCAGCACCTCCAGCAGACGGTCGATATCCTGCATTTCATGCGCAGCGGTTAGCGTTAAGCGCAGTCGCGCAGTACCAGCGGGTACGGTTGGCGGGCGAATCGCCGTGACCCAGCAGCCTTGCTGGCGCAGTTTTTCTGCCAGTTGTAACGCACGGCTGTTATCACCGACAATCAATGGCTGGATGGCGCTGCATGAATCAGCATGCGTAAACGGCAAATCCTGTACTCCGGCACGAAAACGCGTAATGAGTGCCGCCAGTTTTTCGCGCCGTGCATCACCCTCATCACTGCGAATGACCGCCAGCGACGCACGTAATGCCTGCGCCTGAGCGGGCGGCATACTGGTGCTGTAGATAAGGTGGCGGGCGAATTGCAGCAGATAATCCGCCACCGTACTGGAGCAAAGCACCGCTGCCCCGCTGACGCCAAATCCTTTGCCAAAAGTCACTACCAGCAATTCTGGTTTTACCTTTTGCAGCCAGCAGCTGCCGCGCCCCTGCTCCCCGATAACGCCCGTGCCGTGGGCATCATCGACCATCAACCAGCCATTGTGCTGTTGCGTTACCTGCTGGATTTCCGCCAGTGGCGCACTATCGCCGTCCATGCTGAACACGCCTTCTGTCACCACCATTTGCTGCCCCGGACAGGGGGAAGCAAGCAGTCGCGCCAGATGAGTGACATCGTTATGAACAAAACGGCGAAGCTGCGACGGGCTTAAACTGGCAGCCTCCAGCAATGAGGCATGGCTAAGCCGGTCGGCAACAATACGGTCCTCTTTCGCCATCATCGCGGCAATGACCGCCTGATTAGCGGCAAAACCAGAGATAAACAGCAGTGCCCGCGAATAGCCCAGCCACTCGGCCAGTTCTTCTTCCAGCGCCTGATGTGCCACGCTATAACCGCTGACGTGACCGGAGCCGCCGCTACCGACGCCAAATTGCTCCGCACTCTGCTTCCAGGCACGGATAATTTGCGGATGATGGCTTAAACCTAAATAATCGTTACTGGAAAAGTTCAGATACTGGCGATCGTCCGCCACCAGCCAGCGTCCTGCTCCTTGCGCCACTGGATAACGGCGACGCAGGGCATCGGCAGCACGCCGCGCATCGAGGGCCGCGTTGATTTTATCCTGCCAGCTCATAGTGCTGCCGCGTTGTAATATTCGTCAGTGTCCGGGGTCATCAGTGCCTGTTCCAGACGCTGCTGTTGTTCGTTATCGCCCGCCAGCACGGCAGTTTGCTGCGGATTTAGCCCCAGTTTGCGGAACAGTTGCAGGTCTTTATCTTCTTCCGGATTCGGCGTGGTCAGCAGTTTGCAACCGTAGAAAATCGAGTTTGCGCCTGCCATAAAGCACATCGCCTGAGTCTGTTCGTTCATCTGCTCGCGTCCGGCAGAAAGGCGCACGTAAGAGGTTGGCATCATGATCCGCGCGACCGCAATGGTGCGAATAAAATCAAAGGCATCGACATCATCGTTATCGGCAAGCGGCGTGCCTTTCACCTTCACCAGCATGTTGATTGGCACGCTTTCCGGCGGCGTCGGCAGATTTGCCAGTTGCAGCAATAATCCGGCGCGATCTTTTACCGTTTCGCCTAAGCCCACAATGCCGCCAGAACAGACTTTGATCCCGGCATCGCGCACTTTTTCCAGCGTATCGAGGCGTTCCTGATAAGTGCGGGTGGTGATGATATTGCCGTAAAACTCCGGCGAGGTGTCGAGGTTGTGGTTGTAGTAATCCAGCCCGGCGTTCGCGAGGCGCTGCGCCTGAGATTCACTCAACGTGCCCAGCGTCATACACGCCTCCAGCCCCATCGCTTTTACCCCCTGCACCATTTGTTCCAGGTACGGCATATCGCGTTCGTGGGGATTCTTCCACGCCGCGCCCATACAGAAGCGCGTCGATCCTGCCGCTTTCGCTTTGCGCGCCGACTCCAGCACCTGTTCAACTTCCATCAACCGCTCGGCTTCCAGCCCGGTTTTGTAGCGCGAGCTTTGCGGGCAGTATTTGCAATCTTCCGGACAAGCTCCGGTCTTAATCGACAGCAACGTGCTGACCTGCACCTGACGTGGATCGAAATGCTGACGATGCACCTGCTGCGCTTCAAACAGCAGATCCAGCAACGGTTTTTCAAATAATTCTGTGACTTGCGACAATGTCCAGCGTGGGCGGTGAGCCATGGGGCTTCTCCAAAACGTGTTTTTTGTTGTTAATTCGGTGTAGACTTGTAAACCTAAATCTTTTTAATTTGGTTTACAAGTCGATTATGACAACGGACGATCTTGCCTTTGACCAACGCCATATCTGGCACCCATACACATCCATGACCTCCCCTCTGCCGGTTTATCCGGTCGCGAGCGCCGAAGGTTGCGAGCTAATTTTGTCTGACGGCAGACGCCTGGTTGACGGTATGTCGTCCTGGTGGGCGGCGATCCACGGCTATAATCACCCGCAGCTTAATGCGGCGATGAAGTCGCAAATTGATGCTATGTCGCATGTGATGTTTGGCGGTATCACCCATGCGCCCGCCATCGAGCTATGCCGCAAACTGGTGGCAATGACGCCGCAACCGCTGGAATGCGTTTTTCTCGCGGACTCCGGCTCCGTAGCGGTGGAAGTGGCGATGAAAATGGCGTTGCAGTACTGGCAGGCCAAAGGCGAAGCGCGCCAGCGTTTTCTGACCTTCCGCAATGGTTATCATGGCGATACCTTTGGCGCGATGTCGGTGTGCGATCCGGACAACTCAATGCACAGCCTGTGGAAAGGCTATCTGCCAGAAAACTTGTTTGCTCCCGCCCCACAAAGCCGTATGGATGGCGAATGGGATGAGCGCGATATGGTGGGATTTGCCCGCCTGATGGCGGCGCATCGTCATGAAATCGCGGCGGTGATCATTGAGCCGATTGTCCAGGGCGCAGGCGGGATGCGCATGTACCATCCGGAATGGTTAAAACGAATCCGCAAAATATGCGATCGCGAAGGTATCTTGCTGATTGCCGACGAGATCGCCACTGGATTTGGTCGTACCGGGAAACTGTTTGCCTGTGAACATGCAGAAATCGCGCCGGACATTTTGTGCCTCGGTAAAGCCTTAACCGGCGGCACAATGACCCTTTCCGCCACACTCACCACGCGCGAGGTTGCAGAAACCATCAGTAACGGTGAAGCCGGTTGCTTTATGCATGGGCCAACTTTTATGGGCAATCCGCTGGCCTGCGCGGCAGCAAACGCCAGCCTGGCGATTCTCGAATCTGGCGACTGGCAGCAACAGGTGGCGGATATTGAAGTACAGCTGCGCGAGCAACTTGCCCCCGCCCGTGATGCCGAAATGGTTGCCGATGTGCGCGTACTGGGGGCCATTGGCGTGGTCGAAACCACTCATCCGGTGAATATGGCGGCGCTGCAAAAATTCTTTGTCGAACAGGGTGTCTGGATCCGGCCTTTTGGCAAACTGATTTACCTGATGCCGCCCTATATTATTCTCCCGCAACAGTTGCAGCGTCTGACCGCAGCGGTTAACCGCGCGGTACAGGATGAAACATTTTTTTGCCAATAACGAGAAGTCCGCGTGAGGGTTTCTGGCTACACTTTCTGCAAACAAGAAAGGAGGGTTCATGAAACTCATCAGTAACGATCTGCGCGATGGCGATAAATTGCCGCATCGTCATGTCTTTAACGGCATGGGTTACGATGGCGATAATATTTCACCGCATCTGGCGTGGGATGATGTTCCTGCGGGAACGAAAAGTTTTGTTGTCACCTGCTACGACCCGGATGCGCCAACCGGCTCCGGCTGGTGGCACTGGGTAGTTGTTAACTTACCCGCTGATACCCGCGTATTACCGCAAGGGTTTGGCTCTGGTCTGGTAGCAATGCCAGACGGCGTTTTGCAGACGCGTACCGACTTTGGTAAAACCGGGTACGATGGCGCAGCACCGCCGAAAGGCGAAACTCATCGCTACATTTTTACCGTTCACGCGCTGGATATAGAACGTATTGATGTCGATGAAGGTGCCAGCGGCGCGATGGTCGGGTTTAACGTTCATTTCCACTCTCTGGCAAGCGCCTCGATTACTGCGATGTTTAGTTAATCACTCTGCCAGATGGCGCAATGCCATCTGGTATCACTTAAAGGTATTAAAAACAACTTTTTGTCTTTTTACCTTCCCGTTTCGCTCAAGTTAGTATAAAAAAGCTGAACGTGAAACATTAAAAACCAGTAATATCAATGTGTTACAATATCTTTAGTCTCAAAAATAGACTACATGATGCTACAAAACACAACATATCCAGTCACTATGAATCAACTACTTAGATAGTATTAGTGACCTGAGACAGAGCATTAGCGCAAGGTGATTTTTGTCTTCTTGCGCTAATTTTTTGTTATCAAACATGTCGCACTCCAGAGAAGCACAAAGCCTTGCAATCCAGTGCAAAGATTTGTGTGCCTCAGTTTTGTCTAAGTGTTCTACTGAAAACATAGTAAAATCGGCAACAGCTGGAAATCATTCAATACTCGCACTATCGAAAGTTCACCAGCCAACCGCAGCACGTTCTTGCATACAACGTGCTGCGGCTTTCTTTATGATTTATGCACAATGGACAATTTGAAATTATTGATGATTGTATGGTGCATCGTTTTCTGAACCTACACTGATTTTTTGGTATAGCCTTGCCTAGCCAGTCTTACCGGATCAAACTCTTCGCTATTGCAATACTAACCAAAATCATCAATTTGACAGCGATTAACCAGAATAATAGTATACTATCACCAGTAAGAAATTATCGTTATTTGTAGCGATACATATTATATATATATCATTCTCAGGTGCGTACATGATTATCAACCAGGTACCTATAAAAATAAAAATCTTCATCTTTTTATTTTCATGCATCTCTATTATATTTTTGTTACTGCATGAAAATAATGGAATATACATAACACAAACAACACAAATAAGTTATAGTGTTTTCATTATTGGGCTTTTTTTCATAAACCTGATGATTTTTATTTTTCTATTGCTTTACTATGTTTCTAATCAGAGACAAAGTTATCTCTTAATTCTTTCATTCGCGTTTTTGAGCAACACGTATTATTTATTAGAAGTGGCTATTATTTCTTTATCTCCGTTTGGTAACGATTTATCTACAATCTATCAGAAATCAAATGATATCGCAATATATTATCTATTCCGTCAGTTCAGCTTTATATCTATAATCTTTCTGGCTGTTTATTCCACCAATGTTAAAAATAAAAGTGTTTTAGAAGATAAAAGAAACATAATAATTGTTGTTTTGTCAATATTAATTCTTTTTATTACTCCGTTTGTAGCAAAAAATCTAAGCAGTGACAATATAAAATATAGTCTTAATATTATACAATACTCGCTGAATCGTCATTTGCCGACGTGGAATATCGTGTACACCAAAATAATATCAGTATTTTGGCTTGTATTACTTATCAGCTCATGCATCAGCATACGTAATTACTCAAAAATATGGTTGTGTATAATACTTATTAGTATAGTGTCAGTATGCAATAATCTAATTTTATTGTATTTTATTGATAAATCCCATCCTGCATGGTACATGACAAAATTTCTTGAATTGATATCAATGATTTATATCATTTCAACACTCATGTATTATGTTTTCAGGAAATTAAATCATGCTAATCATATGGCAATTCATGATCCACTAACGAATACATACAATAGAAGATACTTTATTGACTCATTGAAGAATATATCAAAACACCATGATTTCTCAGTAATAATGTTAGATATTGACAGTTTCAAAAGCATCAATGACAAATGGGGGCATCATATGGGTGATCAAGTCATAGTAATGGTTACCAGAATAATAAAAAAATCCATCAGGAAAGAGGATATATTAGGGCGCTTAGGCGGTGAGGAGTTCGGTATTATCATTAAAGGTAATACTCAAAAGCTCTTGCTATCAATTGCAGAGCGAATCAGAAAAAACATTGAAGAGCAATGCTCGGAAAAATTATTATCGCATGGACCTGAGAAAATAACTGTCAGTATTGGTTGCTTTACTTCAAAAGAGAATAATCTCAGCCCATCTGAAATGTTAGTCAATGCCGATAAAGCGTTATATCAAGCCAAAAGAACCGGAAAAAACAAGGTGATAATTCACTCAAAATAAACACCTTTTTAAAATACAGCCCCAATAAACTGCAGAATATTATCCCATATAATATCCTGCAGTTCGTAATGCACTATTCGATAATGGGTACTGTTGGCCATTCAATATCCGGTGCAGTTGTTGTATTAACACGGTTCAGCAACACCCGATATTTTTTCCAGGCTTCCAGCAATGAGGTTTCTTCCTCCGTTGCGATCTCCAGATCTACAGCATCCTGAAGTGGCGCTATATGCTCACTGGCTACCTGCATCAGGCTGTTTTTTGTTTCTTCCGCCTCCCGGATCCGGAACAGTTTTTCTGCTTCCGTATCCTTCACCCAGGCTGTGCCGTTCCACTTCTGATATTCCCCTTCCGGCGATAACCAGGTGACATTTTCCGGTAACGAGCCAAGTTCAGAAATAAATAACGCGTCGCCGGAAGCCACGTCATAGACGGTTTTTCCCCGATGATCTTCAACGAGATGCCACGATGCCTCATCACTGTTGAAAACAGCCACAAAGCCAGCCGGAATATCTGGCGGTGCAATATCGGTACTGTTTGCTGGCAGACCTGTATGAGGCGGAATATATGCGTCACCTTCACCAATAAATTCATTAGTTCCGGCCAGCAGATTATAAATTTTTATGGTCCGTGGTTGTTCACTCATTCTGAATGCCATTATGCAAGCCTCACAATATAGTTAAATGCGATGTTTTTGACGGTGTTTTCCGCGTTACCAGCAGCGTTAACGGTGATGGTGTGTCCATGTGAACCAATCGCAACGGAGTGCGTGTGTGCACCAATACCGACAGTATGTGCGTGTGCACCTGCAGATGCTGCTGTGCCGGACAGTGAGTGGCTATGGTTACCATCTGTACTGGTATTAGCTAACGCCCCCGTAGACATACCTACTGAGCCTTGTACACCCCAGGTATTTTGACCTGAGCTTGTATAACCATATTGATAAGTATCTTTAAAAACACTGGGGTTAAATCGACGGCCATCTCTATGGCTGTGATTACCAGCTGCATTCGTGCTGCCACTTAAACTATGGGTATGCGCACCAGTGTTATTCGTGGATTTAGTGCCGTAATCAAACGACGATGTGGTTTTCGTCCCCAAATCAGTACTGGATGCGCTGGCGCTGTGGGTATGCGATTTTATGCCGTCCTGTTCCTGAGACAATACGGCACGACCACTGGCGGGCTTGCCCTTAATCGTCCAGCCACGCATATCAGGGATCACGCCTGACGGATAAGCGGCTGCAAGTTTCGGGTAGGCAGATTTGTCAAAAGTCTGCCCCTGCATCAGGGCATAACCAGACGGAACGGTATCTGATGGCCACGGGATTGGTGCGCCGACTGGGTAGCTTTCTGGTGGAAGATTTTTCGAGGTATAAACTTCTGCCCAGTCTTCCTCAAAACCATAACCGTCTCTTGAAGAACGGTAGAACAGACCACCATTTCTGTAATGCGCCTTCATCTGCAGGGTCCGGCAACTTCCGACTCCGGTATAGAAGTTAACCAGAATATAGCTGTCGCCAGAGCGGGTGACATTATAAGCGCCTGATTCGGCATTCCAGGGAGCGCCACCATCCGCATCGGCATATGTATCCGTTGCCCTTCTGGCAAAAGCAGCCACATGCGCGGCGGTTAAAGTGATATCAGTAGAACCATCAAATGGAACACCGGATATTTTTCTTGCAGTCTGAAGTTTTGTAGCAGTTGCAGCATTACCAGTGGTGTTCTGATTACCCGTAGTGTTTACACCTGGAAGGTTAATATTTGCAGAACCGTCGAAAACAACTCCACCGATAGATCTTGCCGTCTGCAATTTCGTGGCTGTACTTGCATTACCATTCAATGAACCAGTTAATCCACCTGTAACAGACAACGGACCTGAAACTGTTCCTCCGGTTGTTGGCAGTGCTCCAATATCTGATGGTGTAGGTTTCTGATGTGAGCTATACATCGTATAAACAACACCATAGGTAACGCTGGAAGGCTTACTCGCTGAATATGTTGGCGAGGTATAAACAGAAACTGACGCATTTGCAGTACAATCCCAATGGATATTTACACTCGTCGCATAATTGCCAATCTCAACGTAAATATCATATGTATCGCCGGATGTGTTGATCCAGGCGAAATTCGTTAATCCGACGGCTGTACGCTTCCACAAAGCCCCGGTAATTCCTTTGGGGTTTCCATTGCCTGCTCGTAGAACCAGTTCTGAAATGCCTGCCTGATGTGGGGAACCGACGTTGTAACCAGCGCCACCAATCAATGCGATGTAAACGATGGAACTCGCTTGTGGCATGGTAACCGTAGCCAGTTTGAACCACCCAGCCCCGCCAGAGAAAGACATCGTTACTGAATTTAAAGTACCAATATCTTTCGGCGTTAATGTTATATCCGCAGTCAGTGCTTTTCCGTTAACTTTTCGGTTAGATGGCACCCTGCTATTCGCATTGTCATTGGCTGCTTTAACTGCTTTTGGCGTTGCGGCCAGCGATTCACTGGTGCTATCAACAGCACTGCTAAGTTTCACAACACCTTTAGTTGTAAGGCTTGCGTCTTCCATCGCAACTGCACCGGCAATCTCTTCAGCACGATCAGCAGCAGCTTCCGCACGGGTCGCAGCGGATTCAGCAGTAGTTTTGCTCTGAGATGCTGCCGTCGCACTGCCAGCAGCCTCTGTTGCCTTCGTGGATGCCGTCGTGGCGCTGCCCTTTGCTGCTGACGCCTGTCTGGTCGCCTCATCTTTTGAAGCAGACGCAGATGATGCCGATGACGCTGCCGAACTGGCGGACGATGCGGCTGCCGTTTTTGAGGATTCTGCACGGGTTTCCGACGCTTTCGCATTCGTTTCGGATGTCTTCGCTGCGGAAGCAGACCTCGCTGCTGCGCTGGCCTGTACAGCGGCTTCGCCAGCCTTCGTTGTGGCTGTTGAAGCGGACGATGCAGCACTTTCTGCCGATTTTCCGGCGGCGGTGGCACTGGCTGAGGCCTGCCCGGCACTTGTTGACGCGGCACTGGCAGACGACGCAGCCGCTGTTTTTGAGCCTGCCGCAGCTGAGGCACTCTGTCCCGCTGCCGTTTCAGAAGCCTTGGCGTTCGTCTCGGACGTTTTTGCCGCCTTCGCAGAATTTGCTGTCGCCGTTGCCGAGGAAGCTGCGCTGCTGGCGCTCGAGGCTGCGCTCGTTTCTGATGATTTTGCCGCCTCTTTTGAAGCCGACGCATCCCGGGCTGAGGTGGCAGCTTCTGACGCTTTCGTGGTCGCGGTGGATGCTGAAGTGGCTGCTGATTGTTGTGACGCTGCCGCATTCGTTTCTGACGTTTTTGCCGCAGCGGCACTGGTGGCCGCCGCGCTTTTTGAGGACTCTGCAGCGGCAGCACTTTTTGATGCTTCAGTGGCCTTTGCTGATGCCGTTCCTGCGCTGGAAGACGCTGACTGAGCCGACGAAGCGGCCTGTCCGGCTGACGTGCTGGCTGCGCGTGCTGAGCCTGCAGCATCAGTCGCATGGGTTGCCGCCTCACGGGCAGATGTGCCGGCATCGCCGGCTGACTTCTTCGCGGCTGCCGTGTTCTGTGCCACTGCGGACGCGTTACGCGCCACCTCTTCCACCATCAGTTCAAAACGGCGCAGTGCCTCTGGCCGGACATCATCCTCCGTCATTGCACCGAGGAAATCATTCAGTGTGCCCGGCTTTGAGTCCTCATATACGGTGATAATCCCGGCGTGTGACGGCGGGAATCCCTCCACCAACAGACTGACGCTGTACTGACCATACTCGACGTCCATTGTGTAACGCCCGACTTCATCCGGGTTTTCTGAGGCCACTGTGTTCACCACCACCGTGGTGCTGTTGCGCCTGGCCTTTAGCTGAATGGTGCAGTTTTGTATCGGCTTACCTGCGCCATCTTTCAGTACACCTGAAATCCGTACTGCCATATTCCCCCCACAAAAAAGCCCGCCTGAACCGGCGGGCTGTCATAACACTGTGTTACCTGGCTAATCAGAATTTATAACCGACACCAACGATGAAACTGTTGGTACGCCAGTCACCGCTGCCGGAGCCTTCATAAGCGACGTCAACGGCCACGGATTCGGTCGGGTTAAACTGCACGCCAGCTCCCCACGCCAGAGACGTGTTGCTGTGGCGACCGTCATCACTTCCGGTCAGCACATCGTGCGTTTTCCCCTTGTTGTCAGTTACGCGGATATAATCCCCGGAGAAAGTCGACACACGGCTGTAAGCCATACCCGCCATCGCATACGCGCTGAACCATTCATTCACGCGCACAGACGGCCCCGCCATCACGCTGAACCAGCGATTACGCACGGAATCCTCATGCCAGCGGGTATCGCTGTAATGCGTTTTTTGCTCATCTTCAGCGTTGGCATAACTGAATGACGTAATCAGCCCCAGCGTGTCCGTAAACTCATAACGGTATTTCACGTTAATCCCGTTCAGATTATCGCTGCCGGGAGCGTTCGTACGGGCATGAAGATACCCTGCGCTCAGTGTGGCCTGCTGCTCAGACGCCCATGCAGGCGCACCGGATACGGCCAGACAGATGGCTGCGGACAAAATGGCTGCACAAACTTTACGCATAATTACCTCTCGCTTTTCTGCAATAAAAAAGGCGCCATTTCTGGCGCCCGTATATGGGTTATAAAATTCAGCTGATACTGATGCCTGCGGTGGCTTTCTTCATCACCACAACCAGCAAATCGCTGATACTTGCTGTGGGATACCAGTCATTTACCAGCCATGCTGACACCGAAAACTCCAGCGTCATGTGGCCGTGACCAGCTGGCATATCAATAACACCACTGTAAATCAGCGTATTATCCAGCGCGGTACGGTTATAAATTTCAGCACCATTTTTCTTCACTATCAGGCGGCATGAGGAGTAAATATCAGTATGCTCTCTCTCATGTTTAGCACCGCTGAATGCCACCGCCGGAATAACAATCTGCCGGTCAAACGGCTGATCGTCATAAATCCTGACGGTAATGGTCCCTGATGGCCACCGCTCCGGTGCCCGGGAGTCCCGCGGGAAAGCCTTACCCACTGTTTTGACAATATCGCCTTCAATCTGGTTGGCTGACAGTTTCCCTTTAATCTGACAGTTCTCATTTATCGTAACGTTGTTGAGCGTCCCGGCGTTCGCATTCACACTGCCACTGATATCTGCATTTTTAGCGGTCAGCTTTCCGTCCGGTGTCATGGAAAATGCAGGAGGATTACCGCCGCTGGTAATGGTGGGAGCCGTCAGATATTTCAGGAACACTTCATTCATGAATATCTGATCACCCTGACCAACAAACATCGGTTTTGTGTTGCCATTTGCAGGATTAATCATCGCAATCCTGTCCGCCGCCAGCAGCACCTGACTCTGCATGCCGTCAGGGGTGTTCTCAATACCGGCACCGATACCCGCAATATAAAGGCGTCCGTCCTGCATCTGCTGCAGCTTCACTGCCCACATGCTGTTCAGGTTATTATTTGTATCAACCTGAACCTTCTGTATCTGCTGGATCGCTGCACTCTGGTCTTCCAGTTTCTTATTGACGGTCTGTGTTATTTCATTGCTGACATCCGTTATGGACGTCCTGATTTCAGTCAGGTCAGGCGCAAGCTGACCGTTATCAATCTGCGTCCACAGCTCCTGAGCCAGATGGGTTTTCCCTATCTCGCCTTTGAAAAAATCCAGATAGCCTGATGCATCATCACTCGGCTGACCGACAGCCTCCACGAATGCCGATTTGCCAACGGTGTTCACACTGCGAACGTAAAAATAATAATCATGGCCCGGTTTGATATTGATACTGGCGGCTATCCAGTACAGTGCCGTACCAAGATAACGCGCGCTGGTTTCAACCTGCCTGATATCCGCAATCCGTTTTTCCGAGAACCAGAACTCAAACTGTACCGTCGGGTCATAAACCGCAAGATGCGGCGTGGCGGTTATCTGAAAATAGCCCGGCGTCAGCTCAATCCGCGACGGCGCTGCCGGTGCGGCAATCCGGAACGATACCGACGCCGGATCGCCCTGCTGCCCCCACGCATTTACTGCCCGGACTGTCAGCCTGTAGTTCCCCAGAGCCAGTTGTGTGAAGCGGTAAGTGGTTTCCGTCGTCCGGGCCGTGCTGACCAGCCGCTCACGGCCGTCATCCGCTGCCACGGTCAGGCGAAGCAGGAAGCTCACGCCCTTCACCACCTTCGGCGTGTCCCAGCGGGCCAGCACCTGGTATTCCCCGCTGTCTGCGGTGACTTCTGCGGTCAGATGCTGCACCGCTGGCGGCGTGACACCATTCACCGTGCCGCTCTGGTCGCCGTCAAAGTGCGCCCCGTTATCCACGATGGCTTCTTTTTCCGGTACATGCTGCACGGCGGTGATGGCATACGTGCCGTCGTCGTTCTCACGGATACTCACGCAGCGGAACAGGCGCTGGCGCAGCGTCGGCAGCTTCAGCCCCCACACGCTGTATTCTGCAACGCCGTCAGGAACACGGCTCACTTTCACCTTCACGCCGTCGGTGACGGACTGGACCTCCACGCTGACCGGATTACCCTGACCGTCAACCAGGCTTATCAGCGTGGTACCGGAGGATGGCAGCGTGATTTCACGGTCGAGCGTCAGCGTCCGGGTCTGGCTGTTCACCGCCAGCACGCGCCCGCCGGTGCTGATACCCGCATAGTCATCATCGCAGATTTCAATGACATCCCCCGGTACATGGCGAAGCCCTTCCGCACCCACGCTGAAGTCCACGGTCTGCGTTTCCAGCAGTTCCGTTTTAATCAGCCACAGCCCGGCGCGGTGCGCCTGCCCCCGGCTGGTACAGCCAAAGGCATCCATCTTCGTGACGTTACGACCGTAACGGGCAATGGCCTGCGTATCTTCAACAAGCTCTGTCGCCGTCTCCCAGCCGTTATCCGGGTCAATCCAGTTCACCTCAACGGCATTATGGCGGTCTTTCAGGGCGCTGAAACTGTAGCGGAACGGCGCGCCATCATCCGGCATCACCACATTACTGCGGTTATAGGCCCACACCTTATCCGACGGTCGGTCCTGCACGAACGTCAGCGTCTGCCCGTTCCATACCGGCATACAGCGCATCGCCGAGCAGAAATCACTGAGCACATCCCACGCCTTGCGCTGTGTGGTCAGGTACGCATTACAGGTGATGCGCGGCTCCGTGCCGCCAAAGCCGTCCGGCACTGACTGGTCGCAGTACTGGCCGATGACATACAGCGCCCATTTGTCCACATCCGCCGCACCAAGACGTTTTCCCATGCCGTAGCGCGGGTGGGTCAGCATATCCCACAGACACCAGGCCATGTTGTTGCTGTATGCTGGTTTTAACGTTCCGTCCCAAATACCGCTGTATTGTCGCGTCTGCGGGTTATAGTTCGACGGCACCTGCAGAATGCGCCCGCGAAGATGATAATTACGGCTCACCTGCTGGCTGCCGAACTGCTCCGAATCCACCTGTACGCCGACCAGTGCCGTGTTCGGGTAGCCCTGTTTCACATCGATAATTTCGGTGTATGACGACCAGAGCGTTTTGTTCTGCAACTGGTCTGTGGTGCTGTCCGGCGTCATTCTGCGCATCCGGATACTGAACGGGCGCGGCGGCAGGTTATCCACCACCACCGAGGCCAGATACTGCGAGGTGGTTTTGCCCTTAATGGTGATGTCCTTTTCCGTCACCCAGCCACCGTTACGTTGTATCTGAACCAGCAGGCGGACTTCCGATGGATTCCGGTCCCCCTTTGAGGTGGTTTCCACCAGTGCCTGCACACCGAAGGTAAAGCGCAGACGGTCGATGTTTGCAGACGTAATGGTGCGGGTGATCGGCGTGTCATATTTCACTTCCGTACCCAGCACCGTCTCGGAGCCGGAGGATTCAAACCCCTCCGGCGGTGTCTGCTCCTGCTCACCGGCACGGAACACCACCGTGACACCGGAGATGTTGGTATTCCCCTCAGTGTCCAGCACCGGCGTACTGTTCAGCAGCACGCTTTTTAATCCATCCACCGGACCTTCAACCGGCCCTTCGCTGATGGCATCGATCACACTCAGCAACTGCGTGGACTTCAGGTTGTCCTTCGCTTCGCGCGGGGTATGCCCCTTACTGCTTCCTTTACCCATTCCTCACGCTCCATAAATGACAAAACCGCCCGCAGGCGGTTTCACATAAAACATTTTGCATCAGCGACCAATCACCACAACCTGACCACCGTCCCCTTCGTCTGCCGTGCTGATCTCCTGAGAAACCACGCGTGACCCCACGCGCATTTCCCCGTACAGAACAGGCAGAACATTGCCCTGGGCAACCATGTTATCCAGTGAGGAGAAATAGGTGTTCTGCTTACCGTTATCCGTTGTCTGTGTACGGGGAGTTCTGGCTTTCGGTGCCAACATCTGCGCCACACCGCCCAGGATCATACTGGCCCCTGCCGCATACATACCCGATACAGCCGTGGCCCCCAGCCAGCCCACAGGGTTCCACCATGCAACCGCAATCAGCGCCGCCCCCAGTACTGCCTGAAAAATACCGCCACTTTTAGCACCCGCCGGACGCGGTACGATGTGGATCACGGCACCATTTTCCAGCGGCTCATTAAGACGGGCAGACAATTCAGTTTCACCTGCATCACGCCCGGCAATGCGTACCTGGTACCAGCCGTCGCTCAGTTTCTGACGAAACGCCGGGAGCTGTGTGGCCAGTGCCCGGATAGCTTCAGCCCCCGTTTTCACACGAAGGTCGATGCGGCGACCAAATCGTTGTAAATCCCCGTAAAGGCAGATGCGCGCCATGCCCGGTGACGCCAGAGGGAGTGTGTGCGTCGCTGCCATTTGTCGGTGTACCTCTCTCGTTTGCTCAGTTGTTCAGGAATATGGTGCAGCAGCTCGCCGTCGCCGCAGTAAATTGCGGCGTGATTCGGCACTGATGAACCAAAACAGCACAGCAGCACATCGCCCGGCTGTGCCGCTGACAACGGCACCTGATACAGCCCCGTCGCCTCCAGATTATCCAGATAGAGATTCTGGCCGTTACGCCACCAGTCATCCTCACGATAAAAGTCCGGCATCTCAATCCCCGCCAGATGATAAGCATCCCGGAACAGTGTGTAACAGTCCGTCACACCGTGCTCAAAGCGCCGCCCGGAAAGATGCGGCACACAGCGGAACTTATGAATCGTCCCCCGGCAGACCAGCCACCACGGCAAATCACTCTGCACCTGCAGCCGCCGGTCGGCCTCACTCAGCCAGGGCAGACCACCGGGGTGGCTGTGGACCAGCGCCACAATCTCACCCTGCATTTCTGCCTGCAGCCAGTCTTCCGGCGACATACGGAAATACGCCTCCGGCTCACCGGAGATATTCACGCAGGGAAAATATCTTTCCCCCTCCGGCGTGCTTACCACGAAGCCGCACGACTCCGCTGGCGCACATCGCCGGGCGTGCGCCAGAATCGCTGATTCTGTCTGTGTCATGGGATTTACTGCGAAAGTTTGTTAATGGAAAGGAAGCCGCCAAAGTTGCCGACGTTATTGCGGAACTTACAACCGCTCAGGCATTTGCTGCATTTATCCTTCGTGATATCGGACGTTGGCTGGTCATATTCATCCGCGACAGCCGGACCGCTATAACCGCACTCGTCACCGCGATAGGTCCAGGTGCAGGTGTTGGCCAGCATGATACGTCCCGGAAAAACAGCGCCATCCGTTTCCGTCGGCGTGGACAGTACAAAGGAGGCACTCACCGCGCTCAGTTCGCTGCACTGCTCAATGCGCCAGCGGCTGATCACCTCCTGCTCCGGATCGGCGTAACTGTTTCCGTTGACGAAGTTCACCGTATCCAGAAAACGGGCGTAAACCTTACGCCGGACCACCGTTCCGCCGACCAGACTCTGCATATCTTCCGCCATCCCGGTGACCATACCGTACAGGTTAGAAACCGTCAGCGTGGGGCGCGTACTGGTGCCTTTGCCATTCAGTTCAAAACCGCTCCCCTGAATGGGATACGGCTGATACTGTCGCCCCTGCCAGGTGACCGGCTCACCTTTTTCGTTCTGCTCATTACAGAAAAAATAACGTTCTCCACCGACCTCTGTCAGGTCGATTTCCCAGAGCACCACGCTGGCCGACTGCTCCGCACGGGTGCATTCATTCAGTGTTTCCTGCCGGATATCCTGCATCAGTTCACCACCTGTTCAAACTCTGCGCTGAACTCAACACGCAACATACTGACCCGCGACGACCATTTTGCGCAGGTCACCTTTATCTGCCGCCACTCATAAGGCGGCGTCCACAGAAAGGATTTCCAGCCCCCGTGCTCTTCCAGAAACGACTCCAGTACCGTGGCCTCCTCACGGGGGACAGAAAGCGTCACGCTGTACGTTTTCAGGTTGGCATTCAGCCCGGCAGGCGCTCGCTGAGAATAGCCATCACCAAAGCGCACCTTTCTTACAGAAGGGACCGAAGCCACATCCATACCGGGTTTCACTTTCCAGCGGAAGGTCTTCATCGTCCACCTCCGGAGAACAGGCCACCATCACGCATCTGTGTCTGAATTTCATCACGGGCACCCTTGCGGGCCATGTCATACACCGCCTTCAGAGCAGCCGGACCTATCTGCCCGTTCGTGCCGTCGTTGTTAATCACCACATGGTTATTCTGCTCAAACGTCCCGGACGCCTGCGACCGGCTGTCTGCCATGCTGCCCGGTGTACCGACATAACCGCCGGTGGCATAGCCGCGCATCAGCCGGTAAAGATTCCCCACGCCAATCCGGCTGGTTGCCTCCTTCGTGAAGACAAACTCACCACGGTGAACAATCCCCGCTGGCTCATATTTGCCGCCGGTTCCCGTAAATCCTCCGGTTGCAAAATGGAATTTCGCCGCAGCGGCCTGAATGGCTGTACCGCCTGACGCGGATGCGCCACCACCAACAGCCCCGCCAATGGCGCTGCCGATACTCCCGACAATCCCCACCATTGCCTGCTTAAGCAGAATTTCTGTCATCATGGACAGCACGGAACGGGTGAAGCTGCGCCAGTTCTGCTCACTGCCGGTCAGCATCGCCGCCATATTCTGTGCAATACCATCAAAGGTCTGCGTGGCTGCACTTTTTACCTGCGACATACTGTCCGTGGCGCTCTCTTCCCACTCACTCCAGCCGGACTTCAGGCCTGCCATCCAGTTCCCGCGAAGCTGGTCTTCAGCCGCCCAGGTCTTTTTCTGCTCTGACATGATGTTATTCAGCGCCAGCGGATTATCGCCATACTGTTCCTTCAGGCGCTGTTCCGTGGCTTCCCGTTCTGCCTGCCGGTCAGTCAGCCCCCGGCTTTTCGCATCAATGGCGGCCCGTTTTGCCCGTTGCTGCTGTGCGAATTTATCCGCCTGCTGCGCCAGCGCGTTCAGGCGCTCCTGATACGTAACCTTGTCGCCAAGTGCAGCCAGCTGGCGTTTGTACTCCAGCGTCTCATCTTTATGCGCCAGCAGGGATTTCTCCTGTGCAGACAGCTGGCGACGTTGCGCCGCCTCCTCCAGTACCGCGAACTGACTCTCCGCCTTCCACAAATCCCGGCGCTGCTGGCTGATTTTCTCATTTGCTCCGGCATGCTTCTCCAGCCTCCGGAGTTCTGCCTGAAGCGTCAGCAGGGCAGCATGAGCACTGTCTTCCTGACGATCGTCCGCAGACACCTTCACGCCGGACTGTTTCGGCTTTTTCAGCGTCGCTTCATAATCCTTTTTCGCCGCCGCCATCAGCGTGTTGTAATCCGCCTGCAGGATTTTCCCGTCTTTCAGTGCCTTGTTCAGTTCTTCCTGACGGGCGGTATATTTCTCCAGCGGCGTCTGCAGCCGTTCGTAAGCCTTCTGCGCCTCTTCGGTATATTTCAGCCGTGACGCTTCGGTATCGCTCTGCTGCTGCGCATTTTTGTCCTGTTGACTCTGCTGCTCAGCCTTCTTTCGGGCGGCTTCAAGCGCAAGACGGGCCTTTTCACGATCATCCCAGTAACGCGCCCGCGCTTCATCGTTAACAAAATAATCATCCTTGCGCAGATTCCAGATATCGTCCGCTTTCTTAAACGTGGCCTCTGCCTTAATCAGCATCTCCTGCGCGGTATCAGGACGACCAATATCCAGCACCGCATCCCACATGGATTTGAATGCCCGTGCTGTCCTGTCTGCCCAGGTTTCCAGCGTGCCCATGTTCTCTTTCAAACGTCGGGTCTGGTCATCAAACCCTTTCGTTGCGGCCTCGTTCGCCGCCTGCAATGCCCCGGCTTCATCGCCGGAACGCTGCAACTGAGCAACATACGCAATCTGCTCCGCCGTCACGTTATGGAACTGGCGTGCCATCGCCGTCAGCCCCGACGTCGGGTCTGTGGTCAGCTTCCCGAAGGCTTCAGCGACCTTGTCCACCTCCACGCCGGATGCAGAGGAGAAACGCGCCACACTCTGGCTGATGGACGCAATCTGAGCCTCACCGCTTACCCCCGCCTTAACCAGTGCGCTGAGTGACTCGCTGGTCTGGTTAAACGTCAGCCCTGCCGCCTGCCCGGCTCTGGACAGGACCAGCATACGATCTGCCGTCAGTCCCGCCTGATTGCCGGAAAGGACCAGCGTTTTGTTGAAATCGGACAGGGTTGAGTTGCCCTGATACCAGGCATACGCCAGCGCTCCGGTCGCCACCGCCAGCGAGGTAGCCCCCACCATCGGCAGGGTGATCGCACCGGCAAGCCCCCGGAACATGGGGATCATCCCGCCGAAGGAGTCCTTCACCTGACCCCCCTGTTGCAGCAGGATCAGCCACGGACTTTGCCCGCCTGCAAGCTGCGTGGCCACGTCAGTGAACTGCGCAGGCAGCATACGCATGGCGGCTTTATACTGCCCGACGGAAATTCCCGCTTTCTGTGCAGCCAGCGCCTGCCGGTTCATCGACTGTTCAACGACTGCCGCTGTTTTTTTCGCATCACTTTCCGTACCGGAAAAATGACGCCTGACTCTGGCCATCTGCTCGTCAAATCTGGCCGCATCCAGACTCAAATCAACGACCAGATCGCCTACCGGTTCAGCCATACCGGACTCCTCCTGCGATCCCTTCTGATACTGTCATCAGCATTACGTCATCCTCCGTCATGTCCGCCACATCCGGGGAAGCGGGGATAACTTCATTCCCGTCCGGGCCAAAGCGGACGCCTCCGGCAAGCCCTGCCGCTTTCTGCATCAGCACATCATCTTCAGGCTCTTCGTCAGCCTCGCGCCGGTTCAGCAGACTGAAATCCAGCGGATGCATATCCGGATCGCTGAAAAACAGGCTGAGTACGGTGTACGTCAGCCCGGAAAAGTGCATATCCAGCAGAACATCATGAAAATAATGGGTACTGTAAAAGCGGTGCCAGTCGGCATACTCCGTGGATGACATCCCGGCAAGCATGGCGCGCCAGTCGGGTCGCCCCATCTCACGCGCCAGTTTCAGGGCAAAACTCAGCTCACCGTCGAACACTTTCCCGCAGAAACAGGCTCTGCTGGCCCGGCGTCATCTGCCTGTTCAGGTGCATCATTCACAACAAACTCAGACATACCGGACAGACGCATTACCACATTTTCAGCCTGAGCAATTGCCTCTGTGGGCCAGGTGGTAAGCACTTCCTGCTCAATTTGTTTAACGGCTTCATTCATGGACGGCATCTTTGTCTTCTGCGGATGGCTATGCCACAGGGACATCGCCACCAGAAAAGCACCGGTTCTGACGAGATCTTCCACGCTCACCTGTCGATTGAGACTGGATCCCGCCTGTTCTGCCTGTCGTTTCAGCAGGGCGAGATGCTCAATTCGCTGCAGGGCTGACAGTTCAGAAAGCGTGACGCTCACACCGTTATATTCAAATGATTCGGTTTTCAGGAACATCGCTGACTCTCCGGATTAACTGTCGGTGACGGTGATTTCTGCAACCACAGCAAGTTCACCATTACCGGATACAACCGGAATGTTGACCTTGCCTGCAGCAACACCTTTCACGGTGATGGTCATACCACTGACCGACACGGTGGCTTTTGTTTTATCCGCAGACACCGCACGGAAGCTCTTGTCGGTTGCGCCTTCCGGCTGGAATGCCACGGTCAGCGTGGTGCTCTGCCCTTTCACCACCGAAGTGCTGGCAGGCGTCACGGTCATGCCGGTTGCCGCTGTTACCGTGCTGCGATCTTCTGCCATCGACGGACGTCTCACGTTGGTGACTTTCACCGTGCGGGTGATCACTTCCTTCGCCGTCACCGCCTTACCGATACTGCTGACCCAGTCGCGGAACACATCGACCGTGCCGTTCGGGAAGCGGATTTTATAGGCACGGGTATCCCCTTCATTAAACCACGCCAGCAGCGCCTGCTGCCCCTGCTCTCCGGGCATCCACGCCAGCGTGAAGCTGGTATCTCCGGCAGATTTCTGCCCCTGCCCGGTCGCAGTCCAGTCCGCATCTTCATCATCGAGATAGCTGTCGTCATAGGACTCAGCGGTCAGTTCGCCGGGCGTCAGGTCTTTAACTTTAGCCAGACGCGACCAGTCAACGTCTGAAAGCGGGTTCGCATAAGGGTCACCGTTCCCCTTATAAACCCACAGTGTGGTCCCGGCCCCTTTCACCGGCATTACTGGATTTGGTACAGGCATATCGTCCTCACATTTCATAGGTAATGACATAAGTCAGATCGGCTGAACTCCACAGGCCCGCATCATCGTCGCGCCGGTAGTCATAGCCACTGGCCACCATACTGGTGATCAAATCTGACAGTGCCGGGACATCGCTCATCACCGGATAAATCCGGGACTCCATCCACGAATCCAGCTCTGAATCCGGCACCTGAGCAGGCAGGAAAACTTCAATATGCAGCTCCGCCTGCCAGGTATCACTGTCCAGCTCTTCGCCCGTGTATTCAGCGCCGGTGAGATAAACGGCAATTGCCGGAAAATCCGCCTCATCAAAAACAGCGGGGCGACCATCAAAAAGCGTCGCCCCGGTGTCATGCTTCTCCAGTGCATCCAGTACGGCTGCACGGAGTTCAGTATGTTTCATCGCTTTATTACCATTCTCAGTTGATGCTGCAGCGCATAGCCCAGCTCTTTCGGAAGACGTTCACGCCGTATCCGTTCAATATTCTGTTTAAACGCCGTGGTAAGCGGCACCGCCATCGGGATTTTCACCACATCAATGGGGTAACGGTTTTTCCCGGCCACACGCTGCATGACATGCCACCGGCCATTTTTCAGTTGCTGAATAAACGCGCCGGGAATACGACGGTTTCCCACCACAAGCACGCTGCCGCCACCTTTCAGGGATGAACGCTGCCCCTTTTTACGACGTCTGCGGCGGGAAAGGACAACCCGCGCGTTACCCAGCTTGATTACGGGCAAATCCCCCCGGTTAACCCTGATTCTGGCCTGCGGATTTTTGACCGTGGCCCTTTTCAGCCTGGCCCTTTCCTTTACCAGTTTCCGGCGTACCTTTGTCTCACGGGCAACCTGTGACGCAGACTGCGATATCGCGGATGACGCAACGCGGTTAATGGCCATTGCGGCGGCACCAGGCACCGCCGTTTTGCTGATACGGCTGAGGTTTTCAACGGCCTGCTCAAGACCTTTTATGGCCATACATCCCCCTTTCAGCGGCGACGGTTAACGGCAGGCGACACGCCACGCCCAAGCCAGAGATGACAGCTTCCGCCATCATCCGGCGAAATCCGGTCCACCCAGAAGTTTTCCTCGCCGATGGTCAGTGTGTCTCCACGCCGCAGCTGCCGCACATCATCAGTCCGGACAAACAGGGACGGGCTGGAGCCTTCAACGCGCACCCCCTGTCCGGCATAGCTGATATTTTCAGGGTCATCAAAAACACCACGTATCACAGCACCGGACAGCTCACCGGATGTCATGGTGGCTGACGTTCCCATGTACCCGCGTATCGTTTCATCGGCGCGGGCAATGGCAGCATCGAACAGGTTATCGGAATCAGCCACAGCGCCTCCCGTTATTGCATTCTGGCCAGGCCATGTTCTGTCATTTCGGCTGCCACACCGGCAGAGACACGAAACGCCGTTCCCGGCAGCACAAATGCCACAGGCTCATCCCGCGTGGCGTGAAGTGCATCAGTATGCAGCGTCACCAGTGCCACGACCGTGACCAGAGCAGCCGTATCAATCACGGTATCCGGCTGCGCTGATACCACCTCATTTTCATGTCCGGTCAGCGCATTTTCCGGGCTGACAGATGTGTCCTGACCGGCAGCGTCATCCGTGTCATCAAGCTCCTCTTCCAGCTCTGCCACACGGAGCACCAGTTCTTCTTTCGTCCCCGTCAGGCTGACATCACGGTTCAGTTGCTCACCCAGCACCTGAAGACGGGCAATCAGTTCATCTTTCGTCATGGACTCCTCCACAGAGAGAAAATGGCCCCGAAGGGCCATGATTACGCCAGTTGTACGGACACGAACGCATCAGGATCAGCCAGCAGCATCAGCGGTGCTGACTGAATCATGGTGAACTCACGCGCCGGATCGCCGGTGGTCACCCAGTTTTTCGGGTAGCGGGCAGAGGCGTTAATACCTTCGCGCTGTGCGTCCGCATCCTGAATGCAGCCATAGGTGCGCAGACCGCGTGCCTGAGTGTTCCCCAGCACCATCGTGTTGTCCGGCAGGAAGTTCTTTTTGACGTCGTTTTCCACGTACTGTCCGGAATACACGACGATCGCCGTATCGCCATACATCCCCTTATAGGACACCGCTTCGCCCAGGTCTTTTACCGCTGTCTCCAGCTCGGAATTAGAGCCGCGACGGGTATCCAGCTTCTCCTTGACGGCTTTGAAGGAACGGAACAGCGCCCAGCCTTTCGGATCAAACACGATGATATTCACCACGCCGCTGGCGTTCAGCGCGTAGGCTTCGATATCGTCGGTCGGGTCATACGTGGACTTGTCACGCTTGCTCCACTCCGTGCCGCCGGACTGCGTGATGTTGTTCGCCGCACTGCGGCCCATATCCACCTCAACCGGATCGAAGGCTTCACCGGTCATGGTGTATTTGCCCTTGAGCACGGCAGAAACTGCCTGCATCTCTTCGACCTGAGCAATGGCCAGCTCTTCGTCACGCATGTTCTGCAGGATGATGCGACGGCGGCGGTAAGCCGGGTCCGCCAGATTCTGCGGATCTTCATCCGGCAGGCGACGCAGGGTCATCTGCGGATTCACCTCATGCTTCGGCTTGACATAACCCGGCGTAAATTCAGAGGTGGAGCCGCCACGGGAACGGATAACCTCACCGGAAACAATTGGCGAAACGTACAGCGCCATGTTTACCAGTCCAGGAATTTGTGAGAGATAGACTTTCTCCGTGGTGAAGGGATAGCTCTCACGGAAAAAGAGACGCAGAAACAGCGGATCAAACTTAAATTTCTGCTCATTTGCCGCCAGCAGCTGGGCGGTTGTGTACATCGACATAAAAAAATCCCGTAAAAAAAGCCGCACAGGCGGCCTTTAGTGATGAAGGGTCAGGTTAAACGATGCTGATTGCCGTTCCGGCAAACGCGGTCCGTTTTTTCGTCTCGTCGCTGGCAGCCTCCGGCCAGAGCACATCCTCATAACGGAACGTGCCGGACTTGTAGAACGTCAGTGTGGTGCTGGTCTGGTCAGCAGCAACTGCAAGAATGCCAACGGCAGCACCGTCGGTGGTGCCATCCCACGCAACCAGCTTACGGGTGGAGGTGTCCAGCATCAGCGGGGTCATTGCAGGCGCTTTCGCACTCAACCCGCCGGGCGCGGTTGCGGTATGAGCCGGGTCACTGTTGCCCAGCGGCTGGTAATGGGTAAAGGTTTCTTTGCTCGTCATAAACATCCCTTACACTGGTGTGTTCAGCAAATCGTTAACGGCATCAGATGCCGGGTTACCTGCAGCCAGCGGTGCCGGTGCCCCCTGCATCAGACGATCCAGCGCAGTGTCACTGCGCGCCTGTGCACTCTGTGGTGCTGCGGCCAGAATACGGCGGGCCGTTTCCACGGTCATACCGGGGGTTTCGGCCAGCACGCATGCCTGTTCTTCGCGTCCGTGAGCCTCCTCACAGTTGAGGATCCCCATAATGCGACTGTTTTCTGCCGCAACCGCTGCGGTGATCTGCGCGTTCACGTCCGGCTGCGCAGCGCTGGCGTTCTCGCCCTCCGTCGCTTGCACCACGCCAGTAACGTCAGCCTGCGAAGCAGTGGCTGAAACAGTTGTTGATTGAGTCTCTTTGGTCATTCGCCCTCCTGAGAGACGGGATTTACGTGCATCCAGTGCATCACGCATGACGGTGATCGCATCGGTACTGTTCACAAGTTCATCAGCCAGTCCGGCATCAATGGCCTCCTGACCGCTGTACACTGCAGCCTCGGTATCCAGCACAGCCTGCACGGACAGGCCGGTATATGCCGACACCTTCTGTGCAAACATCCGGCGGGTTGCATCCATCCGGGACTGCAGTGTTTCCCGGACATCATCCGGTAGATGGCTGTAGGGGTTGCCATCCACCTTATGGCTGCCGCTGTAAATCAGCGTGATTTCCACGCCCTGTTTCTCCAGCGCAGCACCGTAATTACTGTGAGCCATCATGACGCCGATGGAGCCTGTCCGGGCGGTCTGCGTGACCAGACGCCGGGAGGCGGCGCTGGCAAGCAGCTGACCTGCACTGCAGTTCATGTCGTTGGCCAGCGCCCATACCGGTTTTATGTCTCGCACACGGGCGATGATGTCAGCACAGTCAAATGCTCCCGCCACCATCCCGCCCGGTGTGTCCATATCCAGCAGAATGCCGTCCACCATCGGATCGCTGGCAGCCTGTTGCAGACGGGCGATAATGCCGTTGTAACCGGTCATCCCCGAATACGGCTGCAGCGCCCGCGTCCGGCTGACCAGCGTGCCGGACACCGGCAGCACGGCGATGCCGTTCATGACCTGATAACTGCGGGCCTGTCGTGGTCCGTCATCATCAACGGATAACGCCAGCGCCGCGGGTGCCTCTCCGGCAGTCAGGCTGTCGCCGGACACCGCATCCGTCAGGCGGCTGATCCCAAGCTGGCCTGCAAGCGCACAAAAGAAAACCCGCGCATAGGCGGGTTCAAGCATCAGCGGCTCATTAAAGGCCATACTGGCAATATGCGGGAGATTACGCAGCTCTGCTGTCACTCTTCTCCTCCTCTGTTGATTGTCGCAGTCCGGATTCAAATGCCGCAGCCGCCCAGGCGGGCGGTTTAAGACCGGCTGCGCGGCGCTCCATCGTTTCACGGACCTGCTGGGCAAAAATTTCCTGATAGTCGTCACCGCGTTTCGCGCACTCTTTCTCGTAGGTGCTCAGTCCGGCTTCTATCAGCATCACCGCTTCCTGAACTTCTTTCAGACCATCGATGGCCATACGACCGGAGCCTATCCAGTCGCAGTTCCCCCAGGCACTGCGGGCTTCCTGAAAACTGAAGCGCGCTTTTGAAGGTAACGTCACCACGCGGCGAACGATGGCCTCTTCCAGCCAGCACAGAAACATCTGGCTCGCCTGACGGGATGCGACGAATTTTCGCCGCCCCATAAAGTACGCCCACGACTCGTTCGCACTGGCCCGTGCCGTGGAGTAGCTCATCTGGGCGTAATTCCGGGAAAGCTGCTCATACGAGACACCCAGCCCGGCAGCAATATACCGCAACAGTGACTGCTCAAACACGGAGTAGCCGTTATCCGTGTCCTGAGCCGTCTGCAGGTTCAGTGAGTCCCCCGGCATCAGGTGCGGCACTTTTGCGCCTCCCAGCCGGACCGGTGCTGCGGCGTAATACGCGGCAATTTCACCAATCCAGCCAGTCAGCCTTTCCCGCTGCTCCTGACTGTTCGCGCCCAGAATAAAATCCATCGCTGACTGCGTATCCAGCTCACTCTCAATGGTGGCGGCATACATCGCCTTTATGAAAAGACAGGAAAAAATAAAATTTAAAAACAGTACATTACGAATGCTCAGACCTATCGTTTAAAGGAGTCGCAATACACACTGCAATACACGATTATTTATAAGATGAGCGGCATCCGTCATAAAGCTGGTGGATGCTTTTTCTATGCATATATGCACAGTTTTAGTGGGCGTTAATGTCGATATAGGGATCCCCATATCGAGATTGGATACCTGGCTTTTTTCCGGTTAACCTTTAATCAGGCTGGTGGGCTTTACCTGTTTTGTATGAGTGGTCATCATGACCATGTCATAACAAAAACCCCATATTCGTGGTTTTTCTGTGTCGGGCTATTCTGTCGTTGCTGTGCTGATTTGGCTGGTGGGCTGAATCATCATTACGGCGATGCAGCTATGTAGACGTTCCGGCCTCCTCAAATTGAGGATTGTGGAAGAATCAATGGGTTAGTCTTACTTTCCCGACATCCCCCAATGGGGGTTTTCGAAACAATCAATAGCTTAGGCTTACTTCCCCGATTTCCTGCATTGCAGGTTTTCGAAATAATCAATGGGTTAGGCCATCGTGCAATTTTGCACTTTGCCAGCCAGCGCAATGTCGCGTTATCAGTCCTCAGATGTGAGGGATGTAGCCAGCTTTTCCCCCAGTGGGGGATATCCAGCACCGACGGCTTAACTGTGCGTGCCAGCACAAGGTAGCCTTGAACTACTTACTGCATCCCATCTTACAGGCCGTGCCTTCCTGCTTAACTTTTTGCAATGCAACAAGTCAGCCAGCGCAATTTTGCGTTATCGGGAATATCAGCAAGTTACCGCCGCAATCGTTCCGGCTTCTTCCACTGGTAAGTATTTTTCGCGCTCTCCCTCCGTTGTTGAGAACGGCGACGATATGCCAGCAACTCAAGGACTCTTGTTCGTATGTTGCGCATATCCACGCCGTTAAGCTCAATACCGTCACGGCGCATCACCTCAGCCACTACACGCACATAATTATCTGCGGTCACGCTGTCCGGCTGCGTGGCCTGTTCGTCATGCTGCTTGCTGATTCCACAAGCACGGCGGATTAATCGCAGTATTTCGGATTCAGTCATAGCGTACTACGTTACTTATCTTTATTCGGCTGCAACTTATCCGGTACGTTTCCGGCAGTTTCCATCAGATAATCGGACAGCATCAGCGGTATGTTTTCGTCAAGTTTTGCGCATGCGTTACAGGCTCTGATAACTTCTTTTTTCAGTCCATCCAGCATAGACGGCTTCATGTCGGGAAACTTCCTTGTCATGGCAAGCGGCAGGCTGTCCATGATTGAAGAAATCTGACTCGCCAATTTTGAAAGCACGTATATACAAAACGCTGTATCAATAACGTCGCCGCGTTCGCGCTCGTTTTTAAGCTCCTGCGCCTCTGCCTGTGCTGTCAGCAATCTGATCCTGACTCGTAGGAGTTCATCATCATCAATCTCGCCTTTGTCGTCTGTAATCTGGTTAATTGCATTGCTAACCCGATTGTCTATTACGCTGGCAACATCATAAAACGCCTCGCGGCCTTTACGTTCAACGGGAGTCACTCCCCACTTGTCGAACGCTGTCGCACTTACACGGCAGCTTTGCGCCATGTTTTTTTTGTTCATCAGGTGCGATTTCATCAATATCCCCACTTAAGTAATGTTTCAGGTTGGTGTATTGGCTTTATCTTTTCCTTTTTATTCATAGAGATAGAGCGAACAACAAAACCACCACCAGCACCCGAAAAAGGCTCATAAATAGCGAAAACCCGCGAGGTCGCCGCCCCGTAGCCTACCGGATCGCCGGAAAGGACCCGCCAGCCAGAACGGGCCCTAATTTCATCAACCAATCAACTTATAGCGACCATCCCGTGCATTGCGACGTACACGCTCAATCTTGAGGCATAGCGCCGCATCTGGCTTTTTTGGGACAGGTACGCGGCAATATTCAGAAGATCGAGGAATATTGTTTATCCAGTCGATCACTTCACTTAAATACCAGGCCTTACGCCCTTCCGTAACCTGTACGCGTTCGGGGAACTCTCCGCGAGCCTCAAGGTTTAGCAATGTGCGACGGCTAAGGGTAGTAAGTTCCATCACCTGATTCATATCAACAAGGCGTTCACTTAAACGCATTTTGTCAGCAATAGCCTTTAATTCCTCTACTGCTGGATCCGGATACATCATTTCGGCAATTGGCTTAAGGTCATTGTAATGATTCTGCATTGTATCCCCCTTTACACACGAGCCAGCGGCTGAACAGAAATACCTGAGCCAACAAACGCGGCAACCTTTGCCGACAGTTCTTTTACAGACTCAGGCCAGTTCAGAGCATCAACATTTAAAACACCTGTCTTATAAACCTGTGCCTGTGTTTTTTTCGCTGTGTCGATTTGTACAGCGGAAACATAAACCGCTTTACCTACGCTCGAACCATCCCATACCACCAGTGCACCTGTTGCATCTTCCTGCATCAGTGGCGTAAATGCAGGAATTACCCCTTTATTAGCTGAAAATATCCCCAGCGTAGTCACCAGTGCTTCAGTGCCAGCCATGAGTTCAGTGTAATGAGTAGCCATTGCTCCCCCTTAGCCAATGCGAACGGTAACAAAACGATTGATGCGGGCCGGTATTGGCTGTGGTGCTGAATGTGTCTGCACATATTCAATAGCCGGATCACCAGGCACAATATAGTTTTTCGGTGCAAGTTCGGCTTTAGTCAGCCCCATTCGGATTAGCTCCGGATCCTGAATACCGCCATAGGCGACAATCCCCTGAAGAGCCGTATTGCCAAGCACCATCAAATCAGGATCAAGGAAATGTTTTTCTGTTCCGTCCTCGTCGGTATAACGCCCGCTGTAAACAACAATCGCAACATCGCCCATATACCCTTTAAAACTCACCGAATCACCAAGGTCTTTAAGGGCCGTTTCCAGTTCGGAATTAGAACCACGACGGGTATCCAAAGCCTCTTTTATCGCTCTGAATGAACGGTATTTCTTCCATACATTACCACCCATAATGATGATATTAGTGACGCCCTCACTAAATTCTGCGTAGCTCTCAATATCATCATTTGGATCAAAAGTTTCTTTATCCTTACCTGACCACTCAGTACCGCCAGACTGAGTGATGATATTTTGTGGTTTTATATTCCAGTCCAGCTCATAACGTTCAATACCATCGCCCTCAATGATATTTTTCCCCGTTGTGATTGCCTGAACAGCAAGCCATTCAATACGTGCACGAATAGCTTTAGCCTGATTTACAATCGCCTGTTTAACTTTAATATTACGCGCCCCAAAAGCATTGTATTGCTCAGGTGACACACCAGCAGGGCGCACAGCTAACTTATTTGGATCAATGCTGCTTTTCGGCTTCATATAACCTGGACGAATTGTTTTTGATTCGTATCCCTCATCTCGTGAAACTTTACTGCCCACCATAGGAGAGCAAAACGCCGCGATCGGGATATTTGGATCGTCGATCGTATCAAGAATAATGTCTCTCGATTCAAACATTACCGAGCGAGTGAAAAACAAACTGGTAAACAACGCATTTAATTTTTTTTGCACATCTTCAGCATTAGCCACCTGCACAAGCTGTGTAGGCGAATATAAATCAACCATACTCATCATCTTTACATTCATTACAAATAATTGTGAATATATTCTATTACCGATGTCTGCTATGCGAATACATGCAACCAAGTGCAATGTTGTATAAAATATGCCGTAACAACTTCAGTGCTGATAATTCGTGTTAATGTATTTACTTCCTTTGGTCGGGATTTATGTAGCATGCCGGAAAATCTATTTTTTTCCGGCATCTTTTTGTTTGCAGAATTTAAAACGGTATATTATCGCCGTACGGATCATCATTCCCCGACTGTTGTTTTGCCCTGTTCAGTGCGTCAGTGGCCTGCCCCTGCTGGCCTTTTTTGCCGCCCGGTCGCGCCGTTCGCGCACTGATTACGCTGTCTGCGATAACCTGCCAGCCCCGCCGCGTTTCGCCGTTCTGGCCTGTCCACTGGCTTACCTGCATGTTACCCGCCACGCTCACCAGTTCGCCTTTGTGGTGTTTTGCCAGTGCGTCGGCCTGTCTGCCAAACGCCAGGACGGATAACCACATCGTCGCCGTTCCGTCATCTGCCTGGCTGCACGGCAGGGGAACCGCCATACTCGCCATCGCCATTTGTGTCCCTTTGCTGGTGGTCTTTAACTGCGGGTCAGCCACCAGCCGCCCGTAAGCCGCTATCTGTGCTGTCATGCTGTCTGCTCTCCGGTTTTAACATTGATGGTTGTCACCTGTTCCGCTTCGGCAATCTCCCGTTCTGTCAGCGTGGCAAAGTTTGCCGCTGCTGTGGTCATGAATGCGCTTATCAGGTCGGGATGTTCCTTCGCGTATCCTGCCCGTGTGTGGTGGTCTATCGCTTTGATTGCCACCTTTAAGGAAAGCTCTGTCATGTCTAACGCTTTATATTTTGCCTGTGTTCTGTCTCTGCGAATTTTGGTCATTTGTCGCCCCTGATTCATGTTTTCGGCTGGCATGTTTGTTAAGTGATTTTTATGTATGCGCATTTATTTTCACCCCCCCTCGTTTAAAAAGTTTTTAGTTGTGCCTCCCCCCCCTCTACCCATCTACCCGAATGCTCATCATGTCAGTAATGGCGCGGCTTTCAGCGGGTAGATAGCTTTTTGACTCCTCTACCTGCCGTCTACCCTGCTACCTGAAACTGATAAAATCAGGTAGAAGAGGTAGAGAGCTTTTATTAGCCTTCTACCTAGCCCTATACCCACTTATCATGTTGAATAATATGCGTTTATTTTGTTCAGGTAGATGGGGTAGATGGCTTTTACAAAAAATTATAAAAACGCGTCGCAATCGTCTGTTGTAATTGCGTTGGTCTGCGTTACTCCCTTAACTTTTCGCGTAATATATTCATGCCCGTAAACTTTCGCCGCTGGCTTCATGGCCTTGCTGAACTCAGCCACGTTTAGCGGTTTGCTCCTGCCCGCGTATGCCATAAACGCCAGATAGACGCGGTAAAGGCTGTTCCTGGTCGTGTACTTCACTGAATCACCACCGCCACCCATCATCAGGCCGCGCGCTTCCTCCAGAAAATTCAGGAACTGGCAAAACTCAATAACCGGATCCGTCTGTTGCTTTATTGCCAGTGCTTCATCACCGTCACGCTGTTCCAGTAGTAAAGCCCGTGCCTTCTCAGGGTCGGTAAAGTTCGCCAGCAATCGGCGGATAATAACGGGGATTTCAGCCGCAATCTTTTCCGATAGCTCCCTGTCTTTTTCGGCCTCACTGACGATATTGTCGAAACGGAAAATCACGCGACGACGTGCCACACCTCCGGCCCGTTCGGTGAATATCATCGGGTTGTTGTTGGTCGCCAGCACCACCGCCCTGATTACCGCCGTGAAACGCTTTTCATATTTCGGGTTAATTTCCAAGGGGTCGCCGCCTGTGATTTTCTTGATGCCCGTTCCTTCGCCTGTATATTTCGGCTGGTCAGCCAGGACGATAAGACGACTCCCGACAACCTGCGCACGTCCACCAGCATCATCAAGCGATGTCATTTCAGCGCTTACCGTGTTCTGTTTCCCTGCCAGAAGGCTGGCTATGTGTGTGAATGTACTTTTACCGCTCCCGCCGTCTCCGGTGGCCTCAATAAACATCTGCCAGTCGTACCGGTTCGCCATAATCATGTACAGCGCGGCACATATACGCATCATCTTGCGCGGGTCTTTTCCGGCTGCGTGCTCAAGCCATTTATGAAAGTTTGGCGCGTTATCGCGGATGTTCTCCCCTGGTGCTGGTGGCGTGTACTCAATGCCGTTGTGCGTGGTGATCCAGTTCTCCGGCGTGTGCGGGGAAAATTCCCCCGTTTTCAGGTCAAGCGCACCATTGGCGAACGGCAGCAAATCGCCAGACGGCTCGCCCATTGGTTCGGCAATAACTTTTAACGCTTCCACGGCGTTATTGATTACGCGCTTGCTGAAAGTGGCCCTGTGCTCTGAATAGATCGCCACCATTTCGCGGCTAAGTTCCATTGTGCTGACCGGACACCATACCCCGCCGCGCCATACGTGAACGATTTCACTTTCAGGATGTACGCAAACGCCATCAAAGCGATCGGCAAGCAACTGCGCGCGCTCACTGTCCGCCATCTGCGAAAGTTGCGCCTTTTGCTTTACCGGAAGCTCAATGACCAGACCATCAGAAAGATTCTGGCGTTCACGGGCCAGATATTCGCGCCAGTTCTGCACCTCCTGGCCGTGCATACCCTCAGGATAAAAATTTGCATCCTGTACGCCTGCTGCCGCCAGCTTCTGACCAATTGCCTTTATCATTACAGGCGCAAGATATCCGGCCCTGTATATGCGTGCTGATTTTCGGCCTTCCGGCACAATTTGCAGATTATCCAGTTCGGATAGCTGCTGCTCCCCAAGCCACACAGGAGGCTCATTATCTCCGGCCATACGCGCATCATGTTCCTGCCATTGTTTCGCGTGTGCCCAGGCATCACTACCCGCAAAAATAATGACTTCTGTTCCTTTGTGTTTTATGCCGCGTGACTGCTGTTTTACGTTCGGTGCCAGTTTCATTTTTTACCTCTGAATCCGTTAATCATGGTTTTCATTTTCTGGATATTTCCCCACGCTTTTTCCCTGCTGATGGGCTTACTGCGGGGTGCGGCATATACCAGGGAAAAATCACGCCGGAACTGATAAACAGGCATCACGCAGTCATAGCTATACCCCTCACGGCGGTAAGTGATGCGCCGTTCTGCCACGCCTTTAATCGTTACCGTGCCGCCGTATTTATCGCGGTAAATATCGCCGTTCATAAATTCAGGTCGAGCTGGGCCGCTGGCAATAAAGCCAGAATTTTTCATTTCCATATTATTTATTCCTCGACTTAACTCGACTTATTTGATAGCAGGGCACTATTTATTGCGTCATTGAGTTTTTCTGCTGATTCATCAATAAGTGACAACAGGCCATAAGCAATATTTGCATCTTCATTGTCATTTATGCAATCAAGCCACATATTTAATATTGCTTTTGCTGAATTATTTAAAGTTAATGAACTTTCTGCACATGCTAACAATTTAAAAAAGACTTCCCGTTCTGTATTCATTTAATCCTCCACCAGCTTACTTTCTTCCTCAATCAAAAAACTAGCGACACTTCCCGAAAGACGCGCCAGTAGGCTCGCCAGTGCGGATATATCAGCATCTGTAATTTTGTTCGGGTATACCTCAAGAAGGCGGCAAATAATTTCTGTCTGGTGCGCACGTTCAGCGGCTTCGTGTAATGTAATTTCCTGCATTAATGCACCTCTTTTAATTCATACACTGCTGAAATAATGACTTGTGATAAGCCATATTCTGATGATTCGCTTCTCACCGCAGCAATAGCCGTCTGAACATTAACAGCCTTCACATTCTGAGCGATACCAATTGTGTGGCCTATTGGGTTAACAGCTCGGGCAAATACACGGAAGGTTTTAAGCATGACTCACTCCCTGGCGGATTTTTGCAGCGAATACAGCAACACAACCGGACGGGCAACGGCTACGCGCTTCGCGTTCCGTCCAGGCGGTTACGTGGATGATTTGAGATTCTCCGGCACTCAGTGCCAGAAAACGCCACACAAAGGCCGTTTGTGTGTGTACAAGGTGTGGTATATGATTTACAGCAACCATAACGGCTCCTAGTTTACGTTGTTGGTTAGACGCCCCGTATGTGTTCCCAGCACTGCGGGGCGTTGCTCTTTGTATTTCAACAATCCTTTCGGTGTGTTTCATGTTATGAGCGCATGAAACACACGTCAAGGCTTTTTGTATTTCTTTTTTTGTGTATACTGAAACACACCGATGATTAGGAGTTTCAGAAATGGCAACGGCTAACAAAAACGCAAAATCACAACTGACAACTGTCAGAGTCCCACTAGATGTTATGCAAGGGATGGAATCCGTTAAGCTGGACGGTGAAAGCAATGCCGGATTTATCGTAACCGCCATGCGCGGAGAAATAGCCCGCCGCCAAGCAGAAGGCAGCGGAGAAAATCCCCTTGTGTCGTCACTGGATGCCCTGGCTAAGGTCGAACAAATCGGCATCAAAGCAGCCGAGGAGATCGGGCAACTCGTCACCGTCGCGCGTGAAGAACTCCAGCGACGCAAGGTCAAAGAGCATGAATAGCCAATATCAGCGCCATAGTTTGAGGAACGCAGGCGCATTGCTTTACAGGACAGCACCATGAGCGACACAGAATCAACCAAAACACCATCACCAACTCGTAAGAGACGACGCAAAAATATAGCGCATGAACATGAATCAGAAAGATTCGCACCTTGTTCGTTTGCTCTTGAGAAATTCCTTAAAGAGCACAGGAAAAAGCTCTCGTTGCAAACCTTGGAACGAACCAAATCTGACTGATCACATTGCCCACCAGCCGCAAATGTGGCATTGTTGGTGATGCTTTTGTTTTCCCTTGTTCCCACTGGCGACCCTTTTGCGGTCGCCTTTGTTTTGTCACTGAATGCGGTTACCAAAGTAAAACTCAGGCTGATATTCACGTATCAGCGTTTTTTCTTCTTCCTCCAGCTCACGCTTTTTGCGCTTACATGCCTGTAGCTCCCTCCCCTTCTCGCTGGCACTTATTTGATATTGCTCTTTACGGCGGGAAAAATCCTGTAATGCACCCCACGGGATACCATAAGTCCCCGTTTTTCTGATACCTGGTATCACATTTCTGAATACCCAGTTACTGAAACGATGAGCAAATGTGCCAGGCGTCGTTGCTTTGCGGCTGCGGGCTATTAGTTTGTAGAAACCTGACTCAGAGATAATTCTCATATTCTGATTTCCTCCTGGGGTGTAAGTTAAATTTACTCCCTTTTCATCATCATCAAGCATCTGCAACGCCGTACGCGAATTGGTTAGTTCCAGCGCAGCACAAACATCTTTTGCAACAAACCACGGATCGCCGTTCAGATACACCACACGAACGTTCACACTATCAAAGCGCAGAACGACGAGATCACGAATATCGCAGAATTTTTTCACTGGACAAGCGTACCCCTTGCCCGTCACGGCAATATTTTTATTCATCGCGTTTTTACCTTATAGACAAAAAACCCCTCGTGATGAGGGGCATTATTTACTGGTTATTGCTGTTTTGTTTTTCCAGGTTTCCATCCAGGATGCCACTCACCACGGATCCATGCCTGAACCTCTGAAAGTCGATACCCTGCAGCACGTTCACCGATCTTGATACGTCGCGGGAATTTACCTGCCTGCTCCATTTTCCAGCGTGTTGAGTTTGCCAGCGTGGTAAGTGCTATGCACTCTTTTTCACGAATGAACCGATCAATGTCCTTCATTGTGCGCAAATCGTTTTCATCAACAAGAGAATAAATTGCCATATCACACCACCTCTTTATTAAGCTCGATAACGTTGTTGTTAAATCCTGCTATCGTATTAAGGTAATTAACCCACATATTAAGCACCTCAAGTTTTTTCTTTATATGCCTGCTTTTATTGTAAACACCAGCAACCCCTTTCACTTTATGACCTAAAAGAAGTTCGACAATATAAGGATCCGCCCCCATATCATTAAGCGTAGTGGAAAATGTGCGCCTGAAATCATGTATGCACCACAAGCCATTAGTATCATGACCAAGACGCCTGCATATTCTGTTTGCAGCCCCTGTTATTGTCGCCCTTTGCAAAGCACAACCGACAACATAACCGCGATTTTTTGTTTCTGCGTAAAGATTAACGATCCATTGTTTTATTCCGTCAGGAACAGGCCTTACTATAGCCTCCTTGTTTTTGCTGTGCTCTTTTGGGACTGTCCATACCCAGTTTTTTAAATCCCATTCGTCCCAGGTGGATAGCCTCGCCTCCTGCTGTCGGCAACCAAACACCAGGCAGATAACCATTATTCTTCGGTTATATATTGATGACAGAGTTAGCAAATTATTACCGTAAGCATAAGACCATACATCAGCGGTTTCATTGATATTAAGAACGCGATCCCTTATACCGGATGAGCGCCCGACATAACTTACGTTAATATCTCCAAAGGGATCGCACGCGATGTATTGCCTGACGCGACAAAAACGCAACGCCTGTTTGATATCAAGAAAAATTGCACCAGACATAACAGGCGCATTTTTTTTGATCCTGTCAAAGACGGTAAGCCATGTGTGTAATTTGCACTGTTCTATAGCCATATCACCGATATAGGGGAAGATATGCTTTTCAAATCGTTTTATTAAATATTCATGCTCTTTTCTGGCTGTTGTGGCGTGATTGTCGTACCAGTAAAACAGCGCATCCCTTACGGTCACTGGTTGCATAGTTTTTTCGGCAGCAAGTTTTATTTGCCTGCGGGGGTCCAGATTTTCAGCCAGCCATTCACGGCACTGATCACGCATGCGCCTGGCCGTTGCAAGAGACATGTCAGGATAGCGACCAAGTGTAAGCCATACCGGAGGGGATTCCCTGCCACCAAGACGATAGTAAAAAACAAAGCTGATCCCCCCAACCATGCTTACACGCACAGACAACCCGCGCCCATCCGCTATTGTTTTTTGTTTGTCCTGCCGTTTTCCGACAAGACTCTTTAACAGTTTGTCACTGAGTTTGTTTTCAATAGCCATTAAAAGCCCTCAAGAGATTTGCAATACACACCCATCCCGATCGCCAATTTGCAATACACATTGCAATACACAAAACCGCGAAAAACTGGAAGGGTGATGAACGGTCATCAAAAGCATGGAAAACGACATTCCAGACGCAGCAAGGGTTTCAGTGGAGTTGGCGAACGATGCGGGCAACTACGGTGAGATGATAGACATAAATCGCCTTCACAATGGCGCTCTGCAGCTGCGTGTTCTGCAGCGTGTCGAGCATCTTCATCTGCTCCATCACGCTGTAAAACACATTTGCACCGCGGGTCTGCCCGTCCTCCACGGGTTCAAAAACGTGAATGAACGAGGCGCGCCCGCCGGGTAACTCACGGGGTATCCATGTCCATTTCTGCGGCATCCAGCCAGGATACCCGTCCTCGCTGACGTAATATCCCAGCGCCGCGCCGCTGTCATTAATCTGCACACCGGCACGGCAGTTCCGGCTGTCGCCGGTATTGTTCGGGTTGCTGATGCGCTTCGGGCTGACCATCCGGAACTGTGTCCGGAACAGTCGCGACGGGCTGGTATCCCAGGTGGCCTGAACGAACAGTTCACCGTTAAAGGCGTGCATGGCCACACCTTCCCGAATCATCATGGTAAACGTGCGTTTTCGCTCAACGTCAATGCAGCAGCAGTCATCCTCGGCAAACTCTTTCCATGCCGCTTCAACCTCGCGGGAAAAGGCACGGGCTTCTTCCTCCCCGATGCCCAGATAGCGCCAGCTTGGGCGATGACTGAGCCGGAAAAAAGACCCGACGATATGATCCTGATGCAACTGGATGGCGTTGGCAGCATAGCCGTTATTGCGTACCAGATCGTCTGCGCGGGCATTGCCACGGGTAAAGTTGGGCAGCAGGGCTGCATCCACACTTTCACCCGGTGGGTTCCACGCCCGCAACTGCCCACCAAATCCGCTGCCACCGCCGTGATAACCGGCATATTCACGCAGCGATGTCATGCCGTCCGGTCCCAGAAGGGTGGGAATGGTGGGCGTTTTCATACATAAAATCCTGCAGGTCCCCTGCGTCGCTGTGTCATGCCGGTCTGCACCTCCAGCTCCGCAATGTATTTTTTCAGGTCAGACACGGAAGTGGCCGTAAACTCCAATCGCCGTCCGTCTTTCTGTACCGTTGCCACCCGTTTACCTGTCATCAGGTCATGCAGTGCCGCACGGGCAGCGGCAAGTTCTTCCTGTCGCGTCATTCATCCTCTCCGGATAAGGCACGGGCGTAATCTGCCAGTGTTTTCTTGTTGGTTGCTGCACCATCCTCTTCCTGCAGGCTCGCCAGCAGTGCACTGAGATCCAGCTGCCAGCGGGAAATACTGATGCGCAGCGCCGCCAGCGCATAAACGAAGCAGTCGAGCGCCTCATTGCGTCGCTTTTTGCTGTCCCACAGTATTTTTTTCCTGCCATCCACCCATTTTTCGACCTGCTCTTCAGCAGTCAGCTGCTGCGCTTCGGTCAGATCAAAAATATCCGGGTTATTCGGGAAGTGAACGGCACCGGGAAGCGGTTCATCCCCTTCCGGCGTCAGTGTGAAGCGGTTATAAATCTGCTCTTTCGCGGTATCCGTACCGATTTCGGTAAGGTAAACCCCGTTTTTGTTTCGCTTACGAGGCATGCTGGCCACCGGCTTACCGTAGACGGATGCCCCTTTAATGGGGATCACCCGGAACAGCCCATGCTTTTTCGAGCGTTCATACACAATGGTCGGGTCAATCCCGCCAGTATCCCAGCAGATACGGGATATCGACATTTCTGCACCATTCCGGCGGGTATAGGTTTTATTGATGGCCTCATCCACACGCAGCAGCGTCTGTTCATCGTCGTGGCGGCCCATAATAATCTGCCGATCAATCAGCCAGCTTTCCTCACCCGGCCCCCATCCCCATACGCGCATTTCGTAGCGATCCAGCTGGGAGTCGATACCGGCGGTCAGGTAAGCCACACGGTCAGGAACGGGCGCTGAATAATGCTCTTTCCGCTCTGCCATCACTTCAGCATCCGGACGTTCGCCAATTTTCGCCTCCCACGTCTCACCGAGCGTGGTGTTTACGAAGGTTTTACGTTTTCCCGTATCCCCTTTCGTTTTCATCCAGTCTTTGACAATCTGCACCCAGGTGGTGAACGGGCTGTACGCTGTCCAGATGTGAAAGGTCACACTGTCAGGTGGCTCAATCTCTTCACCGGATGACGAAAACCAGAGAATGCCATCACGGGTCCAGATCCCGGTCTTTTCGCAGATATAACGGGCATCAGTAAAGTCCAGCTCCTGCTGGCGGATGACGCAGGCATTATGCTCGCAGAGATAAAACACGCTGGAGGGGTCATCCGGCGTCCATTTGAGGCCAAACGGCGTCTCTTTGTCGCCAAATTTAAGATACTGCTCCTCCCCGCAGTGCGGGCAGGCAACATGAAAACGCATAAAATGCGGGGATTCACTGGCTGCACGCTCAATCTGGCAGGTGCCTCTCACTTTGGGCGTGGAGCCACGGATGGACTTTGGCAAGACCGAGCCTTCAATACGTTTGTCGCCAAGGAACGTCGGAGAGCCTTCCTGTTCAATATCCTCATCAAAGGCAGCAAGTTCATCATAACCCGCCACATCCACCGACTTTTCACGGTAGTTTTTTGCCGCTTTACCGCCCAGGCACCAGAAGCCACGACCATTGGAAAAACGCTTCATAGTGAGCGTGTTATCCCGGTGCTTTTTGCCATACCACGGAGCCAGCGCCAGCAGCGACGGAATATCGCGGATGGTCGGCTCAACGTGGGTTTTCATAAAGTTCTCGGCATCACCATCCGTCGGCAACCAGATAAGGGTGTTGCGCTGCTTATGCTCTATGAAGTAGGCATAAACACCCAGCAGCATTTTGGAATAACCAACACGGGCAGACTTCACCACATTCACCTCGCGGACGTAGTCACTGCCCATCGCATTCATGATGGCCCGCTGAAAGGGCAGTGTTTCCCAGCGCCCTTCCTGGTATGCGGATTCTTTCGGGAGATAGTAATTGGCATCCGCCCATTCAACGGCGGTCTGTGGCTCCGGCCGGAACAGTGAGCGAAGCCCGGCGCGGACAAAATGCCGCAGCCTGTTAACCTGACTGTTCGATATATTCACTCAGCAACCCCGGTATCAGTTCATCCAGCGCGGCTGCTTTGTTCATGGCTTTGATGATATCCCGTTTCAGGAAATCAACATGTCGGTTTTCCAGTTCCGGAAAACGCCGCTGCACCGACAGGGGGATCCCGTCGAGAATACTGGCAATTTCACCTGCGATCCGCGACAGCACGAAAGTACAGAATGCGGTTTCCACCACTTCAGCGGAGTCTCTGGCATTCTTCAGTTCCTGTGCGTCGGCCTGCGCACGCGTAAGTCGATGGCGTTCGTACTCAATAGTCCCTGGCTGGAGATCTGTCTCGCTGGCCTGCCGCAGTTCTTCAACTTCCCGGCGCAGCTTTTCGTTCTCAATTTCAGCATCCCTTTCGGCATACCATCTTATAACGGCGGCAGAGTCATAAAGCACCTCATTACCCTTGCCACCGCCTCGCAGAACGGGCATTCCCTGTTCCTGCCAGTTCTGAATGGTACGGATACTCGCACCGAAAATGTCAGCCAGCTGCTTTTTGTTGACTTCCATTGTTCATTCCACGGACAAAAACAGAGAAAGGAAACGACAGAGGCCAAAAAGCCCGTTTTCAGCACCTGTCGTTTCCTTTCTTTTCAGGGAGTATTTTAAATAAAAACATTAAGTTACAACGAAGAAGAACGGAAATGCCTTAAACCGGAAAATTTTCATAAATAGCGAAAACCCGCGAGGTCGCCGCCCCGTAACCTGTCGGATCGCCGGAAAGGACCCGCAAAATGATAATAATTATCATCTACATGTCACAACGTGCATCTACGCCATCAAACCACGTCAAATAATCAATTATGACGCAGGTATCGTATTAATTGATCTGCATCAACTTAACGTAAAAACAACTTCAGACAATACAAATCAGCGACACTGAATACGGGACAACCTCATGTCAACGAAGAACAGAACCCGCAGAACAACAACCCGCAACATCCGCTTTCCTAACCAAATGATTGAACAAATTAACATCGCTCTTGATCAAAAAGGGTCCGGGAATTTCTCAGCCTGGGTCATTGAAGCCTGCCGCCGGAGACTGTGCTCAGAAAAAAGAGTTTCTCCTGAAGCAAACAAAGAAAAGAGTGACATTACTGAATTGCTCAGAAAACAGATCAGACCAGATTGAAGCAATTTAGATAATCGTGCAGACTACGCCCCTCATATCACATGGAAGGTACTACAATGGCTCAGGTTGCCATTTTTAAACAAATATTCGATAAAGTGCGAAATAATTTAAACTATCACTGGTTTTATTCTGAACTAAAACGTCACAATGTCTCACATTACATTTACTATTTAGCCACAGAGAATATTCATCTTGTTCTTGAAAACGATAATACGGTTTTAATAAAAGGACAGGGTAAGGTTGTAAATGTAAGATTTTCAAAAAATAAATGCCTTATAGAAGCCACCTTAAAAGGATTCAAATCAGGAGAGTTATCATTTTACGAATACAGGAAAAATCTTGCTACAGCAGGGGTTTTCAGATGGATTACAAATATCCACGAAAACAAAAGGTATTACTATACCTTTGATAATTCATTACTCTTTACTGAGAACATTCAGAACACTACACAAATATTTCCGCACTAAATCATAACGTCCGGTTTCTTCCGTGCCAGAACCGGACTCGCTGGCATGATGAAATATGTGTACCCGGTAACCCCGGTGTGCATCGTTTGGTAATGACTCCAACTTATTGATAGTGTTTTATGTTCAGATAATGCCCGATGACTTTGTCATGCAGCTCCACCGATTTTGAGAACGACAGCGACTTCCGTCCCAGCCGTGCCAGGTGCTGCCTCAGA
>OJKH01000035.1_pt1 | contig 100856 bp, 83 predicted proteins | sample 1596471 | NCBI WGS metagenome assembly OJKH01 (sample SAMEA4350108, study PRJEB24818) | metagenome | biome: human; feature: gut; material: faeces | place: Denmark | collected 2013-09
ATTTCGGCAAATTGATTTTCCTGGGCGATTAATAATGTGAGTTGCTCCAGTAATTGTTGACTGAAGGACGCCAGACCCGCTAACGCCGCCTGGCTAAGACATGTGGTGATACTGCCGATTCCACCCGTGTCCAGCATATCGGCTTCTAATTTATGGCGTGCGGCTTCCTGGAGTGTTGCACCAAAGCAGGCGGCCTCAATCAATGCCGCATGCTGGCTAAGCGGGCGGGTTAATTTCCAGTGTTCTTCACCGTTGCCTGCAAGTGTCAGTGTACTTCCCTGCTGGCGTACAATCCCTGGGATCTCCAGTATTGCCAGCCGATGTAACACCTGACTTTGCGCTAGTCCATTGGGGTTAAAGCGATTTAAGGTAAGCTCCGCCGGAAGAGAGATTGCGGTACGTTCCAGTTCGCAGGTGACATCTTTTGGCAGAGGCGGTTGTGGCGTAGAAGGGGCAAGTTTACCGAATCCGTCACCCGCTAATGTGTCTATCAACGTTAGCAGAATCGGATCGGTATCGGGATGAATAACGCCGCGATAGCTCCACGGCAACGGCGCATTCAGGGCTTCTTTAATCAGCGAGCCTGCTAAGGCATCCAGCCAGTCAGTGCGTAACGGTAGTGTATGACCGCGCAACTGTGCCAGCGCCATCGCATGCAGATGAGCGGCAGCCATATCCGCGGTAGAAGCGGGCAATTTGTGCTGGCGCAAACGGGTAAGGATAGTTTTTAGCAGTTGTTCACCGGCCTTCTGCAAGCCCCACTGCCAGCACCAGTTTTGCCATACCGGGGCAGGCATTCCTGAAAGGTATCCTGCCAGCACATCAAGGCGCTTTTCACTGTAGGGTGTGAGATAACAACCTGTAACGGCATCTGCCAGCGAGGGCAATTCTGGCTTGTTAATTTCCTGAGGGCATTCGCGCCACATCTTTGCCAGTGCCGGAGCGTGCCAGCCACCGCAGACAACCAATACGTCGCCATCATTTTGCTGCATCGCCCATCCAATCCAGCGGGTCATAAAGGCTTCGCGCTGACGATTGAGTACATCGCCGGGGGAATCGCCGCGCAGTTGGGCAAAATAGTGCGCCAGCGCAGAGGGTAATGCAATTTGCTGGCTTTCATCTTCGAACAAGTGATCCCACAGGGTGTCGCTGTTATCCATGCGGGTGGCACGCAGCAGCAAGGTCTGGCTTTCCTCTTGCGTATCAGGCGAATCGTCCTCTTCTTCACTCTGCGCCCAGCAAGGCAAATCGATGAAGTAAGTTTGTGCCTGAATACGACGAGCGGCTTGTAGCGCCTGCCACTCCGGCGAAAATTCAGCAAATGGCGTCCAGGCACCACGCCCGGGGGCTGCACCGTCCTGATACTGGCAATAACTGTAAATAGCTACCGGAAGCTGGTGGGCTAAAAACAGTTCGTCTACCCGGTCATTAAAATCAGCCGGGCCTTCAATCAACACGTATCGTGGCCGCTGGCTTTCGATTAACGATTTCACCAGCCGGGCGCAGGCCGGACTATGATGCCGGATGCCGACAATTAACGGCTCGCTCATGCATCTTTCCTCACGGCAGGCGGTGGCGGGCTTGATAATAAGCCTGCCAGTGAGCTTCTTTATGTGTGGCGACACGCTGTTCGAAGTAACGGCGCAGACGAGCGCGATCTTCTTCATTATCTTTGACGATGGTTCCGGCAATGCAGTCCACCAGGTCGGCTGGCTCACCTGCGCGATTCGCTAAAAACCAGGCGCGGACGCCCACTGCGTGGGCCACGTTCACGGCTTCAGCGGTGGACATAATTGCCGTCAGGGTATCCATTGACGTTTTCTTTTCGCCGTTGGCACGCAGATCGCGGAAGGTGCGGACCAGTAACTCCAGTACCGCGTCAGGCACTTTATGCGGAATACCGCTATGGGCCAGCAAACGCGCCGAAGCACTGGCGACCAGTTCCAGCTCCTGGGCGAAATCCATAATCGGAAAGACAGTTTCAAAATCGAAGCGACGCTTTAGCGCGGCACTCATCTCATTGACGCCGCGATCGCGGGTATTGGCAGTGGCAATAATATTAAAGCCTTCTCGCGCATAGAGCTGACTGGCTTCACTGGTGAGTTCCGGCACCGTCATAACCCGGTCAGAAAGCATACCTAACAGACAGTCTTGCACTTCCAGCGGTGTACGCGTTATCTCTTCAAAACGGACGATTTTGCCGTCGCGCATTCCCTGGTAAAGCGGGGCAGGGACCAGCGCTTCCGTTGATGGACCATGATTGATAAGCAGAGCGTAGTTCCAGCCGTATTTGATTTGATCTTCAGTGGTAGATGCGCCGCCCTGGATGGTTAACCCGGCATCGCCGCTAATAGCGGTTGCCAGTAATTCAGACAGGAGAGATTTTGCGGTGCCAGGTTCCCCCACCAACATCAAACCGCGCCCGGTGGCAAGAGTGACTAACATACGTTCGACAGCAGAGGGACTAATCACCACTTTACGGCTAATATTTTGCGCGCTATCGCCAAGGATAAAAGCACGGGCCGCAGGCAAACTTAACTGCCAACCGGGCGGGCAAGGTGCGTTATCATTTTGTTTTAATTTTGCCAGTTCATCGGCGTATAACACAGCAGCAGGCGGACGCTGCAGATGATTATTCTGCGGTGACATATATTCATCCCTGAAATGTATTAATGAAATAAACGATATTTTACGCGCAATAAATGTTTGGCGCATTAGTTGTTTGAGCGAAAAATATCTGGAAAGCAGATCACAGTAAATAAAAAAACCTGCTGGTGAGGCAGGTTCTTTTATTTACTATTTTCAGGCCTAACACCACAGCCTGTGCAACATCGTGTTCCAACGAACGAATTATAACCATGGCTGGACCCCGTTGCAATTAAGATAATGAGATTTATAATCCAGACCGTTGGGACGTTGCGCCGGATCGAACCTATTTCAAGTCCTGGCTACCGGACGGGTGGTGCTGCAGGTGGTGCCCTGATCCGGAGTGCAACATCGTGGTCCAACATACGTAAACCAGTATCGACAGGCAGTGTAAGGGTAAGGTGCTGGTGTTGCGCTCCTTAATAAGGAGAGCGGATGGACACGCTGACACAAAAGTTAACCGTGCTCATTGCTGTACTGGAGCTATTAGTGGCTCTGTTACGGTTGATTGATTTGTTGAAGTAACGGGCAAATTGAAACGCATCTAAGGGGGAAAACCGCTTCCCCCTTTAATAAAATGATTACTGTTTTTATTAATTCATCATATAACTCATTTTTATTTATAAATTCATCGATTTTATATTCAACGCACCATTTGACCGGGATGTGAATATTTATGTTGGGCTATTGGCAAAAAATATCTGGAAAGTAGATCGCAGAAAATAAAAAAACCTGCTGGTGAGGCAGGTTCTTTTATTTACTACAGTGACGCTAACTTGCTGATTGTGCAACATTTCGTACCAACGAATAAATTATAACCATATCCACACTCCATTGCAATTCAGTGAGTGAGATTTATAATCCTGCCCGTTGGGAGGTTGTGCCGGATCGGACCAATTTTAAGTCCTGGCTGCCGGACGGGTGGTGCCGCAGGCGGTGCCCTGATCCGGAGAGCAACGTTTCGTACCAACATACGTAAACCAGTATCAACAGGCAGTGTAAGGGTAAGGTGCTGGTGTTGCGCTCCTTAATAAGGAGAGCGGATGGACACGCTGACACAAAAGTTAACCGTGCTCATTGCCGTACTGGAGTTATTAGTGGCTCTGTTACGGTTGATTGATTTGTTGAAGTAACGGGCAAATTGAAACGCATCTAAGGGGGAATACCGTTTCCCCCTTTAAGAAAGCTATACTCGTCATACTTCAAGTTGCATGTGCTGCGACTTTAATTATCTAGAGTATATTATTCTATTTCTTGGTTGAATATATTCTGTAGTTCACGATTAAAAATTGCTATTACAGTTTCAGGTGATTCACCTCGTAATTTCCGCTCATCAATACACTCATCTCTTATATAAATCAACGCATCATTTATTAGCGGGTCAGCATCTTCTCGATCACGTTGATGAAATGTTGGATGTAGCCGGAATCGCTCCAGTCGATAGACGGAACCTGTAAATAATTCAGGGCATTTATGGATCTCAAGTCTGAAGGAAAACGGATCTTCAGGTACAGGGACCTCATAATCGTAAATAGCAACCAGCTCTTTTTGCACGATCATCGCTTTCCCCGCTGGTAAGTCGTGTAGATAACGGGCAGTCGCATCACTGCCCGCTGTGTTTTAATGGAAAATGACGTCAGGTGCGCTTAACGCCTCACTCAAATCAAACACATCAAGTTCGGCAAAAGTGACGGATTTATTGTCACGGTACACTCGAAGAGAACGGAAGCTCATTAGCGCTTTGCTATCAACATTGTAGTGGTTAAAACCGGGTGAAAACTTAAGGACCAGCCGGTACTCGCCCAGGTCATAGACAAATGCGTCCTCATAGCCTGACTCCCAGCCTTTGTATCGCATTCCCATAAGTTGCCCAACGGTAGCGGATTTACCTTCCCAGCGAGTCAGGCTGTTACTGGTTGACTCGTCAGGTGTGAGCAGCACCGTGCGGCGCGACAACTGGCGAAAAGGCGGCATAATTTCGTAATCGGCAAAAAGCTGTGCAAATTCACTGCGCATTTCTACTGCCATTTCTAACGGGTGGGCAATGCCAATCAGAGCGTCCGCAGGCAGGTCAATTGGCTCATCTTGCGCATTGCAGAACTCCCCCTCTGCGGCCACACGAAAGGCGTTGAGTAAACGACGCGGTTCATTTGCCGGATAACCCCCCCATATTAATCGCTGGGTAACCAGACGGGTAAAGGGATGATTAACAAACAGAGAATGAAAATCTGCCAGCGACCAGCGTCGGGTGGTACGTAGGGCAGCTTCAAGACGCGGGAGCAGGTTTTTGCTCACCTGAGTAGCATCTTTTTTTAGCCCTTTTAGTCGGGCCAGTGCCTCGGGCGCTTTCAGCTGATCGTCATCGGCGCGCAAACGGGGAACGCTTTTCTGGCGAACGTTTTGCTGATCAAAGATAACCGGGTTGAGGTTTTCATCGAAGCGAACGGTAAACTGCCGGGGACCAAAATCAAAACTCAACGCCTGCGGATCATCAAGGCCCAGGGTTGGGACTAATCTGTCCGCTAGCTCTTCCTGGCTTAGCCCGCGATTTTCTGCGACCACCTGAAGAAATTCCGCCGCGTTATCACGTAAGGGGCGGGATTTAGCCCGTTGCGATATATGATGCAGCTGTATCAGCGCCATATCATTATTCATCAGGGTAAGGATGTTCAGGCCGCTGACAGCACGGGCAGATTTGCCTTCTTGTGGCCAGGCGAGGATCTGTGTCGTCAGATCCCGTGCCGTGCTTTCGTCACCAAAGAGACTTAACGCCAGAAATGCCCAGTTGTCTTTTGCGGGGGCACCAGCTTGTTGCCACGCAGTGAAGAGATCCCAGGCAAAAGCTGCCAGCGTTTGTGGCTGGCAGAACGTTTTCAGTTGTTCCAGCCCGCTATAAAAACGTCCCCCCTGGGTAAAGCGCAGCATTTCGCCGATAATTTCCAGAGCGTCACCGGTAACAGGCTGATTATTAGTGATAAGTCGAGGCCTGGACCACATTGCCGGATGCCAGAAATCAGGGGCTTTTGGAATGCGTGCCGGGTAAATGTCCATTGGACCCTGTTTAAGCAACTGCTCCAGGGCAGACCATACATCTGTACGCTGCCAGCGGTTTGCCACGGTTTGTAGCAATTCGCCATGTCCCTGTTCGTACAGTAAACGCAGGGCAAGTAATGCGGCTTCGCTATTATCGCTGGGTTTGGTAAAGACAAGAGGGATAAGTGCACTAGCCGTATGTTCCGGCCATTGTAAAATCCACTGGCGAGCCAGATCACGCTGCGCCGCGAAACGTCGCCAGACGTGGGCAACAGGCAGCGCCAGTTCTGTTGCGCCAAAATTTAAAATTAACGGAAATGTTTCTTTTGGACGATGTGAAAAAGCCAACAGCAGACCTGGTAGCGCATCCAATCCGAGGATACTGAGAAAATAGTCCTCACCCGCGAACAGATGCTTTTTCTCATTGATACGCAGCCAGAAGGTCAAAGCCATCTCACGCGGCAACTGTGTCAATAAATACAGGTTCCAGACACTCTTTTCCGGACGATAATGTGAGTAGTTGTCATTTTCCCATATGTTAATTAACGCTTCTATGTGACCGCTGCGGAGCGCCTGTTCTGCTAATTGTGCTTCCGGGGAGTTCCAGCCATTCAGGATCTCTTCAACCCGCCCCTGGTAGTAATGCCACTGAACAAAGAGTGAATTGCGTGCAGCATCCAGTTTTCCGGGGAGTATATAATTCAGAAACAGCCATACATCATCCCCAAAACCCAGTTCCTGTAATACAACTCGTCCACTTTTTTGTTCCATGCGTTGCGCAAGAGATTCCGTGCTGAAATAACGGGCAGGCTCAGTGGCGGCAAGCCTCTCTTGTTCGCCTGGTTGCCAGTAAACTTGCGGAGTTAATTCGAGCGGTGCCAAATCAAGACGTGGAGCTGTCATTTTTTTCTTACTACGCCACGGTGGTGAAACGAGGATTTCTGGCAGATTGCTGTTATCGGTGCCATCAATAACCGGTTTGGGCGGTGCCGATAAATAACTCTTCAGCACTGACTGGGGTTGAGTACTTAACCACGGCATCACTTCTGCTGCCAGTTGTGGCTGCGATGCCATCAGCGTTTGTAACAGCGTACGCCAGTATTCATCGCGTGCTTTTTGCTGTGCAGGCAGCTTTTTGTCTTCGATGATTGGATAACCAGGGCGGGCTGGTGGTTCTGTTAACGCCAGCAGTTCTGCCAGTGCGGCGAGCGTCGCATGGGGGAAGTTTTTATGGTATTTAGCTACACGTTGCAGGCTGGGTTTGTTTTTATCAGCCACCAGTAGCAAGGTGCGGATGACTTGCGGATGGTTAATTTGTACCAGCAGACTGCCGCAATCTTCTTTATGGGCATACATCGCGAGGCGCGGAATGGCTGCCAGTCCTTGTTCGCGCAAAAGGGCGGCGCAGGCCGCGTAGCCGAAGTGGTTTTCATGCGACATGTAGCTGGCTTCTCGATCGCTAAATATATCCTGGCTCCAGTAGTGTTCGAGTTTTCTCACCGCTGTGGGGTCATTAGCAACAACTTTTAACCACTCCTTAGAATGAAAATGAGTTCGCGGGCATTCAAGGCCTACCAACTCATTGGCTATTTCTGGTTTTTCCGGGAGGATCAGCGCAATAAAAGGGCGGCGAACTTTGGTTATTCCTGGTAGTGCGGCAATGAGTTTGTCGGCGCAACGCTGCCAGCAGCTTTCCTCTGCCAGAGAGAGATGCTTACGCAGTCGGAGATCGAATTCGTTATAGGTTTCTGAGCGATAACCATAGCCATAATCCTCGTCCTGATACTGCAATGTCACTACCAGAGGATCACTCTCATAACACCGCGCAATAAACTGGCGTGCAATCACCACCTCAGTCGCATATTCCAGCCCCTCTTGTTGGACGATTTCGTCGAGCAACTGTTGGCTGTCATTTTGCGCGATACAGGCTAGCGCCGCCATTGTCCGGGCCGGGATTGAGGGTTTGTGTTCGCCGATCAAGTTGATGGCCTGCGTGATGGCGGACTGCCACTCCAGTGAAAAATTCTCATAACGCCAGACAATGTTTTTTTTCTTCTCAGCTTTTTGTAGCAATTCATCACCCAATGTCTGGATGAGACTTCCAGTGATAACGGACACTGGTTCGCCCGGCCAGCGACGATGACTGAGCGGCGTTTTGCCTTTTTTATATTTCAGTTCCAGTTGGGCGTTATCCGCCAGCCACGGTAATTCCTTGTCCATGCTCTTTCCTTATTCAAACAGGGCTTCAATATCGTTAATTAGCTCGCTGGCGGTGATGGCATCGATTACGGAGAACTGCGCTTCCTGTGTTGAATTACTCCCCCAGCCATATCTTTCTGCTTTGCCTTCCCATAGCCACAGCTTGCTTAAGAGCTGCTCAGCGCTGAGTTCGGCTGGCGACATGCCTACCGCAAAGCCTTCATCGATTTCCATGATTAACGACCAGCGACCCAAAGGTTTGATCATCCATCCGATCCAGCCTCCATCCTGTGGTTCGCCCTTTATCCAGCCTTTATTCGCCAGCCCCATGACCCGACCACTCGGGCATTTTCTGCCTGCCCAGCGGGTCAGTTCACTGGCATTGCGCTCGGCTTCTGTCAGGGCGTAGCTGTTACGGTCGAGCTGGCGGAACGGTGGTAGCAGTTCGTAGTCGGCAAAAAGCTGACCAAAGGCGGCAGCATCCGTTGGTGATATTTCCAGAACGTGAGGAGTGCCGATAGAGATATCGCCTTCCGGCAGGGTGAAAAGATCATCGTCAGCGGTGCTGGAGCTGTTATCTTCTGCTACGCGAAAGCAAGCCAGTAGCTGGTTTTCGGCGCTATAAACGCCCCAAATCAGACGGCGGGTTAAGTGACGAACCAGCGGATGCTCAACCAGGAAGAGCTGGAAGTTTTCCAGCGACCAGCGGCGGCGCAGGCACATGGCGGATTCCAGCCTTGCTACCTGCTGGGCGGCGATGGTACGCGCATCTTTTTTCAGCAATTTGTAGCGGTTAACCGCATCGTTCGCCCGCGTTTCATCATCGCTTTTGTTCGGTTTGGGCAGGTCTTTCAGGCGGCTGCCGGAAACATCACGCACAAACGGTTTTAAGGTTTCATCAAAGCTGACGGTGAACTGCCGTGGGCCAAAATCCAGCAGCAGCGAACCGTTATCATCCAGACCGAGATCCGGTGCTAACCGATCTTCAAGCTCCGCCACCGTGAGTTCGCGGCTCTCGGCAATGTCGGCAATTTTTTCTTTTGCCCGCTCCTGTAATGCTTTGAATTTCAGTTTCTGGGCGATGCCGTTAAGCTGCATAAGGGCGATATCACTACCGATAGCAGCGAGAATATCCAACCCAACGGTGGCGCGTTTATGCTGGGATTCACCAGGCCAGGCGCGTATTAATGGCGTCAGTTTGCGGGCGGTGTCATCGTTACCGAGAACGCCTAACGCAGTGAACGCCCAACTCTCTTTCGACGGCGCGCCAGCGGTCTGCCAGGCGGTAAACAGATCCCAGGCAAATCCCGCCAGTGAGTCGGCGGAACAGACGTCTTTCACCTGCAATAATCCCGGATACAGAGCCTCTTCCTGAGGGAAGCGGAGCATTTCACCGAGGTGGAGGAGGGCGCTATCTGGCAGTGATTGGGCATTTGCTTTTAATACCGGGCGCGTCCAGAGCGATGGCTGATAAAAGGCCGGAAGAGTGGGGATTTTTGTCGGGTGATTATCTAAGGGATCGAGCGCAAGCAGAGCGTTCACCGCATCGGTTACTTCCGGCTGGTTATAACGTCGGGCGATTTCTTGCAGTAATGGCTGATGACCGTTTTCGGTAAGCATACGCAAGGCAGCGCGGGCGTTATCCTGTGCTTCACCGGCTTTGCCGAGCGCCGCAGGCAGCAGGCCGGTAAGGGCATGTTCCGGGTATTTCAACAGCCAGCTACGGGCGTTTTCGCGTAGCGTTTTCAGTTTGTTGAAGGCACGGGCGACGGCAGGAGCCAGCTCACTCGCTGCGAAGTAATTCGTGATGGGCAAGGCTTCTTGTGGATAGCGTGCAAGTGAGTTTACTAACCCAGGTAACCCTTTGAGTCCAAAATGTAACATGGAGTATTCGGTATCGGTATGTGGAGATAGGGTAAGGGCATTCCATGCTTTTACTGCTTTCTCCAGCGGCAATGTTGTCAAAATCCCCAACTGCCAATAATGCCCGGTAGGTGAATGAAACACCTTAAATTCACTTAGTAAGGTTGAATAATCTTCATTTAGCCATGCCTCAACTACCGCTTCGGGAGCTTTAATATATGTACCAGCGATCCGTCGTTGAAAACTCATCCTTGCCAACAGGTTGGTAGTACTTTCTTCATGGCTAACCGTGATGTGTTTTGAATACCAGATATATTTCGCCAAAAGTTGATTACTGATTTCTTCTGTCAGATAACAGATTGGCTCAATGCCTAATGGCGCTAAATCCAGCACCGGAATCGGCGATTTTTTCTTTTTCGAAAGCCAGGGAGGGGAGACTACTACGGCTGGCAGTAGATCGGCGCTGGCATGGTTTGAGGGCTGTGTCAGTTGTTGCTGGCATGATTTCAGTACGGCAACTGCGGGTGTCGAGAGCCAGGGAATGACCTGTTCTGCCAGTGCTGGTTGTGAGATAAGCATTGTCATTAGCATAATGCGCCAACTGTTCTCTTCTTTTTGCCCAAGAAGTTCCGTCAGTGCCGCCATTGCTGCATGTGGGAACGCAGCAATGGCTTTCGTCATCCGATCGTGACAGCGTTTAGTTTGCCCGGCTACACGTATAAGCAGTGTCAATGCGAACGGATGATTGATATGACGCAACACATCGGCGCAGTAGTCACTTGCGGCATAGGGAGCAAATCGGGGCAGGGCTGCAACACCTTGCTCCTGTAATACGGTGGCTGACCATATCGCACCACAATAGTAATCATCAAAAATGGCATATGGCTCGTGATATTTTTCTAATGAGGCAAGAATGTGCTCATCAGTCGCCACTATTTTTAACCACTCAAGCGAGGGTAATTTTTTTTGCCCCAGTAGACGCTGGGCAATTTCATGTGCAATTTCTGGTTTTTCGGGTAATAACAAAGCAATTAATGGTTGCCGCCATTCTGGAATATGTGGAATTGCGGCAATAAGTTTTTGTGCACATTTTTGCCAGAGAGACTCTTCCGTCAGTGATAAATGTTTACGTAGGCGTAATTCAAATCTGGAATATTGCTCCAAGTAGCTAGGTGCAATGCCAGACGGCAGAATAATAATGACATTATTCGCATAATCCCATTCAATATCAATCTGTTGAAGGTGTATTATTACATCAGTAGCATATTCCAGACCGCCTTCCTGGACGATCTGATCCATAACATCCTCACGCACTTTATATCTTGTGCATTTCATTTCAAGTGCCGTGAGTACAGCCATTACTGGTGATGGTAACTGTGTTGTTTTCAGGCCGTCGATCTGACTGATCGCCTGGGCGACGGTGTTTTGCCATTCTAAAGAACAGGCGCTGAAGTCAAATGTGGCTGTTTTATTATCCCGTTGCGACACACTACAGGCTAAGCGACGTAATTGGGTCAATTTGTCTGCTTGCTGAACAGGAACTCCGGGAAAGCGGCGATGACTTAACGTGGTGTGTACAACTTCGGGCGGAAAAACGACAGCAATATCTTTCGCCAGCCACGGTAAAACAGCATCTGTATTTTTGTCAGGCGCACGGGTTTCTGCTACGAAAGAGGGTTGTTCCTGAATAATGGTGGATAAGTCCGCTACCTTGAGAGAGCCCGTTACCGTTTGGGAAGGTTGCAAAGAATTATCCTTCGCTTGCTCCACATACCCCTTCTTCACCTTCTCCGCAATCAGCTTAAGTTCCGCTTTTTCCGCTGCCGCAGCATCTGAAAAACTTTTTATCTGACTTTGCCCTTTGGTGCCAACTTTTCCCCAACTGATATGCAACTCGTTTCCCTGTTGCTCCACCGCCCAGAATTTATGTGATTTTTCGTCCTGATAGATAAAGTGTCTCATTCTGCATCCCTGTAATTTTATCCAGTTGAATGCAGATGCTACCAGTATTTATGCGGGTTAGAGAGAGACAAAATCGCAAGAAAACAACTTTAGGAATTTATAAAGAAAAGGCGCTGTCGATGCAGCGCCTTGAAGGGGGATTATTTCACCTGATGACCCGGTTTAGCACCAGCATCCGGGCTTAGCAGGAAGATATCTTTCCCGCCTGGACCGGCAGCCATCACCATGCCTTCGGAGATTCCAAAGCGCATTTTACGTGGTGCCAGGTTAGCCACCATAATGGTGTGACGACCAATCAGTGCCTGCGGATCCGGGTAGGCAGAACGAATACCGGAGAAGACATTGCGTTTTTCACCGCCGAGATCCAGTGTCAGGCGCAGCAGTTTGTCAGAACCTTCAACAAACTCTGCGTTTTCGATCAGCGCTACGCGCAGGTCAACTTTGGCGAAGTCGTCAAAGGTGATGGTTTCCTGAATCGGATCATCTGCCAGTGGGCCAGTAACTGGCGCGGCAGCTGCTTTCACTTCTTCTTTAGAGGCTTCCACCAGAGCTTCAACCTGTTTCATATCGATGCGGTTATACAGCGCCTTGAACGGATTCACTTTGTGGCCCAGCAGCGGTTGCTGGATACCATCCCAGGTCAGTTCCGTATTGAGGAAGGCTTCTGCACGCTCGGTCAGTTTCGGCAGTACCGGCTTCAGGTAAGTCATCAGCACGCGGAACAGGTTGATGCCCATTGAGCAAATCGCCTGCAGGTCAGCATCGCGACCTTCCTGTTTTGCGACTACCCACGGAGCCTGTTCATCGACATAGCGGTTAGCCAGATCAGCCAGCGCCATGATTTCGCGCACAGCTTTACCAAATTCACGGCTTTCCCACGCTTCACCAATCACTTCAGCGGCATCAGTGAAGGTTTTGTACAACTGCGGGTCAGCCAGTTCGTTTGCCAGCACGCCGTCAAAACGTTTGTTGATAAAGCCCGCGTTACGGGAGGCCAGGTTAACCACTTTGTTAACGATATCGGCATTCACGCGCTGAACGAAATCCTCCAGGTTGAGATCGATATCATCAATGCGCGAAGAGAGTTTCGCAGTGTAGTAGTAACGCAGGCTGTCAGCGTCAAAATGATTCAGCCAGGTGCTGGCTTTAATAAAGGTGCCGCGAGACTTGGACATCTTCGCGCCGTTCACCGTCACATAGCCATGAACAAACAGGTTGGTCGGCTTGCGGAAGTTGCTGCCTTCCAGCATGGCAGGCCAGAACAGGCTGTGGAAGTAAACAATATCTTTACCGATGAAGTGGTACAGCTCGGCGGTGGAGTCTTTCTTCCAGTATTCATCGAAGCTTACGCTGTCGCCGCGCTTGTCGCACAGATTCTTGAAAGAACCCATGTAGCCAATCGGTGCGTCCAGCCAGACGTAGAAATATTTGCCCGGCGCGTTCGGAATTTCAAAACCAAAGTATGGCGCGTCGCGGGAGATATCCCACTGTTGCAGGCCGGATTCAAACCACTCCTGCATTTTATTTGCCACCTGCTCCTGCAACGCACCGCTGCGGGTCCATGCCTGCAACATTTCGCTGAAAGAGGGCAGATCAAAGAAGAAGTGTTCAGAATCACGCATTACCGGCGTAGCGCCAGAAACCACCGATTTCGGCTCGATCAATTCAGTCGGGCTGTAGGTCGCGCCGCAGACTTCGCAGTTATCGCCGTATTGATCCGGGGATTTACATTTCGGGCAGGTGCCTTTCACAAAACGGTCCGGCAGGAACATGCCTTTTTCCGGATCGTACAGCTGAGAGATGGTGCGGTTTTTAATAAAACCGTTCTCTTTCAGGCGAGAGTAGATAAGTTCTGACAACTGGCGGTTCTCTTCGCTGTGCGTCGAGTGATAGTTGTCATAGCTGATGTTAAAGCCTGCGAAATCAGTCTGATGCTCCTGACTCATTTCGCCAATCATCTGCTCCGGGGTGATACCAAGCTGCTGAGCTTTCAGCATGATCGGTGTACCGTGGGCATCGTCGGCGCAGATGAAGTTGACCTCGTGGCCGCGCATTCGCTGGTAACGGACCCAGACATCAGCCTGGATGTGCTCCAGCATATGGCCGAGGTGGATTGAGCCGTTAGCGTACGGCAGTGCGCACGTCACCAGAATTTTCTTCGCGACTTGAGTCATAGTAGGCATTACTTCTTAATAGTGAAAAGGGGTTAGATAGTACCAAATGGGAAAATGTTAAGTAAGTACTTCTCTATATTCTTCAGGTAAACTATCAGCTGATGGTTTATCTATACAAAAAAGGAGTCGGGATGAACGAACAATCCCAGGCCAAATCACCAGAAGCCTTGCGCGCAATGGTCGCCGGGACACTGGCCAATTTTCAGCACCCAACCCTGAAGCATAACCTCACCACGCTGAAAGCGTTGCACCATGTCGCCTGGATGGACGACACGTTGCATGTGGAACTGGTTATGCCGTTTGTCTGGCATAGCGCGTTCGAAGAGTTAAAAGAGCAATGTAGCGCCGAACTGCTGCGCATCACCGGGGCGAAAGCTATCGACTGGAAACTGTCGCATAACATAGCCACTCTGAAACGCGTGAAGAATCAGCCGGGAATTAACGGTGTGAAGAACATTATCGCGGTGAGTTCCGGTAAAGGCGGCGTGGGTAAATCGTCCACGGCGGTAAACCTGGCACTGGCGCTGGCGGCAGAAGGGGCGAAAGTCGGCATTCTGGACGCCGATATCTACGGCCCATCAATCCCAACAATGTTGGGCGCAGAAAATCAGCGTCCAACTTCGCCGGACGGTACCCATATGGCACCGATTATGTCTCATGGCCTGGCAACCAATTCAATTGGTTATCTGGTCACTGACGACAATGCGATGGTGTGGCGTGGACCGATGGCGAGCAAGGCGTTAATGCAGATGTTGCAGGAAACCTTGTGGCCGGATCTCGACTATCTGGTGCTTGATATGCCGCCAGGCACCGGTGACATTCAATTGACGCTGGCGCAAAACATTCCAGTAACCGGTGCAGTCGTGGTCACCACCCCGCAGGACATCGCGCTGATCGATGCGAAAAAAGGCATTGTGATGTTCGAGAAAGTCGAGGTTCCGGTGCTCGGTATTGTCGAGAACATGAGTGTGCATATTTGCAGTAACTGTGGTCACCATGAACCGATTTTCGGTACCGGTGGTGCAGAGAAACTGGCTGAAAAATACCATACACAGCTGCTGGGGCAGATGCCGTTACACATCTCCTTACGTGAGGATCTCGATAAAGGTACGCCAACGGTTATCAGCCGTCCGGAGAGCGAATTTACCGCTATCTACCGCCAGCTGGCTGACCGCGTTGCAGCTCAGCTCTACTGGCAGGGTGAAGTCATTCCAGGCGAGATTTCCTTCCGCGCGGTCTAACGCCTATTAACCATTCTGGTTATTCTTCATACACCGCAGAGATGTTACATTGATGCGGTGTATTAGTTTTTGCCGCATTAATGAACACTTATTTAATACTGCGAATATTCTGCGGACCTTCGTCCGAAACTCTACAAAGTCGATTGATCATACAGGCAATGCTTCATTATCATCCTTCGTGGCTGTGTAGTGGATGTACAGCTATAGTTTGTTATGCACTCATTCTATCCAGGCATAACCTTTACTACAGGGATAACGTTCAATGAATAAGTATTGGCTGTCAGGAATTATTTTTCTTGCCTATGGATTGGCTTCTCCCGCATTCTCTTCAGAGACTGCCACATTAGCGATTAATGGCAGGATCAGTCCCCCAACATGCAGTATGGCTATGGTTAATGGTCAACCTCAACAGCATTGTGGTCAGTTAACGTATAATGTTGACACCCGTCATCTGTTTTCTTCGCCCGTCAAAGGTGTAACGACAGAAGTGGTTGTTGCAGGTAGCGATAGCAAACGTCGAATCGTGTTAAATCGCTACGATTAATTTGGCAACCTGATTTTAATTGCATTTAGAAAGCCGAAATCATTTATATAAATGATTTCGGCTTTTTTATTGATATCAACAATACCATTTACATAAATCTACATTAATTGATAGATGCGATAAATAGTTAATACTCTTAAATATTTGTTGTGTTTATATTGCAATGGTTAATTTGTTTTAAATCAATAAAACAATGTGTTTACATTGCGGCAACTTTTTTGATGTGAGAAATTTGTTTCCAAGAGATACAGACTCTTAACAACCAAAAATAAATTTTATTAAGGAACATATTATGAAACGTTCAATTATTGCTGCCGCTGTCTTTTCTTCTTTTTTTATGAGCGCTGGAGTATTTGCTGCAGACGTTGATACCGGAACATTAACTATTAAGGGGAATATTGCAGAATCTCCGTGTAAATTCGAAGCGGGTGGTGATTCAGTAAGTATTAATATGCCGACTGTACCAACCAGTGTCTTTGAAGGTAAAGCTAAATATTCTACCTATGATGATGCAGTCGGTGTAACCAGCAGCATGTTAAAAATTAGCTGCCCGAAAGAAGTTGCTGGTGTAAAACTCTCGTTGATTACCAACGATAAAATAACCGGTAACGATAAGGCGATAGCCAGTAGCAACGATACCGTGGGTTACTATCTCTATTTAGGTGATAACAGCGATGTCCTGGATGTTTCTGCACCTTTTAACATTGAGAGTTATAAAACAGCGGAAGGTCAATATGCTATTCCGTTTAAAGCAAAATACCTGAAACTGACAGATAACTCAGTGCAATCAGGTGATGTGTTATCTTCTCTGGTTATGCGTGTGGCGCAGGATTAATAAATAAAATTGTAAGTTTCTCCAGGTAATAAACATGGCCGCTATCCCATGGCGGCCTTTTAATTTAAGAGGCATTAAAATGAAAGGATTATTATCTTTACTCATTTTTTCTATGGTCCTTCCTGCACATGCCGGAATTGTTATCTACGGGACGCGCATTATTTACCCGGCAGAAAATAAAGAAGTGATGGTGCAGTTGATGAACCAGGGAAACCGTTCTTCGCTGCTGCAGGCGTGGATTGATGATGGCGATACGTCATTACCACCAGAAAAAATTCAGGTTCCTTTCATGTTAACGCCACCAGTGGCAAAAATAGGGGCAAATTCCGGGCAGCAAGTAAAAATCAAAATTATGCCGAATAAACTGCCCACTAATAAAGAAAGCATTTTTTATCTGAATGTTCTGGATATTCCACCAAATAGTCCAGAGCAAGAAGGTAAGAATGCACTGAAGTTTGCGATGCAAAACAGAATTAAGTTGTTTTACCGGCCAGCGGGTATTGCTCCGGTAAATAAAGCGACATTTAAAAAAATGCTGGTAAATCGCAGTGGCAATGGTTTGGTGATAAAAAATGACTCAGCTAATTGGGTGACGATTTCGGATGTCAAAGCTAATAATGTCAAAGTCAATTATGAAACTATTATGATTGCCCCCTTAGAAAGTCAGAGTGTTAATGTCAAAAGTAATAATGCAAATAACTGGTATCTGACCATTATCGATGACCACGGCAACTATATTAGTGACAAAATTTAATTGCAGGAGCTGCCTATGTTGAGAATGACCCCACTTGCATCAGCAATCGTAGCGTTATTGCTCGGCATTGAAGCTTATGCAGCTGAAGAAACCTTTGATACCCATTTTATGATAGGTGGAATGAAAGACCAGCAGGTTGCAAATATTCGTCTTGATGATAATCAACCCTTACCGGGGCAGTATGACATCGATATTTATGTCAATAAGCAATGGCGCGGGAAATATGAGATTATTGTTAAAGACAACCCGCAAGAAACATGTTTATCAAGAGAAGTTATCAAGCGGTTAGGCATTAATAGCGATAACTTCGCCAGCGGTAAGCAATGTTTAACATTTGAGCAACTTGTTCAGGGTGGGAGCTATACCTGGGATATCGGGGTTTTTCGTCTCGATTTCAGTGTCCCGCAGGCCTGGGTGGAAGAACTGGAAAGTGGCTATGTTCCACCGGAAAACTGGGAGCGGGGTATTAATGCGTTTTATACCTCTTATTATCTGAGTCAGTATTACAGCGACTATAAAGCGTCGGATAATAACAAGAGTACATATGTACGTTTTAACAGCGGGTTAAATTTACTGGGGTGGCAACTGCATTCTGATGCCAGTTTCAGTAAAACAAATAACAATCCAGGGGTGTGGAAAAGCAATACCCTGTATCTGGAACGTGGATTTGCCCAACTTCTCGGCACGCTTCGCGTGGGTGATATGTACACATCAAGCGATATTTTTGATTCTGTTCGCTTCAGAGGTGTGCGGTTGTTTCGTGATATGCAGATGTTGCCTAACTCGAAACAAAATTTTACGCCACGGGTGCAGGGGATTGCTCAGAGTAACGCGCTGGTAACTATTGAACAGAATGGTTTTGTCGTTTATCAGAAAGAGGTTCCTCCTGGCCCGTTCGCGATTACAGATTTGCAGTTGGCCGGTGGTGGAGCAGATCTTGATGTCAGCGTGAAAGAGGCGGACGGCTCGGTAACCACCTATCTGGTGCCTTATGCAGCGGTGCCAAATATGCTGCAACCCGGCGTGTCGAAATATGATTTAGCGGCGGGTCGTAGCCATATTGAAGGGGCGAGCAAACAAAGTGATTTTGTCCAGGCGGGTTATCAGTATGGTTTTAATAATTTATTGACGCTGTATGGTGGCTCGATGGTCGCGAATAATTATTACGCGTTTACTTTGGGGGCTGGCTGGAATACACGCATTGGTGCCATTTCCGTCGATGCCACTAAGTCGCATAGTAAACAAGACAACGGCGATGTGTTTGACGGGCAAAGTTATCAAATTGCCTACAACAAATTTGTGAGCCAAACGTCGACGCGTTTTGGTCTGGCGGCCTGGCGTTATTCGTCGCGTGATTACCGGACATTTAACGATCACGTTTGGGCAAACAATAAAGATAATTATCGCCGTGATGAAAACGATGTCTATGACATTGCCGATTATTACCAGAACGATTTTGGCCGCAAAAATAGCTTTTCCGCCAATATGAGCCAGTCATTGCCAGAAGGTTGGGGGTCTGTGTCATTAAGTACGTTATGGCGAGATTACTGGGGGCGTAGCGGCAGTAGTAAGGATTATCAGTTGAGTTATTCCAACAACCTGCGACGGATAAGCTATACCCTCGCGGCAAGCCAGGCTTATGACGAGAATCATCATGAAGAGAAACGTTTTAATATTTTTATATCGATTCCCTTTGATTGGGGTGATGACGTTTCGACGCCTCGTCGGCAAATATATATGTCTAACTCAACGACGTTTGATGATCAGGGGTTTGCCTCAAATAATACGGGATTATCAGGAACAGTAGGGAGTCGGGATCAGTTCAATTATGGTGTCAACCTGAGTCATCAACATCAGGGAAATGAAACGACAGCTGGGGCGAATTTGACCTGGAACGCGCCGGTTGCGACAGTGAATGGCAGTTATAGTCAGTCGAGTACTTATCGACAGGCTGGAGCCAGTGTTTCAGGGGGCATTGTCGCCTGGTCGGGTGGCGTTAATCTGGCGAACCGTCTTTCCGAAACGTTTGCTGTGATGAATGCGCCAGGAATTAAAGATGCTTATGTCAATGGGCAAAAATATCGCACAACAAACCGTAATGGAGTGGTGGTATACGACGGAATGACACCTTATCGGGAAAATCACCTGATGCTGGATGTGTCGCAAAGCGATAGCGAAGCAGAATTACGTGGCAACCGGAAAATTGCCGCCCCTTATCGCGGCGCGGTTGTACTGGTTAATTTTGATACCGATCAGCGCAAGCCATGGTTTATAAAAGCGTTAAGAGCAGATGGGCAATCATTAACGTTTGGTTATGAAGTCAATGATATCCATGGTCATAATATTGGCGTTGTCGGCCAGGGAAGTCAGTTATTTATTCGCACCAATGAAGTACCTCCATCGGTTAATGTGGCAATTGATAAGCAACAAGGACTTTCATGCACAATCACCTTCGGTAAAGAGATTGATGAAAGTAGAAATTATATTTGCCAGTAATAGTCAGGTGGTTCTATGGAAATTCGCATAATGCTATTTATATTAATGATGATGGTTATGCCTGTGAGCTATGCGGCATGTTATAGTGAGTTATCTGTTCAGCACAACTTGGTTGTTCAGGGGGATTTTGCACTTACTCAAACACAAATGGCGACATATGAGCATAATTTTAATGATTCGTCATGCGTAAGTACAAATACTATCACCCCTATGAGCCCGTCGGATATTATTGTTGGACTTTATAACGATACCATAAAATTAAATTTACATTTTGAATGGACCAATAAAAACAACATCACGTTGTCAAATAATCAGACCAGTTTCACCAGTGGTTATTCAGTTACGGTGACACCTGCGGCCAGTAATGCAAAAGTGAATGTTTCTGCGGGGGGCGGCGGTTCAGTGATGATTAATGGTGTTGCGACATTATCCAGTGCTTCATCATCGACACGCGGGAGTGCCGCAGTACAATTTCTACTGTGTTTATTAGGTGGCAAGTCATGGGATGCATGTGTAAATAGCTACAGAAATGCATTGGCACAAAATGCAGGTGTCTATTCCTTTAATCTGACATTGTCATACAACCCGATAACCACAACCTGCAAACCGGACGATTTATTAATTACTTTAGACAGTATTCCCGTTTCACAATTACCAGCCACAGGTAACAAAGCAACAATAAATAGTAAACAAGGGGATATTATTCTGCGTTGTAAAAATTTATTAGGTCAACAAAATCAAACATCACGGAAAATGCAGGTGTATTTATCAAGTTCTGACTTGTTAACCAACAGCAACACAATACTGAAAGGTGCGGAAGATAATGGCGTAGGATTTATTCTTGAAAGTAATGGTTCGCCAGTCACACTTTTAAATATCACTAACAGCAGTAAAGGATATACAAATTTAAAGGAAGTTGCGGCGAAGTCAAAACTTACAGATACAACGGTTTCAATTCCGATAACAGCCAGTTACTACGTCTACGATACAAACAAAGTTAAATCTGGCGCACTGGAGGCAACCGCATTAATCAACGTGAAATACGACTAATAACAAGCAAGACGAGCAAGTGGCTAATAATAAAAAATAACAAGGTGTCTGCATTTCCCCCTCATGATGAGGGGGCTTTTTTTAGCGATGATAAAAAATCTCACCGTCGTAGGCTTTAATGATTTTACCGTCGGTGTCGCTGATCAACACGTACGCGCCACCCATATAGGTCCAGTGCGTCCCGGCATCAGGCGCGGGCAGGTTACGCAACTGCCACTGCTTAATGTTGTACTCATCGGTACGGTACATTTCTGGTACGGTGTCCCCTGGTTTGAAATGCTTAAAGTCAGCAATGAAACTACTTAACTCATACTTAGAAATTCCCGAGGTATTGGTCGAACCCGCGGTGGCTGGTGCGGCCCAGGCGGCACTGGTAACCAGCAAAAGCGCACCCAGCAACATCTTATTTTTAATGGTCATAAACTCTCCACTTTGGGGATCTGTAATATCAGTCGCATATCTTTCCTGCCATACAATATAACTGACAAGCGATATTTTGTTAGTGATCCCATGATTTCGTAAAAAGTGTAAATGAAAGGATGCCCTAAAAGCATCCTTAGCGAGCAGAGAGTCAGCGGAAATAGCTGATTTAAGAATCATCCTGGGCTGAAGATAACATGCAAGCCTAAAGGATTGAGTTATCGCATTATGCCCATGAAGCCATGTACGCCCATATACACACCGACTAAGCCAATCAACAGACTGGAAAAATAGGGGGCGCGTTTAGCGAGAGTGTTAAATCCGCTCCAGCGTTTTGCGACCTGCTGAACGCTGATTGCTGCGCCAACGCCTACGGTGACAAGCGTTAACGCCAGGCCAATGCTGAAACTGACGACCAGTGTTGCGCCCAGTGTCAGGGCTTTCAACTGAATGCATATCAACAGCACGGTAATTGCTGCCGGGCAGGGGATAAGGCCACCGGTTAAGCCAAATAACAAAATTTGCCAGTTGGTGACCTCTCTACCATCAAAGCGTCGTTTAATGTCATTGGCATGGGCTCGTGCATGGGCATCCTGATACTCGCCATGTTCGTGATGGTGATGATGTCCATGGTCGTGGTGATGTTCGTGATCGTGATGATGATGCTCATAATCATGCCCGTGCATATTCTCCAGCCAGTTGCGTTCGCCGCGCCAGGTACGCCAGAACATCCAGAACGCGGTGCTAATAATGATCACTGCGGAAATCAGCTGGAGCCACGGTTCTGCTGATTGAGCAGTAAAGCGCTTGCTGATCACCATCCCGCCAAAGGCAATTAACCAGACCACTGCGGTATGCGAAATAGTTGCTGCCAGTCCGAGCATCACCGCTTGTTTAATGGTGCCTTTGATGGCGATGATAAACGCCGCCATCATCGTTTTTGAGTGCCCTGGTTCCAGGCCATGAAGCGCACCAAGTAAGATGGCGCTGGGGATGAAGAACCAGGCGTTTCCTTGCTGAAGAAGAGTTGTAAATTCGGTCATGATAATAATTCTTAGTATTAATTCGGCAATCTGATTCTACTCCCCCCCAGTACCTGATACTACCCCCCAGTAGATTAATAGTGCTATGATTTTTCATATTCTTGTTAACCAGGTGTTGCCATGTCTCATACAATCCGTGATAAACAGAAACTGAAAGCGCGTGCCAGTAAGATTCAGGGCCAGGTCGTGGCGCTCAAGAAAATGCTCGACGAGCCGCACGAATGCGCTGCAGTTTTACAACAGATTGCTGCTATCCGTGGCGCGGTAAACGGTCTGATGCGGGAAGTGATTAAAGGTCATCTGACGGAACACATCGTTCACCAGGGGGATGAGCTAAAACGTGAAGAAGATCTGGATGTCGTTCTGAAGGTGCTGGATTCATATATCAAATAATTTATTAACGCGATTGTAAAACTGCCGTTTTTCCTCGTTTACAACGCGTGCGCTGGACATTACCATCCTCCTCTGCGATTTATCATCGCAACCAAACGACTCGGGGTGCCCTTCTGCGTGAAGGCTGAGAAATACCCGTATCACCTGATCTGGATAATGCCAGCGTAGGGAAGTCACGGACCACCAGGTCATTGCTTCTTCACGTTATGGCAGGAGCAAACTATGCAAGTCGACCTGCTGAGTTCAGCGCAATCTGCGCACGCGTTACACCTTTTTCACCAACATTCCCCTCTTGTGCACTGCATGACCAACGATGTGGTGCAAACCTTTACTGCCAATACCTTGCTGGCGCTCGGTGCATCGCCAGCGATGGTTATCGAAACCGAAGAGGCCAGTCAGTTTGCGGCTATCGCCAGTGCCTTGTTGATTAACGTTGGCACACTGACGCAGCCACGCGCTCAGGCGATGCGTGCTGCCGTTGAGCAAGCAAAAAGCTCTCAAACACCCTGGACGCTTGATCCAGTAGCGGTGGGTGCGCTCGATTATCGCCGCCATTTTTGTCATGAACTTTTATCTTTTAAACCGGCAGCGATACGTGGTAATGCTTCGGAAATCATGGCATTAGCTGGCATTGCTAATGGCGGACGGGGAGTGGATACCACTGACGCCGCAGCTAACGCGATACCCGCTGCACAAACACTGGCACGGGAAACTGGCGCAATCGTCGTGGTCACTGGCGAGATGGATTATGTTACCGATGGACATCGTATCATTGGTATTCACGGTGGTGATCCGTTAATGACCAAAGTGGTAGGAACTGGCTGTGCATTATCGGCGGTTGTCGCTGTCTGCTGTGCGTTACCAGGCGATACGCTGGAAAATGTCGCATCTGCCTGTCACTGGATGAAACAAGCCGGAGAACGCGCAGTCGCCAGAAGCGAGGGGCCAGGCAGTTTTGTTCCACATTTCCTTGATGCGCTCTGGCAATTGACGCAGGAGGTGCAGGCATGAAACGAATTAACGCTCTGACGATTGCCGGTACTGATCCGAGTGGTGGTGCGGGGATTCAGGCCGATCTTAAAACCTTCTCGGCACTTGGCGCTTATGGTTGCTCAGTTATTACTGCACTGGTGGCGCAAAATACCCGTGGCGTACAGTCGGTGTATCGCATTGAGCCTGATTTTGTCGCCGCCCAGCTCGATTCGGTGTTCAGCGATGTGCGAATCGATACCACTAAAATCGGTATGCTGGCGGAAACCGATATTGTTGAAGCGGTGGCAGAACGGTTGCAACGTTATCAGATCCAAAACGTGGTACTCGACACCGTTATGCTGGCAAAAAGCGGCGACCCGCTGCTTTCACCTTCGGCGGTTGCTACGCTGCGCAGTCGATTATTGCCACAGGTTTCATTAATAACGCCAAACTTGCCCGAAGCTGCCGCCTTGCTCGACGCGCCACACGCGCGCACCGAACAGGAAATGCTGGAACAAGGGCGATCGCTGTTGGCGATGGGCTGTGGCGCAGTGCTAATGAAAGGTGGTCATCTGGATGATGAGCAAAGCCCGGACTGGCTGTTTACCCGCGAGGGTGAACAACGGTTTACCGCACCGCGCATTATGACCAAAAACACCCACGGCACTGGTTGTACACTCTCTGCGGCGTTGGCTGCACTACGCCCGCGCCATACAAACTGGGCTGACACCGTACAGGAGGCAAAAAGCTGGCTTTCATCGGCGTTAGCCCAGGCCGACACGCTGGAAGTTGGTCACGGTATTGGTCCGGTTCACCACTTCCACGCCTGGTGGTGAGCACCGTACTATAGCTGCTTTGGTTATTGTCAGCCTTTGGCACTGACATTCAGGGATGAAACCAATGCAGCTAAGAATTACCAGTCGAAAAAAACTCACCTCTCTATTATGCGCTCTTGGGCTAATTTCCATCATTGCAATTTATCCGCGTCAGACGGTGAATTTTTTCTATTCGACAGCAGTTCAGATTAAAGACTACATCCACTTCTACGGTTATCGCCCGGTTAAATCTTTCGCAATTCGCATTCCTGCCAGTTATACCATTCACGGAATAGATGTTTCGCGCTGGCAGGAGCGGATCGACTGGCAGCGGGTGGCAAAAATGCGCGACAACGGTATCCGCTTACAGTTTGCTTTTATTAAGGCGACGGAAGGCGAAAAGCTGGTGGACCCCTATTTTTCGCGTAACTGGCAACTAAGCCGCGAAAATGGCATGCTGCGTGGGGCGTATCATTATTTCTCCCCGTCGGTATCCGCTTCAGTTCAGGCGCGATTATTTCTGCAAACGGTGGATTTCTCACAAGGCGATTTCCCTGCCGTGCTGGACGTAGAAGAACGGGGAAAATTATCGGCAAAAGAATTACGCAAGCGGGTAAGTCAGTGGCTAAAAATGGTAGAAAAACGCACGGGAAAAAAGCCGATTATTTACTCAGGAGCCGTTTTTTATCACACGAATCTGGCGGGCTATTTTAATGAATATCCGTGGTGGGTGGCTCACTATTATCAACGTCGTCCGGACAATGACGGAATGGCCTGGCGCTTCTGGCAGCATTCCGACCGTGGACAGGTAGATGGCATCAATGGTCCGGTGGATTTTAATGTGTTTAATGGCACGGTGGAGGAGTTGCAGGGATTCGTTGATGGGATTAAAGAAACGCCTTAAATAAGAAGCAGTGATATACTCCCACCAGACTCCCTGGCAGGAAAAAGACAAATGGAACAAGCGCATACCCAGCTGATTGCCCAACTGAACGAGCGTATTTTAGCTGCGGATAACACGCCGCTTTATATTAAGTTTGCCGAAACGGTAAAAAATGCCGTGCGCAGCGGGGTGCTGGAGCATGGCAATATTTTGCCCGGTGAGCGTGATTTAAGTCAGTTAACCGGCGTTTCGCGCATTACGGTGCGCAAGGCGATGCAGGCGCTGGAAGAAGAGGGTGTGGTGACGCGTTCGCGCGGTTACGGCACGCAGATCAACAACATCTTCGAATACTCGTTGAAAGAAGCGCGAGGTTTTTCTCAGCAGGTGGTATTGCGCGGGAAAAAGCCCGATACGCTATGGGTTAACAAGCGTGTCGTGAAATGTCCCGAAGAAGTCGCGCAGCAGCTGGCGGTCGAAGCAGGAAGTGATGTCTTTTTGCTTAAGCGTATTCGCTATGTCGATGAAGAAGCGGTATCGATTGAGGAATCGTGGGTTCCGGCGCATTTAATTCATGATGTTGATGCCATCGGGATTTCACTTTATGACTATTTCCGCAGCCAGCACATTTACCCACAACGTACGCGTTCCCGCGTTAGCGCCCGGATGCCGGATGCCGAGTTTCAGTCACATATTCAGTTAGATAGCAAAATACCGGTGCTGGTGATCAAGCAAGTGGCGCTTGACCAACAGCAACGGCCTATTGAGTACAGCATTAGCCACTGTCGCAGCGATCTATACGTTTTTGTGTGCGAGGAGTAGTTCCTCGCGCGTTGGCGCACAATCACCGCCCCGATGCCCGACAACCCACGACGCCACTGCATTGCCCAGTAATACGGCATCCGCCAGTGGCAGACCAGAGGCCAGCCCGGCAAGTACGCCACCTGCATGACTGTCGCCCGCCCCAATGGTGTCTACAACTTGCGTTGGAAATGCCGGAATGCAGCCAGAAGCGTCGTTGCTGAAATACCATGCACCCTCTTTATCGAGACGAACGATCAACGGCGCGGCAAATTTCTCCTGCCATTGCTTGCCAAGTGTTGTTATCTCTGCGGATAAAGCAAAACGTTCGGCGGCAATCTCAGCCTCTTGACGATTGAGTGATACTAAAGGTCGACAGGCCATGATCCGCGCCAGTAATGCGTCCGGGATATCGCCGATACGTGGGCCAAAATCGATAAACGGCGTCACGTCTTGCAGCTTTTCCAGCCATTCCACTAACAATTCGCCGCAGGGCGAGGCCAGTTGATAACCGGAAAAATAGAGCAGGCTGCCAGGCGCAACGGTTAATCGCGCCAGCCACTGGCGATTCCACTGATTTTCCACACCGCTGAATGACATAAAAGTGCGTTCGCCATCCGGCTCAACCAGCGCCAGACACCAGCCGTTATCGCCTTCGGCGTTATCGATCAGGCTGATTAACCCCTCTTTCGCCATCCGGTTGCGAATAATCTCCGCCCACACGCCCTGACCGAGCGGCAAGGCATTACCCGCTTCGATGCCGAGGCGCTTTAACGCCACGGCAATATTCAGTGCGCAGCCGCCAACGTTAACGCTCTGCTGCTTCAGTTCGATATCGCACCCACGCCAGGGGAGGGCATAAGCGTCGGCGATCACATCAATGACCGCCGCGCCGACGACCATCACCGGCTGACGCAAGGTTAATTCAGGCAGCAGCGTGTGTAATCGAGCGCCGCTCATACCGCCTCCCGTTGTTGACGATATTTCGCCAGCGCTGTGGCATAGCGGTTGAAATCAAGCTGATTTACCGCATCCAGTTCCGCCTTTAATGCAGGATCGATAGCGTTAACGCCATGCAACGCGCCGCAAATCGCCGTCGCCATAGCGCCGATGGTGTCTGTGTCGCCGCCAAGGTTAGCGCACAGGACGGCGCAGCGATTCGGGTCGGTTTGTGCCAGTTCAACCAGCGCAATGGCGCACGGAACGGACTCAATAGTGCTGGTACCTGCGCCAACGACCTGGTAAAGCTGTTCGCTGGCGGATTCGGTGCCGTCGGCATTGCGCACAATTTTCAGCGCAATCTCCAGACGTGCTGCCAGTGAGGCGCTGAAGGTAGTGATGCGTTTTTGCTGTGCATGTCGCGCAATTGAAGGCAGTGAATCTACAATCGCTGACCAGCTTTCTCCGTCAATGGCACGAGAAATCGCCCATGCGATGACTACCGCGCCTGCAACCGCCAGATCGGATTTATGGGTCGGGCTGGACGCCAGCGCCACATCATCAATAAAGGAATCAACATCGTGCGCCGGAAGCAAACAACCTAATGGCGAGACGCGCATCGCTGCGCCGTTGGTCACGCCGTTGTTTTCCAGTTCAGCAATGGGTTTACCGTCGCGAATGGCGTTAAGCGCAATCTTCGAGGTCGGACCAAGTACGTTTTTGTTAAAGGCGTCGAAACGCAGCGCCCAGTCGAGAATATTACGCCCAATCAGATTCGGATCGATCTTGCCTTCACGTTCCAGTAACGCATCCGCCAGACACAGCGCCATCGAGGTATCGTCGGTGAATTCGGCGCGGTTAAAATAACAGGCCGCGTTATTCTCCTTTGGTCCAGGAAGAAAACGGTCAATCCAGCCAAAGTGTGCTTTAACGCGGCTGCGTGGCCAAAGCTCGGAGGGCATCCCCATCGCATCCCCTAACGCCTGCCCATAAAGAGCACCGAGAATACGTTCTGTTTTCATTTAACTTCCCCTTGTGTCAACGCAATATCGCGATCATCGACCTTGATAGCCGTAATTTCGTTGTCGGATTCGCGGAAAAAAATCATGAACAGCACGGCGATAATGGCAATCATCACCGCGCCGAAAGTCCACATCCCGGACCAGTTGAAAGTCAGTCCGTTTACCGGTTCCTGATAAGCGAACATCTTTTCCATCATCACACCGCCAAGACGATAGCCGAGCAAACTGCCGAAGCCCTGGCAGCAGAGCGTGATCAGCCCCTGCGCGGCGGTACGCATATGCACGGGGGCTTTTTTATCGACATAGATGTAAGCGGTAACGTAGTAAAAATCGTAACTTACGCCGTGAAGCAAAATACCGAGGAACAGTAACGCGTAGGTGAAATATTCATCCGCACTACCGTAAATAAAGAAGCCATAGCGGATCGCAGCGGTGACCAGACCAAGCAATAATACCTTTTTGATACCAAAGCGTTTAGTGAAAAACGGCAATGCCAGCATAAAGAAGATTTCAGAGAACTGGCCGAGCGTCATCCAGCCGGTGGCGTTTTTCATGCCAACTTCGGTCAGATAACCGTTGGCAAAGATGTAATAGAACGCTAGTGGCATCGCAAACAGGAATGAACAGAAGAAAAAGACGAGGAAGTTTTTATCGCGCAGCAGGATCAGCGCATCCAGGCCGAGCATGACTTTAATATCCATTTTGCCGGTGCTTTTTGGTGGCGTGTCGGGCAGGAAAAACGCAAACACACCGAGCAGAGCAGAACTTCCGGCGGTAATCAGCAGCGGGATGTTAGTCGGTGAGATATCGGCATACCCCAGTATTTGCGGCAAGAAACCACATGCCAGACCGGAGGCAATCCAGCCGATAGTGCCCATCACACGAATGCGCGGGAAATCACGCTCAACATCCGGCACGTTGGCAAAAGCGATGCTGTTAGTCAGCGCAATGGTCGGCATATAGGTTAGCGAGTAGGCCAGCAGTAACGGGAAGAACCCGGCAAAAGTGGTCTGTTGCGCAGCGAAATACATCAGCAGCGCGCCTGCGAACATCAATACCGCCAGCACTTTCTGCGCCGAGAAAAAGCGGTCAGTGATGGAGCCAACCAGAATTGGCGACAGGATCGCCGCAATGGCGGTACAGGCATACGACCAGCCAATTTCTCCGGCACTAAAACCGCTTTTACTTAACCACAACCACAATGGCACAAACCACGCGCCCCAGATAAACCATTCAACAAACATCATGAACGACAGCTTTGCTGTTGTTTTCATCTTTTAATTCCTTCATGACAGGTAATGTAAGGTACGCGATGACAATACCACTTAATAATACCTTTTAAATACCTTTACGGTGAAAACTTGACCGCGCTAACATTTTTTCTGATGAATCGAGCCAACAGAAAACGCTGAAAAAACATCTAAAAGATGGAAAAACTCGCCCGTAACGACCAGGATTATGATTGCCCGCAAAAGGCGGGCCAGGAAAATCCATAGCCGATATCCAATCGGAATTTACGGGAGCATAGTAATGACAGATATTGCGCAGTTGCTTGGCAAAGACGCCGACAACCTTTTACAGCACCGTTGTATGACTATTCCTTCTGACCAGCTTTATCTCCCCGGACATGACTACGTAGACCGCGTGATGATTGACAATAATCGCCCGCCTGCGGTGTTACGTAATATGCAGACGTTGTACAACACCGGGCGTCTGGCTGGCACAGGATATCTTTCTATTCTGCCGGTTGACCAGGGCGTTGAGCACTCTGCCGGAGCTTCATTTGCTGCTAACCCGCTCTACTTTGACCCGAAAAACATTGTTGAACTGGCGATCGAAGCGGGCTGTAACTGTGTGGCGTCAACTTACGGCGTGCTGGCGTCGGTATCGCGGCGTTATGCGCATCGCATTCCATTCCTCGTCAAACTTAATCACAACGAGACGCTAAGTTACCCGAATACCTACGATCAAACGCTGTATGCCAGCGTGGAGCAGGCGTTCAACATGGGCGCGGTTGCGGTTGGTGCGACTATCTATTTTGGCTCGGAAGAGTCACGTCGCCAGATTGAAGAAATTTCTGCGGCTTTTGAACGTGCGCACGAGCTGGGCATGGTGACAGTGCTGTGGGCCTATTTGCGTAACTCCGCCTTTAAGAAAGATGGCGTTGATTACCATGTTTCCGCCGACCTGACTGGTCAGGCGAACCATCTGGCGGCGACCATTGGCGCGGACATCGTCAAACAGAAAATGGCGGAAAATAACGGCGGTTATAAAGCGATTAATTACGGTTATACCGACGATCGCGTGTACAGCAAGTTAACCAGCGAAAACCCGATTGATCTGGTGCGTTATCAGTTAGCTAACTGCTATATGGGCCGGGCTGGGTTGATAAACTCCGGCGGTGCTGCGGGCGGTGAAACTGACCTCAGTGATGCAGTGCGTACTGCGGTTATCAACAAACGCGCTGGCGGAATGGGGCTGATTCTTGGACGTAAAGCGTTCAAGAAATCGATGGCTGACGGCGTGAAACTGATTAACGCCGTGCAGGACGTTTATCTCGATAGCAAAATTACTATCGCCTGATACGCCTTATACGAACAACACCACCCCGTAGGACGGATAAGGCGTTTACGCTGCATCCGGCAACCTATGCCTGATGCGACGCTGAAGCGTCTTATCATGCCTACATAGCACTGCCACGTATGTTTACACCGCATCCGGCATAAAAACACGCGCACTTTGCTACGGCTTCCCTATCGGGAGGCCGTTTTTTTGCCTTTCACTCCTCGAACAATTTTCATATTGTTGTTTTTGTGATCGTTATCTCGATATTTAAAAACAAATAATTTCATTATATTTTGAAATCGAAAACAAACGACAGGATATGAAAATGTACGTGGTATCGACAAAGCAGATGCTGAACAACGCACAGCGCGGCGGTTATGCGGTTCCGGCATTCAATATTCACAATCTCGAAACGATGCAAGTGGTGGTAGAAACCGCTGCCAACCTGCATGCGCCGGTCATCATCGCCGGAACGCCTGGCACATTTACTCATGCTGGTACAGAAAATCTGTTGGCGCTGGTCAGCGCGATGGCGAAGCAATATCACCATCCACTGGCAATTCATCTCGACCATCACACGAAATTTGACGATATCGCTCAGAAGGTTCGTTCTGGCGTGCGCTCAGTCATGATTGACGCCTCGCATTTGCCTTTTGCGCAAAATATTTCACGGGTCAAAGAGGTGGTGGATTTTTGCCATCGCTTTGATGTCAGCGTCGAGGCGGAGCTGGGGCAACTTGGCGGCCAGGAAGATGATGTGCAAGTCAATGAAGCCGATGCGTTGTACACCAACCCCGCTCAGGCGCGTGAATTTGCCGAGGCAACCGGAATTGATTCCCTGGCGGTCGCCATCGGCACGGCTCATGGGATGTATGCCAGCGCACCGGCGCTTGATTTTTCTCGACTGGAGAACATTCGCCAGTGGGTGAACTTACCGCTGGTGCTGCATGGCGCGTCAGGGTTATCGACTAAGGATATTCAGCAAACCATCAAACTGGGGATATGCAAAATCAACGTTGCAACGGAGCTGAAAAATGCCTTCTCGCAGGCGTTAAAAAATTACCTGACCGAGCACCCTGAAGCGACCGATCCCCGGGATTATTTGCAGTCGGCTAAATCCGCAATGCGCGATGTGGTGAGCAAAGTGATTGCCGATTGTGGCTGCGAGGGCAGGGCATAACGCACCTGCCATTTAACAAGGAAAAAACATGAAAACGTTAATTGCCCGGCATAAAGCTGGTGAACATATCGGCATATGTTCAGTCTGTTCTGCCCATCCGTTGGTTATCGAAGCGGCGCTGGCATTTGATCGCAACAGCACGCGCAAAGTGCTGATTGAAGCAACGTCAAACCAGGTCAATCAATTTGGCGGTTATACCGGAATGACACCGGCAGACTTTCGCGAATTTGTTTTTACGATTGCCGATAAAGTTGGGTTTGCACGCGAACGCATTATTCTCGGCGGCGATCATCTGGGGCCAAACTGCTGGCAGCAAGAAAATGCGGATGCGGCGATGGAAAAATCCGTCGAGCTGGTAAAGGAATATGTTCGTGCCGGCTTCAGTAAAATTCATCTTGATGCGTCAATGTCCTGCGCGGGGGATCCCATACCGTTAGCACCAGAAACGGTTGCGGAACGAGCTGCTGTGCTTTGCTTTGCTGCGGAAAGTGTGGCGACAGATTGCCAGCGTGAGCAACTGAGCTATGTCATTGGCACCGAAGTTCCGGTTCCGGGCGGTGAGGCCAGCGCCATTCAGTCAGTACACATCACCCATGTTGAAGATGCCGCCAATACTTTACGTACGCATCAAAAGGCCTTTATTGCCCGTGGGCTGACAGAGGCGTTAACACGTGTGATTGCCATCGTGGTGCAGCCGGGTGTGGAATTTGATCACAGCAATATTATCCATTATCAGCCGCAGGAAGCGCAGCCGCTGGCGCAATGGATAGAAAACACCCGAATGGTTTATGAAGCACATTCTACCGATTACCAGACCCGGACGGCTTATTGGGAATTAGTCCGCGATCACTTTGCAATATTGAAAGTCGGTCCCGCATTAACCTTTGCTTTACGCGAGGCGATATTTGCACTGGCACAAATTGAGCAGGAACTTATCGCCCCTGAAAATCGCAGCGGTTGCCTGGCGGTAATTGAAGAAGTGATGCTCGACGAACCGCAATACTGGAAAAAATATTATCGTACGGGTTTTAACGATTCATTACTGGATATTCGTTACAGCCTGTCGGATCGTATTCGTTATTACTGGCCGCATAGTCGGATTAAAAATAGCGTCGAAACGATGATGGTGAATCTTGAAGGCGTGGACATCCCACTGGGCATGATTAGTCAGTATCTTCCCAAACAATTTGAACGCATTCAGTCCGGGGAATTATCAGCAATACCGCATCAGCTGATTATGGATAAAATTTATGATGTTTTGCGCGCCTATCGCTACGGCTGTGCGGAATAAGGACGGTATATGACTAACCTGTTTGTTCGTAGCGGAATTTCTTTTGTCGATCGTAGCGAAGTTTTAACCCATATCGGTAATGAGATGCTCGCCAAAGGTGTGGTTCATGATACCTGGCCACAGGCATTAATTGCCAGAGAAGCAGAATTCCCTACCGGGATAATGCTTGAGCAGCACGCTATTGCAATACCGCATTGTGAGGCGATTCATGCTAAGTCGTCAGCCATTTATCTGTTAAGGCCAACAAATAAAGTTCATTTTCAGCAAGCGGATGATGATAACGACGTGGCGGTATCGTTGGTTATTGCGTTGATTGTGGAAAATCCGCAGCAGCAATTGAAACTTTTACGCTGTTTATTTGGCAAGTTACAACAGCCCGATATCGTCGAGACACTAATCACTCTTCCTGAAACCCAGTTAAAGGAATACTTCACAAAGTATGTTTTAGATTCAGACGAATAAATCCCTCTGTAACAATAAAAAGGACTATTTATGAAACGCAAGATTATTGTCGCTTGCGGAGGCGCGGTTGCGACCTCTACGATGGCGGCGGAAGAAATTAAAGAGTTGTGTCAGAATCATAATATTCCTGTTGAATTAATCCAGTGTCGGGTTAATGAAATAGAAACCTATATGGATGGTGTGCATTTGATATGCACCACTGCCAAAGTGGATCGTAGTTTTGGCGATATTCCGTTAGTTCACGGCATGCCTTTTATTTCTGGTATCGGTATCGAAGCATTACAAAATAAAATTCTGACTATCTTACAGGGGTGACCTATGTTTTCAGAAGTCATGCGTTATATTCTCGACCTCGGCCCTACGGTGATGCTGCCGATTGTCATCATTATTTTTTCTAAAATATTAGGCATGAAGGCAGGCGATTGCTTTAAAGCGGGTCTGCATATCGGGATTGGCTTTGTTGGCATTGGCCTTGTGATTGGCTTAATGCTGGATTCCATTGGCCCGGCGGCGAAAGCGATGGCGGAAAATTTCGACCTGAATCTGCATGTGGTCGATGTTGGCTGGCCGGGCTCTTCACCAATGACCTGGGCGTCGCAAATTGCGCTGGTGGCGATTCCGATTGCGATTCTGGTTAACGTGGCGATGTTACTGACCCGTATGACGCGGGTGGTAAATGTTGATATCTGGAATATCTGGCATATGACCTTCACCGGCGCGTTGCTGCATCTGGCAACCGGTTCATGGATGATAGGGATGGCAGGTGTGGTAATTCACGCGGCGTTTGTTTATAAGCTCGGCGACTGGTTTGCCCGCGATACCCGAAATTTCTTTGAGCTGGAAGGTATTGCTATTCCGCACGGTACGTCGGCGTATATGGGGCCGATTGCGGTGCTGGTCGATGCTATCATCGAGAAAATCCCAGGCGTTAACCGAATTAAATTTAGCGCCGACGATATTCAGCGCAAATTTGGTCCATTTGGCGAGCCTGTCACCGTGGGTTTTGTGATGGGGCTGATTATCGGCATCCTCGCGGGTTACGATGTCAAAGGTGTATTGCAGCTGGCGGTAAAAACGGCGGCAGTGATGCTGCTAATGCCACGGGTGATTAAACCCATCATGGATGGTTTAACGCCCATCGCTAAGCAGGCTCGTAGTCGTTTACAGGCGAAGTTCGGCGGTCAGGAGTTCCTGATTGGCCTTGATCCGGCGTTGCTGCTGGGACATACGGCGGTGGTATCGGCAAGCCTGATTTTTATCCCACTCACCATTTTAATTGCTGTTTGTGTGCCGGGTAATCAGGTGCTGCCGTTTGGCGATCTTGCCACCATCGGCTTCTTCGTGGCGATGGCGGTCGCCGTGCATCGTGGAAATCTGTTCCGCACCTTAATCTCGGGTGTCATCATTATGAGCATCACCCTGTGGATCGCGACGCAAACTATTGGTTTGCACACCCAACTGGCGGCTAATGCTGGGGCGTTAAAAGCCGGGGGTATGGTGGCTTCAATGGATCAGGGCGGTTCTCCCATTACCTGGTTACTGATTCAGGTTTTCTCCCCGCAAAATATTCCCGGTTTCATTATTATCGGTGCAATTTATCTGACCGGTATTTTCATGACCTGGCGTAGAGCGCGTGGCTTTATTAAACAAGAGAAAGTCGTTCTCGCAGAATAATTTTTACCTGAGGGGGAGGTTATCCCCCTTAACAATCAGGAGTTTTTATGAAATCAGTGGTGAATGATACTGATGGTATCGTGCGCGTTGCAGAAAGCGTCATTCCTGAAATTAAACATCAGGATGAGGTGCGGGTAAAAATTGCCAGCTCGGGCTTATGTGGTTCCGATTTACCCAGGATATTTAAAAATGGTGCACATTATTATCCAATAACGTTAGGCCATGAATTTAGCGGCTATATTGATGCGGTGGGATCCGGTGTTGATGATTTACACCCTGGCGATGCGGTTGCCTGTGTGCCGTTATTACCCTGTTTTACTTGTCCAGAGTGTCTGAAAGGGTTTTATTCCCAGTGCGCAAAATATGATTTTATTGGCTCGCGGCGTGATGGTGGATTTGCTGAATATATTGTCGTTAAGCGAAAAAATGTCTTTGCTCTACCCACGGATATGCCTATTGAGGATGGGGCTTTTATTGAGCCGATTACCGTTGGTCTGCATGCTTTTCATTTAGCGCAAGGTTGTGAGAATAAAAACGTTATTATTATTGGTGCCGGAACCATTGGCCTGCTGGCTATTCAGTGCGCTGTCGCGCTGGGAGCAAAGAGTGTGACGGCTATCGACATTAGCTCAGAAAAACTGGCACTGGCAAAATCTTTCGGTGCGATGCAAACATTTAACAGTAGCGAAATGAGCGCGCCGCAAATGCAGAGCGTTTTACGCGAACTGCGTTTTAATCAGCTTATCCTCGAGACGGCTGGCGTACCGCAAACTGTCGAACTGGCGGTAGAGATTGCCGGTCCTCATGCCCAACTGGCGCTGGTGGGCACGTTGCATCAGGATCTGCATTTAACATCGGCAACGTTTGGCAAAATATTGCGTAAAGAGCTGACGGTTATCGGCAGTTGGATGAACTATTCCAGCCCTTGGCCGGGGCAGGAGTGGGAAACGGCGAGCCGGTTGCTGACAGAACGTAAGTTAAGCCTGGAGCCATTAATCGCTCACCGTGGAAGCTTTGAAAGCTTCACCCAGGCGGTGCGTGACATCGCTCGTAATGCCATGCCGGGCAAAGTGTTGCTCATTCCATGAAACCGCGGGCCAGCGTGATGCTGGACCGGTATTGTGCAAAACAGATCATTCACCAATGGTCCCCCTTCGTTTACACTAGCCACAATTGAATATGGGTAAATGACGATGAATTCATTCGAGCGAAGGAATAAGATCATCCAATTAGTGAATGAACAGGGAACCGTGCTTGTTCAGGATCTGGCGGGAGTATTTGCTGCCTCGGAAGCGACAATCCGTGCCGATTTGCGCTTTCTCGAACAAAAAGGCGTGGTTACGCGCTTTCATGGCGGTGCGGCGAAAATAATGTCCGGTAATAGTGAAACCGAGACCCAGGAAGTCGGGTTTAAAGAGCGATTTCAGCTCGCCAGCGCGCCAAAAAACAGAATAGCGCAGGCGGCAGTCAAAATGATCCATGAAGGGATGACCGTTATTCTCGACAGCGGAAGTACCACAATGCTTATCGCCGAAGGATTAATGACCGCTAAAAATATCACGGTGATTACCAACAGTCTCCCGGCAGCGTTTGCCCTTTCCGAAAATAAAGACATTACTCTGGTCGTCTGTGGTGGCACGGTCCGCCATAAAACGCGCTCGATGCATGGTTCCATTGCCGAGCGTTCATTGCAGGATATTAATGCCGATTTAATGTTTGTCGGTGCTGATGGTATTGATGCGGTTAATGGTATTACGACCTTTAATGAAGGTTATTCGATTAGCGGTGCAATGGTCACCGCCGCTAATAAAGTGATTGCCGTTCTCGATTCATCGAAATTTAACCGTCGCGGTTTTAATCAGGTACTGCCAATCGAAAAAATTGACATTATTATTACAGATGATGCTGTGTCAGAGGTGGATAAACTGGCATTGCAGAAGACACGGGTGAAATTAATTACGGTGTAGTATTGTTCTGTATGCCGGATAAGGTGTTTACACCGCATCCGGCATTACGGATTCTCCCTGGTTCAAGAGAGAATAGTTTGATTAACGCAATAATGGACAATCCGGTGGTAATCGACAACGCAACGCCGCCGGAAGTATTTCAATATGGAAGTTTTGCCCACTCAACGGTTCGCCATCAAGATTAAAAGTGATTTCGTGTGGGGCTTGTATATCAAACCACGACGAAGCGCCTTCGATAATATTCGGGTTATCTTCGTCAGATTTTAAGGTTGATACGAGAGCCGGAAGAATTTCATCGCCGGTAAAAATGCGCAGTTGCAGCAAGCCATCGTTAATTAACGCGTTCGGACACAATTGCTGACCGCCACCGGCCTGACGCCCGTTACCAATACCAATGACCAGGGCGTCACCTTGCCAGTGAAAGTTTTCACCGCGGATTTCACAACGGTCCGGTTGCAGAGTATCCATGCGCATTAAGCCATGAATGATGTAAGAGACGCCACCCAGCGCGGCTTTTAATTTTTCCGGCGTTTCTGTGGTAATACGCGTCCCAAATCCGCCTGTCGCCATATTAATAAAACAGGTTTGTTTGTTGACCTGCGCCATATCTATCGCAATGGCGTTACCGGCAATTGCCAGTTTCAGCGCCTTATCCAGTGCCTCAGGAATCCCTACACTGGTGGCAAAATCATTGGCGGTTCCTAATGGCAAAATTCCCAGCGCGGGTATGTCATCCCCCTCACACTGAATCAACGCCGTAGAAACTTCATTAATGGTGCCATCGCCACCACCGGCAATCACCGTTGCGACGCCCAACTTCCGGGCCTCCTCTACATATCGTGCGGCATCGCCTTTCTCCCAGGTGACCCGCACATGGATCGTCATTCCTTCCTCACGCAACAGCATAATTGCTTCGCGCAAGGGTAAATTGTCAGTACTTTTGCCATTAAGAATCAGTAAGCTGGCGGGAAATTCTGCCATGATCGTATGTGCCTTTATGATTGGTCTGTAGATAGTGTAGAGCAGAAAAGAAAAGGTGGAGTCAGAACAGGATGAAAGTCGGAGGATAAAAGTCAGTTCAAGTATGGAGGATTCAGTGGTTACCACCAGGAGCTTGCAATGGGGACAGCGAATACTAACGGCAGCCACCGATAAATTTCAAAAAAGAGAATATACCTAATATTCAACTAAACGGTGGCATCTTCAATATAATATATTAAAGCCCTCATGGAGTTACCCGGAAGGGCCTCCATGTTCGTAATTCCTACTTATGTAGGAAATGTTGTACAGAACATTTATTATAATCCTATTCAATTATAATAATCATGCCATTATTATATTTAAACACTAGAGAGTGTCGTTGGTATTTAATGGGGGAAGGTGAGATGAAAAAGATAGCTGCTATATCATTAATTAGTATTTTTATTATGTCTGGTTGTGCTGTGCATAATGATGAGACAAGTATCGGTAAATTTGGTCTTGCATATAAAAGTAATATTCAGCGTAAACTCGATAACCAATACTACACCGAAGCCGAAGCTTCTTTAGCCAGGGGCAGAATATCTGGTGCAGAAAATATAGTAAAAAATGATGCAGCCCATTTCTGTGTTACTCAGGGCAAAAAAATGCAGATAGTTGACCTGAAGACAGAAGGTGCAGGATTACATGGCGTCGCTCGTCTGACATTCAAATGTGGAGAGTGAGAATATTTTTTGGTAAGCGTCAAACATGCGCGTTCTGGTTGTGCTTAGCCGGAACCTGTGCGAGCACGATGCCGTTACGTGAAAGGCATCGTGCTATGAAGGGAGATTCTATCGATGTGGTCAATGGAAGACGGTGACCAGGGATAGGGCTTATGCATAAAAAATAAGCCCGTGTAAGGGAGATTTAGGGGGGCACCAGTAGGGGCTTTCAACGGTACAATGCGGGTTTGAGCGGCATAAATTACCACTGAAAGCCCTTAAACGTTACTCTACTGTGGACACTGTGTGGACACTCTCGGCCTCAGTACCACCTCTTAGCGGATTAAGAGAAATGGCGTCCTGAAGGTACTCTGGCGCAAAATGAGCGTAAACCATAGTTTGCTCAATCCGCGTGTGACCTAGTATCCGTTGTAGCGTGATAATACTTCCTCCATTAATCATGAAATGAGTGGCAAAGCTGTGCCTTAATGCATGTGTGGCTTGCCCCATTGGCAAATCCGGTTTTATTGCTTTCATTGTTCGTCTGAAGCGAGGGTAATCAGCATCAGGGAATAAAAAACCTCGTTTGTTATCCGCGATCATTTTGGCTACAGCCTCTGAGATCGGGACGGTGCGTGGTTTGTTTGTTTTCGTTTTAACAAACGTGACGCGGTTATGGATGATATTTTCTGCTTTCAAACGAGCTGCTTCTCCCCAACGTGCTCCAGTACTCAGGCAAAGAATCGCAATCTTTTTATTGTCGCCGTCAAGAGCAGCAAGCAGTAAGGCAATTTCTTCCTGCGTGAGATAGCCTGTGTCTGGTTTTTCCTCCTTAAGCCTTTTTGTCCCTCTGATAGGGTGCTCACCAAAGAATAACTCCGCTTCAATCAGGGCTGTAAACATGCCGCTAATACATGTTAAATCACGATTGATACTCGAAGGTTTAATACCCTGACTTCTTCGGGTGGCGCAGTACTGGCTGATAAGCGATTTCGTAATTTGAAATGCGCATGGGTCATTCGTTATTTTTGTGAAGATTTCAATTTTTCCAAGATTAGATTTCCCATGCTCTTCGTGTTTACCCTTTAAATCCCACCAGATCTGTGTCAGCTCCGACAGACGTCGCTTGTCTGTTGGTTTTGATAGCCATTCTTTATTGTGGTGGTTGTACAACGTGTATTTCTCGAAAGCGACAGCTTCGCTTTTCTTATCAAACTTCCTACGGATGCGTTTTCCATTACGTCCAGTAGGGCGGATGTCCACTTCATATCGACCATCATCGAGTTTTTTGATTGCCATCAGAAAACCCTCCGAGTGGTGTGTTTTTTGGCGACTACTAATCGCTTTTTTCGTGGTGGCTGAAATTTAGCCACCAATAGTAGGCACTTGTGATGAATATATTCACGATGAATTGTTAACCAGTCTTTTGACCGGAGTGGGGCGACGTTGTTTCGTTTTGCCCAAAGTGTGCGAGAGCGGGCGCAATTTGCCCGGACTCAGGAGCGATCTGATTGGTCATGAACCATAAAGTGTATTTGGTGAATTGTGGGGTCTGCAGGATGTTCATCATGACATCTGTTGGAGGTGTTGAACGACCACTTTCATAGTAACTCAGCGTGCCATACGGAACCCCTGTTAAATCAGCAAGTTGTTGTCTGCTCAAATACTCTGATTTTCGCATTAAGACTATCTTCTCGCTTATCGTGTTTGACATGGTGTTTAGATCTCAATAGTATTTAGTTTAGATGTAGATTGTTTAGTGCTTGGATGTGGGCACTAAAAGGCATTATAAGGCATTAAACGCAATTCATGAGGGCTGGAGGACGACATGAGCAAGCAAGTAACACTCATGACTGATGCGATTCCTTATCAGGAGTTCGCAAAACTAATAGGAAAATCGACAGGAGCGGTTCGTCGGATGATCGATAAAGGAAAGCTGCCTGTAATTGATATGACCGATCCACAATCAGCTTCAGGTCGTGCAGGTGAATATTGGGTATACCTTCCGGCATGGAATAACGGACTAAAACTGGCTTATGAAAGCCGCCCTAAAGAGATTCGTGACGGCTGGTTGATGTGGTTAGGTCTCGGTGAACCACGTTAAGGAGAACCGTATGAATGAGCCTCGTTGTATTGCTCAGTTACTGCGTAACGAAAGCCCCAGGGCGATTGACTTCACCATCACCCACGGGAAGGGACGCAAGGGAATCATTATCCGCACCAAAAAACAGAGTCCGTTAAAGAAGGCTCTGACCTTTCTGAAAAGCCGGAGGGGCTGGAAATGACAGTGATGACGCTCAATCTCGTTGAAAAACAGCCAGCAGCTATGCGCCGGATAATTGGTAAGCATCTTGCCGTTCCTCGCTGGCAGGATACATGTGATTATTATAATCAGATGATGGAGCGTGAACGGTTAACGGTTTGCTTTCATGCGCAGTTAAAACAACGTCACGCAACGATGCGTTTTGAAGAAATGAACGACGTCGAACGTGAACGGCTGGTTTGTGCAATTGATGAACTGCGTGGGGCATTCTCAAAACGCCGTCAGGTCGGTGCAAGTGAGTATGCATATATTAGCTTTTTAACTGTCAGTCAGCGTCGCACTTTATTTATGCACGCACGACTGACAGAAAAAGAATTCAACCAGCCATACTGGCGAATTAATGAAGAATCATGTTACTGGCGTGATGCTTTATTCCGTGCATTACGTGAATTATTCAGTCTGTTTGAGTATGCACCGACAATTCTGACGTCGGTAAAACCAGAGCAATATCTGCATTAAGTAATTAACCAGAGTTTTTAACGCACTTAATCGTGCGGGGCTTCTTTTTGCCTGGAGAAAGTCATGCATACAGTTTCTGAAAATCAGTGCGGTAAATACGCATTACTGCTGCAACAGGCCAGAACCGAAGCACAGGCCGACGCAGCGACGCGCTTTTCTTCTCATCTTGACGCCATGATTCGCCACATCACAAAGGCGGAGTTATCCCGCGTGGAGATAGTCGAGCTGCTCAGTCAGGAGTCGGAAAAATTTCACAATATCGGATTGTCTCGCGGGGAGGTGCTTTGATGTCCTGTTCTCGTTCAGTTGTATTACTGAATAACGCCTTAAAAATCGCCGTTATGAAAAATGGCGATTTATCTCTTATTCAACTTGGTCTTGATAAAGAAAAACGCGAAATAACTGAGTCTGTTATCGCGATTTATCAGAACGAATTAAATCTCCTGTCTGATGTGGTCAATTTACTTGTTAAACGCGCTGTATTTCACAAGCAAATCTCCTCCGTGGATGAACTGACGAAATTAACGACAGAAATTGCCAGCTATTGCGCTGATGAATTTAAAAAACTTAACGACAAAAGGAGCTGGTAATGCCGGACAACGTAGATTTTATTCAGGAACAACAGGCTGAATTACTGGAGCGTCAGATTAACGCGGCAAGGGTAAAACATTGCGGTGCTTCTGCGCTGATTTGCGAAGAGTGTGACGCGCCAATACCTGCTGCCCGTCGTGCGGCTTATCCGTCAGCCACGCGTTGTGTTTCCTGCCAGTCAGTCTTTGAAGCAAAAAACAAACATTACCGGAGAACGGCATGAGTATTCGTATTGAAATTGGCGAACGTTATGTCGTTACCAGTGACAGCTTTCAGTTTATTCTCCACGAGAAAAAGAGAGCGGAAAGCGGTAAAAACGCCGGTCAGGAATGGCTGGCGGTGGTTGGTTATTATCCGAAATTAAGCCAGCTCGTTTCCGGCCTGATGCATCACGATATTCTGACCGGAAGCGCAAAGTCTTTTGCTGATTTAAACGCGCAGGTTGAGCAACTCAGCAGGCGTTGTTCAGAGGCTTTTGGCTCATATGGCCGTTAAAGCCTCCGGGCGTTTTGTCCCTCCGTCAGCATTTGCCGCAGGCACCGGTAAGGCGTTTACCGGTGCTTATGCATGGAACGCGCCACGCGAGGCTGTCGGGCGCGAAAGACCCCTTACACGTGACGAGATGCGTCAGGTGCAAGGTGTTTTATCCACGATTAACCGCCTGCCTTACTTTTTGCGCTCGCTGTTTACTTCACGCTATGACTACATCCGGCGCAATAAAAGCCCGGTGCACGGGTTTTATTTCCTCACATCCACTTTTCAGCGTCGTTTATGGCCGCGCATTGAGCGTGTGAATCAGCGCCATGAAATGAACACCGACGCGTCGTTGCTGTTTCTGGCAGAGCGCGACCAGTATGCGCGCCTGCCGGGGATGAATGACAAGGAGCTGAAAAAGTTTGCCGCCCGAATCTCATCGCAGCTTTTCATGATGTATGAGGAACTCTGCGATGCCTGGGTGGATGCGCATGGCGAAAAAGAATCGCTGTTTACGGATGAGGCGCAGGCTCACCTGTATGGTCATGTTGCTGGCGCTGCACGTGCTTTCAATATTTCTCCGCTTTACTGGAGAAAATACCGTAAAGGGCAGATGACCACGAGGCAGGCATATTCTGCCATTGCCCGCCTGTTTAACGATGAGTGGTGGACTCATCAGCTTAAAGGCCAGCGTATGCGCTGGCATGAGGCGTTACTGATTGCTGTCGGGGAGGTCAATAAAGACCGTTCTCCTTATGCCAGTAAACATGCCATTCGTGATGTGCGTGCGCGCCGCCAGGCAAATCTGGAGTTTCTTAAATCGTGTGACCTTGAAAACAGGGAAACCGGCGAACGCATCGACCTTATCAGTAAGGTGATGGGCAGTATTTCTAATCCTGAAATTCGCCGGATGGAGCTGATGAACACCATTGCCGGTATTGAGCGTTACGCCGCCTCAGAGGGTGATGTGGGGATGTTTATCACGCTTACCGCGCCGTCAAAGTATCACCCGACACGTCAGGTTGGAAAAGGCGAAAATAAAACCGTCCAGCTTAATCACGGCTGGAATGATGAGGCATTTAATCCAAAGGATGCGCAGCGTTATCTCTGCCGTATCTGGAGCCTGATGCGCACGGCATTCAAGGATAATGATTTACAGGTCTACGGTTTGCGAGTCGTCGAGCCACACCACGACGGAACGCCGCACTGGCATATGATGCTTTTTTGTAATCCACGCCAGCGTAACCAGATTATCGAAATCATGCGTCGCTATGCGCTCAAAGAGGATGGCGACGAAAGAGGAGCCGCGCGAAACCGTTTTCAGGCAAAACACCTTAACCGGGGCGGTGCTGCGGGATATATCGCGAAATACATTTCAAAAAATATCGACGGCTATGCACTGGATGGTCAGCTCGATAACGATACCGGCAGACCGCTGAAAGATACTGCCGCGGCTGTTACCGCATGGGCGTCAACGTGGCGCATCCCGCAATTTAAAACGGTTGGCCTGCCGACAATGGGAGCTTACCGTGAGCTACGTAAATTGCCTCGCGGCGTCAGCATTGCTGATGAATTTGACGAACGCGTGGAGGCTGCACGCGCCGCCGCAGACAGTGGCGATTTTGCGCTGTATATCAGCGCGCAGGGTGGGGCAAATGTCCCGCGCGATTGTCAGACTGTCAGGGTCGCCCGTAGCCCGTCGGATGACGTTAACGAGTACGAGGAAGAGGTCGAGAGAGTGGTCGGCATTTACGCGCCGCATCTCGGCGCGCGTCATATTCATATCACCAGAACGACGGACTGGCGCATTGTGCCGAAAGTTCCGGTCGTTGAGCCTTTGACTTTAAAAAGCGGCATCGCCGCGCCTCGGAGTCCTGTCAATAACTGTGGAAAGCTCAACGGTGGTGATACTTCGTTACCGGCACCCACACCGACTGAGCATGCTGCAGCGGTGTTAAATTTAATAGATGAAGGGATTCTAAGTTGGACCGAGCCAGGCATTATGAAGGTACTTAGAGACTTATTGAGTAATGAACTGAAATGCAGTAATCGTTCACAGCAGAGCTTTACCCCTTTCAATGGTCGAAGCTACTTTCCTGCCCCATCCGCCCGGTTGACAAGACAGGAGAGAAAGACTATCCCGAAAATTAAGGTTCTTCTTGCACAAAGTGACATTCAGGCTAGTTATTGGGAGCTTGAAGCTCTCGCTCGCGGAGCTGTTTTGGATTTTGGGCATAAGCGTTTTAAATTTGATAACGATATCGACTTTTTTGACAGACAGCGTGAGTGGTAGTTGAAAAGAACGGTCAAACGGGGTAACAATATGTTATTGTTGAGGAATTGTTTGTTATGGTTTAATTTTTATACACGGCAGAAAAGCATATGAGCATGGTTGAATGGATAAGCCACGAGAAAAAAGATAGCCTGATACTATTTGTACATGGATTAAATGGTGGTTTGGAAACATGGAACTTTAATAAAGAAACTTCATTTCCAAAACTATTAGCAGAAGATGAAGACATTGGCAATGTATTTGATATTGCATGTTTCAACTATTTCACAAAATTTACACAAACGTATGCTAAAACGTCAGGATTATTGGCTCGTATTTTCTCTAAGAAAAATAAGTTAGAGAGAAATTTACCAACTGATGAAATAGCTGAGTTATTGTATACTGAGATTAGGGTAACGCTAAGTGATTACTCTCGAATTATAATAATTGCCCATAGTATGGGGGGGTTAATATCAAAAAATCTAATTCTAAAAAAAGTTGAGCATGAGGAACAATCTAATATAATTGGATTCATTTCGTTAGCAGTCCCTCACTTTGGTGCTAAATTGGCGAATATAACTTCAATGGTATCTTCAAATGCTCAGTTAGTAGATCTTGGATTGTTAAGTGAAGCGACTGATACATTGAATAGGCGCTGGATAAATTGTAGCAAAAAACTTCCTATCACTAGATATGTTTATGGTTCTCATGACACTATAGTTGATAAAAAAAGCGCATTACCGATGGATAGTGAACGAAATAACTCAATTGCAGTTAATGAAGGGCATAGCTCAATTTGCAAGCCCGAAAACAGCTCGTCTACAGTGTTTGTTGCGGTAAAGCAATTTATTCAGCAGATAAATTTAGAAGCACCCAAGAAGATATGTGTTGAGCGTTTTTCTGATGAGAAACAATATGATAATGAGTATTTCGTCTTAAAAATGATTGTCGCAGATATACATCAGGATATCGCTATGCATGCAAAGGAATATTATTATAATGCTGAGCTTGCGAGAAATATTTTTACGAGTGATTACGATAGGAAACTACTTGGTCATTTGTATTCTAAAATAAGGGAGATTTACCAGGAAGAGTATGAGCAATATATCGCGAATTCAATTTCCCCAGATAAATTTATTGCTGCTGTTCATAGACGAATAGCCCAAGAGGATAAGTCGTCGTTAGATTCTCTTATAAAAAGTTTAGAAACGATACATAAGAAAGGAATGTTGCATCAACTGGCTAACAAAAATGATAGAGATATTGTCTGGTCATCTGAAACCAGCGTAGAAACTTTGGAGCAATTACGGCGAGGTAATCATGAAGAAAAATAACTTGCCGTATATTCCTCTTGATGAAGAGTATAGCTTGAATTTTGCTATGCTTGCCATTGCTATATCTATATTATCTCATAGCAAAAAAGGAGTGTTATCATTAGATATTAATAAAATACAAATTTTTATGTATCTGATAAAAAACCCATCAAAAATTGATTATGCTCTTACAATTTCGGGGAAAAAGCCTGCTTGTGTCGAGTCCCAGTTAACTTATACAATAAAGAGTTTTTCATCAAATGTAGATATCTTATTCGACAATTCCAAAGTGAAATATCTTATAAAAATTATGTCATTGCGGGGATTGCTCTCAGCTGAGAAAAAAAATAATGAGAGTGTTAAATTATTTTTATCTGAAAAAGGTAAGGAATTTGCTAGCTCATTGACTGATGGATATTTTAAAGAAATAAAACGACTATCCGAAGCATTGTTACCGCTACAAGCATTGCCTACCTCTAAGTTAAACTCTGTTATAAATCAAGTTTTCAAGGAGAAATGATGAAATCATATCTCAATATCAATAGTTTGATTCTTGTTGGTGTTCGTAAAAACTACGTCACTACTTTTTATAAAGGTCTCAATGTTATCTACGGAGACTCTGACACAGGTAAGTCAAGCATTCTGGAGTTTATTAATTATCTTTTAGGTGCTAGCTCTATAGATTTAGCAGATGAAATAAAAACATCAGTAAACTATGCTGCTCTTGAAGTAGTGATCAATGATACTGTATTCACAATCGTAAGAGATATCTATGATCATAAAAAAGCAATAGAAGTTTATCGTTGTAAGTTTGATGATTTACATAAACATTTTCCGAAAAAATACGCTCCTAATTATAGCCCATTATCAAATGTTGATGGTGTTTTTTCGGAGTTTTTACTTGATAGTCTTAATTTTCCAAAGATTGAAATTAAGGTGTCTCCTTCTAAAGCGCATTCACAGATGCGCAGGTTAAGTTTTAGAAATATATATAAATTTGTTTATGTAAGTCAGGATGATATTGGTAGTAAATCTTTCTTGCGATTGGGTGATTGGTCCCGCTACGCATTTACGAAAGAAGTTTTTAAATACATGTTCAATGTGTTGGATGAAAGCATCGCCAGACTCCAAGGTGAAATATCTGCAAAAAGTAGTTTAGTAACGGAATTAAATAGGAAGTATCAGATAATATCTGAATTTCTTCGCGATACAGACTATGAAACAATTGAATCAATTGATGATGAGATTAATAGGATAGATCTTGTTTTAGAAGAACTTGTTGCAGGTTTGTCTGCTCTCGATAAAAATATGAAAGCGGATTCCATACAGTATACAGAATTTAAAGATGCTCACAATTTTATTTCGCTTAAATACAAAGAGTGCATATTAAATATTAGTGCGCTTGAGGATAAGATTGATAAATATTCGCGGTTAAAAAATGACTATGATAATGATATTGAAAAACTTAAAGCGATTAAAACAGCAAATTCTCGCATTGGTGTATTGGATAAGGAAATATTTTCCTGTCCAATCTGTGATAGCCACATTAAAATAGATGATTCTGATTTTCCATTTGAAATTTCATCAGAAAAAGATCTTAATGAAGAGTTGAATTCACTTAGTCGACGTAGACGAAATATTAATGACATGATCTCAGAAATGTCATTTAAATTAAAAAAAGAATCAGGTTATAAAAAAGAATTAGATGAACGACTTGACGAGTTGAGAGAATTGATTGACGAAGAAAGCCAGTCAATGATTACACCATTCTTGACTCAGAGAGATTTTTATATTAAAGAGATATCAAAAAATGAGAAGGTTAGGGAGCAGTTAGTAAAAGATTTGAAGGTTAGAAACCAGCAAGAGGAACTGCTTGAAAAGTATCAGGTACTGAGAAAAGATATTGAAGCATTAACTGAACGCTTGGAGGCGTTAAAGAAAAACGCACCTAGCATGGAGGGCATTTTACAAGGTTTGGGTGATAGATTTAGTCAGTATTTGAAGGGTATTAATATCAAAAACAGAACGGGGATAAAAATCTCTGAAAGCTATTACATTCCTGTTATAAGAGAAAAAGAATATTTTAAAATAACATCCGGAGGTTTGAGAACTATTTCTTCTATTGGGTATCTTTTGTCTATTCTTGATTATGCAATAGATCATAATGTTAACCATCCTTTACTTTTGATATTTGATACGGTTGGCAAATATTTAGGGAAACAGACCAAGGAAAAATATTCAAAAGAAACTCTTGCAGTCGAGGATGACCTTGAGGGAATGTCAGATCCGATGAAGTATCAAAATATTTATGAACAACTATTGAATACAGTTCAAAAAGCAGAAAGAAAAAATGTTCCGTGCCAGATTATATTAGTTGATAATGATTTGCCTAATTCGTTTTCTACTGGTGAACTTTCGAATATTATCGCTCATTATAGCTCGGTTGGTGAGGACGGTTTGCCTTTAGGTTTAATTGATGACCTTTAATACTATACATGCATTTTTTTGAATTAGATTGCATGTGGATAATGAGTCTATTTAGTGAAGGGAGGGTTTTGTGAGACGAGACTTTCGATAAAAATGCAACTGCATTAAAATCGACCCATGAAGCGGGCGGGCGAGGCGGGGAAAGCACTGCGCGCTGGCGGTGGTGCTGATTTTATTTTTTCAGCGTCTGAGCGCGTCGTGAAGGCGTTTACTTGGCCTGCTGGGCGTTGGTGTGTCTGCGGGATTTTTTGTGCGGTGATGAGCGTGTGAGGGCGTGATGACGGGGGCGTAAAAAAGCCGCCCGCAGGCGGCGATGTTCAGCCGTTGTCAGTGTCCAGTGAGTAGTTTTTAAAGCGGATGACCTCCTGACCGAGCCAGCCGTTTATCTCGCGGATCCTGTCCTGTAGCGGGATAAGCTCATTGCGGACAAAGACCTTTGCCACTTTCTCAATATCACCCAGCGACCCGACGTTCTCCGGCTTGCCTCCCATCAACTGAAAGGGGATGCGGTGCGCGTCCAGCAGGTCAGCGGCGCTGGCTTTTTTGATATTAAAAAAATCGTCCTTCGTTGCCACTTCACTGAGCGGGATAATTTTAATGCCGTCGGCTTTCCCCTGCGGGGCATAGAGAAACAGGTTTTTAAAGTTGTTGCGGCCTTTCGACTTAACCATGTTTTCGCGAAGCATTTCGATATCGTTGCGATCCTGCACGGCATCGGTGACGTACATGATGTATCCGGCATGTGCGCCGTTTTCGTAATACTTGCGGCGGAACAGCGTGGCCGACTCATTCAGCCAGGCAGAGTTAAGGGCGCTGAGATATTCCGGCAGGCCGTACAGCTCCTGATTAATATCCGGCTCCAGCAGGTGAAACACGGAGCCTGGCGCGAAGGCTGTCGGCTCGTTGAAGGTTGGCACCCACCAGTAAACATCCTCCTCCACGCCACGACGGGTATATTTGGCCGGTGAGGTTTCCAGTCTGATGACCTTACCGGTGGTGCTGTAACGCTTTTCCAGAAACGCATTACCGAACACCAGAAAATCCAGCACAAAACGGCTGAAATCCTGCTGGGAAAGCCACGGGTGCGGGATAAACGTTGAAGCCAGAATATTACGTTTGACGTAAATCGGTGAGCTGTGATGCACGGCAGCACGCAGGCTTTTTGCCAGACCGGTAAAGCTGACCGGCGGCTCATACCATCTGCCGTTACTGATGCATTCGACGTAATCCAGAATGTCACGGCGGTCGAGTACCGGCACCGGCTCGCCAAAGGTGAATGCCTCCATTTTCGGGGCGCTGGCGGTCATTGTTTTTGCCGCAGGTTGCGGTGTTTTCCCTTTTTTCTTGCTCATCAGTAAAACTCCAGAATGGTGGATGTCAGCGGGGTGCTGATACCGGCGGTGAGTGGCTCATTTAACAGAGCGTGCATGGTCGCCCAGGCGAGGTCGGCGTGGCTGGCTTCCTCGGTGCGGCTGGCCTCATAGGTGGCGCTGCGTCCGCTGCTGGTCATGGTCTTGCGGATAGCCATAAAGGAGCTGGTGATGTCGGTGGCGCTGACGTCATATTCCAGACAGCCACGGCGGATAACGTCTTTGGCCTTGAGCACCATTGCGGTTTTCATTTCCGGCGTGTAGCGGATATCGCGCGCGGCGGGATAGAACGAGCGCACGAGCTGGAACACGCCGACACCGAGGCCGGTGGCATCAATTCCGATGTATTCGACGTTGTATTTTTCGGTGAGTTTGCGGATGGATTCAGCCTGAGTGGCAAAGTCCATGCCTTTCCACTGGTGACGCTCAAGTATTCTGAATTTGCCACCGGCCACCACCGGCGGTGCCAGTACCACGCATCCGGCGCTGTCGCCACGGTGTGACGGGTCGTAACCAATCCATACCGGTCGGGAGCCGAACGGATTTGCGGCAAACGGCGCATAGTCTTCCCATTCTTCCAGCGTGTCGACCATGCAGCGTTGCAGCTCCTCGAACGGGAATACCGACGCCTTGTCGTCAACAAATTCACACATGAACAGGTTTTTAAAATCGTCGGCGCTGTTTTCGCGTTTAAGCTGCTCAATGTCGAACAATGTGCAGCCACCTTTCAGGGCGTCCTCAATGGTGACAATCTGCCGCCACTGGCCGTCCGCACAGAGAAGACCTCCGGCAAGGGCGTTATGACTGACGTCGATTTCCACGCGTTCGGCGGCGCTGGCGCGTCCCCGGTTAAACAGTTCACCGGACCAGAACGGATAGGCGTCGTGCGCCAGCGTGGACGGGGTGGAGAAATAGGTCGAGCGCAGGTGACTCTGTGAGGCCATACCTGATGCCACCTTACGCAGTACCTGAAAATTCGGGATCCAGAAAATCTCGTCGACGTACAGGTCGCCGTTATGGCTCTGTGCGGTGTTGGAGTTGGTGCCGAGAAAAATCAGTTTTGCGCCGTTATTGCCCAGGACAATCGGGTCACCGGTCAGGTCAACGTCAACCAGCCGGGCAAAGGCGATGATGTATTCACGGAACACATACGCCTGCGTTTTACTGGCCGACAGAAAAATCTGGTTATGACCGGTTTTCAGGGCGCGCAGCAGCGCCTCGCGGGAAAAATAAAACGTCGCGCCAATCTGGCGGGATTTCAGGATATCGCGGATGCGGTGCTCAAGCCCGGCGCGATACCAGTGCAACTGATATTCGAAAGACTGCTCAAAGAAAATCTGCTCCAGCTTTTCGATGGCCTCGTCACTGAAAAAATTCTTTTTCGGTTTGCGACGCCCGCCTTTGTTGCGGTTAGCGACGTTCGGATTAAGGTCTGCCTCGTTGCCGGTCTGACTGTAACGGTTGACCCGTGCCAGTCGTTCAATCTGGCGTCCGAGCAGGTCAATTTCCTTGAAGTCACCGCCGGTTTTCTGCGGTTTGATGATGAGCTGGGTCAGCCGCGCTTCCAGACTCATTTCGACACGGCTGATGGGGGCAACGCTGTCCCAGCCGTCGCGCTGTTTCCAGCTCTGCACCGTCGGGCGTTTCATCTGCAACATGGCGGCAATCTGCGGCACGGAAAACCCCTGCCAGTACAGCAGCGCCGCCTGACGACGCGGGTCGTGTAAAAGAGTGGTGTCTGTGGTGATGGTCATGAATACCTCGCCGTGATGAATCCATGGCAAGGCTACTGAGTCGCGCCCCGCGATTCGCTAAGGTGCTGTTGTGCCAGTGATAAGCCATCCGGGACTGATGGCGGAGGATGCGCATCGTCGGGAAACTGATGCCGACATGTGACTCCTCTAATCACTATTCAGGACTCCTGACAATGGCAAAAAAAGTCTCAAAATTCTTTCGTATCGGCGTTGAGGGTGACACCTGTGACGGGCGTGTCATCAGTGCGCAGGATATTCAGGAAATGGCCGAAACCTTTGACCCGCGAGTCTATGGTTGCCGCATTAACCTGGAACATCTGCGCGGCATCCTGCCTGACGGTATTTTTAAGCGTTATGGCGATGTGGCCGAACTGAAGGCCGAAAAGATTGACGATGATTCGGCGCTGAAAGGCAAATGGGCGCTGTTTGCGAAAATCACCCCGACCGATGACCTTATCGCGATGAACAAGGCCGCGCAGAAGGTCTACACCTCAATGGAAATTCAGCCGAACTTTGCCAACACCGGCAAATGTTATCTGGTGGGGCTGGCCGTCACCGATGACCCGGCAAGCCTCGGCACGGAATACCTGGAATTCTGCCGCACGGCAAAACACAACCCCCTGAACCGCTTCAAATTAAGCCCTGAAAACCTGATTTCAGTGGCAACGCCTGTTGAGCTGGAATTTGAAGACCTGCCTGAAACCGTGTTCACCGCCCTGACCGAAAAGGTGAAATCCATTTTTGGCCGCAAACAGGCCAGCGATGATGCCCGTCTGAATGACGTGCATGAAGCGGTGACCGCTGTTGCTGAACATGTGCAGGAAAAACTGAGTGCCACTGAGCAGCGCCTCGCTGAGATGGAAACCGCCTTTTCCGCACTTAAGCAGGAGGTGACTGACAGGGCGGATGAAACCAGCCAGGCATTCACCCGCCTGAAAAACAGTCTCGACCACACCGAAAGTCTGACCCAACAGCGCCGCAGCAAGGCCACCGGCGGTGGCGGTGACGCCCTGATGACGAACTGCTGACCGGCGTCAGTCAGTCCGGGAAAACCTTCACGATTAACCCTTAATTTCAGGAAAAACTATGCGCCAGGAAACCCGCTTTAAATTTAATGCTTACCTGTCCCGTGTTGCCGAACTGAACGGCATCGACGCCGGTGATGTGTCGAAAAAATTCACCGTTGAACCGTCGGTCACCCAGACCCTGATGAACACCATGCAGGAGTCCTCTGACTTTCTGACCCGCATCAACATTGTGCCGGTCAGCGAAATGAAAGGGGAAAAAATTGGTATTGGTGTCACCGGCTCCATCGCCAGCACCACCGACACCGCCGGTGGCACCGAGCGTCAGCCGAAGGACTTCTCGAAGCTGGCGTCAAACAAGTACGAATGCGACCAGATTAACTTCGATTTTTATATCCGCTACAAAACGCTTGACCTGTGGGCGCGTTATCAGGATTTCCAGCTCCGTATCCGTAACGCCATTATCAAACGCCAGTCCCTTGATTTCATCATGGCCGGTTTTAACGGCGTGAAGCGTGCCGAAACCTCTGACCGCAGCAGCAATCCGATGCTGCAGGATGTGGCGGTCGGCTGGCTGCAGAAATACCGCAATGAAGCCCCGGCGCGCGTGATGAGCAAGGTCACTGACGAGGAAGGGCACACGACCTCTGAGGTCATCCGCGTGGGTAAGGGCGGTGATTATGCCAGCCTCGATGCACTGGTGATGGATGCGACCAACAACCTGATTGAGCCGTGGTATCAGGAAGACCCTGACCTTGTGGTGATTGTGGGGCGTCAGCTACTGGCGGACAAGTATTTCCCCATCGTCAACAAGGAGCAGGACAACAGCGAAATGCTGGCCGCTGACGTCATCATCAGCCAGAAACGCATCGGTAACCTGCCGGCGGTACGCGTCCCGTACTTCCCGGCGGATGCGATGCTCATCACGAAGCTGGAAAACCTGTCCATCTACTACATGGATGACAGCCATCGCCGCGTGATTGAGGAAAACCCGAAACTCGACCGCGTGGAGAACTACGAGTCAATGAACATTGATTACGTGGTGGAAGACTACGCCGCCGGTTGTCTGGTGGAAAAAATTAAGGTCGGTGATTTCTCCACACCGGCTAAAGCGACCGCAGAGTCGGGAGCGTAACCGATGACGAGTCCCGCACAGCGCCACATGATGCGGGTCTCGGCAGCGATGACCGCGCAGCGGGAAGCCGCCCCGCTGCGACATGCAACTGTCTATGAGCAGATGCTGGTTAAGCTCGCCGCAGACCAGCGCACACTGAAAGCGATTTATTCAAAAGAGCTGAAGGCCGCGAAAAAACGCGAACTGCTGCCGTTCTGGTTGCCGTGGGTGAACGGCGTGCTGGACCAGGGCAAAGGTGCACAGGATGACATTCTGATGACGGTCATGCTGTGGCGTCTGGATACCGGCGATATTGCCGGTGCGCTGGAGATTGCCCGTTATGCCCTGAAGTACGGTCTGACCATGCCGGGTAAACACCGCCGCACCCCGCCGTACATGTTCACCGAGGAGGTGGCGCTCGCGGCCATGCGCGCTCACGCTGCCGGTGAGTCTGTGGATACCCGCCTGCTGACGGAGACCCTTGAACTGACCGCCACGGCTGACATGCCTGATGAAGTGCGCGCAAAGCTGCACAAAATCACCGGTCTGTTTCTGCGTGACGCTGGTGATGCCGCCGGTGCGCTGTCGCACCTGCAACGTGCGACACAGCTCGACTGTCAGGCAGGCGTCAAAAAAGAGATTGAACGACTGGAGCGGGAGCTGAAACCGAAGCCGGAGCCGCAGCCAAAAGCGGCCACCCGCGCCCCGCATAAGACCCGGAGCGTGACACCGGCAAAACGTGGACGCCCGAAAAAGAAAGCCAGTTAACAACCGAATGCGCCCCGCGCCAGGGCGGCACGCCGGTCAGTGAGGGTGAATCACCTGACGCTGTACCGGCGTCCACCGCCCGACTTTTCAGAGGTAGTCATGATGACGCTGATTATTCCGCGAAAGGAGGCTCCCGTGTCCGGTGAGGGTACGGTGGTCATCCCGCAACCGGCAGGCGACGAGCCGGTGATTAAAAACACGTTCTTTTTTCCCGATATCGACCCGAAGCGCGTCCGGGAACGTATGCGCCTTGAGCAGACCGTCGCCCCCGCCCGTCTGCGTGAGGCTATCAAGTCAGGCATGGCGGAGACAAATGCGGAGCTGTACGAGTATCGCGAACAGAAAATTGCTGCCGGTTTTACGTGTCTGGCGGACGTTCCGGCGGACGACATCGACGGTGAAAGCATCAAAGTTTTTTACTACGAGCGCGCCGTGTGTGCGATGGCGACCGCGTCGCTTTATGAGCGTTACCGCGGCGTGGATGCCAGTGCGAAAGGCGACAAGAAGGCTGACAGCATTGACAGCACCATCGATGAACTGTGGCGGGATATGCGCTGGGCGGTGGCGCGTATCCAGGACAAGCCGCGCTGCATCGTGAGTCAAATCTGATGAAGACCTTTGCGCTACAGGGCGACACGCTCGACGCCATTTGTGTCAGGTATTACGGGCGCACTGAGGGCGTGGTTGAGACCGTGCTCGCCGCAAATCCGGGACTGGCTGAACTGGGTGCGGTGCTGCCGCACGGCACCGCCGTCGAACTGCCCGACGTTCAGACCGCGCCCGTGGCTGAAACTGTCAATCTGTGGGAGTAACGCATGACAGCAGAAGAAAAAAGCGTCCTGTCGCTTTTCATGATTGGGGTGCTGATTGTTGTCGGCAAGGTGCTTGCCGGTGGTGAACCCATCACCCCGCGTCTGTTTATCGGGCGCATGTTGCTCGGTGGTTTTGTCTCGATGGTTGCCGGTGTTGTTCTGGTGCAGTTTCCTGACCTGTCACTGCCTGCGGTGTGCGGCATCGGCTCCATGCTGGGTATCGCCGGTTATCAGGTGATTGAGATTGCCATTCAGCGCCGCTTTAAGGGCAGGGGGAAACCGTAATGCCGGTAATTAACACGCACCAGAATATCGCCGCCTTTCTCGACATGCTGGCCGTGTCCGAAGGGACGGCGAATCATCCGCTGACGAAAAACCGGGGCTATGACGTGATAGTCACCGGACTGGACGGGAAGCCGGAAATTTTCACCGACTACAGTGACCACCCGTTCGCGCATGGCCGACCGGCGAAGGTGTTTAACCGTCGCGGTGAAAAATCCACGGCCTCCGGTCGCTATCAGCAGCTTTACCTGTTCTGGCCGCATTACCGCAAACAGCTTGCCCTGCCGGATTTCAGTCCGTTGTCACAGGACAGACTCGCCATTCAGTTGATCCGCGAACGCGGTGCGCTGGATGACATCCGGGCGGGACGCATTGAGCGCGCCATTTCACGCTGTCGCAATATCTGGGCGTCCCTGCCGGGTGCCGGTTACGGTCAGCGTGAGCATTCACTGGAAAAACTGGTCACCGTCTGGCGTACCGCTGGCGGCGTACCGGCTTAAACGGAGTAAACACCATGAAGAAATTATCCCTTTCACTGATGCTGAACGTGTCGCTGGCGCTGATGCTGGCACTGTCCCTGATTTACCCGCAGAGCGTGGCCGTCAGTTTTGTCGCCACCTGGGCGATTCTTGCGACGGTTATCTGTGTGGTTGCCGGTGGTGTCGGCGTGTATGCCACTGAGTATGTGCTGGAACGCTACGGGCGGGAGCTGCCGCCTGAATCGCTGGCCGTGAAGATTGTCACGTCGCTGTTTTTGCAGCCGGTGCCGTGGCGCAGACGGGCGGCGGCTCTGGTGGTGATGGTGGCGACGTTTATCTCGCTGGTCGCTGCCGGGTGGATTTTTACCGCGCTGATTTACCTCGTGGCGTCGGTGTTCTTCCGGCTGATACGTACGGCCTGTCGTCAGCGTTTTGAGGGGCGGGAACCATGTCAAAGCTGATGATTGTGATGGTTGTGTTGTTATCGCTGGCGGTGGCGGGGCTGTTTCTGGCGAAGCATGAAAACGCCAGCCTGCGCGCCTCGCTGGACAGGGTGAACAACGTCGCCAGTGAACAGCAGACGACCATCACCATGCTGAAAAATCAGCTTCATGTTGCCCTCACCAGGGCAGACAAAAACGAGCTGGCGCAGGTGGCACTGCGTCAGGAACTGGAGAACGCCGCGAAGCGTGAAGCACAGCGCGAGAAAACCATCACGAGGTTACTTAATGAAAACGAAGATTTTCGCCGCTGGTATGGTGCTGACCTGCCTGATGCTGTGCGCCGGTTGCACCAGCGCCCCGCCTGCACTGACGCCAGTGATTGTCCACAACGCCTGCCCGAAAGTGAGCCTTTGCCCGATGCCGGGCAGTGACCCGCAGACGAACGGCGATTTAAGTGCTGATATCCGGCAGCTTGAGAACGCGCTGGCACGCTGTGCCAGCCAGGTAAAAATGATTAAACACTGTCAGGACGTAAACGATGCTCAAACCCGACAGCCTGCGCAGGGCGCTGACTGATGCCGTCATGGTGCTGAAAACCAGTCCCGAGATGCTGCGGATATTCGTGGATAACGGGAGTATTGCCTCCACACTGGCGACGTCGCTGTCATTCGAAAAGCGTTACACGCTCAATGTGATTGTGACCGACTTTACCGGTGATTTTGACCTGCTCATCGTGCCGGTGCTGGCGTGGCTGCGGGAAAATCAGCCCGACATCATGACCACCGACGCAGGTCAGAAAAAGGGCTTCACGTTTTATGCAGACATCAACAATGACAGCAGCTTTGATATCAGCATCAGCCTGATGCTGACCGAGCGAACGCTGGTCAGTGAGGTGGACGGCGCACTGCATGTGAAGAATATCCCGGAACCTCCGCCGCCGGAGCCGGTCACCCGCCCGGTGGAGCTTTATATCAATGGCGAACTGGTGAGCAAGTGGGATGAATGAGTTTAAGCGTTTTGAAGACCGGCTGACCGGACTTATTGAATCGCTGTCACCGTCAGGGCGTCGGCGACTGAGCGCCGAACTGGCGAAACGTCTGCGGCAGAGTCAGCAGCGCCGGGTGATGGCACAGAAAGCCCCGGACGGCACACCCTACGCACCACGCCAGCAGCAGAGCGCCAGAAAAAAGACCGGTCGCGTTAAGCGAAAAATGTTTGCGAAACTTATCACCAGTCGTTTTTTGCATATCCGCGCCAGCCCTGAACAGGCATCAATGGAGTTTTACGGCGGGAAGTCACCGAAAATAGCCAGTGTGCATCAGTTCGGTCTGTCGGAAGAAACCCGGAAAGACGGTAAGAAAATTGATTATCCGGCGCGTCCTCTGCTCGGCTTTACCGGTGAGGATGTGCAGATGATTGAAGAGATTATCCTGGCTCACCTCGACCGTTAGTTGTGCCATTCCCGACACCTCATCGTTACATTGCCGCCGGTATGACCCGGCGGCATCCTTCCCGTTATGAACACTCTCGCAAATATCCAGGAACTCGCGCGCGCACTGCGCAACATGATCCGCACCGGCCTTGTCGTCGAAACCAACCTTAAAGCCGGTCGCTGCCGTGTGCAGACCGGCGGCATGTGCACCGACTGGCTTCAGTGGCTGACCTGTCGTGCCGGGCGTTCGCGCACATGGTGGGCACCTTCCGTGGGGGAGCAGGTGCTGATTCTGGCCGTGGGCGGTGAACTTGACACGGCGTTTGTTCTGCCGGGGATTTATTCCGGCGATAACCCCGCGCCGTCTGCGTCGGCGGATGCCCTGCATATCCGTTTCCCTGACGGGGCGGTGATTGAGTATGAACCCGAAACCAGTGCACTGACGGTAAGCGGAATTAAAACGGCCAGCGTGACGGCTTCTGATTCTGTTACTGCCACGGTGCCGGTGGTCATTGTGAAAGCATCAACCCGCGTCACCCTGGACACACCGGAGGTGGTCTGCACCAACAGGCTGATTACCGGCACGCTGGAAGTGCAGAAGGGCGGGACGATGCACGGCAACATTGAACACACCGGCGGTGAACTCTCATCAAACGGTAAGGTACTGCATACCCATAAACACCCCGGCGACAGTGGCGGCACAACAGGGGGACCTCTATGACTGCGCGTTATCTCGGAATGAATCGCAGTGATGGCCTGACTGTCACTGACCTTGAGCATATCAGCCAGAGTATCGGCGATATCCTGCGCACACCGGTCGGCTCACGGGTGATGCGTCGTGATTACGGCTCGTTGCTGGCATCAATGATTGACCAGCCGCAGACCCCGGCGCTTGAGTTGCAGATTAAGGTCGCCTGTTACATGGCGGTGCTGAAATGGGAACCCCGCGTCACCCTGTCATCCGTCACCACTGAACGCAGTTTTGACGGGCGAATGACTGTCACTTTGACCGGCCAGCACAACGACACCGGCCAGCCACTTTCGTTAACCATCCCTGTGAGTTGAAACCATGCCGATTATCGACCTGAACCAGCTACCCGTACCGGATGTGGTCGAGGAGCTGGACTTTGAAACCATTCTTGCCGAACGCAAGGCGACACTGATTTCCCTTTACCCGGAAGACCAGCAGGAGGCGGTCGCCCGTACCCTGACGCTGGAATCCGAGCCTCTCGTCAAACTGCTGGAGGAAAATGCTTATCGTGAGCTTATCTGGCGTCAGCGTGTGAATGAGGCCGCACGGGCGGTAATGCTGGCCTGTGCCGCCGGTAATGACCTTGATGTGATTGGTGCCAATTACAACACCACGCGCCTGATTATCACCCCGGCAGATGATTCGACCCTCCCGCCGACACCGGCAGTGATGGAATCTGACACGGATTATCGTCTGCGTATTCAGCAGGCGTTTGAAGGTTTAAGCGTCGCCGGGTCGGTGGGGGCCTATCAGTATCATGGTCGCAGTGCCGACGGGCGTGTCGCGGATATTTCTGTCACCAGTCCGTCTCCGGCCTGCGTCACCATCTCTGTGCTGTCACGTGAAAATAACGGTGTCGCATCCGAAGACCTGCTGGCGGTGGTGCGTAACGCCCTTAATGGCGAGGACGTCAGGCCGGTGGCCGACCGCGTGACCGTGCAGTCTGCCGCCATCGTTGAATACCAGATAAACGCCACGCTTTACCTTTACCCTGGTCCCGAAAGCGAACCCATACGCGCTGCTGCCGTGAAAAAACTGGAAGCGTACATCACGGCACAGCACCGGCTGGGGCGTGACATCCGTCTGTCTGCCATTTATGCCGCTTTGCATGTGGAAGGCGTGCAGCGTGTCGAACTGACTGCACCGCTGACCGACATCGTGCTCAACAGTACGCAGGCGTCTTTCTGTACCGAATACCGCGTCGTGACCGGAGGCTCGGATGAGTGATTCGCGACTGCTGCCGACCGGCTCATCACCGCTTGAAATTGCTGCCGCAAAAGCCTGTGCGGAAATTGAAAAAACGCCGGTCAGGATTCGTGAACTGTGGAACCCGGATACCTGTCCGGCAAATCTGCTGCCGTGGCTGGCGTGGGCGTTTTCGGTCGACAGGTGGGATGAAAAGTGGCCGGAAGCGACAAAACGCGCCGTTATCCGCGATGCCTATTTCATCCACTGTCATAAGGGCACTATCGGTGCAATCCGGCGTGTGGTGGAGCCGCTCGGCTATCTCATCAACGTGACGGAGTGGTGGGAAAACAGTGACCCGCCAGGCACCTTCCGGCTTGATATTGGTGTACTGGAAAGCGGCATCACAGAGGCAATGTATCAGGAAATGGAACGGCTGATTGCTGATGCCAAACCTGCAAGCCGCCACCTTATCGGCCTGAACATTACCCGGGACATTCCCGGCTACCTGTTCGCCGGTGGTGTGGCTTACGACGGCGATGTAATTACGGTTTACCCCGGATAAGTGAGGAATAATGAGCACAAAATTCAGAACCGTTATCACCACTGCCGGTGCAGCAAAGCTGGCAGCGGCAACCGCACCGGGAGGGCGGAAGGTCAACATTACCACGATGGCCGTCGGGGATGGCGGTGGTAAATTGCCTGTCCCGGATGCCGGACAGACCGGGCTTATCCACGAAGTCTGGCGACATACGCTGAACAAAATCAGCCAGGACAAACGAAACAGTAATTATATTATCGCAGAGCTGGTTATTCCGCCGGAGGTGGGCGGTTTCTGGATGCGTGAGCTTGGCCTGTACGATGATGCGGGAACGTTAATTGCCGTGGCGAACATGGCCGAAAGTTATAAGCCAGCTCTTGCCGAAGGCTCAGGGCGTTCGCAGACCTGTCGCATGGTCATCATCGTCAGCAGTGTGGCCTCGGTGGCGCTGACCATTGACACCACAACGGTGATGGCGACGCAGGATTACGTTGATGACAAAATTGCAGAACATGAACAGTCACGACGTCACCCTGACGCCTCGCTGACCGCAAAAGGTTTTACTCAGTTAAGCAGTGCGACCAACAGCACGTCTGAAACACTGGCTGCAACGCCGAAAGCGGTAAAGACCGCCTATGACCTTGCTAACGGGAAATATACCGCGCAGGATGCCACCACCGCGCGAAAAGGCCTTGTTCAGCTCAGTAGTGCGACTAACAGCACGTCTGAAACGCTCGCCGCAACGCCGAAAGCGGTAAAGGCCGCGTATGACCTTGCTAACGGGAAATACACTGCACAGGACGCCACTACAGCGCGAAAAGGTCTTGTCCAGCTCAGTAGCGCCACCAACAGCGATTCTGAAACGCTTGCGGCAACACCAAAGGCGGTTAAGACAGCGTATGACCTTGCTAACGGGAAATACACTGCACAGGATGCCACCACGGCGCGAAAAGGTCTTGTCCAGCTCAGTAGCGCCACCAACAGTGATTCTGAAACCCTCGCGGCAACGCCAAAAGCAGTGAAGTCTGCCTATGACAATGCTGAAAAACGTCTTCAGAAAGATCAGAACGGTGCGGATATTCCGGGAAAGGATACCTTCACGAAAAATATCGGTGCCTGTCGTGCTTATAGCGGCGCTTTGAGCACTGAAGCCGGAAACTGGACAACCGCTCAGTTTATTGAATGGCTGGATTCCCGTGGTGCATTTAATCATCCGTACTGGATGTGCAAAGGCTCCTGGTCATATGCAAATAACAAAATCATTACGGATACCGGATGTGGTGATATCCACCTGGCTGGTTGTGTCGTCGAGGTCATGGGAACTAAATCTGCAATCACTATCCGAGTGACCACGCCGACAACATCAAGTGGTGGCGGTACAACCAGCGCGCAATTCACTTACATTAATCATGGGGACGGCTACTCCCCCGGCTGGCGTCGTGACTGGAATCGTCAGGGCGACTCAATGACCGGAACGATTAATCAGGATGGCGGAAGCCAGAATGCCTATATGTCTACGGCCTTATGTTCAGGCACCAGAGGCGGCAAAAAATATCTCAGAAAGTTTCGTGGTGGAGAAGGAGACACTATCTGGCATGAAACAGTACAGGGCGGGGTAGTTCGCTGGGCGACTGGTAATACTGATGCTCAGGAAGAATTATCACTCAGCTCCGCTTATGGTCTCCGTTCAAGAGGTGAGATTACATCAAGCAGTGCTAATGGTCTGCGCATTGCTTATGGCAATTATGGATTCTTTATCAGGAATGATGGCAGCAGCACTTATTTTATGTTGACTAAATCAGGTGACAGATTAGGCACTTATAATAATTTAAGACCACTGATTATAAATGATGCCACGGGTGCTGTATCAATGGGGCATGGCCTGAGTGTTACTGGTGATATTGTCTCAAGTACCAAAGTACGTGCCGGTAGCGGGAAAAAATTCACGGTCAGCAGCAGTAATACATCCACGAAGGAAGCCGCATTCAATTTGTGGGGAAACTCAAGTCGTCCGGTGGTGGCTGAATTAGGTGATGATGCAGGCTGGCATTTTTACAGTCAGAGAAATACAGATAACAGCATCACTTTTGCTGTTAACGGGCAGGTATCACCATCTAACTATGGCAACTTTGATTCACGCTATGTCCGGGATATTCGGCTTGGTGGTGCTGCCACATACAAACCTGCGAACAATGGCATGACATGGACACATCAGGCACCGTCCGGGTGTGTATATTCCGGCATTATTGTTCAGGATACCGGCTCAAACTCTGCCGATAACATTGGTGGCGTATATTACAGACCGGTGCAGAAATACATTAACGGGACTTGGTATAACGTGGCGCAGGTATAATTTATGCAGCATTTGATAAATATAACGGCAGGTAATCCAAAAACGGTTGAACAATATCAATTGACAAGGGATTTTGATGTTGTCTGGTTTTTTTCAGAAGATGGTAAGAACTGGTACGAAGAACAAAAGTATTTTGCTGATGACACGATAAAAATAGCGTACGACAAGGATAATATCATCCGCTATGTGGAAAAGGATGTGACAGCTATCAGACCGGATGGATTAAGTGTTGTTGAAGTGGCGGATATTACTGCTAACCGACGGGCGGACATTTCAGGGGGCTGGATGTTTAAGGACGGAAAAGTGATTAAACGCATTTATACGGCAGAGGAATTGCAGCAGCAGGCAGAAAACCGGAAAGCCAGACTTCTTGCAGATGCTGAATCCGTGATTTTGCCGCTGGAGCGCGCGGTCAGACTGAACATGGCAACAGAGGAGGAGCGCACACGGCTGGAGGCTTGGGAACGCTACAGCGTTCTGGTCAGTCGTGTGGATCCTGCAAATCCTGAATGGCCGGAAATGCCGCAATAAGTTGTATGAACTCTGGTGTGAGCTTACATATCTATGGTACAGAGTAAAGCCTAATCTGACAGTCCGCTCTGTGCCTGTTGCGGACGTTAAGCTAACGGCAGCTAAGGGTGTACAGCGGACGTATTAAAATTGTAATTTTTCATTAAACACAACCAGCTCCAGCCTCTAAATTTTGAACCGGATCACGATTTAAGAGTAATGGCATTCACGAGCAATGAAAATGACACTTATTATGCGTTTTTAATATTGCACCAGAATAAATAAAGTGTATCTTATTGAGTGGGTTGCTTATTCTTTATAGTTCAATTAAAAAAGCAGCCTAATTATTTAAATATTATGATTAATAAAGACTATTAATTCAGTTGAGACTAAATCTATACAGATAAAACTTTAAATTTTAAGGAGAGAGTAAATGATAAAACCACAATACTCAGATAGGTTTGTTTATCATTTTACATACATTGATAATCTTGAGGGAATTATAAAAAATGGATTACTTAGTACAAATTTAAAATCAAATAGAGGCATTATTCATAAAGATATAGCAAATAATGAAATACAACACCGTCGTAGTGAAATGAGGGTCACTTGTGGTCCAGGTGGAGTGGTCCATGATTATGTGCCTTTTTACTTCACTAAAAGATCTCCCATGTTACTTAATGTTATTAAGAAAAAAAACGTAGATCAAGAAGGAATTATATATCTTGCGATACCAATAGAGGCGATAGAAGATAAATCAGTAGTTTTTTCAAATTCTTCTGCAAATACTTTAACGCCACCAACATTTTACTCTAATGCTGATGATTTAAATAAGCTAAATTGGGATGCAATTGACAGTAGAGTGTGGATCCCAAAGACCGAAGGAGTAAAACAGCAAAAAATGGCAGAGTTGCTTATTCATGATGAAATTCCCTTCAATAATTTTTCATTTATTGTTGTTTGGAATCTTTGCGTGAAAACGCATGTTGCACAGCTATTGAAAAAATATGGGTTTAATAATTTTGATGTTCGTTGTGATTCTAGATCATTTGATCATCATTACTTTCATGATTTAAATGTGGTAGGCCGGGTGAATATTGTTACAGGACCTAAGATTCTCCTTGCGAAGACTAAAAAATATATAAGTGATATAAAACAAAATAAACCTTTAAACCCTAGATTTAAAAATATCGCAGATGTGTTAGAAGCGATTAGCAATAACTTTGGGTGTATAAAAGAACTTTCTGATATTGATGGCCTTGAAACAGATAATCCTATTCACCGAGAGGATGTTGGGGCACATAGCAGAAGAGTTGCCAGCTTACTTAATACGGAGTCTGCATTCCACGACTTATCGGAAAGAGAACGACTTGTTGTAACGCTCGCTGCATATTTACATGATATTGGCAAAGGACCTAAATCTAGATGGAAAGATGGAGTACAAAAAGTAGATGATACTCATCCTATTAAATCGTTACCTATGCTTAAAAGAATTTTGTGTGAAGAAATAGGTGATTTATCCAATAGGGAAATAAGGCAAATTGTGACACTCGTAGTTTACGATGATCTTGTTGGGGATATAATAGCCCATGAAAGAAACGAAGAGCAAATGCAAAAAATAATAAAGATAAAATCTGATGTAGATATGTTAATTCTAATTGCTAAATGCGATATGAATTCCATTAATACAGCATGGGTAAAAGATGGGATTGATAAAATTGAAGAATTAAGAGCAAGGATGTATACTTATCTTGAGGAGAATTTATGATTAGATTCGTTGATGGTGATTTTTTTGATTATGCTGCTGACATTAGAATCAATACAGTTAATTGTGTTGGTGTAATGGGGGCAGGGGTAGCTTTTGCTTTTAAAAACAAGTTTCCCGAAATGTATGATGAGTACGTATTGCTATGTAAAAAAGGAGACATATCCCCAGGTAAACCAGCAGTTTGGAAAAATGCTGATGCGTATGGTAATGATATAGAGATCATAAATTTTCCTACTAAGGATCATTGGAAAAATAAATCCAAGTATGAATATATAGAAAAAGGTCTGGTTTGGCTCTCGAATTATTTGGAGCATAAGAACGGTAAAATTATCACTCTACCAGCTTTAGGTTGTGGCCACGGCGGTCTTGATTGGGAAATTGTAAAAAAAATGATACAAGATTCTCTATCTAACAATAAAAATGAGATTTTGGTTTTTAGCCCGCAAGCATCAAAAAATAATAAACGAGAAAAAGTCACACCAAACCATAGCTACCCATCGCTAAAGGATCTAAATGTGTCCGAAATTCGACGTGATGATAAAAGCTTTCCGGTAAAACTTTCAACTTTATCAAGCAAAAATCTTTATTATACTGGGCAGCTATTTACTGACTTTGATCTTTCTATAATTTCGAGTACATCACCTAGCGATATAGAAAAGCAAGCTGTCCTTGATACTATTGATATTTCTGTTAAGAAAGGGTATTCATTGCTCTTTGGTGGAACTGCTTTCGATAAAATGATGGCTGTTACTGCTTTACGTAAAGGTATCAAGACAGGTGTTTTTTTGCCAAGTGGCATAGCTAAATCAGCTGAAAAATTGAATTTGCACGGTAAATTTAATCATCTAACTATCCTTTCTTTTGGTGATCCTTTTGTTCAATTTAATAGAAGTGAGTATCTCCCCTCAGTTTTTAGTCGTATTCTTCTACCGCGCCGAGTGTTGTTCACTACAAGTAAATTACAATGGCTTAAGAAGCATAAAAAAATCATTTTACAAAATAATATTGATTCATTTTTCCTTATTTCGGAAACAAATGATAATGACATAGAAGCTGCGAATTTAATTGGATCAAAAGCTATAGATGAACATGAGTTATTTAATTTTATTTGAATTGATTTTGTGCCTGCAAGAGTCCACCTCATGATGGTGTTTGTACTCAAGAATTATGGATATGCAATGCATATCCATTGTGGATAGATCTCCATTTTCGGCACTCATAAACACTTTTAAATCATATTTGAAATGTTTTACTGACGTTACTACTTTTAATTTTTTTGTTATACTTTCATTAAGGTTATTCAAATTAAAAACACGCTCGATATATATTCAAAAATATTGAAAAGATCTTTAAATACGTCCCTTGGAGTCAATGGTGAACTTCCGCTTTTCGCTCAAAGCAGACTGTCAGATTTGATAACTTTTGGGCTATGTAAATTGTCAGGCGGAAAATGAGTGAGTACAAATCAGGACAGGCGGGCGAATTGCCCGCCTTTTCTTTATCTGTTGTTTCATCCACTGACCAGCCAGGTCAAATAGCGTCTCATGCTCTGCACAACAGAAAATAGTTGCACCCATTAACCACGGAGTTAAACGGATGAGTGACTATCATCACGGCGTGCAGGTGCTGGAGATTAACGACGGCACCCGCGTCATTTCCACCGTATCCACTGCCATTGTCGGCATGGTCTGCACGGCCAGCGATGCGGATGCGGAAACCTTCCCCCTCAATAAACCGGTGCTGATTACCAATGTGCAGAGCGCAATTGCAAAGGCCGGTAAAAAAGGCACGCTGGCGGCGTCGTTACAGGCCATCGCTGACCAGTCAAAACCGGTCACCGTTGTTGTGCGCGTGGAAGACGGCACCGGCGACGACGAAGAAACGAAACTTGCGCAGACCGTTTCCAATATCATCGGCACCACCGACGAAAACGGTCAGTACACCGGACTGAAAGCCCTGCTGGCGGCGGAGTCGGTAACCGGTGTTAAACCGCGTATTCTCGGCGTGCCGGGACAGGATACCAAAGAGGTGGCTGTTGCACTGGCATCAGTCTGTCAGAAGCTGCGCGCTTTCGGGTATATCAGCGCATGGGGCTGTAAAACCATTTCCGAGGTGAAAGCCTACCGCCAGAATTTCAGCCAGCGTGAGCTGATGGTCATCTGGCCGGATTTCCTCGCATGGGATACGGTCACCAGTACCACCACCACCGCGTATGCCACCGCCCGTGCGCTGGGTCTGCGCGCTAAAATCGACCAGGAGCAGGGCTGGCATAAAACGCTGTCCAATGTCGGGGTGAACGGTGTTACCGGCATCAGCGCATCTGTATTCTGGGATTTGCAGGAGTCCGGCACCGATGCTGACCTGCTTAACGAGTCAGGCGTCACAACACTGATTCGCCGTGACGGTTTCCGCTTCTGGGGTAACCGTACCTGCTCTGATGACCCGCTGTTCCTCTTTGAAAACTACACCCGCACCGCGCAGGTACTGGCCGACACGATGGCTGAGGCGCACATGTGGGCGGTGGACAAGCCCATCACCGCAACGCTGATTCGCGACATCGTTGACGGCATCAATGCCAAATTCCGAGAGCTGAAAACAAACGGCTATATCGTGGATGCGACCTGCTGGTTCAGCGAAGAATCCAACGATGCGGAAACCCTCAAGGCCGGAAAACTGTATATCGACTACGACTATACACCGGTGCCTCCTCTCGAAAACCTGACCCTGCGCCAGCGTATTACCGATAAATACCTGGCAAATCTGGTCACTTCGGTTAACAGCAATTAAGGAGCCCGACCGATGGCAATGCCGCGCAAACTCAAGTTAATGAACGTCTTTCTGAACGGCTACAGCTATCAGGGCGTTGCAAAGTCCGTCACGCTGCCAAAACTGACCCGTAAGCTCGAAAACTATCGCGGTGCGGGGATGAACGGCAGCGCACCGGTAGACCTCGGCCTTGATGACGATGCGCTGTCAATGGAGTGGTCGCTCGGGGGCTTCCCGGATTCGGTTATCTGGGAGCTTTACGCCGCAACCGGTGTGGATGCCGTACCGATTCGTTTTGCAGGCTCTTACCAGCGCGACGATACCGGCGAAACGGTGGCCGTCGAGGTGGTCATGCGTGGCCGTCAGAAAGAAATCGACACCGGCGAGGGCAAACAGGGAGAAGACACCGAGTCGAAAATCTCCGTGGTCTGCACCTATTTCCGGCTGACGATGGACGGTAAGGAGCTGGTCGAAATCGACACCATCAACATGATTGAGAAGGTGAACGGCGTCGACCGGCTGGAGCAACACCGCCGCAATATCGGCCTGTGATTTTCATCCGGTCAGCCAGGCTGACCGGTTAACCCCCGATTCAGAAGTGAGAAAACCATGAACAAAGAAAATGTGATTACCCTGGAAAATCCGGTCAAACGTGGTGAGCAGGTTATCAAACAGGTCACGCTGATGAAACCCAATGCCGGGACGCTGCGCGGTGTCAGTCTGGCTGCGGTCGCGAACTCCGAAGTCGATGCACTGATTAAGGTGCTGCCGCGCATGACTGCACCGATGCTGACCGAGCAGGAAGTCGCCGCACTGGAACTGCCTGACCTTGTGGCGCTGGCCGGTAAGGTGGTCGGTTTTTTGTCGCCGAACTCGGTGCAGTAACGTTCCCGAAAAATCTCTCGGTCGATGACCTGATGGCGGATGTGGCAGTGATATTTCACTGGCCGCCATCAGAACTGTATCCCATGAGCCTGACCGAACTCATCACATGGCGCGAAAAGGCGCTCCGGCGAAGCGGAAACACGAATGAGTAACAATGTAAAATTACAGGTATTGCTCAGGGCTGTTGACCAGGCATCCCGCCCGTTTAAATCCATCCGCACAGCGAGCAAATCGCTGTCGGGGGATATCCGGGAAACACAAAAATCACTGCGCGAGCTGAACGGTCAGGCATCCCGTATTGAGGGATTTCGCAAGACCAGTGCACAGCTCGCCGTGACTGGTCATGCACTTGAAAAGGCACGGCAGGAGGCCGAAGCTCTTGCCACACAGTTTAAAAACACCGAACGTCCGACCCGTGCTCAGGCGAAAGTGCTGGAATCCGCGAAGCGTGCGGTGGAGGACTTACAGGCGAAATATAACCGCCTGACGGATTCCGTTAAACGCCAGCAGCGGGAACTGGCCGTTGTGGGAATTAATACCCGCAATCTTGCACATGATGAGCAGGGATTGAAAAACCGTATCAGTGAAACCACCGCACAGCTTAACCGTCAGCGTGACGCGCTGGCTCGTGTCAGTGCGCAACAGGCAAAACTTAACGCAGTAAAACAGCGTTATCAGGCAGGCAAGGAACTGGCCGGAAATATGGCCTCAGTGGGCGCTGCCGGTGTGGGGATTGCGGCGGCGGGAACGATGGCCGGAGTTAAGTTGCTGATGCCCGGTTATGAGTTTGCGCAGAAAAACTCAGAATTGCAGGCCGTGCTCGGAGTGACAAAAGACTCCGCCGAAATGACCGCGCTCCGCAAGCAGGCGCGCCAGCTCGGCGACAATACCGCCGCCTCGGCAGATGATGCAGCCGGTGCACAGATTATCATTGCGAAAGCCGGTGGGGATGTTGATGCCATTCAGGCGGCAACGCCGGTCACGCTGAATATGGCACTGGCGAACCGCCGCACGATGGAAGAAAACGCCGCCCTGCTGATGGGGATGAAATCCGCCTTTCAGCTTTCAAACGATAAGGTCGCTCATATCGGGGATGTTCTCTCCATGACGATGAACAAAACCGCCGCTGATTTTGACGGCATGAGCGATGCGCTGACCTATGCCGCACCAGTGGCAAAAAATGCCGGTGTCAGCATTGAAGAAACCGCCGCAATGGTCGGGGCGCTGCATGATGCAAAAATCACAGGCTCAATGGCGGGGACGGGAAGCCGTGCCGTGTTAAGTCGCCTGCAGGCACCGACGGGAAAAGCATGGGATGCACTCAAAGAGCTTGGCGTGAAAACCTCAGACAGTAAGGGGAATACCCGACCAGTATTTACCATTCTGAAAGAAATGCAGGCCAGTTTTGAGAAAAACCGGCTCGGTACTGCCCAGCAGGCTGAATACATGAAAACCATTTTCGGGGAGGAGGCCAGCTCAGCCGCCGCCGTGCTGATGACTGCCGCCTCAACCGGAAAGCTGGACAAACTGACCGCTGAGTTTAAAGCCTCAGACGGGAAGACCGCCGAGCTGGTAAATATCATGCAGGACAACCTCGGCGGTGACTTTAAGGAGTTTCAGTCCGCTTATGAGGCGGTGGGGACAGACCTGTTTGACCAGCAGGAAGGCGCACTGCGTAAGCTCACACAGACGGCCACAAAGTATGTGTTAAAACTCGACGGCTGGATCCAGAAAAACAAATCACTGGCGTCAACCATTGGCATCATTGCCGGTGGCGCGCTGGCGCTTATTGGCATCATCGGTGCAATTGGTCTTGTAGCCTGGCCGGTTATCACTGGCATCAATGCCATCATCGCGGCAGCAGGCGCAATGGGGGCAATCTTCACGACGGTTGGTAGTGCCGTTATGACGGCCATCGGGGCGATTAGCTGGCCGGTTGTGGCTGTGGTGGCCGCCATTGTCGCCGGGGCGTTGCTTATCCGTAAATACTGGGAGCCTGTCAGCGCATTCTTTGGCGGTGTGGTTGAAGGGCTGAAAGCGGCATTTGCGCCGGTGGGGGAGCTGTTCACGCCACTGAAACCGGTGTTTGACTGGCTGGGTGAAAAGTTACAGGCCGCGTGGCAGTGGTTTAAAAACCTGATTGTCCCGGTCAAAGCCACTCAGGACACCCTGAACAGTTGCCGTGACACGGGGGTCATGTTCGGGCAGGCACTGGCTGACGCGCTGAGGCTGCCGCTTAATGCGTTCAACAAACTGCGCAGCGGTATTGACTGGGTACTGGAAAAACTCGGTGTTATCAACAAAGAGTCAGACACACTTGACCAGACCGCCGCAAGGACTCATGCCGCCACGTATGGCACCGGTGGTTATATTCCGGCGACCAGCTCTTATGCAGGTTATCAGGCTTATCAGCCGGTCACGGCACCGGCTGGCCGCTCTTATGTAGACCAGAGTAAAAACGAATATCACATCAGCCTGACGGGTGGTACTGCGCCGGGGACACAGCTCGACCGCCAGTTACAGGATGCGCTCGAAAAATACGAGCGGGATAAACGTGCGCGCGCCCGTGCCAGCATGATGCATGACGGTTAAGGAGGTGACGAAAAATGATGCTCGCGTTAGGTATGTTTGTTTTTATGCGCCAGACGCTGCCACACCAGACCATGCAGCGTGAATCAGATTATCGCTGGCCGTCAAATTCCCGTATCGGTAAACGGGACGCCTACCAGTTTCTCGGTGTTGGCGATGAAAACATCACGCTTGCCGGTGTTCTTTATCCTGAACTGACCGGCGGAAAGCTGACGATGACCACGCTCAGGCTGATGGCAGAGGAAGGCCGGGCGTGGCCGTTGCTGGATGGCACCGGCATGATTTACGGCATGTATGTCATCAGCAGGGTGAGTGAAACAGGGAGTATTTTCTTTGCAGACGGCACACCCCGAAAAATTGATTTTACGCTGTCGCTCACCCGTGTTGATGAATCACTGGCCGCGCTTTATGGCGATATCGGTAAACAGGCGGAATCGCTCATCGGTAAGGCTGGCAGTATGGCGACCAGATTCACGGGTATGACGGGGGCGGGATAATGCTGGATGCACTGACATTTGATGCAGGCAGTACGCTGACGCCGGATTACATGCTGATGCTCGACAGCAGGGATATTACCGGCAATATCAGTGACCGTCTGATGAGCATGACCCTGACGGATAACCGGGGCTTTGAGGCTGACCAGCTTGATATTGAACTGAACGATGCCGACGGGCAGGTCGGGTTGCCGGTTCGTGGCGCTGTCCTGACGGTGTATATCGGCTGGAAAGGTTTTGCCCTGGTATGCAAAGGGAAATTCACCGTTGATGAGGTTGAACACCGGGGCGCGCCGGATGTGGTCACCATCCGCGCCCGGAGTGCAGATTTCCGCGGGACGCTCAATTCCCGCCGTGAAGGCTCCTGGCATGACACCACGCTCGGTGCGATTGTTGAGGCGATAGCCTCCCGTAACAGGCTGGAAGCCAGTGTCGCTCCGTCACTGGCCGGAATTAAAATCCCGCACATCGACCAGTCGCAGGAGTCTGATGCGAAATTCCTGACCCGTCTTGCAGAACGCAACGGCGGTGAGGTGTCGGTAAAAATGGGAAAACTGTTGTTTCTCAAAGCGGGGCAGGGGGTGACGGCCAGCGGTAAAAAAATCCCGCAGGTCACCATAACCCGCAGCGACGGCGACCGCCATCATTTTGCGATTGCTGACCGTGGAGCCTATACCGGCGTAACGGCAAAGTGGTTACACACCAAAGACCCGAAGCCGCAAAAGCAGAAGGTAAAACTGAAACGCAAAAAGAAAGAGAAACACCTGCGCGCACTGGAGCACCCGAAAGCGAAACCAGTCACGCAGAAGAAAGCGCCAAAAGTACCGGAAGCGCGCGAAGGTGAATACATGGCCGGTGAAGCTGACAACGTTTTTGCCCTGACCACGGTATATGCCACGAAAGCGCAGGCCATGCGCGCCGCTCAGGCGAAGTGGGATAAACTGCAACGGGGCGTTGCGGAGTTCTCCATCAGCCTTGCCACTGGTCGTGCTGATATTTACACGGAAACACCGGTCAGAGTGTCAGGCTTTAAGCGCGTCATAGACGAGCAGGACTGGACAATCACTAAGGTGACACATTTTCTGAATAATAGCGGCTTCACGACGTCCTTAGAGCTTGAGGTCAGGCTTTCTGATGTGGAGTACGAAACAGAAGATGATGAGTGATGTTTTTATTTTATCTGTTTGTTTTATAAGGATAAATTAACTAAAATGGCACCATCAACAAAACCGGAAGAGGTGCTCGCGATGTTTCATTGTCCTTTATGCCAGCATGCCGCACATGCGCGTACAAGCCGCTATATCACTGACACGACAAAAGAGCGTTATCACCAGTGCCAGAACGTGAATTGCAGCGCCACGTTCATCACTTATGAGTCGGTACAGAGATACATCGTGAAGCCTGGAGAAGTCCACGCCGTGAGGCCGCACCCGTTGCCGTCAGGGCAGCAAATTATGTGGATGTAATTACAAACAGGAAGCCCCTCAGTCGAGGGGCTTTTTTGTCGATGTGGTCAATGTGTGGACGTGACCAGAAATAAATCCTTTTATTTCATTGTATTACGCGTAAAAAATAAGCCCGTGTAAGGGAGATTACACAGGCTAAGGAGGTGGTTCCTGGTACAGCTAGCATTTTATGGGTTATGTTTTTCAGCGAAACGGATGATAACCTTAATAAATGCAGCTGTATGTGATCGGTTTCTAAGAATTTTCCATCCGGGAAAAATAATCGAAATTAATCACTTACCGTGGGGGTTACGCGTGGTTTCCCCGGAGAAATTACGCATCAGCAGCGCGTAATTGAGCTCAAGATCCTGCGGGACCGGGAGCCACACAGTATAACCATCGCCTGGTGCGACCGGCATCGCTTCACCTTTGGCGTTTTCCATGTGCTCAAGGGTAAAGTTAATGTTGCCTTGCGGCGTCATCAGCTCAAGGCTGTCGCCAACGGAGAATTTATTTTTCACCGCTACCGCCGCGAGGTCCCCCTTGCGCTCACCGGTAAACTCACCAACAAACTGCTGGCGGTCAGAAACTGAATAACCGTATTCGTAGTTCTGATAATCGTCGTGAGTATGACGACGAAGGAAACCTTCGGTATAGCCACGATGCGCCAGACCTTCCAGAGTTTCCAGCAGGCTGGTATCGAACGGTTTGCCCGCAGCGGCGTCATCGATAGCTTTACGGTAAACCTGTGCGGTGCGTGCGCAATAGTAGAAAGATTTAGTACGGCCTTCGATTTTCAGCGAATGCACGCCCATTTTGGTCAGGCGTTCTACATGGGCGATGGCGCGCAGATCTTTCGAGTTCATGATGTAAGTGCCGTGCTCATCTTCAAACGCGGTCATATACTCGCCCGGACGCTGGGCCTCTTCGATCATAAACACTTTGTCGGTTGGTGCGCCGATACCCAGCGTCGGCTCAACATTTTGCACCGGAATCGGCTCGTACTTGTGTACGATGTTGCCAACATCATCTTCTTTCCCTTCCTGGACGTTGTACTCCCAGCGGCAGGCGTTGGTGCAGGTGCCCTGGTTCGGGTCGCGCTTGTTGATATAGCCAGAGAGCAGGCAGCGACCGGAGTAGGCCATGCACAGCGCGCCGTGAACGAAGATCTCGATCTCCATATCCGGCACCTGATTGCGGATCTCTTCAATCTCTTCCAGCGACAGCTCGCGAGAGAGGATCACGCGGGTCAGGCCCATTTGCTGCCAGAATTTCACCGTCGCCCAGTTCACGGCGTTAGCCTGCACCGAAAGGTGGATCGGCATTTCAGGGAAGTGCTCACGCACCAGCATAATCAGCCCTGGATCGGACATAATCAGCGCATCCGGCCCCATTTCCACCACCGGTTTCAGGTCACGGATAAAGGTTTTCAGCTTGGCGTTGTGCGGTGCAATGTTGACCACGACATAAAACTTTTTCCCCAGCGCGTGGGCTTCATTGATGCCGAGCTGAAGATTTTCGTGGTTGAATTCGTTGTTGCGCACACGCAGGGAATAACGCGGCTGGCCCGCATAAACAGCATCTGCGCCATAAGCGAAAGCGTAACGCATATTTTTCAGCGTTCCCGCCGGGGAAAGGAGTTCCGGTTTAAACATAATTCTCTCGTTCTGATGACAGGTCAGATCCGCTTCACCTGATGAAGCGGTTAGGGGAGTGCCCCCACTTTAAGGGCGGGCATTGTAGCGCTGTGGGGGGATCTGGTAAAGCGCCGGACGCCAACAACCCACGCCCGGCATCGTAATTACGTATTGTCTTTCACCGTCTGGCTTGTGCCATTGGCTTTAACGGAGGCAATTCCGGTTTCACGAGATTGCGCGGTGGCGTACATCTGGCTGGAGCCGATAATTTGATGATTAGCGGCTTTCAGATTGAAATAGAATTTGCCGTTACTTGCCGTTTTTTTCTCATAGCGTTCTTCTTGCGGGCTGTTGCTACGCACCGACGCGATGCCCTTTTCCGCAGAGGCTTTTGAGGTATAAAGCTCGCTGGTGAGGATCGTCTCACCATTGCCCGCTTTTAGCACAAACCGGAACTGATTATCACTGCTCTTACTGAGTTCAAACCAACCAGCCATAATGACTCCTTGATTGAAATTGTGTATCGAAAACAGCATCTAAAGGTGCTGTTTACCGATTAAAGTATGAGCGATTTTCTGATGCCTGCCAGGGCGGAGAGATAATGTCAGTTTGCTGACCATGCGTGGGATAATGTTGCCGGATCTGGTCTGAACGCCATCTCCGGCTAACAAAATAATGTCGCTAAAACTAAACGATGCGGCAGGCGTCGGCTTCCCAGCGGTAACCGACGCCATAAACGGCGCGGATAAATGACTGTTCGGCGTCGAGAGATTCCAGCTTGCGGCGCAGGTTTTTAATGTGGCTGTCGATGGTGCGGTCGGTTACTACGCGGTAGTCGTCATAAAGATGATTGAGCAATTGCTCGCGGGAGAACACTTTTCCTGGTTCGTGAGAGAGCGTTTTCAGCAGACGAAATTCCGCAGGCGTCAGGTCAAGCATTTTACCGCGCCATGAAGCCTGAAAACGACCTTCGTCGATAATCAACGGGCTTTCAGCATCCTGTTGCTGCAACTCGCGCTGCGGTTTGCAACGGCGCAAAATGGTTTTGACGCGCGCTACCACTTCCCGTGGGCTGTACGGCTTACAGATATAATCATCTGCGCCAATCTCCAGCCCCAGCAGGCGATCGATCTCTTCGATTTTTGCCGTCACCATCACGATCGGAATGTCAGAAAAACGACGAATTTCCCGGCACAGCGTCAGGCCATCGGTGCCAGGGAGCATCAGATCTAACAGGATCAGATCCGGTGGTGTCTGGCGCACATACGGCAGTACCTGATCGCCGTGGCTGATAAGCGTCGGCGCATAGCTCGCAGCACGCAGATAATCAATGAGCAACTGCCCCAGCTTCGGTTCATCTTCCACGATCAAAATACGCGGTGTGTTTTCGTCGATTGGTAACTCGGTCATACTTCTCTCTGTAAATCCCGTTCCAGCGGTAACTCTACTGTAATGCTTACCCCGCCAAAAGGCGAATGGGCAGCAATAATGCGACCATTATGTGCTTCAACAATGTTCAGGCAAATCGCCAGCCCCAGCCCGGAACCGCCGCTGGCACGGTTGCGGGAACCTTCGGTGCGATAAAAACGTTCAAACAATTTTTGTAGCTGATCGTCACTGACACCTGGCGCACTGTCGGCAAAGGTCAGGCGCACCGTTTTGTCGCGCTGCCCGGCAGAGATTTGCAGGCTGCCGCCGCTGTCAGTGTAGCGCAGGCTGTTTTCCAGTAAGTTATTGAATAACTGCATTAAACGGTCGCGATCGCCAAATACGGTAATACTGTCTGGCAGGGAAAATTGCAGTTTCAGGCCACGACTGGCGAATCGTTCGCGAAATGCGCCGCCCGCCACTTCCAGCAGTGGGATCAAATCTACCGGTGCTTTTTGATAGGCGAGAGCGCCTTCATCAGACATCGACAACTGATGGAGATCGTCAACCAGTTTGGTCAGTGTACCGACCTCCGCCTGTAAAGACGCCACCGTCTCCGGCGTGAATTTACGCACGCCATCCTGAATGGCTTCCAGTTCACCGCGCAGCACCGCTAATGGCGTACGCAGTTCGTGAGAAATATCGGCCATAAAATCGCGCCGCATTTGCTGGTTTTTCTCCAGTGTGCTGGCAAGCTGGTTGAAGTCTTGCGCCAGTTTGCCCAGTTCATCTTCACTGGTGGGCGTTACGCGGGTAGTGAAATCGCCCGCCGCCAGTTTGTGCGTGCCATCGACAAGTCGTTTTACCGGTGCCAGTAAACCGCGCGCCAGCAGAAAAGTGGCAAGTGCCGCGAGTAACGTTGCCAGGGCGACAATCAACCAGCTGGTTTGCCGCTGTTGTTTATCGAAATTGATATCAGTATTGCGCGTTAACCGCTCAACGGGGGAGGCGATCACCGCGCCAACTTCCGCACCGTTGACCAGAATGGGTCGCCGTGTACCGTCAGGTGGAATCGGCGCTCGCGGACCAACCAGCACTTTGTTGTTTTGATCAACCACCCAGAACTGGGTACGCCAGCCGTGCGGTGGCATACCCGGGCCGGGTTTATCTTCCGAATTATCGTGTTCAAATGAACGCAGGATCTGAAAGACAAAGCGATCATTGTTGCGCAGGAAGCGCCAGTTGCCATGCTGCGCATACTGCTCGCCAAGCGCATCACTTAACAGTTGTAATCGCTGTTCATTACCATGCTTGATGTAATCAATAAAGCCACGCTCAAAACTGATACGCACCGCCCAGTGCATACTGATCAGCAAGACAATGCAGGTGGCGAAAATCGCCAGAAACAGTTTGCCGGTAATACCGGGTCGCCAGAACTTCATTGCGCGCTCCTTTTTCGCCGCGAAATAGCTACATTTTGATGCGTATCGTTCGGCACTCTGGCAAAGATGAACGCCGGAAGGGCGATGATCAACGCCATGCTAAGCCAGGTGTACATAAAGACGGTTTGTGTGGTGCCGCTGTCGACGCTGACATGCTGTGAACCAAAAAGTCCCAGCAACAGCCCGGCGATAGTGACGCCGATACTCATCGACAATTGCATAATCATCGACAGCAGGCTGTTGCCGCTGCTCGCCAGATTGTCCGGGAGATCTTTCAGCGTCAGGGTGTTCATGGAGGAGAAACGCGTCGAGTTGACCATCCCTTGTAAAAACAGGACGAACGGCAAAACGTAGTACCAGCCCAGCAGGGCGGTAGTCATAAACAACAGGGTGACCAGCGACAGACCCAGCGTGGTCGCTACCAGTACCCGACGATAACCAAAGCGATTCACCACCTGTACCACAATTCGCTTCATTCCCATGCTGCCAAGCACCATCGGGATCATCATCAGTCCGGCATGAAACGGCGAGAAACCGAGGCCAATTTGCAGGAAAACCGGTGTCATAAAGGGCAACATGCCACTGCCAATACGTCCGGCAAAGCTCCCCGCCAGGCCCAGCGAAAAGGTACGAGTACGGAACAGTTTCAGACTGAACAGGGCACGGTTGTTATTTCTGGCGTGCAGCAGATAAAGCACCAGTGCCACCACGCCAACTGCGACCAGGCCTGCAATCGTCAGCGGCGATAAACCTGTACCTTTACTGCCGTCCAGCGCCAGGGTTAATACCGCCATGCCAACCGCCAGCAATAAAAATCCGGAGAGATCAAAGCGCCGCGTCTGCATGGTGTAGTTTGGCATTAACAGCAATGTGGCGATCGCACCGATAATCCCCACCGGAATGTTGATCAAAAAGATCCAGTGCCACGATGCGTACTCCACCAGCAGACCGCCGAGCGCCGGACCGAGCAGCGGACCGACCTGACCGGGTAACGTGACAAAGGTCATCGCCGCCATATATTGCTCGCGCGGTACGATTTTCATCACCGTCAATCTGCCGACCGGCACCATCATCGCGCCGCCAACGCCCTGTAACGCGCGTGCCAGCAACAGTTCGTTCAGCGTGCCGGAAAGCGCGCAAAACAGTGAACCGAGAGTAAACAGCACGATGGCGGTAAAGAAAATATTGCGCACGCCGACTTTGTCCGCCAGCCAGCCGCTGGCGGGCAGCATCACCGCCACGGTCAGCACATAAGAGACAATGACCATGTGCATATGCAACGGACTTTCCCCGAGGCTTTGCGCCATTGAGGGAAGGGCGGTGTTTACGATGGTGGTGTCCAGCGACTGCATAAAGAAGCCGAAAGCCACAATCCACAATTGCCAACGGGTGCTGTCGGGAAGATCTGTCATTTACTCGGTTACCGTTTGTTTAGGTTTACGCGAAAAACGCAGCCGCAGACGGTCGAAAAAGAGATACACCACCGGCGTGGTATACAGCGTAAGGAGCTGGCTCATTACCAGTCCGCCGACAATGGTGATCCCCAGGGGTTGCCGCAGCTCCGAGCCGTCGCCGCCCGACAATACCAGCGGCAGCGCACCAAACAGCGCCGCCAGGGTAGTCATCATAATCGGGCGAAAACGCAGCAGACAGGCCTGGAAAATAGCTTCCTGCGGCGTCAGGTTACCGTGCCGTTGGGCTTCAAGCGCAAAATCGACCATCATAATGGCGTTTTTCTTCACGATGCCGATTAATAGCATGATCCCTATCAGGGCGATTAGGCTGAACGGGGCATTGAACAGCTCCAGCGCCAACAGCGCTCCAACGCCCGCCGAGGGCAGGGTGGAGAGAATCGTCAGCGGATGTACGTAACTCTCGTAAAGGATACCCAGCACGATATACACCGTGGCGATGGCGGCGATAATCAGGATCACCTGCGAGTTCATCGTCTCCTGGAACACCTGCGCCGTGCCGGCAAAACTGCCGCGCACCGTCGAAGGCACACCAAGCTGGGTCATTGCGCGATCGATCGCCGCACTGGCGTCCGAGAGCGATTTTCCGGTCGGCAGGTTAAACGAAATGGTCGAGGCCGCCGATAATCCCTGATGATTCACCGATAGTGGGGCATTCGCCGGTTGCCATTTAGCGAAATACGACAGCGGGATCGCTTTGCCTTCGTTATTGATAACGAACATTTTTTCCAGCGCACTGATGTCCTGGGTATAGCGCGGATCCACTTCCATCACCACTTTATACTGGTTCATCGGCTGGTAAATGGTCGAGATTTGCCGCTGACCGAAGGCGTTATTTAACAGACTGTTGGCGGCTTGTACGTCGATTCCCAGCCGTGCCATGGTGTCGCGGTCGTAAACCAGATTCATCTCCGCGCCGTTATCCTGCTGATCGGAGTTCACGTCCGCCAGTTCCGGCAACGTCGCCAGTTTTTTGCGGATTTTCGGCTCCCATTCTCGCAGTGCTGCCAGGTCGTCGGATAACAACGTGTACTGGTAGCTGGCGTTCGACTGACGCCCACCAACGCGAATATCCTGTACCGCCATCAGGAACAGATTCGCCCCCGGTTCTTTCGCCAGTTTTACGCGCAGACGGTCGATAATTTGCTGCGCCGTTTCGCTGCGTTCGTCGCGTGGCTTGAGGGTGATAAACATCATCCCGCTGTTCACTCGCGAACCGCCTGTAAAGCCGGTGACATTATCCACTGCCGGATCGTCACGGATAATTTTCATGAAATCCTGCAACTTACCGCGCATCGCCTGAAACGAAATACTCTGATCCGCCTGAATCCCGCCCATCAACACGCCAGTGTCCTGCTCCGGGAAGAAGGTTTTCGGGATCGAGATATACAGCCAGATATTCAGCGCAATGGTGCCAAGCAGCACCACGCCCACCAGACGGGTATGATTGAGCACCCATTTCAGTGACTTGCCGTAGCCTTGTTGCAGGGCTACCAACATGCGACCAAAACCACGCAGTCGCTTTTGCTCGCGCTGCTTGCTGGCTTTCAGCATCCAGCCACACATCATTGGCGTTAATGTCAGAGAAACCAGCAACGATATACCAATGGCGACAGAAAGCGTCACGGCAAATTCGCGTAACAGTCGGCCCGGCAATCCGCCCATCAACAGCAGCGGCAGGAACACCGCCACCAGTGACAGACTCATCGACAGCACCGTAAAACCGACTTCGCGAGTACCTTGCAGTGCGGCTTGCAACGGTTTCATTCCCGCTTCCAGATGACGTGCAATGTTTTCCAGCACCACGATGGCGTCATCCACCACGAAACCAGTAGCGATGGTGAGCGCCATTAACGAAAGGTTATTGAGACTGAATCCGCACAGGTACATCGCCGCAAACGTACCAATCAGCGAAACCGGCACCGAAACGGCGGGAATAATAGTGGCGCGACCCGAGCGCAGGAATAAAAACACCACCAGAATCACCAGCGCCACCGAGATAATCAGCGTTTGCTCGACTTCTTCCAGCGAGGCGCGAATGGTGGGGGAGCGATCCTGGGCAATTTGCAGATCAATCGCCGCCGGAATGGTTTCCTGCAACTCCGGTAATTTTGCCCGGATGCTGTCAACCGTCTGGATAATATTGGCTTCCGGCAGTTTGCGGATCATCAGTAAAATAGCCGGTTTGGCGTTGGTCATCCCGGCGTTGCGCACATCCTGCACTGAGTCGGTCACCGTCGCCACATCGCCCAGACGAACCGCGCCGCCGTTGTTGTAGTGAATAATCAACGGCTGATATTCAGCGGCGGTTTTTAGCTCATCATTGGTCTGGATCTGCCAGCGGTGAGTGCCATCTTCCAGCGCGCCCTGCGGTTTACGCACGTTGGCATTGCTGACGGCGGTGCGTACGTCGTCCAGCGACACGCCCTGATTAAACAGCGCCTGCGGATTCAGCCCGACGCGTACGGCGGGCAGTGAGCTGCCTCCGACATCGACATCACCAACACCGTCGATTTGCGAAATCGTCGGAGCCAGCTGCGTCGAGGCGAAATCGTACAGTTCACCCTGCGAATAAGTATCGGACGTCAGCGTGAGGATCATAATTGGCGCATCCGACGGGTTCGCTTTGCGATAGGTCGGGCGGCTGGGCATCCCACTGGGCAGCAAACTTTGTGCAGCGTTGATCGCCGCCTGCACATCACGCGCTGCGCCGTTGATATCCCGGTCAAAATCAAACTGCAAAATAATACGCGTGCTGCCGAGCGAACTGCTGGAGGTCATTTCACTGACTCCGGCAATGCGCCCAAGTGAGCGCTCCAGCGGCGTGGCAACGGAAGACGCCATTGTTTCTGGTGACGCACCGGGCAGCGAGGCGCTGACCATAATCACCGGAAAATCGACCTGCGGCAGCGGGGCGACCGGCAGCATACGGAAGCCCAGTATGCCGCACAGGGTAATGGCAACCGACAGTAAAATCGTCGCCACCGGACGGTAAATGAAGAGGGCAAAAAACTTCACTTACGCCTCCTCTTCATGACGGGCAAAGCGGCTTTTGGTCCACAATGCCAGGCGGTCGAACAGCAGATAAATCACCGGCGTGGTGAACAGCGTCAGCACCTGGCTGACAATCAGGCCGCCGACCATGCCGATACCTAACGGACGACGCAGTTCCGCGCCGACCCCGGTACTCAACATCAGCGGCAGCGCGCCAAGCAGAGCCGCCAGGGTGGTCATCAGGATCGGACGAAAACGCAACAGACAAGCCTGGTAGATTGCCTCGCGCGGCGACATGCCTTGCTCGCGCTCGGCAGCCAGCGCGAAGTCGATCATCATGATGGCGTTCTTCTTCACGATACCGATCAGCAAAATAATGCCGATAATCGCAATCACATCCAGTTCGCTACCAGCAATCAGCAACGCCAGCAGTGCGCCAACCCCTGCGGTGGGTAGCGTCGAGAGAATGGTGATCGGGTGAATAAAGCTCTCGTACAGAATGCCGAGCACGATATACATCGCCACCACCGCCGCGACAATCAGCCAGACAGTGCTGCCCAGCGCCGACTGGAAGGCGAGGGTGCTGCCCTGGAACTGCGTGGTGATATCCACCGGTAGATTCAGCGTCTTTTCGGTGTCCATAATCGCCTGCACCGCATCGCCCAGCGAATAGTTATCCGGCACGTTAAAGGAGATGGTCGTTACCGGGAACTGATCCAGATGGTTGATGGAGAGCGGCGCAAAACGCTGCTCAATTTTGGCAATTGAGCTTAGCGGCACCACGCCGCCGTCGCTGCTGGTCAGGCGAATGGTATCCAGCGCCGCGAGGCCTGGGGTATTTTCGGTGTTGTGCTCCAGCACCACGCGATACTGGTTGGCCTGAGTATAAATAGTGGAAATCAGCCGCTGACCAAACGCGTTGTACAGGGCGTTATCGACATCCGCCATGCTGATCCCCAGACGGCTGGCGCTGTCGCGATCAACATTGACATACGCCACCAGCCCTTTGTCCTGCCAGTCGCTGGAGACATCAGAAAGCTGTGGCAGTTGCTGGAGTTTTTCCATCAACTGTGGCACCCAGGTACTGAGCGCATCCAGTGACGTGGCCTGCAAGGTAAACTGGTACTGGGTGCGGCTGACCTGAGTATCAATAGTCAGATCCTGCGTTGGTTGCAGGAAGAGATCGACGCCCGGCACTTTATCTACCGCCGTTTGCAGACGGGCGATGACTTTTTGCACCCGATCATCACGTTCATCCAACGGTTTGAGGTTGATTTGTAAACGTGCACTGTTCAGCGACGGGTTAGTGCCATCAACGCCAACAAATGAGGTCAGGCTTTGCACTGCCGGATCCTGCAAAATCACGTCCGCGACCTGGCGTTGTCGCTGGGCCATATTGGCAAAGGAGCTGGATTGCGGTGCCTGCAAATTGCCCTGAATAATGCCATTGTCCTGTACCGGGAAGAAACCTTTCGGAATGAACACCCACAGCAGCACGCTAAGCAGCAGCGTGCTGAGTGCCACGCTTAAGGTCAGCCACGGATGATTCAGCACTTTCGCCAGTCCACGACCATAGGCGGCGATTATCCTGTCGAACATTTTTTCCGAGGCACGGGAGAAGCGGTTCTGTTTACGCAACGACTCCTGGCTGAGCATCCGCGCGCACATCATCGGTGTCAGGGTCAGCGACACCACCGCTGAGATCAAAATCGCTACCGCCAGGGTAATAGCAAATTCGCGGAACAGTCGCCCGACGATATCGCCCATAAACAGCAGTGGGATCAACACCGCAATCAGTGAGAAGGTCAGCGAGATAATGGTAAAGCCGATTTCACCTGCGCCCTTGAGCGCCGCCGCCAACGGTTTTTCGCCTTTTTCGATATAGCGGGAAATGTTTTCGATCACCACGATGGCGTCATCGACCACGAATCCGGTGGCGATAGTTAACGCCATCAGTGTCAGGTTATTGATTGAAAAATCGAGAAACACCATAACCGCGAAAGTGCCGATTAACGACAGCGGTACAGCAACACCGGGAATGATGGTCGCCGGAATATTGCGCAAAAACAGGTAGATAATCATGACTACCAGCGCGATAGCCATCATCAATTCAAACTGAGTATCATCGACGGATGCGCGGATATTGGTGGTGCGATCGGAAAGCACTGTCACCTTCACCGATTTCGGCAGACTCTCAGTGAGCTGTGGCAGCATCTGCCGAATGCTGTCGGCGGTGGAGATAATGTTAGCACCGGGCTGGCGCTGAACATTCATCACAATGGCCTGTTCTTTGTTCGCCCACGCGCCGAGCCAGCTGTTTTCTGCACCTTGCTCTACAGTTGCGACATCGCCCAGACGAATTGGCGCGCCGTTCTGGTAGGCGATGATTAGCTGGCGATACTCTTCGGCGGATTGCATCTGGTCGTTCGCGGAAAGCGTGACCGCACGGGAAGGGCCGTCGAGGCTACCTTTTGCCGAGTTAACGTTAGCGCCGGTAATGGCGGTGCGCACGGTTTCGCTGGTCAGGCCGAGGGCGGCAATCGCCTGAGCGTTAAGTTTGACGCGAACAGCCGGACGCTGACCGCCGGAAAGCGTCACCAGTCCGACACCGGAAATCTGCGAGATTTTCTGCGCGACGCGGGTTTCCACCATATCTTCCACTTGCGTCATCGGCATGGCGGTTGAGGTGACGGCGAGCGTCATGATCGGCGGATCTGCCGGGTTCACTTTGCTGTAAACCGGCGGGTTAGGCAGATCGCTCGGCAACAAGTTGGTCGCAGCGTTAATCGCGGCCTGCACTTCCTGCTCGGCGACATCGAGCGGTAATGTTAGCTGGAACTGCAAAGTGATAACTGACGCACCGCCGGAACTTTGCGACGACATCTGTTTCAGGCCAGACATCTGCCCGAACTGGCGTTCTAGCGGCGCGGTAACGGCAGAGGTCATGACATCCGGGCTGGCACCTGGGTAGAGCGTGACCACCTGAATGGTCGGATAGTCCACTTCCGGCAGCGCCGAAACGGGCAGGGCGCGATAACCGATAATCCCGGCGAGTAAGATCGCCACCATCAGCAGCGTGGTGGCCACAGGACGCATAATAAACAGGCGCGACGGGCCGCCTGTGCTGCTCGGGGGTAACACCTGCATCAGGAGCGTGCTCCTTTTTTCGCGTATTCGCGGCTGGTGGCTTTCTCTTCCGGAGTAGTGGCGCTCTGGGCTTCCACCACTTCCACTTTCGCCCCTTCGGTCAGGCGATCAATGCCGTCTGTCACCACGCGATCGCCCGCAGAAATACCTGCACGGATCACCACTTTCTGACTGTCCTGAATGCCCGGCGTCACCAGATGTTTGCTGACCTTGTTTTCGCTATTCAGCACCCAGACAAAATGGCCTTCATTGCCCATTTGCAGGGCGGCTGTTGGGATCACTACGGCGTTTTGTTCGGTGTCGACTAACATGCGCGCGTTAACAAACTGATTGGGAAACAGCGCATCATCCTGATTATTAAAGCGTGCTTTCACTTTAATCGTACCGGTAGTGGCATCGATTTGGTTATCAAGACTTAACAGCGTGCCTTCACTTAATTTCTTCGAGTTGGTGCGATCCCAGGCTTCTACCACCAGCGGTTTTCCGGCTTTCTGCGCCTGCACTACGGTAGCGATATCGCTTTCCGGCAGGGTAAAGACTAAATCGATAGGATGCGTCTGGGTGATCACCACGATCCCGGTGGTATCACCACTGGAGATTTGGTTACCAACATCAACCTGCTTGAGACCAACGCGACCATCGACTGGTGCGGTGATGCGGCTCCAGTCGAGTTGCAGCTGCGCGCTGGCGACGCTTGCTTCATCAGCCTTAATGGTGCCTTCGGTTTCACTGACCAGCGCCTGTTGGGCATCCAGCTCCTGACGGGAGACGAGATTGGTTTTTGCCAGTTGCTGATAACGCGCCAGATCACGGCGGGCGTTAGCAAGCGTGGCTTTATCTTTTGCCAGTTGGCCCTGGGCTTGTGCTAATGCAACTTTGAACTGGCTGGGGTCAATTTCTGCCAGTAAATCGCCTGCTTTGACCTGCTGGCCTTCCTGGAAATGTAACGCTATCAGTTGGCCGTCCACGCGGCTGCGCACCGTAACGGTATTAGCGGCGGTAATGGTGCCAAGCCCGGTGAGGTAACGCGGAACTGCCTGTTCTACGGCGGTCGCCGCCTGAACCGGGGCTAATGGGCCGGAACGCATACCACGTCGACCACCCGCTGGCGATTGCTGCGCTTGTTTCGTCGCCCCTGGGGCTACACTCCGGGAGTCATTGCGGCCTTGCCAGAACCAGAATGCGGCGATGGCGGCGATAACCACCACGATTACGATTACCCAACGGGATTTATAACTACCTTTCATCGTTAAGAGTTTCTCTTCCTGAAACGTTTCGCGGAATGATACTAGTGTAGCCAGCCAATAAGGGAGAAAAATGGAGGAATTATGAAACACTGTCGGGAATCGTCTGAATGACGGGCACATTTGCGAGCACGCATCCAGTAATAACACAGGAAACTATTTTATCTACGCGTTAGCGATAGACTGCTTGCATGGCGAAAGGAGGTAAGCCGCAGATTTCAGCCGGATGCTGAAACGGGAAAGCCCCTCCCGAGGAAGGGGCCTTAAATAAGGAAAGGGTCATGATGAAGCTACTCATCATCGTGGTGCTCTTAGTCATAAGCTTCCCCGCTTACTAAGACTACCAGGGCGGGGGAAACCCCGCTCTACCCTCACTCCTGAAAGTATGCCTTCACGATAAGATTGTCAATCCGCAGGCTTTGTAGTCTGCGATCCTGCCAGCAAATATTCTTTGCGAGTCGTTACGCAATAATCACAGAGGAAACTATTTTATTCACGCGCTAGCGATAGACTGCATTCAGGGCGAAAGGAGGTAAGCCGATGATTTCAGCGGGACGCTGAAACGGGAAAGCCTCTCCCGGAGAAGAGGGCTTTTAATAAGGAAAGGGTTATGATGAAGCACGTCATCATACTGGTGATACTCTTAGTGATTAGCTTCCAGGCTTACTAAGAACACCAGGGGGAGGGGGAAACCTCTCCCTAACCCTCACTCCTGAAATTATGTCACTCCGCCCTTAGTGTCAATCGACGGCTCTCCGTTCTTGCGAGGCGAATAGCAAAATTTTCTGCGCCGCCGGGCCTAATTCTGAAAGTTTCTTCGTTTGCTCTTATTTCATTATTGCAGTCGGTATGATACCGGACCTCGATAATTCTCTAAGAAAGGATTTCTTATGAGCGAACAAATCACGTTTGCCACCAGCGATTTTGCCAGTAACCCGGAACCACGTTGCCCCTGCATTTTGCTGCTGGATGTTTCTGGCTCGATGAGCGGCAGACCTATTAATGAACTTAACGCCGGATTGGTGACCTTTCGTGATGAACTGCTTGCCGATCCGCTGGCTTTAAAAAGAGTGGAACTCGGCATTGTGACGTTCGGCCCGGTGCATGTGGAACAACCCTTTACCAGCGCCGCTAATTTTTTTCCGCCCATCCTGTTTGCCCAGGGCGATACACCAATGGGTGCGGCCATTACCAAAGCCCTGGATATGGTAGAGGAGCGGAAACGTGAGTATCGTGCAAATGGTATTTCGTATTATCGCCCGTGGATTTTCCTGATTACCGATGGTGCACCAACCGATGAGTGGCAGGCTGCAGCCAACAAAGTGTTTCGGGGGGAAGAAGATAAAAGGTTTGCTTTCTTTTCCATCGGTGTTCAGGGGGCGGATATGAAGACGCTGGCCCAAATCAGCGTTCGTCAGCCTTTGCCTCTGCAAGGATTACAATTCCGTGAACTGTTTAGCTGGTTATCCAGTTCGCTGCGTTCGGTTTCCCGCTCCACGCCGGGAACGGAAGTTGTGCTGGAAGCGCCAAAAGGCTGGACGTCAGTGTGAGCTGGCGTCTGGTTTATGCATCCGCTGTTGGAACATCGCACATCAGCGCGGACTTGCCTTGCCAGGATGCCTGCCAGATGCAGGTTGCCTGGCTAAATGACCAGCAGCCATTACTGGTGATGTTCCTTGCTGATGGCGCAGGTAGCGTTTCGCAGGGAGGAGAAGGCGCGACGCTCGCCGTCAATGAAGCGATGGCTTATATGTCGCAAAAAGTGCAGGGTGGGGAATTGGGGCTTAATGATATCCTCGCCACGGATATTGTGCTGACCGTTTGTCAGCGACTTTTTGCCGAGGCGGAAGCCAAAGAATTAGCAGTTCGCGATTTTGCCTGCACGTTTCTGGGATTGATTTCATCGCCTGACGGCACCTTGATTATGCAGATTGGCGATGGCGGCGTGGTGGTGGATTTTGGTCACGGTCTGCAATTGCCGCTTACGCCGATGGTGGGTGAATATGCCAATATGACGCACTTCATTACCGATGAAGATGCCGTTTCCAGACTGGAAACTTTCACCAGCACTGAGCGTGTGCATAAAGTTGCAGCATTTACGGATGGTATCCAGCGACTGGCGTTAAATATGCTGGATAATTCTCCTCATGTACCTTTCTTTACCCCGTTTTTCAATGGACTGGCGTCAGCAACGCAGGAACAACTCGATTTATTACCTGAATTGTTAAAGCAGTTTTTGTCCAGCCCGGCGGTAAACGAGCGTACGGATGATGATAAAACGTTGGCACTGGCGCTGTGGTTACCATGAAACCCACTTTATATACTGCTACTGGTGAGTGCGTTACGCCAGGCCGTGAACTGGGCAAAGGCGGTGAAGGCGCGGTTTATGATATCGAGGAGTTTGTCGATAGCGTCGCCAAGATTTATCACACGCCGCCACCCGCCTTAAAACAGGACAAACTTGCCTTTATGGCTGCGACAGCTGACGCGCAGTTGTTGAATTATGTCGCCTGGCCGCAGGCAACGCTTCACGGTGGACGAGGCGGAAAAGTTATCGGTTTTATGATGCCAAAAGTTTCTGGTAAAGAACCGATTCATATGATCTATAGCCCGGCACATCGTCGCCAGAGTTACCCTCATTGTGCGTGGGATTTTCTACTCTATGTTGCGCGCAATATTGCTTCATCTTTTGCTACGGTTCACGAGCACGGGCACGTCGTGGGTGACGTAAACCAGAACAGTTTTATGGTAGGTCGCGACAGCAAAGTGGTACTGATTGATAGCGACTCCTTTCAGATTAACGCCAATGGCACACTGCATTTATGCGAAGTCGGCGTGTCGCATTTTACGCCGCCAGAGCTACAAACCTTGTCGTCATTTGTCGGCTTTGAACGCACAGAAAATCACGATAATTTTGGCCTTGCGTTGCTGATTTTTCACGTCTTGTTTGGTGGCCGGCATCCTTATTCTGGTGTGCCGCTTATCTCTGATGCGGGTAATGCGCTGGAGACGGATATTACCCATTTCCGTTATGCCTACGCGTCAGATAATCAGCGACGTGGTTTAAAACCGCCGCCACGATCGATTCCGCTATCGATGTTACCGAGTGATGTTGAAGCCATGTTTCAGCAGGCATTCACGGAAAGTGGCGTGGCAACCGGGCGTCCGACGGCTAAAGCGTGGGTAGCGGCACTTGATTCTCTGCGCCAACAGTTAAAGAAATGTCCCGTTTCGGCAATGCATGTTTATCCCGCTCATTTGACCGACTGCCCGTGGTGTGCGCTGGATAATCAAGGCGTTATCTATTTTATTGATCTCGGCGAAGAGGTCATTACCACCAGCGGTGATTTTGTGCTGGCGAAAGTCTGGGCGATGGTGATGGCGTCAGTAGCACCGCCAGCATTGCAATTGCCATTACCCGATCATTTCCAACCGACTGGCAGGCCGCTTCCTTTAGGCCTGTTACGGCGCGAATACATCATTCTGATTGAGATCGCACTGTCAGCGTTATCGCTGTTGCTTTGCGGCCTTCAGGCAGAACCGCGTTATATTATTTTGGTTCCTGTGCTGTCGGCTATCTGGATTATTGGCAGTCTGACAAGCAAAGCGTACAAAGCAGAAGTTCAGCAACGCCGTGAGGCATTTAATCGCGCGAAAATGGACTATGACCATTTATTCAGCCAGATCCAACAGTTGGGCGGGCTGGAAGGTTTTATCGCCAAACGGACGATGCTCGAAAAAATGAAGGACGAAATGCTCGGGTTACCGGAAGAAGAAAAACGTGCTCTGGCAGCACTTCACGACACCGCAAGGGAACGGCAGAAGCAGAAGTTTCTGGAGGGATTTTTTATTGATGTTGCCTCTATTCCCGGCGTTGGCCCTGCGCGTAAAGCGGCGTTACGGTCCTTTGGTATTGAAACAGCAGCGGATGTTACCCGTCGTGGGGTTAAGCAAGTGAAAGGGTTTGGTGATCATCTGACCCAGGCAGTTATCGACTGGAAAGCAAGTTGCGAACGCCGTTTTGTGTTCAGGCCGAATGAAGCGGTAACGCCAGCAGACAGACAAGCGGTAATGGCGAAAATGACCGCCAAACGACATCGGCTGGAATCGACGTTGACTGTCGGCGCGACAGAGTTGCAGCGATTCCGCCTTCATGCTCCAGCACGGACCATGCCGTTGATGGAACCGTTACGTCAGGCGGCAGAAAAACTGGCTCAGGCGCAGGCTGATTTAAGCCGCTGCTGAGCCATTTTCTTTTAACGAAATACCACTTCTGCCCAGCGTGCCAGCCCGGCGGTGACGGAGCCAAAGTCATCGCCGCCTGCAATCGGAATGCCCGGCAACTGTTCTGCCAGCGCTTTTTTAATCAGCGGCGAACGGGCGCTACCGCCGGTCAGGTAGATAACGTCCGGTTTTTCCTGGGCGTTATCCAGGGCCAGTTGCACCTGTTCCAGAATCCGCGCCAGTGGCTGGCTGAGGGCGCTTTCCAGCCCTTGCTGGCTAATCAGCGTAGCCAGTTCATCGCTGATAAACGGCAGTGAGGCGCGGGTTTCCGCAGTGCTTGAAAGGGCGATTTTGCTCTCTTCTGCGCTACGCACCAGGCGATAGCTTAAACGCTGACGCCAGACTTTCTGTAACAGGGCCACTTTTTCCGGTTCGCGGGCATCGCGTACCAGATCGTTAAGCAGACGACCGTTGGCACTACTGTAGAAATCACTCTGCGCAGGTACGTCGTTGATGGCAACCGCATTCCACCACGGCAGAATCGGCAGGGCGATGCCTTTTTCGGTTTCGCCACCCATGCCCAGTAACGGCATCAGGTTTTTAAACGCCAGCACGATATCCAGATCGTTACCGCCAATACGGCAACCACTGTGACCCAGCAGGCTGGCTTCACGATCGAGACGCGAACGCCACTGCGGCCCCATCAGCAGCAATGAACAGTCAGTCGTACCACCGCCGATATCCACCACCAGCACCCGTTTTTCTTCCTGCAAGGTGGCTTCGTAATCCAGCCCAGCCGCGACCGGCTCGTACTGGAATACCACGTCCCTGAATCCGGCACGCTTCGCCGCGCGTTCCAGAATCCCTTGCGCCTGGGTGTTTGCTTCATCACCGCCCAGCCCCTGGAAGTTGATCGGACGACCAATCACCGCCTGAGTAATCGCTTCTGGCAGCTGTGCCTGCGCCTGCTGGCGAATGTGCAACATCATTGCGCAGACCAGATCCTCAAACAGCGCTACCTGCTGCGGTTTTAAGCCGCTGGCACCGAGGAACGATTTTGGTGATTTCACAAACCACACTTCTTCTGGATCATCAATGTACTGTGCCAGTGAGGAAAGACCGAACTGCACGCTTTTCGCCGTAACATCGATATCTTCTTCGCGGTTATAACGAATCGCCCGACGTAACAGCGCCTGCGTTTCATCGTCGTCTGCCGGAACATCATGATGGCGGTACAGCCATTCACTTACTGCTTCACGCGTTGGCGCGCAAAGCATTGAAGGCAGCAGCGTGCTGTCGTTTTCCATTTTCAGTAATTGCGGTTTACCGTCACGCATGACCGCCACTGAACAGTTTGCTGTACCGTAATCAAAACCAATAAACACGAAATAATCCCCATGCCGGTGAAGAAGGGGCGTGACTTTAGCGAAATGTTGCCGTCGCGACAACCGGAATATGAAAGCAAAGCGCAGCGTCTGAATAACGTTTATGCTGAAAGCGGATGAATAAGGAGATGCGATGTATACCCTGAACTGGCAGCCGCCGTATGACTGGTCGTGGATGTTGGGATTTCTCGCCGCCCGTGCGGTGAGCAGTGTGGAAACGGTCGCGGACAGTTATTATGCCCGTAGTCTGGCGGTGGGCGAATATCGCGGCGTGGTGACTGCTATTCCGGATATAGCCCGCCATACTCTGCACATAAATTTAAGTGCAGGTTTAGAACCTGTTGCCGCAGAGTGTCTGGCGAAAATGAGCCGCCTGTTTGATCTGCAATGTAACCCACAAATTGTTAACGGTGCGTTGGGCAGGTTAGGCGCGGCGCGGCCCGGATTGCGTTTACCCGGCTGTGTTGATGCTTTTGAGCAGGGCGTGCGGGCGATTTTAGGCCAACTGGTGAGCGTGGCGATGGCGGCAAAATTGACCGCCAGAGTGGCACAGCTTTATGGCGAACGGCTGGATGATTTTCCGGAGTATATCTGCTTCCCGACGCCTCAGCGGCTGGCAGCAGCAGACCCGCAGGCATTAAAAGCGTTAGGTATGCCGTTGAAACGGGCAGAGGCGCTGATTCATCTGGCAAATGCGGCGCTGGAGGGCACCTTACCAATGACAATACCGGGCGATGTGGAGCAGGCGATGAAAACGCTGCAAACTTTTCCGGGTATCGGGCGCTGGACGGCGAATTATTTTGCTTTGCGTGGCTGGCAGGCGAAAGATGTTTTCCTGCCGGATGATTATCTGATTAAACAGCGATTTCCGGGAATGACACCGGCGCAAATCCGCCGTTATGCCGAGCGCTGGAAGCCCTGGCGTTCTTATGCGCTGTTGCATATCTGGTATACGGAAGGCTGGCAACCAGACGAAGCATGACGTTGGTCGCCGGATGCGGTGCGAGCGCCTTATCCGGCCTGGGGAATGAGCGATTTGTAGGCATGATAAGACGCGTTAGCGTCGCATCAGGCGATGGGGAAGCACGCCTCAGTTAATCGCGAAATAACTACTATTCACCAGCAAATCCAGCGGTTGGGCATCGGCAATCACCTCACCATAAATCAGATCGACGCCGATGCCAGAAAGCGTATCCATCACTAAGGGTAAAACGACTGGCCCGGCGATGGTTTTCATCCCGAGTCGCTGAGCGTGCCCCTGAATAATCGTAATCAGCATCTCATCCATCAAATTACCCTGCACGTTGGCGCATAACTCACCATCAAGTAGCAGGTAATCTGCCATATTCGCTTTCAGCGAGTTGAAGATTTGCAGATCGCGGCCCACCTGGCTGAGCACTATCCGACATCCCGCCAGCCGCAGTTTTTGCACGCTTTCTGCGTGATCTAAAATCGCTTCAGCCGGAATAATCAGATGTAATAACCGTGGTGGTAGAGGGCTATTTTCCAGCTGCTCAAGCAGATCATTCACCAGCGTGGCGCTACTCAAACCGGCAACGGAAAGGGGGAGGGAGATGCTTATGCCTTTACTGGCAACCGCTTTTGCGGCCTGCTGGAAAAATTCGTGGAATACCCGGCGGTCAAGAGCATGGCTAAGCGCCGGATCGCTGAAGCTACGACGAAATGTTTGTTCATCAATAATCTCGCCTTCGCAACTCCAGAGCTTAAGTGAAATCAGCCACAAATTACGCGCTTCCGGGATCCGTGGCGAAGCGACACCGTGGGCGAGCATCATCAACTGATTCTCTTTAATCATCCGCCACTGTTCATCAAGCGACATCGCCGCCCGTTCGCTATGTGCGGCAGCTTGCTGCGGTTCGTAAACCGTCACCCGGCCCCGGCCACCATTTTTGGAGGCATAACAGGCGATATCAGCCTGCGACATCACTTCTGCCGCCTGATGATTGTTGTCATCAATCAAGGTAATTCCGGCACTGGCACCTACCCGATGCACACGGCCTTCCCATATAAAGTGATAGTCATTCACGGCACTGATAATGCGTGTAGCGATAAAACGCGCGCTTTCAACATTACAGTCTGGTAGCAGCAGACCAAATTCATCCCCACCGAGTCGCGCCAGCACGTCGCTGGAACGCAGCATACTCAGCATTAACGACGCCAGTTCGCGCAGCAAAGCGTCACCCGCCGCATGCCCGGCGCTGTCATTCACCGCTTTAAAGCGATCAAGATCGATAAACACCAGGGCATGTCGCTGATGTGTACTGTTTACCGTTTGCAGCAGGATACGCAGTTGTTTCTCAAAACTGGCGCGGTTGGCGAGATGCGTCAGTGCATCATGGGAGGCGCTGTAGCTCAGCTGGCGCAGCATTTTGCGTGATTCGGTAACGTCCTGAATCACCAGAACCGAACCAATATTGCTGCCGTCCAGAGTACTTAACGGCGTAATACTGTAATGCACGTCGTAACTGCCGCCGCTCCGACAGTGCAACACCACATCTTGCTCGATCGCGGAACGTGAGGTGTCGGCACTGTAAATGTTCTCCATTAATGGTCCGTTGTCGCCAAAAGTAATATGCAACACCGTCAGGAGCGGAACACCTAACGCTTCTTCCTGCGTCCAGCCGCTCATCTTCTCCGCCACTGGATTCATAAAGGTAATTTTCATCGCCATATCAATACAGACCACGGCTTCACCGATGGAATCAAGCGTAATGTGCAGGCGCTCTTTTTCCTGAAACAATGCCTCGTTAAGCTGTTTCACTTCGGTCATATCCATATTGATGCCGAGGAGACGTTCGACTTCGCCTTCTTTATTCAGTACCCGGTTGGCGAGGGCGCGGATATGGCGAATACCGTCTTTTACGGTAATGCGAAATTCCAGTTTAAAGGGCGAGCGTGATTGCAACGAATCACGAATCACTTTTTCGGCATGCTGGCGATCTTCCGGCAGCACGCACTCGTACCACACCTGCCAGTTCGGTTTGATATGTGGAGGAATTTCATACAGCTCGAACATCCGCTTATCCCAGCTAAAAATATTCGGCTTCAACTCCCACTCCCAGATGCCAATCCCGCCCGCTTCGTTAGCCAGCGTGATGCGCTCCATCAGTTGCTGATTCACCTGTTCGGTGCGTTTTAGCTCGTTAATGTCTTCAATCTGAGCGATAAAATAGAGCGGCGTGCCATCCGTGTGGCGCACCAGTGAGACGGCAAGCAACGCCCAGACAACATCGCCATTGCGGTTGTAGTAGCGTTTTTCCATTGAATAGGTGTTTATTTCACCGCTTATCAGCTTTTCAACCTGTTGGAGATCTTTATTGAGATCCTCCGGCCAGGTCAGTTGCTGAAAGGTGAGTCCGCGCAGCTCTTCCTGACTGTACCCGAGAAACTGGCAGAGCGCTTTGTTGGTTTGCAGCCATTGTCCCTCGGTGCCCACTAACGCCATACCGATAGCGGAATATTCCATCGCGTTCCGAAAGTGGGTTTCGCTTTCGGAAATGTGTTTGCGTTCCGCACGAAAGGCATACATCACCATGGTCATGATGTTGGCGGGCAGCAGGATCAGCAAAAACGGTAGCCACGGCATATGGCTCATCAGGTACGTACGCGGCGTAGCAAGCAGGGAGGGATCCGCGGCCATCATCAGCGACACCATCATCACCGTGGTAAGGAAGATCAAAAAGGCTTCCATTCGTGGCAGACGCACGGCGCTCCACATCAACAGCACAATAATGAAAGTAAAAGGCCACGGCAGATACAGCATCGAAAGCCAGCTTAACGTCAGTGTGATGGCTAACGTGAGCAGCGACTCAAAAAGCAACCGTGGGTTGCGATGGCGCAGCAGATAGTGTGGTTTAAATAACAATCCCAGCGGCACCAGTGCCAGAGCGCCGATGGATTCTGACAGTACCCATATCAAAAATGCCCTGAGAGGATCGTCTCCGGGCGTCAGCAGGACAACCAGAACACCCCCCAACAGAGGCGGAACAATGGCGCTGCCGAGTGCCAGACGCAGCCAGTCAGCCAGATTTTGCAAGGGGTTATACCACGGCAGCAATTTACGTAGCAGCACTGCCCCGACCACGGCTTCAACAATATTGATGGTCGTCCAGGTCATGTTCAGCGAGCTGGTGGAAAAAAGCAGGATGGATGCGGCGATATTTCCCAGCGAACAGCTCAGCGCAATTCCCGGCCACATGCGCCCGGCATGGCGATAAAACGCCACCATCATGATGGACGTCGGGAACCACAGTGGGGCGAGTTGGGTGCCAAACTGCGAAAGCTCAAGCGAGAAAAGGGTAAAGATAAACGAGACTAAACCTAAACTGACCAGGTGAAGCAGCGGGTGGGGCAGGGCAATTAATACATGCTGTGATTGTTTGCTCATTACCGCTTTATCCGCAAGACCAGGTCGCCAGTATTCGTTTCTGTGTTTATGCTAGTACAAAAGTTTTACATTTTATATGCGAATTGCTCATAAAGTGACGTAAAGGCGGATAATTTGCGCAACTGCGTATAACATTTTTTACCTTACATAAAACTGATCAACGTAATTTGCCCCCGGGAATTCTTTGTCAACAATTAACTCTGAGCGCGCGGCAACGCTATTCGACTGGTATCAGACGGATGAAATCCCTATAATTGCCGCGTTTGGCGCTTCGTCGCCCCCTTCCTAACATCCAGGTTAATCAGGTCGCTAAATATATGACTGATCAGTCTCATCAGTGCGTCATTATCGGTATCGCTGGCGCATCGGCTTCCGGCAAGAGTCTTATTGCCAGTACCCTTTATCGTGAATTACGTGAGCAAGTCGGTGATGAACACATCGGCGTAATTCCCGAAGACTGCTATTACAAAGATCAAAGCCATCTGTCGATGGAAGAACGCGTTAAGACCAACTACGACCATCCCAGCGCGATGGATCACAGTCTGCTGCTTGAGCATTTACAAGCGTTGAAACGCGGCTCGGCAATTGACCTGCCGGTTTACAGCTATGTTGAACATACGCGTATGAAAGAAACGGTGACGGTTGAGCCGAAGAAGGTCATCATTCTCGAAGGCATTTTGTTGCTGACGGATGCGCGTTTGCGTGACGAACTTAACTTCTCCATTTTCGTTGATACCCCGCTGGATATCTGCCTGATGCGCCGCATCAAGCGTGACGTTAACGAGCGTGGGCGTTCAATGGATTCAGTGATGGCGCAATATCAAAAAACCGTGCGCCCGATGTTCCTGCAATTCATTGAGCCTTCTAAACAATATGCGGACATTATCGTGCCGCGCGGCGGGAAAAACCGCATCGCGATCGATATATTGAAAGCGAAAATAAGTCAGTTCTTTGAATAAGCTTGATAAATTGTGTACCGTTCAGTGATAACCTGGTATGCCCTTGACGTAATTGGCGTTAAGGGAGTGATGCGCGAAAGGAGAAAATGCCATGCGTCTGTGTGACCGAGATATTGAAGCCTGGCTTGATGAAGGCCGTTTGTCGATCAACCCACGTCCGCCAGTGGAGCGTATTAACGGCGCGACGGTGGATGTACGCCTGGGCAATAAATTTCGTACCTTCCGTGGTCACACGGCAGCGTTTATCGATCTGAGCGGTCCCAAAGATGAAGTGAGCGCCGCGCTTGACCGCGTGATGAGCGATGAGATCGTTCTCGACGAGGGCGAGGCGTTCTATCTTCACCCAGGAGAGCTGGCGCTGGCGGTGACGCTGGAGTCGGTGACGCTGCCAGCCGATCTGGTGGGCTGGCTGGACGGGCGTTCCTCACTGGCGCGTCTGGGGCTGATGGTGCACGTCACCGCGCACCGCATCGATCCGGGCTGGTCTGGTTGCATTGTGCTGGAGTTCTACAACTCCGGTAAGCTGCCGCTGGCGCTGCGTCCGGGCATGTTAATTGGTGCGCTGAGCTTTGAGCCGCTTTCCGGCCCGGCGGCGCGACCTTACAACCGCCGTGAAGATGCGAAATATCGCAACCAGCAGGGCGCGGTAGCCAGCCGAATCGATAAAGACTAATTCAGGCCCATTGAGGATACCATGAGACGATTTCTGACGACGCTGATGATACTCCTGGTCGTGCTGGTGGCCGGGTTATCTGCGTTAGTGTTGCTGGTGAATCCGAATGATTTCCGCGACTATATGGTCAAGCAAGTTGCTGCACGTAGCGGTTATCAATTGCAGCTCGACGGGCCACTGCGTTGGCACGTCTGGCCGCAGCTTAGTATCCTCTCCGGGCGAATGTCTCTCACCGCCCAGGGCGCAAGCCAGCCACTGGTTCGCGCCGACAACATGCGTCTGGACGTGGCGCTTTTACCACTACTGAGTCATCAACTGAGCGTTAAGCAGGTGATGCTAAAAGGGGCAGTGATCCAACTGACGCCGCAGACGGAAGCGGTGCGCAGTGAAGACGCTCCGGTTGCACCGCGCGACAATACCTTGCCGGATCTGTCAGACGATCGCGGATGGTCGTTTGATATATCCAGTCTTAAGGTGGCGGACAGCGTGCTGGTGTTCCAGCATGAAGATGACGAGCAGGTGACAATCCGCAATATTCGCCTGCAAATGGAACAAGATCCCCAACATCGTGGTTCATTTGAGTTCTCCGGGCGGGTTAATCGCGATCAGCGCGATCTCACGATATCCCTTAACGGTACGGTAGATGCTTCTGATTATCCGCATGATTTAACGGCGGCTATTGAACAAATTAACTGGCAGTTGCAGGGTGCCGATTTACCAAAACAAGGTATTCAGGGGCAGGGGAGTTTCCAGGCCCAGTGGCAGGAGTCACATAAACGCCTTTCATTTAACCAAATTAGTTTGACCGCCAATGATAGTACGCTAAGCGGGCAAGCACAGGTTACGCTGACAGAGAAACCGGAATGGCAGCTGAGGCTGCAATTCCCGCAACTGAATCTTGACAACCTCATCCCGCTTAATGAAACCGCGAATGGTGAAAACGGTGCCGCGCAGCAGGGGCAGAGCCAATCAACGTTGCCGCGCCCGGTCATTTCTTCGCGTATTGATGAACCGGCCTATCAGGGACTGCAAGGCTTTACGGCTGATATTTTGTTGCAGGCCAGTAACGTGCGCTGGCGCGGAATGAATTTTACAGATGTTGCCACGCAAATGACCAACAAGTCGGGTTTGCTGGAAATTACTCAACTGCAGGGCAAGCTTAACGGTGGACAGGTTTCACTGCCGGGCACGCTGGACGCGACATCAATAAATCCGCGGATAAACTTCCAGCCACGGCTGGAAAACGTTGAGATTGGTACCATTCTGAAGGCGTTTAACTATCCGATTTCGTTGACCGGAAAAATGTCACTGGCTGGTGATTTCTCCGGTGCTGACATAGATGCCGACGCATTCCGCCACAACTGGCAAGGACAGGCACATGTCGAAATGACCGACACGCGCATGGAAGGGATGAACTTCCAGCAGATGATTCAGCAAGCGGTAGAGCGTAATGGCGGTGATGTGAAGGCCGCTGAAAACTTTGATAACGTGACGCGGCTTGACCGCTTTACCACCGATTTGACGTTGAAGGATGGCGTCGTGACGTTAAACGACATGCAAGGTCAATCGCCTGTGCTGGCGCTGACAGGGGAAGGCATGTTGAATCTGGCAGATCAAACCTGCGACACCCAGTTTGATATTCGGGTCGTGGGTGGCTGGAACGGGGAAAGCAAACTGATTGATTTCCTGAAAGAAACGCCAGTACCGCTGCGGGTTTATGGCAACTGGCAGCAACTCAATTACAGCCTGCAAGTGGATCAGTTACTGCGCAAACATCTACAGGACGAAGCGAAACGTCGCCTGAATGACTGGGCCGAGCGGAATAAAGATTCCCGTAATGGCAAAGATGTGAAGAAGTTGCTGGAGAAGATGTAGGTTACCAGGTGACCAGTCCTGTAGGCCTGATAAGACGCGTAAAGCGTCGCATCAGGCGTTCGTGGCGGCATCATTATATTCTGAATATGTAAGATCGAAGGCTGTTCCGTTCACTTGATGTTCCTCGCTACTATGGAACGCTCAAGCCGGTGAACGTGCCAGGGTGGCTCAATCGCCACCACCCTGGCAACCCGGGCTCCCGGCGGTAAATCGCCGCTGGCGCGGTTCCCTCATCTTATTCCTTTCGGCTATCGGGTAAAATGACCGATACCATCACACCTCGTACTCCAACTCGCCATCCTTATGCAGCGGAATAATCTGCACCTTCTGCACGCGATGGCTTTCCACCTGCAACGTTTTAAGCAAATAATCCCCCACCTGAACTTCTTCGCCAGGTTTTGGAATACGCTGTAAATATTCCATCAACAGCCCGGCAATGG
>OJKH01000059.1_pt1 | contig 74424 bp, 80 predicted proteins | sample 1596471 | NCBI WGS metagenome assembly OJKH01 (sample SAMEA4350108, study PRJEB24818) | metagenome | biome: human; feature: gut; material: faeces | place: Denmark | collected 2013-09
ATAAATTTCGTTGACGAGGCGCGGCGATTACGGTTTAATGCGCCCCGTTGCCCGGATAGCTCAGTCGGTAGAGCAGGGGATTGAAAATCCCCGTGTCCTTGGTTCGATTCCGAGTCCGGGCACCACTTACACAGTACCGTTCGGCTAGCTTCATGTGTACAAGGCATGAAATAGCGGGGCGAAATCAGATGTGAGGACAGAGTTTAGACAGCGATGAATGTCATCACCTGTTGAACTTGATTGTTCCACTCTGTGCGAAACCCTATTCAGCCCACCTGAATAGGGTTTTTCGCTTTAGGCGATGTTACAGTTTTTAGTGAAACTGTCAATATGCGCCATTTTTCACCATCTTAACTCCTGCTCCAGCGTCGCCTTCAGGCTTTCGATATTCACCTCCACATATTCCAGCGTTGACGCCAGACTAACGTGCCCCAGCAAGGTTTTCACCGTTTGCAGATTACGTTCCGGCGTACGCATCAGCTTTGTCGCGATGGTATGACGGAAACGATGAGGGCTAACCAGAAAACCACACTCCCGGGACAACCGACGGAAAAAGGACCGTAGAGGAACTTTCGTCATACCATCCTGATAATTTGCCTTTCTCCTGAAATCAAACCAGGCGATGTTAAATAGCTGCTCATGTGGCATTGCCCCCGCTTTTGTCACCTGACTGACCAACTCCTCAAGCGATGGACGCAGGGCGGAGATAATCGGCACCTGATGTTCACGGTGATTTTTAGCCCCCTCAAGCCGTAAGTGAATGCAGTGCGAATCAAAATCGACATCGCTAATTCTGATATGTAAGAACTGATTCTGGCGTATGGCCGTATAGCGCAAGATATCCAGCACGGCAGTCCAGAACCATGCTGGAGCCAATGCATTACGATAACGATCGCCGGATTGCTCCCTTCCCCTCTGCTGCTGCATAACCCGATAGACCGTTTCAAGCTGACTGTCAGAAAGTGTTTTTTTACGTTTAACGCCCGGGCAAGCCACAACGCCATTAAACGGGTTCTCTTCCTGGAATAGTTTTTTCTTGATAGCAAAGTTGAACAACGCACGCATATGGGCAACCTTGTTATTCCAGGTACGAACCTTCAGCCCCTGCACTTTTAATACTTCTTCTTTCCACCTCAGCACCAAATCGGCACTGACCTCCCCAGGTAATACTTTCGCAAACTTCGTAAACGTTCTTACTACCTTGCAATAACTCCACTGCGTGTCAGGCCGTAATGTTTTAGCGTAAAAATACTTCTCCAGAAGAACTTCAAATGTTAACAATTCATCCATAGTCAATTTCGTCCCATTAGTTCAAAGAGCTAACTTCTAATAACGGGGTATCTGCTGGCACTGTTGCTGCGCCATAAATTTCTTTCGCAGGTACAAGATAGCCGTGATAAACCTTCTGGCTCTCCCTATTACGGCACTGGTATACATTTGCTCCCCCGCGCTGCCGCCTGTGCAGATTTATTTTTTCAAACTGGCGCTGAACATCACGCCAGTTGTCTATTTTTAATGGTCGCAGTGCCTCCCTCTGTTCCGCCATAAACCTATGAAAAATTGACGGAGTTTTCAGGAATACAGCCCCCGCGATCACATATACGTGACCATCCGGCTCATTGGCTATCGTTTTTTTCTGCTGTATAGATTGTCTGAGCCAGTCAATAAACAACTCACCAGCAGGATGAAAGCGGCACAATGCCGGTTCAGAAGAAAGATCGGCTCCTTCCACATTCTCCATAAAAGACGGTAAATCATCGGGAATATTTTCAACATATTCACAGGGCGGCGGTGCCTGTTGTAAGAAAGTGGCGTAATCGTCAAAAGCTGAATCAGGACAAGCTTCTGGCAACGCGGATGGTGTGACTGGCGGCGTTTTATCGCTGCCCTCCCCGGCTTGTAAAACTATTGCCCCTACTACGCCTGATTGCGCCCGATACCCGGCAAGAAACATCGAAAGCGCCTTTAACGCGTCGGGCCATCGAATCAGCCAACGCAGCCCCTCTTCCGGCAGCAGCCTGAAAGCCAGCATGGCGCTGTGGCCATATACCTTTTCCGGCTGAGTTTCTGGCACAAAGCGGAAGCGGTAGGGTTTATCCAGAACGCCTGCAACCGGCGACCAGACCTGCCCGTTCTCCTGTTCAACGTGGAGATGCGCCAAATTGTCCAACACGCTAAACATGGTCGCCCAGACAATAACCGCAGACCACGCAGCCCCCTGCGTCGCCTGATCTTCAGGGTCAGCACCCGGCGGCAACATGTAGCTTTTTGACAGTTTCACCGCGTTTGCCAGCGTTTTAAGAAAACAATCGACCATCCCACCGGGGTACGCATACGCCCCCTGCTCCGCTACCGGAAACTGCTGCATTAGTAGTACACACTGCTCCAGAGGAGTCAGGTAATACTGCTGATACAGGTTTCTGGGCAGAGAAGAGTAATCCCACAGCGTTTGCAGATATTGCTGACGTAGAGGTGTGCCCAACAACTCCTCTACGCTGGCCGGAGCAAAATAACCCGCAGGCACAGGTGAACGGTTATCGGATAAGGGTTCCGGCGGATGCGCCTTGTCACGCCAGAAAAATAGAGTATTGAGCATAAATACCGCCGATGGCTGAAATGAAAAGCTGCCACTCTATTTCTCCGCCCATAAACAACAACAAACAACTCTGTTTAGGTTCCTAATAATTTCCAAATCCCATAAAAAATGCTCCCGAAGGAGCATTTAGCGCATCAGGCCACTGAACGGCGCACATCCTGAGCAAGGTTAAGTAAAAATTCACAGGCCTCGCGCGCCTGACGGCTGGCCCGGAAAATAGCGTGTTTGTCCTCTTTCAGCGTCTTCAGCCATGAGGCAAAGTAGCTTTCATGTTGCACCTCACCATAAACGCCCAGTTCGGCACAGAGAAAAGCGCTACCCAGCTCTGCGATAAGCTCTTCAAACGCATAAATCGGATCGCCAAACCGACTCAATGAAGACGTGATGCCCTCGCGGTTTAGCCGTTTGGCATGGCCGCTGGCGTGAACCAGCTCATGCAACAATGTCGCCCAATAATCAGCATCAGAAAAAAACTGACCGACTGCTGGTAATACAATCTCATCGGTGGATGGACGGTAAAATGCCCGGTTCTGGCTAAACGATGTAGCCTTTACGCCGGAGGCATTCAGCATATCAAGAATGCGATTAAACACCGGCGTACTGACGGTATCCACATCCTCCTGCGACAAAGGAACGGCAGTCACCCCAACGACGGATTCTGGTAAACTATCGCACTGTTCAACGTTGAACAGGTACAGCGATTTAGCCATAACCCGGGATTCCATAACCGGTTTGCCATCGGCGTCAAACAGCTTACTGCCGCTTTTATCTTCCGCCTGCTTTTCAAACGGTTTGAAGATAACGCCGAGACTGCTGCTTTCACCTTTACGAACCTGCCCACCGACTGCCTGCGCCTGCTTATAGGTGAGCCAGCGATTGGAACGGTAGCCCTTCTCTTCCGCTGCCAGCCACAACAGCATGATATTAACGCCGTTGTAGTGACCCCCCGTCGCGGCATTAACCGGAAACGGGCTGGAGGCATATTTCTCCACCGAGCGCCACGGCTTGCGCCAGGGCGGTACGCCTTTTTCCAGCGCGGCAACAATGCGATCGGTCACCTGTTGGTACAGGTCTGTACGCTCAACGCGTTGAGAACGAGAGGTCGATTTCTTCATGGGAAACTCCTTTTAAAAAGGCGTATCCCACTCCCTATGGGCGCAGAAATACGCCCCACAGGGATTGATGAATGTCAGTCAGTTCAAATGGCGACGGCCTGAATAACGCCTTCGGTCGTTACCCGCTCGAACTGCTTTTGCAGTTGCCTGCATGCGATAAGAAAACAGTGATGGTCATCAGCTTTTGCCCGTTTGCAGCCAACAACGGCAACGTCAACAAGCAGCCGCTGCGCCATCATGCGCCAGCTTTTCAGCTCTTTCTGGCTTCGGCAGGCAGTGAAGTGTGCCTGAGCCATAACGTTTATTCTGTCCGTCAGATGACGGTACTCCGCGACGGGTACACAGTTTTGCCAGCCGGTAATGAACATCGCCAGCCTCTGCGCCTTCAGCATAATGGACAGCTGGTAGGGTTTGGTGATGATGTCCACGATCCCGCCTTCCGTCAGCGGTATCCTTTCTTCAAAGCTATCGCCGCCGACCAGTATGCGGGCCATCGAGACCCATTCCGGGTCAAGATCGGGATGGCAGCCGTCAGCATAGGCCAAATGCCTTACCCGGCCATCATCGCGTTGTTCACCGCCGTCAACCATCAAATAAACGCCGTGATCCTTAGCCAGAACGACAGATTTATCGGTCGTTATAGATTCCGTCACGATGGCCTTCAGGTCAGAACCATAAAAACGCAGCATAGATATCTCCTCAATAATTGCCGGAGACAGCTTCCCCGGGGAGAGAAGCTCCCTCCGGGGAAGTAAGTTCAGTAAAAAGAAGTGAAACGGATTATGCGAAGGCTATAAATATCCTATCGCTTCCAGTGCCAGAGAGCACTTTGCATCTGCGTTCCCGGTATAGAAATAATGAGCCCAGGCTTCCCTGTTCACCTTCTCTCCAAGCGCCAGAACGTCATGTAATAACGGTTCACTGGCTGAATGAGTAAAACGGCCAAAAACTAAAGCCTGCGCCAGCTGATAAGCAATGTCGGTAAGGACATATTCGTTATCGGTAAAACCGTCCTCATCGCGTTCCTCATCAATTCCTAAACGCATTTTGGCGGCAACGGATAACAGCTCCCCCTCTGCATTGGCTAAGTCATAAAGATCCTGAACAACAGGCTGTGGCTCAAACGATAACGCGATCATGGTGTTCTCCTTGCGATGTCATACCGAAAGGAGAACGCCCCCGAAGGAGTGGTTCCTTTCGGGCAGCGTTTATTACGTTAACGGTCAGTAATAACCTTTAGTCAATGGCCGCCATAATGGCGTTAGTACATGAATGCATTAAGGCGTAATTGCGCAACGCATAATAGGTTTCGATGTCCTCATCGGCTTCAGTACGGTTCGCCAGCTCGCAGAGAGCGTAAAGCGAAGCCGTAATACCAAACGTGTCGGAGTCCATCGTGCCCTGATAGTAATTTTCCGCCGATATGCTCCAGTTCTGAGACGTGGCCGGATAAGCATAAAAGCCGCCGTTGGATAACTTCATCCCCAGCCAAAGCCCGCCCTGATACTCGCAGCTTAGCCGGTCTGCCCAGCGGTAAAGTAATTGTTCAAAACAAAACAGACGTACCGCCTGTTCTTCATCGTTCTGATCGAGCAGGCGATCAAAATCGACCTGTGTGATAGTGAAATCTGTCATTGATGGGTATCTCCCTGAATAAAGCGGAGGGAGAACACGCCTGGAGGGTGTTTTCCCTCCGGGATGATGAAAAGAGTTAGTGTCAGGCGGTGGCTAATGACACCATAAGGCAGCAGCCAACGCGCTTAACCGTAAATTTCTCGATGTGTGCAGTGACGCTTCCCCCAGTACGAGTAAAAACGATCAGCTGGAACGTCACCTGCCCCGTTTCACTGTTCTGCCGATGCTCCCAGACGTTCAGCGCTTCCTTAACCAACCGGTTTTGGCTGGCGATAGCGCTTTCAACAGAGCTGGAAAAGTCGACCGCAGCTTCCCAGGCGGGAGACGTAATCGAGATGGATAACATTTCATAGGTGTTCATCTGTGTTCCTTACAGTAAAAAGGGAACACGTCCCCAACGGGAAAATGTTCCCATTGGGTGAGTAGAATGCACTAACCACGCTTATTCATTGCGTAAGCGACGTTCAGTGCAGGAATGAGCCTGAAAAGGCGTAGGTATTAAGAAGAGTACCTTCACCGCAGTTTGCGGCATCCGTTTACAAAGGCTAAATGGATTTGGGTTTGACCGCCGTAAGCGCCACCTTGCAGGTCGTGGAGGCTTTGGGTGTTGTCAGAGACAACGATTAGGCGTTACGATTCTAAACCAGTCATGTATAAAAAAACAACAAGCAGCTATGTGGTGAGTTATAAAAAGGGACAAGTGAGATGGAAAATTCTATTAGCTTTATGGCAAGAGATGGCGTTATTTCTTTAGATACGTTTCTTAAAACACGTAAATTTAAGAATGGAATGGGCATCATATTTCTCGACAGAAACGTCGTGAGCCCTGTAACCAGTAATAGTTTAAAAGACAAATTCTCATCATTAAAGCATTACCGTTTCTCTGTCATTCTTTCGGCAATGGAAGGAAAGAACAAGCGATTACCGACCCATGAAGAATATATTGAAGAATATCAAAAATCATCCGAGAAGATAGGACTAGCATTCGGGGAGGATCGGGTAGACAGGGAAAAGATAGAATCTTTTTATTATGCAGTGAAAGGCGAGTATGAATCACACATTAATGCCGAATATAAATTCCTCGCGCAATCCATTGAGATTCTAAAAGATAAAACCCTAACTGAAAAAGCAGAGAAAATCATAGAACTAACGCACAGCATTTCAAAAGAGCACCCATCAAAGATGAACCCGCTTCTGATATTGCTTGTATTTTGTCATTTATACAAAGGACGCGGAAGACATTTCATAGACAAACTGTTAAAAGTTAACAAGCAAGAACCTTTAGAACAAAAGCTTCATAATGTTATCAGCGACCTAATGATCATTACATTAGTTCTAATATCTATTAGCAGCGAGAAGAAATATATTGCAGAAGCTGATGCCAATAATGGTAAGGTAAAACATCCAGACGGTAGTTCTGTAACACTAAATTTTAAACATCGCTTTGTATTCTGTAGTGCTGACGCTGCATTACTCGAATTTTATATGTTGTATATAGAACTGCATGAACACTTACATGTTATATTTCGACATCAAAAAAGAATATTAAATGGCGCAATAGAGCCAAGATTACATAGCGTTTGTGCCAAATTATTCCCGGGAGCGACCAAGGAAGAGGCAGCAAAATTACTCAATGAAATACACTCGTATATTTTATAAAAGGCTAATCGTCATGAGGCTCTCCTTTGTTATAAACTCGCGCCACATAATGCCCGCGCCCGTCCCCGTGCCCCAAATCCATAGAAACCAACGCTTCGGCTTCCTTTTTGCTAAAACCTCTCTGCATATGATATTCCGTCGCCTCGCGGGAATAGGCATAGCGCAAACTATGCGGAGAAATCTTTCCCGTTAGCCCTGCGTCCTTAACGATATTCCGATAGCGATCGATGGCGGAATGGAGATTGGGTTTATCGACCAGCTTGCCGTTATTATTCATTGCTATTTTAAGCGCATGATTCACGGCCTGAAGCGTTTTCTCACGATCGACAACCGTCGTATCTCTGGGCTTGCCGCCTTTGGTGCCAAAAACAACTCGTACGCGCTCATCGCCGCGTAATAAGGCCTGCTGCCAGGTACGCAATGACTTGGCTGACTGCACGGCCTCTTCCGTTCTTAACCCCAGGCAGCGGGAAAGCTGCACCGCAGCCGCGACGCCTTCATCCTTGATCTTAATTACAGAAAATACGGCCTGATAACGCTCGTCGGAAATAGCCACCTTCGTTCCGTCACGACTGGCCCCGGACAACCCAAGCGCGCTATTGCTTAAACACTCATGGGCGGGATCGGCCAGTTTCGACCTTCCGGCTACGTTAAATATCGCCCGTAGCGCCGCCATTTCATTCTGCAACGTGCGCTTTGAAATGCTTTCCGCCAGACGGCTGCGAATATACAGCTCAACGTGATGAGTTTTAATATGCCTGACGTCCCGGATCTGAATATTCAGATTCAGCATTCTCTCCGCCATGCGATCGGCGATTTTCATTCTGTCAGCCACGGTTTTAAAACTGCCCCCGGCCTGCCGGGCCAACGTCGACAGGCTTTTACTCAATTTAGACATCAAGACCTCTGGTTATAAACACGTACTCCCTGTCAGGCTTACCTTTGCCTTGCGTGAGCAAAGGTAAGCCCCAACCGTTTTAAAGCTGTGCATCTCAACCCCGACGACACGGTTAATTTTGCGCATCCTGCGGCTCGACTGGTATCTGTGCATCGGGGCGGCGAAATGTTGAGTTCTTACGAGGCTCCCCAGCTCTCTGAGCTGCTCGTGGCTAACGCCATGCTGACTACTGTCAGGCCGCCTCCATTGCCAGTTTCTGCTGGCACTGCCGTCGATACCGAGTCGATCTTTCTCCTTTTTTAGTGGTGGACGTTTTCAAACGGGTTCGGCCCGTTTTTAACGTCGATTGATGAAAAAACATCCTGATTATTCCCCTTAAGGCACATTCGCCAACCGGTACTACGTGTCGGTCAGAGCGTAGAGGATGTTGTTAAAGGCCGAATAGTCTGGGCCCGTGGGTTGCGCGCTGCGCGCGTCACTTGGTATCGCTAACGCTCTGACACAAGTGACGCCGCGCAACCTTCTGCCGCTAAATGCCTGCCGTAGCAGATGCCAAATGTTCCAAATGGCATAGCAGACGACACGCAAACGTTGGCAACGATAGCTGGCTAAATGAATAACACTCATTGCCTGGAGGATGAGCTTTTCAGCTCGAAAAAGAGAACGCCGTGGAGGCGCTGATATGAAGAGAGTGCCTTAATCGCGGGTAGCGACGCTCGTTGGCAAAGGCTAAACGGGCTTGGGTTTGACCGCTATTTCAGCGCTACCTTACAGGTCATGGTGGCTTTGGGTGTTGCCTGTAGCAACGTTACAGCGTTTTTATACTAGCCGTTATTTTTATTGCCAACAAGACACTTTTTAGTTATTCATAATATTTATAATTTACATTTGAAAGGATGCATTATGACAGATAACACAACCGAAGAATTAAAAGAAATTTTCCAGAAAATCAGTAAGAAAGTCGTTAAACTAATTCCTTACCTGACAATTTTGTCAGGCTTAATGGTATGGAGTTATTTAAATAACATCGGCAGACTAGATTTACTGATAGATTCCTTTTCCATTAATATCGGATTAGTATCTTTATTAATATCCGCTGTAGTATTATCTCTCGCAATAGCCATAACACTCATCCTACCCAGTTCGATACTCATTTTTCACTCCTCAATGTTTCCTAATATAATTAACAAACCAATATCTATACCATGGTTAGGTTGGGGGTTTTCTACTTTATTCTTGATGTTAACATTTCTTCCACACATTCCATCTATAACAAAAATAATATCACCACCTTCAGCATCATTAATCTTTATCATAATAGCAGTAATATCATTTATCATTTTCTTGGTTATTTCATGGTACAGTGGTGATTTCAAAAACAACGATTTATTTAAAATAGCTAAAAATGTCGGTAAAGCACTAATAGAAACATTTACTACAGTATTCGCCACATTATCAATTGCCATCCCCATTACATTTTTATTAAAAGACAGCACTGGGGAAAAAACCACATCACTACTCATAGCACTGGCTTTCATGATCGCATTTGCTCTATCATCTTTTCTTCCCGCAATAGTTTATTATCGCAATATAAAAAACACATCATCAAACAATGAAAGCAAAAGCATCATTCCATTAGCAAAAAACTTATCTATAGCAGTCATTATAACGATAACTATCACGTCCCTTCTGTTCCCCAATGTAACGACTACCTTAATGAATAGCTCTCTTTACTCTATCGGAGTCATTGATAATAAAAATCATTATTTTCTAATAGATGGAGAAAAATACAAGCCAGATATGTTCCCACAGAATACATGGAAGACGTCGACAACCGATAAAATCGGACCAGACTTCTTTATCTACGGGATAAGAATGTTCTCCGCCGGGAATAAAAATTTGATTTGTCCAGATAGCGTTGGTTCCTTCAAAAGGGAAATTAATGGAACAAACTATGATTTAATCACTTCCTCTGATAATGAAGATAACGCAAAAAAACTAAAAGATATGACCAAGATCTGTGTCGTTTTAGACAGCGACAATGCACAACAATGGGATACTTTTTTCGAAAATAACGTTCAAAACAAAGGATAAGAATTGTCTGCCTGTAGCCAGAATTATTATTCTGGCTTTACTTTTTTCGGCTACGATTCAGTTTTAAAACCCTGATAAAGAGCCAACACCGCTTCAGCAAACTCATCATCAACGGTATAAAAATAGCACTCTGGCACATCCAGCACTTTTGCAAAACTACAAACCAGCTCAAATGAAGGCTTGTGCGTTCCGCTTTCATAATGGGACAAACGTGAATATGCCGTAGCCTCTTCAATCCCAGCCATTACACCTAACTTTTCCTGAGTTAGCCCAGCGCGTAATCTGGCATCCTTCAAACGTTTAGGAATCATATTGTTACCATCAATCAATATATTGACAGTATCTTTAGCATTCCTTAAGATTAATTATCTTTAGAGTTACTAAAGATGGATTCGCATACTGGAGATAAAACCATGGAAAACAACGACTGGCATCCGGCAGACATCATCGCCGGGCTAAGAAAGAAGGGAACATCGCTTGCCGCAGTTTCACGCAGCGCAGGCCTGTCGAGTTCCACACTGGCAAACGCGCTGCTCCGCCCGTGGCCGAAAGGCGAAAAGCTTATTGCCGATGCGCTGAGCATCTCACCGGAAATAATCTGGCCCAGCCGCTATTTTGACAGTGAAGGCAAACTACTCGCGCGCCAGATAAGGAGTGGAAGAACCAACAAATAACGTAAGAATTATTAGCCAATAACACAGTACACCGCCCTCCTCTGCATCTACCCCGTTCATCAACATGCAGACGTTGAACGAAACGATACCGCAGAATAAGATGTCAGCTGGTTTATAAACGAACAGCATGGATGGCTCGAATGAAAGGAACGGTGAAGTGGTTTAGTCAGGAAAAGGGATATGGCTTTATTACCGCAGAAGGTAATCAGGATTATTTCTTTGGCGTCAGAGATGTTATCGGCGCTGTTCTGCCCGCCACTGGCTCTCAGGTCACATTTACCCCGGCCACCGGACCCAAAGGGCCAAAAGCGATTGAAATCACCATTCTTTCGCAGCCTGAGCACACCGCTCCGGATAACAAAATCAAGTGCCCCCACTGCGCCCGCCAAATAATCCCTCGCTTAGTCACCTACAAAGGTGAATCGGAAAAGTCCTTATGCCCTTTCTGTGGCGGCACCGTAAAAGATTTTACAGGCACATCAATACTGGATGATCTCGGCGATATATTCTGGGGAATGATAAGAAACATTGCCGTTGCCATTATCGACACCGCCACGGCCATTGTTATTGAGATCAAAAAAAGTAAGAAAAAATAGTCTTAAACCGTTCGCTTTCACCACTAATGGCAACTGGTCGCACCGCTTGTGGTCAAAGAGGTAAAAGCACTTCCACCATCAGAGCGGCGCGACCTTTACCAGAATCTTTTGTAGCAGCGGAGCCGGTTCAATCCCCAGCAGCCCCGCGATATAGGCAAACTCAATCACATCTAACCTTCTTTCGCCACTTTCCACCTTGGCAACAAAAGATTGTGGGCGTTTCAACGCCTGCGCCAGTCTTTCCTGAGTAATGCCTTTCTTTATTCTTATCTCGCGAAGATTCTTTATAACAAGTTGATATTCAGATGAATATATTGATGACATGGCAGCTATTCCGCGTTATATCCCAAAATCGAATATCCGCCATTTACATGATTATCCCAAAACAGGATAATCAGTAACTCGATAACGTTACGGAACGAAGAACATGGACTTACAAGACTGGCATCCGGCGGACATCATCGCCGGGCTCAAAAAGAAAGGAACATCACTTGCCGCCGTTTCACGAAGTGCAGGCCTGTCTAGCTCCACGCTGGCAAACGCGCTGCTCCGCCCGTGGCCGAAAGGCGAGAAGCTTATTGCCGATGCGATGGGCATCTCACCGGAAATAATCTGGCCCAGCCGTTATTTTGATGAGGTCGGAAATCCCGTTCATCGCCACACGCGTTCAAAAATCTGACCATCCTTACACCGTTACCCACAACCCCACAATCGCCATCGTCGTTCTGGCGAACGACGACCGCTGCCACTCACCGGCCCCTTTGATGGTGGCCGGTTCGCTGGCTTAGTCTCATGTGGATTTGTGGATAACGGACGGCCTGTGAATGTGGCGACTTGTTGAACAATAGCACCCCGTGCGTTAGCATCGGACAATATCACGGCCATAAATCAGGGATGGATTTGATGAGTGAAGAAAAGTTTAACCCGCAGGATATTGAAGAGATCCTCTCTCGCCCGCCGTCTTCCGACAGCCACAAAGTCAAGAAAGGCGATATTCCCGAAATCGCCAAAAGCATCGGCATTGGGGCCATAGAAATCGTCAAAGCGCTTCCGATTCTTGCGTTCGGCGCGCTGTCTATTTCCACTAAGCACACCCCGATAACAAAAGCAGGCTATCGGGATGGCTCGGAAGGATATGGCTATTATGATGAAACAGGTCTGAGGAATCGTACTTTTGACCCCAGCCAATCAGACGATAAATAACCAGAAGCACCCTGAATAATGAACAGGTACTTCTGGCCGACGGTTATTTCATCATCGATTTTCCCTTTGTCATCGCAGCTCCGGCGACGTCTGACGCAACCTCGCCCCCTTTTTCTCCTGCTGATTGCGCCTTACCTGCGCCTTTTTGCAGCGACCCCGCCACTTCACCACCGACCTTAATTCCCGCCCAACTCAGCGCACTAATCCAGAACGCCGGAAACACCAGATACATCGTTCCCATCACCAGGTTCATCACCCAGCCGTCCGTCGTTGAACCGGCAAAGTCAGCAAAAGGCACCGGGTTCCCGCCGTCGACATTATCCAGCCCGCTGTAGACGATGTCGATCAGGCGGTCATCCAGCCAGCCCGCAAACTCCCACCAGAACGTCAGGAACATCAGGGCAAACATGGCGAACGACACCGTCACCACAGCCTTGGGCGAATAGACGCTGAACATCAGCACCAGAGGAATGACAATCACCAGCGCCATCTCCAGCAGCGCCTGCACCATCGGCAGGGTATATTTGAGAATATCGAATCCGGGCAGCGCCACCACCTGCCCGGCAGCGACGCCCAGGCTTCCCAGCGCGCTGGACACAAAGCTGAATGTACCCGCCGAGGCGTTATTCCCCATCATATAGGTTTCGCCGTCGCCGGAGAGCGAGGCATTTTTCGGGCTGACCACCCAGCGCAACGCGATCTCTTCCCACTCGTTGCCAAACTTCTTCTTTAGCGCGCGAGTCGTGATGTCATTGTAGCTGGACATCACCCGCGTCTTCAGACCGACGGTCGGAGTGTTCCACCACTGCTTACAGGTAGGGTAACCGCCCCGCCCTACGTCGGGATAACCATCATCCCGATTCGCATCGTAGGGCCACTGCGAACGCGGTTTGGTGGAGGTGTAATAGTCGTAATACCCTGACGTCGAAAGAAAGTAGTCAGAGCCAATCCAGCCGACGGAATTAATGGTCGCGTCCGAAAGCTGGGCGTTGGTCGACTTCAGCCGGAAATAGGCTTTGGCATAGCACTGATTAGCGAAGTCCTGCACCTCTTCCAGCAGGATCGGATCCTTTATCTGCGTGTGCTGCACGTCGAAACGTAGCTGACGCAGGTTATCACCGCAGGGAATACCGGCGATCGTCGCGTGCGTTACGCCTTTTGACAGGCTGTGGATCATGTACCACCACACCGGTACCATGGCCGTTTTACCGTCAAAGTCATTAATCAGCGTGGCATAGCCCGACTTCTGGGGGAGCGGGATGTTCACGCCGCACTGGGCGCTGCGTTCCTTATTGAACTTGATGGTGTTGACATCCACATTAACGACCGGCGTCACGCAAAACATCAGCACAACGAAGGCCACGTAAATAACGTGCTCGATGCGCACCAGCGCCAGCGTGCCCTTATTGCCCTCATCGTCCCCCTCTTCGCGAGTTCGTAACCAGGTCGCCACCACTTTACCCGCAATAGGCAACGCAAACAGGCCGGTTGAAAGCAGCGTTTTCCAGATGGCGTTATTCAGGATCCAGCCCAGTAGGATGAGGAAGTACTCCAGATAGCTGTCGGCACTCATCGTCAGCTCCCCGCGTAAATATTCAGTTCAACCATGAGCGTCATCCCCGCCATCAACCACTCGATGCGGCGAACGGCGGCAAGGTTGCCGGTTTGCTGAAGCAACCAGAGGCGCACCCGCTGAAACCACAGCCCGGCGATCAGCCCATACAACGCCAATCGCCAGACCAGCAGCCAGGGGGCGGCGTCATCCAGCCAGACGCGAAACGCCGTCAGGCTTCCGGCATAGCGAACGCCCAGCCAACTGATCCCTAACGCCAGAGCGAGCGAGCCGACGATGGCCAGTAACACTTTCCCGCTCAGGCGAATGCTGCGCCAGAGTATCTTTCTTCCGGAAACCATCATGGCGCCACCTCCGTCCCCAGCTGCTGTACGGCTTCATCGGCATCGGGATTTTTTTGGCGGGCGCTGTTCTCAAGGCCGCGCTGGGTCTGTCGCGACAGCGCTGTAACAATGGTGTTGTTGCTGATCTGCTTGCGCAGCTCCATCTCGTTCTTCAGCGCCACAATTTCCCGGTCCAGAAACTCCAGCCGGCGCTCGGCTTCCGTCAGCGCTTCCTGCTGCTCCGCAACGTGAGGTTCCGACTGCCCGGCGGTCAGCATCCGGCGCATACCGAACGCGGTCGCCACCGTATCCGCCATCGCCAGCTCGCTTGCCAGACGTTGCACCAGAGCGGTGTTGTCCGGGTCATCCTTTAGCGCCTGAACAACGCCGCGCGTCACCGTGAGGTCGCCGGTTTTCAGCTTCGCCAGATTAGCCGCATTGACCGGCAATGAACCGTTCACCAGCTCGACCAGAACCTCGTAATTCTTCTGGGTTGTCTCATCGAGCATCGGCGTGAAGCCGGTTCCCGGCGTCGTGGTGCCGGGTTCGTTCTCCAGCCCGCCGCTGGCGCACTCATTGCCGGATTTACAGGTGCGAATAGAGCGATCGCCTAACACGCTGGCGACCACCTGAGCCGCTTCATCGCCGTTTTTATATTTGCGGCACAGCGCGCCGTTACAGGCGCTTTCACTAATGGATGCGCTGCTGTCCGCCGCCTGCTTATTGAGGATGTTGTACCCGGCCCTGGCAATATCGTGCGTTGGCCGGATCGCGGCCTGCCCTTTACCGCCACGCTTTTTGCCGCCGACCCAGGAGACGCCCTCGGTTCCCGTTGATTTGCTCAGTTGCTGATCGGCCTTCACCGCGTCGCTCGTCCCACTCAGGGCGTTCTGATACTCCTCCCCAACGGCGGCCTGCACCCACGGCCCGGACAGGGTGTGATCCGCCAGCTTCTTCGACATGGCCTGACAGTTCAACTGCGCCTTATCAAAGTAAGCGTTGGCCTGAAGCGTGCCGTTGGTTAACAGCTCGTACAGGCCGGGATTGGCGCGCTGGATAACCATCGCGGGCAGGCTGGCGACCGCGCCGGTCGCACTGCTGATCACGTCCCCCATCATGTCTTTAAAGCCGCTGGTCAGGCCGTTGAGCTGATTTTTTACCGTGGTTTTGACGTCAAAATTTCCACACATCAGGTCGGCATTCCAGCCAACGCCCATGCCAATTTTATTCAGCCGGTTGCCGCTGGGCGGGTTGGACACCACCGTCCCGCCGCCGATGGCGTAATAGAGATCGTCGTTAATACCGCCCTGCACCTGACGACTGGTGTCATTGCCTGAGCTGTTCATGGAAAACGCCGGTAAATCCACCGCGCTGGCTGAAGCGCTGCACAGCACCAGGCTGGCGAGAAACATGCGTTGAAACATCGTCATTCTGATCATGGTCACTCCCTGAGGTTAATAGCCACCAATATCGGTGCTGAAAAGAAACGTCTGGCCGCGCTTTTTGCAGCAGGCAAAGGGCTGCCACAGCGCCCAAGCATAGTTGCCGTCTTCGGCATAGGAAAACGCGCGGTCGGGAAACGCGGCGCAGGACATGGACACCTTCGGAGCGAGGCGCTGCCACTTATGGTTGCGGGTGCCGGTGTTTTCCGTCACCGGATCGGGCGGCCAGTAGCCAGCGGAAGCGTTGGCCTTCAGCGTCCGATAAACGTGGATCTGCCCGGGGCGGGTAATGATGTCTGCCGCACGTTGAGCCGTCACGGCAGCGGCCTTATAGTCGTCCGTCTGTGTGACAAAGCCGGAACGGGGATAGACGTTGCCCCACATGTTCCCGGCAGTGGTTGCGCCGATTTCCCGCCGCCCCGGGGTGAGCGCCTCCGGGTAAACACTTTCCGGCAAACCGGTGCGCCACATCAGCGCATCCAGATTGCTCAGGAAATACGGCTGCCAAGCGGTGGCGGCTCCCTTGCAGGAATAGCCGGAGGTCTGCTGACCGATAAGGCTGGCGGCGGGATGGCCGATCGCGTCCACGCTGCGGTAGCGCACATTGTCTTTACGCTGGCCGCGCTTTTGCTGATTCTCACCGCCACCGTCAGCCAGCCCGCCTAATGCGCTGCGGCTCAGCATCGCGACCTCACGCCACGGGTTATCGCCCGGCTGGCGATAGGCCGACACCACCACCTGCGGGATAAAGTGACGTACTTTTACCGACGTCTTGACGCTGCAACCAAACGGGGTACACAGCAGCCAGTAACAAACACCCACTACCCGATAGTCAATGCAGTCCGGGCACGCGGCGCTGGCGACAAGTTGGGGCGTGGTCAGCGAGGCGGATGCGGGTACGGCGCTTCCCGCCATCAGCAGCGCGGCCAGTGGATAAGCAAACCGATGCTTCATGGCCTGCTCCCTGCGCGCAGCGCCGCCGCACGCTGAATATCCGTGGTGCCGTACACCACATCGCGATCGTCAAACACCACGGCGGGCACCTTGCGAATGTCCAGTTGCCAGGCCTTCAGTACGCCCTGCCAGGCATCGACGATCCGCGCCTGCTGACGTGCCCAGTTCGGCGACTGAGGCAACACCTTTGCCTGCCGCTCCGCTTTGTCGGGCTCAAGCGCCAGATTGCCGAAAATCTGCTGCTGCGCCGTGTCCGGCGCATCCAGCCAGACCACCGTGACCTGCGGATCGTTATCTAGCGGAGGGTGATGGCGGTCGGTGTACAAAACCACGTCGGCACAGGCCTGCCCGGCCAGCACCAGTGATGCAATTATGATGAGTAGTCGTTGCATAACGCACTCCTGTGTGGGGAAAGCGACAGGGTGCGTTGGGGTGGGATAAAAGGCAGTAAAGAACTGTTAATTGGGTTTTGAAGATTTTTCTCTCATGGGGTTAAAATATTAACTATATTAGCTTTGAAGATATTTTCTTACTGCCAAGTACTCTTTTACACGACCATCCCACAAAGATGAAGACTTTTGCATGGAATTAATCAAGTCGTCGAATAAGTAATCTCTATTTTCAACAATCACTTTTCTGTCAGAAATTCCTTCTGGAGATAATTGATGAAGATGCATCATAACATTAAATTTTTGAGAACTCGTTGCCGCATCATTATCAGAACAACTATCAATAATCGACGTTATTGATACATTTTTATTACAACAGACCTCAATCATAAACTCGAACTCATCGATTGTCATATAGTATATTCTGTTTTTGTTGATAGGTAATTCACCATATTTATTTTCAAACATACCAAAAAATGAACCATCCAGCACATCCTCTATCATCTTACCTGTAGGAATATAATGATCCATGTGTGTGATAATAATCAAAGAGTCCTTTATACATTTTTCTTTTTTATCTATTTCATTCATATTATAAGCACAATCCATACCTTGAATCACACCTTTAATGAAACTATTTGCCAACCTTTCCTTGATAGATTTAGCAGAATTGGAGTGCTTTATTATTTTATCAGGCTCTATCGCTTTGGAATCAATATAAACAGTACCTACATCCTCTCTAACAATAAAATCGACAGTTTTTGACTGTACTTCATTTTGTTTATAGATGCTGATAATTTCCTTTTCGGAAATAATTTTTGATGGTAATTCGTTTAATATCGAACCAATATATGACTCCATTACTTTCGCAAATCTATCTTTATAACTGGAACCATGTTTATCTTTTAATAAAGTTGGAACCAAAGAGGACAGAGATGCTCTCAGGAGATGTTTGCTTAATATGATTAATCCTTCATCTATCAAAATAAAAGGTTTCATCATCATTGGCGGGTCAAGGTAGTATTCACTTTCTCGTTGTTTTATATCTTTGAACCCTGACATAAACCCTCTCAGTTCATTCCATTTCACTGAAACTAAGTCTAGGTATTTCTTCACAATATCAGTACCAAACATTGGAATTAAATGTATTAAATACAACCTAACTGGAATGTATTCCGACTCTTTACCATTATCAATACATGACATCATTGCAAAATAAGCACTTATTTTATAATAAGATTCCAATGTTATTCCATGCGTTTCCTGGAAAACCTTATCAAAATAGCCACCATCATAATTACAATACCAATAGTATTGTCTTGCTAGTGTATTTAACTCTAGTTTCATAGGAGCTTGATACAGCTGTTGATTAATGATCATACGCCTGAGACTAAGCAGTACCTTCTTATCATCAAAAAAACCAGAAACCTCATTCTGAAGATTATATATCCTATTAACAATATCGATGAAATCTCTTTTATTCATTGGAGATACATTTCGTTTAAGCGGTTCCGATAATTTCCATTTTAATGCTAAGAAGCAACACCATGGGAAATTAGAAGAAATCCCAAGTTCTGGTTTTAAAATGGTTTGAAAATGATCGTACATCATCGTTATAAAAGAAGCGTCATCATAACCTGATAGCTTCTTTTTTATTGCCACAACCTTACCATTATAATCTTTTCTTACTTTAACTCTGGGGAAGGCTTTAAGTGCCATGTATTATTACCTTATTAATATAATGATTGATTTTTTTGTGCGATCACTCAAAATTAAGGTTATTTCAACATCATTCAAAACCAAATTTTAAATTGACAAAAATCGCACTACACTGCACTTACCTATACACTTAAAATACCTAATATAAATCAATTTAAATCAATGTATCGGCACTCGATTAAAGAGTACCGATATAATAAAAATCACCTATGTTTATACAGAGAAGATTTTTGATTTTTCCTAATTTTTTTACCATTGAACTGTTGTTTATAGCGATCATGTATACGACGCAAACGCAATTTTATATGACCATCCGAAGATACCTTTGCTCCAGTCATTGACATGATCGCTTTCACTGTCAAAAATTGTTCCTCTTCATCATCACATACGTATATTAATGAATCCAGATTTCCAGGTTTGATAAAATCCTCTATCAAAGCTTTATATTTATCATAAAGAGTTGCATAATCCTCTTTTTCAGAAAGCCTCTCAACATATTTTTTTAGCTTTGGTGTTTTTATATCATCAATATTTTGGGCGCAAACCTCACCATATGATTCCGCTAATTCCTTGACTTTATTAATTAAACTGATTATATCTCTGGTAGGAATAATGGGTTTTAGTCGACCAATAGTATCGGGAGTCCATTCATAGAAAGTGATAACTTCTTCCTCACCATCTTTTTTGATAGTTCTTTGTATTTCAGTACCAACATCTACATTAATAATCCAGTTTTGATTTCTCTGGGCATCATCTATAAATCGTAAAACAGAATTAGGGAATGATTTATAAAAACTATCAAGAATCTTTCTTGCAGAAATAAGATTAGTCCTGAGACATGCAACTTCATTAGGGTAATCTTTTTCACCAAAAATATATCCGCGAAGTTTTTCTACAGCTAATCTCCGTTCAATCTCACTTTCAACTCTTTTTTTCTCTAACCTAAATGAATTATCTGCTTTAAAATATTCTGAAGCGCAATGCCCTCCTATAAGGGCTTCCACTCCATCATTAGTTATTCCAAGCCAGCCATTTTTGTGTTTTTGATGGCAAATTCCTTTTTTTGTGCGAACCTGACAAATCACATTCTCATCAAAACGATACATTCCTACCAGTGATTTAAAATTATCTGGACTAATTTCTTGCTCAGAATTGAAAGATGCCCGCTTTTCTATCTCGTTATAGCTAGAAAAATATATAGCCTTTTCTGCCATATGCACTCCTTAGCCAATTTATGTACAGTTCAAAAATAAACCACACACGGAGTAATGGCAAGCAGATTCGTCCACTTATTCACTAATAACTACCTGATATCTATAGTAACCAGTAAGTGTTTTCTTCGCGATCGTTCGTCATGGAAAACTGCCCGCCCATAGGCGAGCAGTTACGATTCCAGTCAACACGGCATTTCGTGGGGCGTTACCCCTCAACCTCTCCTTTGAGCCCGATGAAGGCCTGCTTTATCTGCTGAAGTTGCTTACGCAGCTCATGTATTTCGTCGTTATCAGGGATAAGCACAATGCAGTCTCCGGCAATCTTCACAGTAACGCCGGTTCCGGTTTCAAAACCGGCGTCCTTAAGCCATTTTCCGCTCAGGTGTAGAGAAGGTGTGCTGGCATCGCCCCGACCGGGAAGATAGCCGACGGTGTAGCGCCGCTGGGTTTTAACAGGTTTTTCGGATGACAGGTCAGTTTGGATAGGGGTCGTAGCCATAAGGCAACCTCCAGTGAGTAGCAAGTTATTCCCACCACTAGAGAGGTCAATCTCATTGGCGGTGGAACCGGACGAGGTTGACCTTACCGGCCTCACTGACACCGGCGCGTCTCGCGACGCCCCCGTCCGGCCCACCATTGAGATGTAGCAGAACGCACGGCACAAAAAAGCGCAGACGCGCCTTGTGTCGTCAGTGAAGTGTTTCAGGAGGTCAATCCCGTCATCTGATTTTGCAGATGCATGGGAAAGATACTGCGATCGCTGACGGGCGGCAAGAGGTTTTATCTGAAGGAAGATCGCAGAAATGAAATGTTTCAATGTCAATAAGTTACAGGAATGGTAAGAAGAAAGCCAACATACAAGTAACTGGGATAATTACGGGTATATGCTAACAAAAACAAATTGATTTATAACAAAGGCTTTCTCGTATCTATATCAAACTACAACGTCAATTTTTATCTATAAATTGTTGTAACTTAGTAAAAAGCACAGTAAGTTCATTACGTGAACATTATCAATGTCCGGAAACCCTATGTTTAAAAACGGATTTTTCGGCCCAATGAACGCCAAAACTCAAGAAGGAATGGGTATGTCAGACTTACCAAAGAATATCCAAGTTATATTTGATAACAACCCAATGCTCAAGGAACTAATCCCGAATCCAGTTTTGGCCTCAGGATCATCTTTTATCGTTGCTTTTAATGATAAACTAGCACTGAGCACAAAAAACTCTGAAAAAGACGATATTTATAAAGTTGTCTTTAAGAAAGATTCATCTCGAGATTTAATGGCCATTAATAGTGGCGAATTAAAGGGATTGCTCACTACTACTTGTATAGAGAAAGGTAAAATTAGTGATGTGGCAGGTTTAGAAAAAATAGAAATAGATAATAAAAATGAACTTATGCCCACATTGTTAGGCATAAGTCTTTATAGTTCTATTCAAGCCAGTCTATCCTATATATCTCAACTCTTTACTGATATAAGAAACCACCAAATTATCGAGGAACAAGCCAGATTTGAAAGAATTTCTGAAACAATAGTAGATAGTTTTAGAAGCATACCTGATATTTCATTAGATCGTTCGATGAGGGATGTTTATTTAACGCGAATCGTTAAAAACAATGACGATTGTTTTGAACTGTATGCTTCACAAAGAATACAATTCGCAAAGCTTTTGCAATCAGAGCCAGAATACTATTCTACCGGTTACAACCATTATTACAATAGCAACAACGGCCAACGATTTTATCCTGATCGTTTTTTTATAAATAACGTATTAACACATCCTGTATTCGCAGTCTTTGAACGATTAGTCGCTGGCAGAATTTGTGAAATTGTTATTAGCGGTAACTTTTCCGATAGCAATATTCAAAGACACAAAGATTTCATATATAGAATCCAAACCAAGCTAGAAGAACTTATGAAATACCGGTTATGTGCTTTCGAACGCTTCACTATGGAACAAAAAAACATCATCGATGAAGATTTAAATTTAACTGGCCATGACCGAAAAGAATTAGAAAAAAACCTAGCCGAACACATTAATTTCGTTAAAGAAATTAATGAGAAAATATTTTCACTATTAAAAAACAAGCTTGATGGATTTAACGTACTAACACACCTTATGGATCAAGATGAGATAACTATATATATCCTTGATGGAAAATTATTAATAAATAACTTCAAGTCAACCCCAAATTAAAGAAGTAAGTAAAAATCTCTTATTGTTGTTAGTTTATCAATGGAGTGCTGTTATGGAAAAAATAGTAATAAAAAACTTAGATATAAAAAGATTCAATGCATTAGCTGCACAGTCAAGAAGCCCTGCAGCAGCATACATGAGTGAGGAACTTGAATGGTACGCAGATTCCGACGAAATTGTATTGGGTATTGTTCTCAGAGACACAATAGATAGCGATTTTGTTGGAATTATTTTAGGGAGAGATGAGGGGGACAGGTTCCGCGCTTTCGATGTTAAGGCATCAATACCAACCCAAGAAGAAGCAAGAGTTTGGGTACATGGTGGTATCAAATGGTATGCTGGAAAAGGGGAGAGAACGTTCCCTCAGGGCGATGAAAGCAAAGGTTTAGATTTATTTACTCCTGTAGTTCCAGTAGCAAAGCAACATCCATACTTTGCCAAATTAGCCCAAGAAGATTCTTTTATACCAGCCAAGGCAATAATAAATCAATTAATGCCCCATTATACTGATATTGATGGTAATTTTGTTGAGCAGTTTCAAAGCTCAGGTTTTGACGCCCGACTCTGGGAGTTATACCTAAATACATATCTCAATGAAGAGCAGCTTTTTTTAGATAGAGAATATCATGCCCCGGATTTCTTAGTTCAAAAGTATGGAATCAAAGTAGCAATCGAAGCAGTAATTGTTGGTAGAAAAGAAAGTAATCCAATATCTTTTTTTCAAGATGAACCAAAGTTTTTAACTCCATCAGAGATAAAGGAAAAGCTCAAAGATGAAATGCCTATTAAATTTGGTAGCCCTCTATTTAGCAAGCTCAGAAAAGAATACTGGAAGCTTGACCATGTAAAGGGAAATGCACTTATATTCGCAATTGCTGACTTCCATGATGATCAATCTATGCAATGGAGCTCAAATGCTTTGATAAGTTATCTTTATGGTGTAAAGCATGAATTTACCCGAGATAAAGATGGCCAGCTAATTATCTCACCTTTGAAAATTGAAAAACATCAAGTAGGAAATAAAACTATACCCTCTGGTTATTTTTTCCAGGATGAAGCTGAGAACATCAGTGCGGTGTTATTCTCATCAAGTGGAACAATATCAAAATTTAATCGCATTGGTCGACAGGCTGGCTATGGCCCTGAAAATATTATCATGCATCGCTTTGGTACTTGCCATGATCATGATCCTAACGCATTTCTCCCCAAGCAATTTGCTTATACAGTTACCACTAATTCTAACGAAACATGGGGTGAGGGATTATCTATGTTTCACAATCCTAACGCTAAGCATCCCGTACCTGAAGCGCTATTTCCATCAATTGCTCACCATTACTATGACAATGGTCAAATTGTCAGCCACTTACCTGAATTTCATCCTTATTCGTCAATGACAATAAATATGAAAATTGAGGCATGATTTTTTGATAAATAACCGTTACCGGACGCCCCCCCACAATCACCATAAAGCAGCAATGGGTTGCTTTATGGTGAAATCATATAGCACATGCCATATCGAATTCTTATTCAATTCGTGTTGATATTGAGTTAAAAAGCACATAAAAATATTATTATTTAAGGTATTTAATTCCACTCTCCTATGGGCTATCATGGGTTGCAGGGCGTTCAATGTCAATATAACTAACCTAATAGGTGTTTATGGCAACTACTTGGGAAGATTATCAAGAAGAAGCTGCATCATTCTTCAGATCTCTTGGTCTTGAAGCAACAACTAATGTTAGAGTTAACGGCATTAGGACGCACCATGACATTGATGTTTTGGTTAAATCCCATCATGCAGGATTTGATATTATATGGCTTGTAGAGTGTAAGCATTGGAAAAACCCAGTTTCGAAACTTCACGTTCTAGCTTTGCGTGAAATAGTCACTGAAATAGGTGCAGATCGAGGAATATTACTGTCTGAATCAGGTTTTCAAAGCGGAGCTATTGAGGCTGCCAACCTAACAAATGTCCATATAACATCACTTGCAGAATTGAGTTTATCTGCCAGTAAAGATATATATTCCATGCGATTGCGCGAGCTCTATAACCAAGTTGAAATCTGTAATGAACGTTATTGGAATATACCTAAAGATGAGAGAATTAAGTATGGTCTTCGACCTGAAGTTGGAGCAATTAACTATTCAGCCCCCCGTGTAGTCGAGCTATGCAGAGATTTATTTTCTCGTTCATTTAGAGGTGTATATCCCTTTGAATGTGAAGATCCAGGGAAATTTCTCTTCCCACACACCCCCCGAATTTTTAAATCTCCTGAGGAAGTTGTAAAGGCTATAAAACCCTTAATTTCAGAACTTGAGGAAAAATTAAATGAATGTGAGCGCCAGATCAACATCATTAAATAACTACTCAGATAACAATTCGGCTAACTTTAGTCTTTTAATCGTTAGCAGTTTCATGCATTCATGGTCAAAATTATTTTTCTCATATCTCATAGCAGAACATAATCGACTGGATGACGTTTAACTCCGCCCCCAATATGAGCAATAATAATCTCCTCCATTTACATATAAATTGCGAGACATCTTCCAAATTCACCAACTCAATATTGTGCAACTCCCCCATCGCCTTATTTAATACCCCCCCCCACAAACAAACACACCTAACCAAAAAATGATCAAACAATCAGACAGCGAACTGGCCGCCTTTATTATCGATATCGCATTAAGCGACAGCTGCGTAAAAGAAATACTCTTATCCCGTCTGCGCTCGACGTTATTAGTCGAGACAGCCAGTGATGAAACCAGAGAATACCTCGAGCTGATGCTACAAAGAGTGTCAGTGTGCCATTAAATCCACCGTTACGTCGGCCCACACCAGAAGACAGCGTCTCACGACTCCCTCCCCTAGCGAAGGATCCCCCGCAATTCATCCATCTGCCGGGCAACCCGCTTCGCGGCCCCCAACTCGCTAATACCGTATTCATTCATCAACGCCCTGCGCTGCGCCTTCTCCTCTTTCTCCGTCATCCCCAGCGCCAGATACAGGCTGGGCGGCACGGCGCGAAACAGCGCCTCAATCCGGCTGGCGAGCACCACACCCTCGGTATAGCAGTGCTTCGCTTTATTGGCCGACAGCAGCATGGCCTTCTGCTCCTCCGTCAGCTTTTTAAAGCGCGCTATCTGCTCCACCTCTTCCGGCGGCATCACCAGGCACAGCCACCACTCGATCATGTTGAGCATCTTTTTCGCCGCATTGGGGAAGTCATCAAGGTTCTGCGTCGCCAGCCAAAGCCATGCTCCCAGCTTTCGCCACATCTTGACCACCTTCACCACGTAGGGAGCCAGCAACGGGTTGGTGGTGATCATATGGGCCTCATCGGTGGCGAACACGATTTCCCGATCGTCGAACTGATCGCGTTCCGCCAGATTATTGATGGTGTTCACCAGCGAAATATAGGCTACCGCCAGCGGCGCTTCATAGCCTTCACGCGCCAGCGTGCCGAGGTCAATCAGCGTCACGTCCGCTTCCGGCCAGTTCTCGCCCGGGCGATTAAACAGCTCACCCAGAAAGCCCTGCATAAACACGCCGAGCGACTCCCCCATATTCTGAGCGCGTACCTGCCGTTCGGCGGGGCGGGCGGGATCGCGGGCAAACTGATAAAACGCCGACTGAAGGTCGCCGGTGATCATCTGCCTGCCTTCGTCCCAGGCCTGTTGCGCCGCCGCCAGAATGGCCTCACGCATCATGCCGCGATCGGCGCGTTCCAGCCTGGCCTCTTCCTTCTCCTCCCCACCGGTGATCATCAGGCGGGCGGCGATCTCCAGCTCCCCCAGAATGTCGCGCTCCTCGTCGCCGTCCTCTTCACCGTCAACGTCGTCAATATCAATGCCGTCGCTAAGCTCGCTTTCACTGACGGGGACCACCGGCTGCTCAATCAGCTTGTGCGCATCAGCAAACGGGGCCAGAGAAATCCCGCAGCCCGGCTTGATGCTGATTTTGTTCACCGTCAGCCCCAGCTCACCGCAGTAATCGGCAAACAGGCCAAAGCTGTTCCCGGCTTCAGCGATGAACAACCGGGGCCGGTGGATCGCCATTAACTGGGAAAACAGGCTGTTGAGCGTGGCCGACTTGCCGGAGCCCGTCGGCCCGAAAATCGCCATATGGGCGTTCTTGGTACGGTCATTGCTGTTCAGCGGATCGAACGTGAGCGGCGCGCCGCCGCGATTAAAGAAGGTGAATCCCGGGTTGCCGGTGCCGGTATCCCGCCCGAACAGCGGTGACAGGTTCGCCAGATGCTGGACAAAGGTCAGGCGGGTATACCAATGGTGCTTATCCCGGGCCGGGTTAAAGCACATCGGCATGGCGCGCAGGTACCCATTCAGCGGCGCAACCTCGTATTCGCCCCGGGTGGGCTGTAAACCGGCGTTCAGCAATACTGCGTTCAGCTCGCGCTGGCGCGACTGGAGCTGCGGCAGATCCGGAGCCGTTAGCAAAAACGTCATGCTGCCGTGATAGAGCTTGTGCCGCTCGCCCAGAAACGACTTGGCAATGGCCGCATCTTCCCGCACCCGGGACGATTCCACGTTTTCGCCAATCGCGTTTTTTGCCAGATGGGTAAAACGCTCTTCCAGCACGTCCTGTGCCTGCACCACAATGGTCATGCACATCACGGTGCCTTCCGGCATGAGGTCCATCAGGGCATTGATGTTGTCACCCTTGCGGGTCTCCCCGGTCAGATGTCCCACCGCAGGGGGGCGACGCAGGCGATCGATAGTTACCGCCCGGTGAGGCTGTTCGTCAAACCACCAGACGCCGTTTTCCGCATCCGAGCGCGGCGGCGTAAACCATAAGGATTCGCTGAAGTCGGTCATCAGCGGCAGTGCGTTATGTGGGTTGTCGTGATGGCGGGCGGTGCGGTAGAGCACCTCCTTTTCCACCCACTGCGGGTCGGGGTTAAACCAGCGCAGCAGCCAGGCGTGGATCTGCTCCCCACTCTGGCGTTCCGCCACCACGCCCGCGCCGTTCAGGGCGGAAACCAGCCGCTCGCACACCTGACTCAGCGCCGTTTCGGGTGAATACGGATCGCGCTGGGCGGGGTCGACATAGCGATAGACCACCATGCGGGTACGCCGCTGCTGACCACGCCACGGCGCGCCGGTGACGGTCTTATCAATAAACAGCCCTTGCGGTACGGCGATCCCGCGCATGTGGCCTTCAATCTCCCGCAGGTAGTCCTCGGTGAAGGCGCTCCCCTGCGCCCAGGGCTTGATGTAACCGCGCAGCCTGTCCAGATAGGCGGTGACGTCTGTTTCATCCTGACAGAAGAACTGGATCACCCACGGGCAAGTATCCCGCTCGTCAAAGCTGTCCTGAATGGCGTCTTCAATGACGTCACGGATCTCCTCCAGGCGCTCCGCCGTACGCCCTTCCGAACCGACCGGCAGCACGTCGAACACCGCGCCCACCGACACGCCGTCATCCAGCAAAATGCTCTGGCTGGACGGCAGATATTCAACCCAGGGCAAGTAGTCAATCAATGGCGGTTCACGATGGTAGCGCGCTTGCTCATCCGAGATTTTCAGCTTGCCCGATTTCCTCAACGACGGTTTGAGTACCGCCTTCTCTTCAGCCTGCGGCACAGGTGCCGCCGCCTTTTCACGCGTAAACAGGCTAAACATCACAGCGCTCCCACTCGTTCACCCGGCAGGGCATACTGCACCTGGCTGTAGAAAGGAAATACCGTGCTGTAGCCCGGTACCGGCACGTTGCCTACCGTCATATGTGGGAAGACATACATCACCAGATCGGGATTGGGCAAGCGAGGAAATTGCTGCTGGATCTCGCTGTTAGCATCCCGGCTGTAGCTTTCCGCCACTGCCGGCTGCGCGTTCCGCTCGACGTCATTCAGGTCGCGGCGCAGTACGGCGCGCGCTTCTGCGGTCATCTGCGGCGAGCCGCTTTTTTGCTGCCACAGATCCAGCATGGTGGAATCCCCCGGGGGAAGTAATTGCTCTTTTGACGTACTGCATCCGGCCAGCCATAGCGCGGCCAGCAGTAAATATATTCTGGGCATCATTCACCTCGTTCCTTTAATCCAGATGCTGCTGCGGGCCGACGGCCGCATCGTATTTGACCCTGCGGCCCTGCTCTTCATAGTCAATCGGCAGTTGGCGGGTGATATGTACCGCCACGCGCAGGCCGGGTGGCACATAGATAGCGTCAAACGTCTGGCCGTAGCGCTGGCGTACCCAGTTGGTGGTTTCCTGCATCCCGCCGGACACCGCCTTACCCAGCGCATAGGTTCCGGCATCTCCCGTTAACGTCCGGGTTACGTCAGTCCCCTCCGTGGAGGAGGTCATTTCCCCTTCCGCCATTGCTTCCGCCGCTGCCGTCGCGCCGGACAGGGCAAACAGGGTCGGTAAATAGGTGGAGGCATTGGATTTACGCTCACCGGCCAGACACGGAACGCCATGCTCATCCGACAGCCAGCCGATGCTGCCGCCGCTGCGGTTTTTGTTATCGCTGCCGTCGGTCGATTTAGCCGGGCTGGGAACGGTACGAACCGTACCGTCGCTGAAAACGAAGGTGATGCTTTGCACATCGCCCCGCACGCAGGAGAGCGTCCAGTCGCCGGTTGCCGTTCCTGAGACAATCGCCCCTTCCACGTCAGGCAACTGGATGCCGTTTGCCGTCAGGTTATCTTTGCCGATCAGCACTTTGAACGGGTAAGGGTCGGTGACTTTACCGTCAATCGGTACCCGCCCCAGCAAGGCCGTCATGGCCTGGCTGCCTACCAGCGTTGAGTTTTCCGGCAGCGTATACACCGGCGTCGCCGCGTCCTCAATGCCGCGCTCATTTTTCGCGTTACGCGCCAGTTCGGCCTTCTGGCGGGTGATCTCGTTATCCTCCAGACTGGAGAAACGGCTGGGGAACTGAAGCGCGCCGCCGGTTCCTGATGCGGAAACGTCGGCCAGCGTCATTTTGCCGTCACGGCTCATCTGCATCGCATCCTGCGGCTCAATCCAGACCATGCCCTCGCCACTGGCCGGTGCAGGCGGCTCATCTCCGGCTCCCAGCCCAAGGCCAACGGGTAAATCGCCGTTCGCCCCGGCAGACGAACCGCCTGCGCCGCCGTTCAGCAGTCTTTCCTTCAGCTCATCGAGGGCTTTGCTCAACTGGCGCTGCTCTTCCTTTACCCCTTCGGCCTTTTGTTCCGCCTCTTTTTGCGCCTTTGCCACCGCCGCACTGATGCGGTTATCCAGACCACTTTCCCCCTGCGCCAGTCTGGCGTTCTCTTCCGCCAGCGCTTTATTGTCTCGATCCAGTTCGACCTGCTTATTCTGGATCGTCCGCATCCGGCCAACCAGCGTGCGCAACGTGTCCTGAGGCGTATCCCCTTCCACACCCAACGCCTTCAGCTCTTCCTGCGTCAGATCCGCGACCACGCTATCCCCTGTCTGCGTCGCCGCAGGCTGTGAACGTGAACCGCAGGACTTCACCCCAATGGCAATGGCGATAAACAGACAGGCGGGCACCGCCATCTTTAACAACGTGTTTGACTTCACCTGCATCATCGACCTCCCTTTTTCGCCATCACCGCACTGGGCAAGAAGGCGTTTTCAGGCCGCCCTGTGAAAACCAGATACAGCAGAGTGGTATCCTCCGGCGTCCCCTGCGCACCTAACCAACGGTGTTGAAATGTGGCGCTGTAAAAACGCCCCTGTAAGCGGCGAGGGTCAAGCACCACTGGCTTATCGCTCTGGTTCTTCAGCCGGACGGCGACCACGCTGTATCCGCTCGCGGCCCATGCGGCGAGCGTTTTGGTTTCGACAGGTTCCGAGGGCAGCAGAGAGGTGATGACGGCAGGCTTAAGGGAGACAGGAGAAATACCGGGCACGGCCTCCACCGTGCGCAGCGGGGCATACAGATGCTGCGCCGCGTAGCGCGTCAGCTGTACCGGTAAAGGCGCGGAGAGCTTTACTTCGCCTTGACCAGCCGCGCCGTTTTCCCTTTCACCGCTGGCGTCACGCCCTGACACGGCTCCCTTATGGCTGGCGCTCGCCGTCGCGACTTCCCCGGAGTAAACCAGCCTGACCGGCTCCAGCGCGGCTTTTCCGTCCTGGGCGCTGACGTCCAGCAGGATCAGCTCGCCGTTTTCCAGATCCTGCAACTGCAAGCGGGTCACGGGGAATGCCTCCTCCGCCTGAAGGTAGACCGCGCCGCCGCTGCTCTGGATGCGCATCTTTCCGTTCAGGGTTGCGGGGAAGCCTACCCGCACGTTCTTATCAACAAACACAATCCGCTCCTGCCCGACGTTCAGCGGGACAGGCAGTGGAATGCGCTCCCATTTCATGAGCTCCACGGCCTGAACGGCGCAGGGAGCCAGCAGCGCGAGGCTTAATAACAGTCGCTTCATCAAAATATCCCCTTCTTCTCAGGCACATCGACCGGGGCGGCTTCCAGGCGCTGCGGCATCGCGGCAAAGCAGTCCAGCGCCAGGCCAAACGGGTTCAGTTCCGGATTGACGTCCCAGCGCACCACCTTCAGCGGATAGCGAACTAACGCGCGTTTGACCGGTTCGTTGTGGTAATACTCATCGGCGGTGAGGTCGAGCCGGATAACCCAATGGTCGCGATCGACAATCTCCACCCGATCGCCGCGGTAACCTCGTCCGGGGATTTCATAGATACCGCGCACCCGCTCGCGCAGTTCGCCGGAGAAGTTGCGCTTGCGCGCGTCGTCCTCCAGTAACGTCTGGCATTCCGGGGTCAGGTAAGGGGAAAGAGACTTAATTCTGGCCGGATAATCCTGTTCACCATCCTTCGGCCAACTGTTCAACTGCTGAAATACGTAGAAGCCAAACGCGTATACCGTGCTGGGCGGCACTTCCCACCAGGGGCGGGTGCTGCCGCTGCGCAGGTCCGGCGGCTGATGGATAGTGAGGTTGCGCGGCGCGTTCATCCAGCCCAGGGCCAGCACCAGGCACACCAGAATCAGCAAAACGCAGGTTCCGCGCAGCGTCCAGATATGCGCATCGCGGGCGTTAAGGGCATTTTTGAAACGGCTCACAGGTTCACCTCCAGCTGTATCACCGCCCTGCTCCGCCGCAGCGACCAGCGGCGCGACACCAGAATTAGCCGGGGATTGCCCAGCCCCCACTGGACGAGCGCCGCTTCAAGGCGACGATAAAGGTAGTTTTCCGGCTTGCCGCGCTTGATCCGCGCCAGCACTTTGCCGCCGAAGACAATCACCAGTAGCGGCAAAATGAGGGCAATCGTTGGGATCATGACCCAGGAAAAAAACAGGAACGGCAGGGAGATAACGATGCCTGCCAGCGTGCTGAACAACGCGGTCAAACCTAATTCGGGGGTGGTGAACCCCCGGAAAACGACCGGTTCAGCGTTGAGCCTGTCAGGCATGAACTGAATCGTCGCCATCGTGCCCCCTTATCCGGCCACGATGGTGGCGGCTTCGTTGGCAAGCCAGATCACGGCGACAATCAGTACCACACCCACGGCCACCATGGCACCAAACTTGCCCCAAGTCGCCTTGCCATCCCGGACTTCGGCAAACGTGGACACGCAGCTCATCGCCACCACGATAAAGGCCACGGCGGCGACCACTAACCCGCCCAACACCAGACCGTCATTGATATAACCGGCGATCTTTCCATAGAACGTGCCGTCGGTTTTCGACTTCGGGCCTTCGACCGTCGGCAAATCGGCCAGCGCCGGGGAAGAGAGTCCTAAAACCAGTGCGGTACAGACCGTCTTCCTGGCGCGTAAAAAAAGTGCGTTCATGTTATTCCTTCTCATTAACTTGCAAATAAAAACAGGCTGACCACCAACAGGACGACGACGCGAATGACAAACGACAGGACGGTCTTTTCCGACACGTTCCCTGCTTCCCAGCCGCGATAGACGGTGACAAAGGCAAACGCGGCCCACAGAAACAGCACGGCGACCAGCGTGCCGATAAACAGCAGATTGAGGAGATTCGGGTCGGCGTTGTTGGTCGAGGCGCGAAACGCCTGCTCCTGTTCGTGGGTCATTGCTCCCCCTCGCGTTGGTACTGGCCGCTGATATCCTGCGGCAGTACCGGCTGAGCGCGGGAAGGCTCAAGATAGGTTGAGATGCCGCGTTTGATTTTCGCGATATCATCAGTGGCCTGCGGGTAGTCAAAATAAAAGCGGTGTGATGTGTGTTCCTGTACTGCGACGACCTTCGCCCGCTCCAGACTGGCCTGAAGCTGGTCTAGCTGTTTCATGACTAACGCCAGTTCATCCTTTTCACTGCCCTGCGCACAGGGAAGCACGGTGAATAAGGCCCCCGACAGACAAAGCGCCCGGACTTTCGTCATGCGCATATAACCTCCTTTTGTTGAATAAACGTGCGCAAAGGAGATTGGCGAAAAGCGTTACCGGAAGCTGTAAACAATCAAAACCCGGATTTCAAAAATTAATACGTCACTGAGCGACGCCTGCGGCATCGACGGGGCTCTTTGCCGCCCCGGTCTGGCAAGCCAGTCTCCCCGCAGGCTGCGCGAAGGCGGCAGAAAGAGGCGCAGACGTGCTATTCCGCCGTCTTCGCGCAGCTTGGTTTAATCATTTACGCAAAAACAAAATTAGATGGTCGTAAAAACGTCAGGGTAATAAGATAGATAGAGCTGCTGACATTAATCAGGGATGAAAATAGTGGGGCTTAATCTTCAGGGATATCACGTTACAATCGATCACTCGCATCGCCATTGGCTCATTACAACGCCTGAAGGAAACCCAACCCGTGAACGGGTGGGAAACCTCACTATTTATTCCATGTTCAGAAGGCAAAAAGCGCCCGCCAGCCTTAACCGTGACCGTAAACAACGCAAGCTGGGCGATAATTGTCCCTTGATTTATGCTTTGAAGGGAAAAGAGGGGCTGACAACGGACTTTTCCAGCATAAAGGCATTAAGCCAGAGCTTTAACGCCATACTGGAAGCCATTGCTCAGGCAGAGCCTGATGGTTACGACCTGATCGTTTCTATGCCATCCGCCCACAACATTAGCCACATTGTAGGGAAAAGATTCTCACGCTATTTCAACGCGCCGCATTTTAAAGATCTGCTGCGGAAAATTACGGTTGAAGAGGCTTTTATTCTTCTCGATCGTGCGAATATTGATGTAACTGACGTAAAGTCGCTTCAGTACCAGCTAAGAAGACAAAAAAATGAAGTGGGTTATCAAGGCGCTTTTTCACTAAAAGGTATCCCAACGGAGCACAGGGCCGTTTTCCCGCCGATAACGATCAATACCGCTTTAACGATGCATCTCAACGCACACAGAATATTAATTACGGATGATCTGCTGGCGACCGGAACAACGCTGGAAACCGCAGCTAGTCTTCTGGGGACGCTCTGCCCGGGCGCATCGGTTCAGGCCGCCTGTCTGTTCAGTTCGATGGGTAGACTGACTCGCGGTACTCTCAAGAAAAGGAAGTTCAGGGGCTGATTGGTTGAATATCACGCGGCATCCGCGTATACTTTACAACAGATGTAAAGAGTGTGCTTGAGCCTCCCCGCTCTCTAAATCCCGATGAGGCCCGCGTAGGCACCCTGGCGGTGGTCAGCTCGTAAAGAGTAAGTAACCCGCCGGTTAGGCAGCGGCTAACCCCTCAACATCATATGATGTTGTTGTAACAGGTAAAGAGTACCGGCGAAGGGGAGAATATCAATTCTCCCCTTTGTTTTTTGGTTAAAACCAAAGAGGCTCAGGCCGAGCCCTGATACATGACGATTCCTGCCTCACCCAGCCGGTCTGGCGAGATTCGAGATCTATTCTTAAGATTCAACATACTGGTTTCTTCAGTATTTAAAAGCACCAGTCGATAGTTCTGTTCGATGAAAGCAATGATTTCCTCATCGGTAGCCCCCTCTTCAACAATATCAATTATCTTTTTTGCAAACGCGCGTTGCGGCATGACGTGTTCAATGCGTAATAAATGTGCATCGCCACGTTGGCGGGCTTCGTATGCTCCGATACTGCATTCTGCGGTCGGCATTTTTTTTAAATTATTGACATGGGTAAGCCCATATTTAACGCGGATACAAAGAACATCAATGATGCGTTCCACTGAATGAATAGCGCCGCCGTTATCAGGGAAGCCAGCGGCATTAGCCTTGTTTCTTGCCTCAATAAAAAGCCTCAATGCGGGCAGCAATGTCTCAGGGGTATACTTGCCAGACATAGGTTATTTCCTCTCAGTGTTCGCGCCATGTGTAGGGTGCAGGTGTCTCATTTATAAATAAGTTATACCGACGTCATTAAACTTAGCGTTAAATAATACAATCACAAATACTTCTTAAACGCCCCGGTCGTCAACGAAATCACCAACCCCAGCAGCAGCGCCGCAGGCAGCAGAAGAATATTGGGATATACCGCAAACGGCATCGACAGGTAGATAACGCAGGGTAAACAGGTCGCCGGTTTAATCCAGCGCTTGGCGTGGTGATAGATAAAGCTGCTCTCATACGCCGCGCCGTAGCGGCGCAAATCGCGCCGAACCAGGCCGTCCACGATGCCGATCGCTGCCACCATCACAAACAGCGGCACAGACAGCACCAAAATTGTGACCCGAATAAGAAAAACCAGCGTCACGTACACCGTCGCCAGCAGATACTCCCGCAGCTTCACCAGCAGCCAGGCCGCGCCGCCGTTTAGCGTCCGGGTAAAGTCGTTGCCTTGATCTGCGTGGGGGGCATTCAACCAGCCCAGAAAACCGCTGTCCACAAACAGCCACTGATACGCCAGCGTCAGCCAACACTCTACCGTCACCACCGGGTCAGACAGCAGCAGGCTGCGGGTGAATTCTTCAGAGAAATACCGGCTTTCCGTCTCCATGACCGCTTTGCTGTGCAGGGCTCCTTCTTCAGGCCAGAAGAAGGCAATGCCGACATACTCAACGATCAGGCTGAAAATCAGCGACACGAGTAACATGCCAACTAGCTGCCAGGGCCAGTGCCAGAACACGTTCGATAGCAGCCCCGGCGGACGCCGGGGAACCTCCTGCTGGCGTGGGGCAGTGGTTGAAGCCCCGGGCTGCGCCATCAATGCACCTCCAGCACTTCAAGCTGGCACTGAAGCAATACCGTATGCGCGTCAACGGTGATCCAAATCCCGACGCTATTAGATGAGCACATATCCTCTTCCCGGCAGGCGTCTATTCCCGCGTCATTTAACGCTGCGATAATTTCGGCTGCTCTGGGCGTGGTGCAGACGTGGTGCATTAAAATCTGCTTTGCCGCGTCAGGTAACAGGGCCGGGTGCCCTAGCGCGGAGACCATCACGGCGCAAATCTGGTAACGTTTCATTCTTCCTCTCCTTCTGCCTCTTCAATCATGCGGTCGCCCGGCATCGCGCCGCCTGACCACCACTCATCCCCGGTGCGGTAGTTTTTCTGCATATATCCGGCGATCTGGCTGATGCTCTCCGGCATAAAGGCATCATCGCCTGCTGCTGGAAGCGGCATCCTTAATTTCCAGAGCCGCCCGCCTTCAAGCAGCGCAAACGCCTGCCCTTTTGGCAAATTAATAACGTTGGCGGGCGTTATCAGCGGCGTTCGCACGCTGCTGACCCTGTCCTGAACGTTACTGGTGAAGTCGCTGCCCTGATCGGGATTGGAAATGTCAGTCACGCCGGAAACCAGCGTTTTGGTATACACCTCCACTTCCGGCAGTTGTCGGGTCAGTAGCTCAGCGGTTTCCGTATGGCGGACCCGCAGCATAACCAGACTATTGAAGTTACCCACCACCTGCGCCGCTTTGGCGGAGTTACCGATTTTCGCCTCGATATCCGGCAGCGTTTGGGTGTAGGCCGTGATCTGGATCCCCGCGCCGCCCCCTTTATTAATCAGAGGAATGAACTCGTCCCCCATTAATTCACTGAATTCGTCACAGTGGAGGCTGATCGGTGTGTTGCCGCCGCTCTGCTGCGGCAGGCCGTCATTAATGCCGAACTTATAGATATAGCCCGCCACCGACACCAAATCAGCAAACATGCTGTTACCTACCGCCGCAGCCACTTCAGGATCGGAGAGCGCATCCAGGCCGACGTACACCACGCCCTTTTTGCGGATAACCTGCTGCCAGTCAAAGATCGGGCGTGGGTCGTTCAGGTCACTGTAGTTCGGAGAGATGAGCTGCGCCGTCTTCCCGGAGGTCAGCTTTTCCAGCAGCGGCAGCAGCGAAGCCACAATTTTGTCGTAGTACTTCTGGTCATAGCGCACCGAGGAACGCAGCCCGTCCAGAACCGGGTCATACACCCGCTTTCCGGCGTCGCTACCCAGCACATGTTCAATCGCCACCACACGCAGGGAGCGCCCTTCCATATGACGGGGAACATCACGCTCCGTCAGCGTCGCCGTCAGGTTTTCTATCGTCAACCACAGGTCGGGATGGTGCTGGCTCAGCCAGCTTTCGCAATAGTGTTCAAACAGATCGCCGGGGTTGTTAACGTAGCGCTGGATCAGCGCGAAGTCCGGACGTTGTCCCAGCGCGACCAGCGCCCGTGCGATGATATTGACAAAGCGCCAGGCAAATTCTTTAAACGCGGCGGAGTTCCCCGCATCGCTGAGCTGCCCGGCGACCCGACTCGCTACTTCCGAAACTCTGCCGAACCTTCCCACAGCATTGTAGCGCGCAGAGATATCCGGCCAGCCCAGATGAAAGACGTGAAACTCATCGCCGCGCCCGGCGCGCTGGCACTCCGCGTACATCCTTTTCAGCAGGTCGGCATCCCCTTTGGGGTCGAACACAATCACCACGTCTCCCCGGCGAATATCCTGAGTAATCAGTAACTCAGCCAGGCGCGTCTTCCCTACCCGGGTGGTGCCCAACACCAGTAAATGCCCGACCCGCTCGCGCAGGTCCATCAGCACATTGGTTTCATCCAGCTCAATGCCGTGCAGCGCCGGTAAACCGCCCACAGGCGGCAGAGGCCTTACCGGATTAAACGCGCTCTCGCTTGCCAGTAACCGGCACAGGGTCGGAAAACGATATTCCTGACGTTGTTCAACCCGCCGCGCCGCCTGATAAACCCAGGAAGGGTTTACGTATCTGGCGACCTCCGGGCGTAACGTATCCAGCAGGCGCTGCGTGTGCCGCTGCTCCCATAAAAAGCCTTTTCCCAGGAACAGCTTCATCTGGCTCACTGGCACCTGACGGCTGGTCATCACGTAGCGGGGTAAGCGCCGGATATTACGGCGATAGCGAAGTACCCGCAGCCCTTCGCGGGTGCGCTTAATCGCGAATATCCCCAGCGCTCCGGCCATCACGTAGCTAACGCTGGGCGCTAAAGCAATCGCCCACGGCGCGGTAACGCAAACATAGCTGGCGCAGGCGGATACCACGGCGGTATTCAGTTCAACCGCCGGTCGCAGCAGGGCTTCAATCACATAGCGATCGCTCACCTGGTTGCCTCCCGGATTGGAAGGCGTGTCATTAGCTTCATTGTTCAATTCCCTTTTCGCTGATGAATACCGGGTAGTGTTGCAACCCCAGCCGCTTCGCCAGATCGCTGCCGGATACCGGCAGCAGCTCGATATCACCGGCCAGCGTTTGCAGCTCGCCAAACGCCGCTTCGTCCTCGATATTGACCACTAGCCCAACGGCCCGCAGCTGCCGCAGCGATTCCTTTCGTTCATCCAGCCAACGGCGGGACAGCGGATCGTTACCCAACAAAAATATCGGCTGCATCCCTGGTAAACCGAGGCGGCGGGCCTCTACGCTGCCGGGCGTTAATTCAGGCGTGGATATTGGCAATACCGATGCCAGTGACGCGGGTGCAGCGGGCAATACAGCCGCCTCCGGCGGGTTTGGTGATTCAAATTCATTGGGCTGATTATTAATGCCGTCAAAATAAGGTGCGGCAGGTTCCCCGCCCAAATCGGCAATAACGTTCAGCCCGGCGTGCGCATTGCCAAACAGGCAACAGAGTCCCAAAAGGTAAATGCTCTTCATGGTGTTTTTCTCTTCGGCTCTACCCAGCTCACCGCCGTGGGCTTTACCGGGTTCAGAGTATTCAGATGGCGTTGAACAACCGCTTTATAGACGCGGGCCGGCTTGCCGCCCGCAGGATGATGGTAACAACCGGCGGCCTGCATCCAGCTTCCCGGTTGGGCGTCGTAGCATTCGCGTAGGATCCGCGCCGCGACGCGCAGATTGGTGTAGGGGTCAAAGGCGTGCCAATACGATGAAAACCGGCTGCCGTTCCAGCCCAGATTAACCTGAGCGACACCCACATCGATTCGCTTCAGGGGATAGCGCCGGATAAACCCCAGCAACGCCTGATAGGCCTCATCACGGCTGGCATAACGATACCCGATTCCGGCAACGTTGATGGTCCACGGCCACGGACGAACGCCATGGGCCAGCTTTTTGGCCGATTCGGTCAGCGCCAGCGAGTACAGCGCTTCGGCAGGTACGTTTTCCTGTTCCGCAATCTGACGGTAGCCGGATGGAATCGACTGTGCGCAGGCCAACGGGGGAAACAATAGCAGGAACATCAGAACGCGACGGGCAACCATCCGTTTTCCCCCTGTTCCAGCACCACGGGCATTTGGCCTTTGCCTAACTTCAGCCAGCGACCAGCGTCATGGTTGAGCGTAATCGCCCGCGTTTTTACGCGTTCAGCGGGAATATGCCGCCTGCTCGCCCACTCACGTACCTTCGCGTCCTGGCCTTCGCTACCGACCAGATAAATATCAAACGGCTTCTGGCTGGCGAGCAGCTTCGTCAGCGTTTTATCACAGGGCGGGCAGTCCGCTTTGACAAACAGCGCCAGACGGCCATGACTCCGGGGCTGAGCTGGCGCGCTGCCCATACCTGCGCCAATCGGCAGAATATGGGGGTAAAGCCGTTTCCACGCCGCGTCGACCTCCCGCTGAAACGCCAGCTCGGCCTCCACGCGCTTAAAGTCCTGCTGGACGGACAGTTCGGCAAAGCGGCGGCGCTCTTCCGCCGTTCTGGCTTCAATGCCCAGCGCCGTAATCGGGTCCAGATCGGGAGAGAATACGCCGCGCCGTCCATTCATTAACGCCTGATAGCGTTGCCACTCCTCGTCGGTCAGTCCCCATGTCTGAGCGCTTTTACGGGTGTTCGCCTGCTCAAGCTTTCCGGCCACAGTATCTACCGACTGGCTATGCGCCCAGGCTTGAGCGTCGGTTTCCGCTGCGCTGGCAGGGAGAGAAGAGGCGATTAACAGCAGAGGGAAAAAGTATCGTTTCACGATCGCTCCTTAATGAACGCTGAGCGTCAGCGTGCGCCCCGCCGTGCGAAAGGTGGCCTGACGGGAGTCGATGGTCAGCAACATCCAGCCGCTAAACGACTCGCCGGGGGTTAGTAAGCGAACCTGTTCCAGACTGCTGGCCTGTCGGGGAGTAACGGAAACAAAGCGCGCCCCGCCTCGATACTCAACGCCATTCAAAACAAACGGTGCGGATGCGGATGAAATCACTTTGGCAGCCGTCTTCTTAACCGGCTTTTTCAGGGGATTTGCTACCGCTGACGATGATGATGGAGCAAGCGCACTCTTACGCCCGGCGAGAAGATCGGCCATCTGTTGCTTCAGTTCCAGCCACTGGCCGGACAGCGCCCCGTCGCGCTGCTCCAGCACCTCAACGCGCTGCGTTACCGACGTCATTTGCTGCTGTAATTGGGCGTGCTGCTGGTTCACTTCCTGCCGATTTTCCGCGAGCGCTTGCGTTAACTGTTCCTGAGTCACCGCGCTAACCAACGGCTTCGGCGGTTCTGTCTGCTGTTGACGCGTTTCTACCCCAGCAATGCGTTGTTCAAACTGGGCCTGTTGCTGCGCTAACGTCTGCCACTGCTGCTCCAACGCAGCGGAGGACTGCATCAGGCGCAGCTGCTGCGTCCACAAAAAGGCAGACGACGCACCGAGTACGATCACCATCGCCAGACATCCCGCTTTGCGCAGAGGAAACGGCTTACCCGCCCTTTTGGGTTCTTTTTCTTCCATTATGATGCGTTCCCTTTCAACGTTGGTTTGGTGAGGAAACGAGAGGGCGATGTTTCAGCCTTTGGCAGCTGGTACCCGTCCCTCAGGCTATGGCAGACAATACGCTGTACGTCGTCAGCTTCCAGTTGCCAGGCGCTACCCGCCATGACCTGTAGCGCCGTGTTCAGCCGCATAGGGCCGAGCTGGTAATGCACCGCCGGGAGAGACTGGTTATACAGAACGGCATTGGATGAAGTGACGGCGCAGAGGCTGTAACCCGACTGTTTTAAGGCGTAGCGCATGGCATCAGCTACGGTCGGCGTCAGCGATGCGGGAATGCGGATATCAATGATTTGTTCCAGCGGCGCGCGCTGGGCGGCGCTGGGATCGGTACTAACCAGCAGGTAGCGATCGTAGCGCACCACCTGCGGCGCGTTTTCGCGCTGGTAAACATCATCAGCCGCAGACTGAACGTTGCTGTTTAGCGTACTGGAAAGGGATAACGCTGGTTGTTGTAACTTTTGCTTTGGCGCGCAGCCGCCAATCACAATAACCCCTATCACGCAGAGCAAATACCGGTGATATTTCATAAAAGATCCTCTTATCGACGCGGAAAAACGCCAATGTGCGAATCTTTCTTTACATGTTCAATTAACAACTGTTTTCCCGTGCTGAAAAAAAGAAGCGCCGAAAAGGCGCTTAAAGGAGGGGTATTAAAACTGGTTATCACCAAACTGTTTCGGGGAAGGAACGTCCGGTGCAGAGGGCACGCTCGGTTCCGGTTTTTCTTCTTTATAAACCATCTCAGACCCAATCTTGATCCAGTTAACCTTAATTAACCGGGCTTTAAGACTGGGGCGAACTTCACCGGCGTGTTCACCTTTTGTCAGCGTGAAAACATCGGCAGAAAGATTGCTGAGCCGAAAGCCAAGCAACACCTTCTTTTCCTCTGCAATAGCCTTCTGGCAGCGCAGAATGAGTTCAGAGGACTCCTTGCCGACGACCATAATATCAAAACGGGTGTAGCCCGGATTATCCGTTGCGCCAGTTAACGCATTAATTGAGCAGCACAGCATACTGCCGTTGCGGGTTTGAACTTCTCTGACGTTGTTCAAATAACCCAGACCCGTTACGTGCAGATTGAAGTAATTAGTTTCATTAGACATCGTGTTTCTCCTTGAATAAAAGCGGGACAGAGGGAGAAACAGCCCGAAAAGGGAAGCTATTTCCCTCATGGGTGAATGGGTGTGAATACATACCTTATCGCCGAAGCGACGCCTGTTTAAAAAGGTTAAACAGGCCTGGGTTTGACCGCTATACCTTAAATAATTCGAGTTGCAGGAAGGCAGCAAGGGAGGGGATCCCCAGGAGCTTACTCCAGTAAGTGACTGGGGTGAGCGAGCGCAGCCAACGCACCTGAAACTTGAAGTATGACAGGTATTTAGCGCCGCCTTGCAGGTCACGGCAACATCGGGTGTTGTCAGAGACAACGGATAGGCACGCTTATTTTTTCAGCAAGAGGGAAAGGAATTGAAGGGGAAAATGTTTTACCGTCAAAAAAATTAAACGGGTACAGAGGACTCTGTACCCGCCATGATCTGCACTAAGGACCAAGGGTTTTAATATTCACTCCGGGGCGAGTAGAAGAACCCGGCGCAGTTTTCACGGAGGTTTTGCGCCTTGAAGGCTATACCTGCAACAGTACATACGCCTTCGACTATAACCGTAGAGACGGAGTGCTACACAGTACCCTTAGAAAATAACAAACACTGCGGGAGGACGCCAGAGGAAACTATATTTCAACGGCATGACATTTTTACCCGCAGCGCGTCCAGAATTGTGCGTTTTTTGAGCTTTATGCGGGCCGCATAAAGGTTGTTTTTTAACCATGCCTTTTCCCCTTTTTACCGCCGATCGCAACAGTTAAAGCGGGTGAATTCAGGGCCGGAGAAAAGCCCGATCGAGCCTGACCGCTGACAACGGATGCCGACACTTCGCCTAACGCAGCAATGGCTTGCTGCGCCGTATCGTTATTCGCCAGTACGTCGGCGCGCGTGACGGCGACGGAGCGATAGCGCTGAGCCGCCCCGTAAATTCGCCTGATCGCATAACCGGCGCTGGAGAGATATTGTTGCTTAGTCTGGGTGCTGATGAGCCCAAAAAAATGCGCCTGAAACACCCGCAGGGCCAGCTGATCGAATCCAACCAGCAAATAGACGCAGCGATAGCCAATCGGCGTGTGGCTGTGTACTGCCACGTTGAGCGGCGTTTCCGCGATACAGTCCGTTAGCTTGACGGAGCCGGGCATGTCAGCAAAAAGCGCATCGACTTCATCCAGCAATGTCTGCATTTGCTGATGCGATGCGCCGATCAGCTTCTCCAGATGCAGCATCGTCGCATCCGCCCAAGGGTTATCCGTCAGGGAGTCCTGATTGATTCGGCCAGCAAGCTGGAAGAAGCGCGGCATCCCCATGATGGCCGACTTGCCCTCTGAAGAGCGACGGCCTTGCCATAGGGAGATAGCGTAGCGGGTATGAAGTTCTATACGCAGTTCGGAGCGCAGCGCGCCCGGCGTGGGGTGTTGAGGCTTTGAGTTTTCCGACATCGTGATAACCCATTGGTTGGTTTAGGGTGTCAGGATGGTCAATGATGGGTCGTTACGTGAACAATGAGAAAGTCTCATTTGATCAAAAAAGATTGAATGTATTGGCTCAGATCTGAGCTGCCACTTTTGTGTCCCAGAGACTAAAAAACGCCTTTGTGCTTGTGGCATGAGCGCATCTTCAGGTGAGGACGTTCCACTATTGAGCCTTCAGTAATCGCCTGTTCCTCCACATTTATTTGTAAATATGCTTGTGACATCATTGCTGACTTTCACTAAAAGTGCTAGTTTCAACATATGATGAAAACATCATTTCTAGTGAAAAAAACCATTAGATCAGCTTGATCTTAGAAATCAGCAATGTACTGATTTCATCAATATTGATGGTTTCAACGAATGCTGAAATTCGAGGTTACAATGAAACTAGCTGAAGACCCCAGCTATCCCCTTATCTTGAGATTACAGTCACTGCTGGAACAAATCCCAATTATTGAAAAGGTAAAAATAATAGGAGATGGTCCCAGCATGGATGAGGGTGTTGACTACCTTATCCAGGTCCGGATAGATAAAACAACTTACGTGCTTGCCTGCGAAACAAAAAACAATGGCCAGCCTAGATTTGTGCGCTCAGCGATTAAAACCCTTCGGTCTTATATGTATGGCAGAGAGGAGATTCTTACTCCTGTCCTCCTCGCTCCCTATTTGTCCGCCGATTCCCGACAGATTTGTCAGGAAAATAATATCGCATTTCTGGACATGGAGGGTAATGCACAACTCCAGTTTGGAGGAGTTTATATCGATCATCGTATGCCCGGTAAACCCGTGCCTGAAAAACGTGGGCTTCGTACAATGTTTAGCCCGAAGTCAGCTCAAGTGTTGCGTATGATGCTTAATGACCCCCTGAGAACCTGGAAAGTCACCGAACTGTCGGAAGAAGGAAAGGTAAGTCTTGGCCATGCCAGTAATGTGCGTAAAAATTTGTTGGAAAGGGAATGGGCTGTCATTAGCAGCGAAGGACTTACCCTGAACAAGCCGGGGGCACTTGTGAATGAGTGGCGGGATAACTATCGCCCAATTCAAGGAAAGAAGAAAAATTTTTATACACCTTTGCACGGCAACGCGCTGGAGTCTCAATTACGCAACTTACTGGGTTGTGATGAAGTGCAAGGATCTGCAATTTTGGCCTCATTTTCTGCCGCCCAGTGGCTGTCCCCTTATGGTCGTACCGGGATGCATTTTTTCTTTGCCGACGAGAAAGGAATGGAGAGGCTGATATCAGGCCTTAAGTTAAGCACAACATCAAAGGGCGCCAATGTAACTATAACGGTCCCCAACGATGAAGGTATATTCCTTGATGCTATCGAGCCAGCACCGGGAATTGTCACTACAGGTGTTATACAGACCTACCTTGATCTCACAGTTCAGGGGGAACGGGGACAAGAAGCCGCTGAACACCTTCGAAATGAATGGATGGAATGGTAATTATGACAACAAGAGAACCTCAGTCAGCTGCTGACTATGAAGATCGGACAACGGCTGCCGTTAAATCCGTTCTGATAGAGATAGGACAGATCCTGGGCAGTTACAAAGGAAAATTCACTGTTATTGGAGGAGCGGTACCTTGGCTGCTTCTTAACAATGACGATATGCCGCATGTCGGCACGCTTGATATTGATTTGGATCTGGATTCAACAGCGCTGGGCGATGGTGAATACGCCACTTTGGTGGAAAGTTTGCAGGGTTGCGGGTATGAACAGCGAGAGGGCGTCACCAGAGCATTTCAGCTAGTGCGTACTATTCCTGCGTCTGACGATGGCCCTGCCATTGATATTATCATCGATTTTCTCCGCCCCAGAGATGCTGAACTCGTTAAAAATGCCCCACCCTTAATAAGTAATTTCGCCGTGCAGCGCGCAGACGGTGCCGATCTTGCGCTCAAATTCTATGAGATGGTGGCCATTAGTGGTGCCATGCCAGAGGGTGGCAAAAATACAGTGGAAATAGCAGTGTGCTCAATACCGGCGCTGCTGGCCATGAAAGGATATGCCCTCAATGGTCGGCATAAACAAAAAGATTCTTATGATATTTATTACTGCGTTCGTAACTATGAGGATGGGCCGGAAGCGCTTGCTCAAGAGTGCCTCCCTATACTTGCTGAAGAAAGTGGGGCCATCGGATACGGATACATTGCACAAAAATTCGACGAGGTGGAAGGTTATGGTCCAACCAGCGTCAGAAAGTTTGTTGAAGAGACGAAACTACTTGGGGAAAGAACTCCCGAACAGTGGCAACAAGATGCATTTGGTCAGGTAGATCTCTGGTTACGTGCTCTTAACTTAAGATCTTAGGTACGGTATATAACCACCGGGCGGGCAGATATCAAATTGCTCGCCCAGGATCCCTATGGCAGGCCAACAAATACATCAATATCCTTTGGGCACAATGAGCGTCACTATTTCAAAATCATCTTCACTTTTGTTAAGGTCGTTTTCCAACCCTCTGGGGTTAGCTATCCAACCATCGGGATCGTACACAAAACACAGCAGCTTTTTACAGTCAGGATGGGAACGATAACGCTGAGAATCAATCAACAACTCACTCCCGATATCTTTTGCTTTTAAGGTTGCGCGCGTTTTCTTGACCTCGATAATGATCCCTTCATTTTTCAATAAAAAATCGACGCGCGAACTACCGCCCGCATAGTTTGGCGTCCATTCTTCTGGTCGAATATCGTCAAAGTAAATATGTAAAAGGGCATGAAGTAAATCTTGAACATCATATTCGTCGCTAATAACTAAAGACTCTCGATTACTATGTCTAGTCTTCAGTTGGTTAGCGACCAGATGAAACCGAGAACAGATCTTTTTAACCAGACCAAAATAGTCATTAGAGACAGAGGATGCTTTCAATGAAGATGAAATTAGTTTTGACTTCTTTTCTGTCCAAGGGAAAGCAGCTCCGCAATGCTCACAATATTCCGGAGTATCTGTCGTCCCTACGTAAAAAGCGCCACTAACCTGATACTCACCAGGAATATGGTGATTACATGAAGGGCATCGCGTAATCGTTTTTTCCCCACAAGTAGCGCAGAAATCTCTCCTGAATTCAGGTGAGCTACTATAGTTGGCAGTTACCTGATGACCATTCAAGCATACCTGTTGTATATCATAATGTCCCATGAGAACCCCTTACTTATAAACCAGTTATCCTTATGGGAGTAGTATGCCAATCACCAACCCTATGTTACAAATTATTCCTGTATAAATTATGCGACCGATATAAAGCCTATTTTTTTAACCAATTATCGTTGAGCACACATCTCCCGCAGCCTAGCCATCACGCTAGCGTCAGGGCTGGCCCTTCCCGCTTGCTCGACGGAAAAGGATGAAGCGGGCTTGGCTCCTGAGGAGCTCAGATGCTATCAGAATACCATTTCCTTTTAGCAAGCGATTAAACTACCCTGATACTCAGGCCAATTCGGAAATCTCAAAATGTGTGGAAATAAAATGGATGATTAAGCATACTTTATTACCACGTTGATAAAATGGATTCTATTTATAAATATATTTTCAATCCAACCCATTTAAACATTCAATTAAAGGATCTTTTGGCCAAATAACTCTATTTTTATCATCATATAACACAGAGATGGTTTTATCACACTTTCTTTCCTGCCAAATATCATACTTCCTTTCAATGTAATCAACATCTCCAGATGAATCTAAAATATACATGGTCCGATCATCATCATCTTTATATGCATAGGTGATGATATTATTACCATAAGCAATGGTTTCAATCTTCCCCCAAGCTTCACTAACAACATTACCAAAATAATCAATTAAAACCCAATTACTTTCATTTGGAAGTACGACCCAAGCATGGTCACCATAAAAAGGCTTGACATCATTATAATATCCCTCTAATTGCATTAAGCCTTGTGAATTATATAATCTATAGGAATAACGTCTTTTTAACCAAAACAGGTCACCATTGCTGATATTTGCTATATAGCTTATGGTATCATTAGCCTTATCAAAATCACTAGTTTTAAGCTTGGGAATGACTGTTCCTGAATCAGTATTTAGCAATCCATAATATTCATTCTTATAAGCACCTGAGAGATAAAAAGAATCTTTGGCAACAAGTACAGGATTGACATTTTTAACCACAACCTCATCTTTATTTTTTATAATTTCATTACTAATAGATATTTGTTTTCCTTTACTATTTTTCAAAAATGTTTTCAACCAATACCCATTATTCAAAGGTTCCATTTTTATTTTATTGGGTACAATAGTAGTTATATCGCCTGATGCATTTATTATTATTTGTTTTTCGTCTCTAGATACTACAGCAAAACCATTGTTAAAATCACTCGCAGCAGTATATGTTGCAGGAATCACCCATTCTCCATGAGTATTTATATAGCCGTAACGATAATCAATTTTTTTATGTTTATCGTAAACGCCAATTTTAGCTACAGCTATATCAGGATTAAAAGGACGAATGTCATCAAACGTATTTTCAGAAAGATTGACACCGTTATTGTTAATCAATATACGTTTACCTGTATCGACACGGATGGATAGAAGATCACCTCCTAAATATACGGGATCTTGACCAGTGCGTTTAATAATTAGCTTGCCAGATTCATCATATATATATAAATTTTCCCCAGAAAAAGCCAGCCATCGCTCCGCCATATAGTTTAGCGTATCAAAATGCCCCTCAGGCGGAACCACTAACTTTCCATGAATGTCAAAGACCATATATCCATCAGCATTATGCTTATAAGGGAATTGCATCGTGTTGGTATATAACAAATTTGCTTCATTACCCATGACTGAACTGGAAAAAGCCAAGCACGTTGCTATTGCCAATGAATGTTTTAACATGTCTTCCCCCTGTAATTAAAAAAATTGTTGGCAAATTTTAGAGCCCAACAATACCGTCCGCAACGGAATCATTCATCCCTCATATCATTGTGAGAGAACAGAATTTTCCCTATAGTTGAACACACTATAAACTATCATTCAAACCCTCCGAACCGATGATTATGATGAAAGGAAGCAATGCATGAACGGTACAAAAATCAATGCATCAAAATATACGCCGCAGCTCCCTCACTGGAGCCAAGATCTCAGCAAATGGAATAACAGCGCTTCCGTTATGCAAGCCCTGAATAGTGATAGCGATAAGCTGAAGCACAATGAAACATTGCTATTTGTGAATGATGATTATTGCGAAATCTCGCGCCGCCGTCCCAATGCTCGATATCACCACCTGTTATTCCAGGTATTGACTGGTCTTATGGCTCTATCCGTGCTGTCCTTCGTGATTTTTTTTCTGTGTACCATAGATATCGGAGAAATTATTAAGGGCTACACCGATTCAGATCGCAAGGGGAGAGGTATCTTAGTATTGGCACTCGTTACCTTTATCGCATTACTCATTATTAGCCTTACCGCCTTTAACTACTTCCTGTTCGCCCCCAAAGATTATCCATTACGTTTCAACCGTAAAACAGGTAAGGTTTACGTCTATGATTACGTTAACCTGCACGTCTGGCATTTGGCGGAAACGCTCACCGCGCTATTTAAATTCCCTTTTTTCCTCCCTACGCGCCCAGTAGAAAAAGTTTTTGACTGGCAAGATATTCAAGCTGTTGAAACATACTATATGACCAGTATTAAAGGCGTGAATAAGACTACTCGCAGCATTTACTGCGTAGTATGTGCACCCGGCACCACACAGATAGTAGACAGGTTCATGCTAAGCATTACTGGAGATGGCCTCAGCGCAACGCCTTACCGACAGTGGGTATGGGTTTGCAGTTACATGTCTTTCAACGATACCCAACTGGATAATACTCTGGTGAATCGGGATAATTTCTGGGGTAGACCCGTTGTCTGGTCAGATAAATTCGCCAAAGAGTCAGCACGCAGTAAATGACATCAAAATTGTAACCCTTATCAAAGAAGAGGTTATTTTTCATACTTTATGCGGCCCGCATAAAGCCTATTTTTTAACCAATCATCACTGAGTATACATCTCCCTCAGCTTCGCCATCACGCCAGCGACGGCGTCAGGGCTGGCCCTTCCGGCTCGCTCAGCGGCGAAGGATGAAGCTGACTCGGCTCCAGTGGACTCAGGGGCCATCGGAGCCTCATTCCCCTTTAGCAGGCGATTAAACTGCCCCTGCTTCGCCCGCTTCAGCGTGCCAATCAGGTAGGCCGCCGCGTTGCGTACTTCGCCGCTTTGCAGGCGTTTTCCTACATCGCTCAGCAACTCTTGGCCCAGTTGCTCGGGTAGCGCCAGAAGCTGCGGCTCCAGAGCATCCCGCTCTGCGGTAGTGATCGTCGCCAAGAGATCGGTCGGCCAACGCAGCCGCTGCTCCGGGTCGTGCGCAGGCGCGGTATACGTATTTTTTTCTACACACTGTGTAGAAGTACGTATTACGTAACGGTTCGGTTTCCGAACTGGGTCGCAACCCCTTGTTTTTCGGCTTAGTTCGGGATCCGAACCCGGCTTATTTTCTCCCATTTGGGTACTGAGTTCGGTTTCCGAACCGGGTGATTCTGACTGAGTTCGGTTTTGTGCATGCGTCAGTTCATCCTGCTCACGGCGAGAGTTTGCCATCGCCTGAGGTGACTGGTAGCCCGAAAGGCGCACTTCAATTATGGCGACTCGCGAATGACGGTGACGCATTGCACTATCGGATTTTAGCGACTGAAGAACCGCTAGCGCCGTCAGGCGAACCGTCCGATTGCCGTGTCGGCAGGCCTCTTCTACAGCATCCAGCCAGCCCGGATCGAAAACCTCGGCATCATGCGCGCTGAGCGGCTCATCGTGCTGGGCGTAGATATTGCCGCGAATGCGTCCGGAAGCGTCGCGCACGCGTTTACACAGGCTTAGCCAACCAGTAAGCCTCAGCATTAATAACGCGCGGCTTACCGTTTCCCGCGACGCCTTCCCCGCATGGGGAGAGGCAAGCTGAAGCTGTAGCTCGTCATAGGTGGGAAAGACGGCTCCTTCGTTACTTTGCGCATATAAACGGATCATGACCCATGCCATCTTATCCAATGCGGAAAGACGGCTATCCAGAAAAAGCCGCCGGGGAACGGCGTCATGCACGTTCCCCATAAAGATTAAGCCACTTTGCTCGTTCACCGGCGCACCTTCCGCATGCTGCCGGATGCGTTCATTCATCTTATTCAGCGTGAACTGGATAACGCCGTCTACGGGAAACGCCACTATGCCCTCCCCATTGACGGAGAGAGTTCCATCCAGCTTTTCGCCAACGTCCAGATGACCGTGAGGGAAATGTCATGTTGTTCTGCAATCAACATCATCACATCCAGCGCCTCCAGCGAAGCCAGATTGCTAATCTGTGCGGCTTTCCACTGTTCCCAGACGGCCAGCTCTTCTTCTTCCGTAGGGTTATGGCAACGCCCCTGCCGGGTTTCGATGCCGCTTAAACGGCGTCGGGTGCTGACTTCCGCAGGCGTTAAACCGAAGTAGCGCTGCATCAGTTCAATAGAACCACCCAGCGCCAGCGCACGATCGATCCGCTGAGCGCGCTGCCGTTCCCGCTGCGCCTGTTCCATCAGCATTTTGAGATTGGCGTGGTTGATGCACACGGTCAGAATGGATACCGGCGTGCTGATCAGGTAATGCAAATCCTCGATGCTGAGCCGGTTCAACGCCTGAATCTCTTCCATGGTCATACCCAGCGCCTCGCAGCGGCGGATACTGCCGGACTTCAGTTCCATTATCAGTTGCGTCAACAGGGCGTTGGTCGCTATACCTGCAATCATGGTTTTCCCCTCCCACGTCATTATTCACCTCCCCCGGTCAGCCGCTGTAACTCATGCAGGCGGCGCAGGATCCGTATCAGGCGGAAATATTTCACTACCGCGATATCGTCCAGCAGAGGTTCGCCCCCCACTTCAGGCGCTCCCACGACCAACATAGAGAATGCAGATGCCGCCAGCGCGGTGCTGTCGGAAGAAAAGAGGGAAAGAAGCTGCCTGCCCGAATGGGCGCTGTACATAGGCTCGTCGATAATGCGAAAGCCGGAACTCAGGGGCGATTTATCCTCAATCACCAGTTCGCCGATCTCCAGCGCTTCGGCAAGCTCGAACGCCAGCCGAAACGCCATATCCTGTAGATGTTCAATATCGTCCTGCAATGACGGGATATGCCAGATATCCGCTACCGGTTCCAGCCCGGCAGCGGCAAAAGCAATGGAGCTGACACTGGTTTGAAATGCGCCTGACGGCTCGGACACGCCCGGTGATGCTTCGGCAAATGCTTCACCGGACAAAACGGGCTCACCGCCAAACATGTCCGGCTGCAACTCGACGCCAGCAGCAGGGTGAAGATCGGGAAAACACCCTTCCCCTCTCTCATTCAGTACCTCCTGCGTTGCGGGAGCCTTATTTTCCGCCGTTGCGGGAGGTGACTGCGGCCCGCGTGATTTTGATGGTGAGGGTGGCGGCGCGTGCTCTGGCGGCCCCTCAGGCTCAGGCACATAAGTTTGTTCAGGGCTGCCAAAAAGCTGCCGACGCTGCTGCTCTGCCGGATCCAACTCAATCAGCCAACGGTCCCAGGTGATTGTGGGATCCGGCAGCGCTTTCACGAGCTCACCCATTAACTCATCTTTCAGGTACTCCAGCGAGTAATCGGTAAGAGCCGTCAGCTCCAGCCTGCTACAGGCACTGGCAAAAACCACCTCAAACGATGGGGCTAACGGGAGTACAGCGCTTTCCTGACACAGCACCTTCCAGCCCTTTTCCGCCGCGCTGTAGAGATTGATTAACGGGAGCACTTGCGTCCGACTCAACCCCATATAGAACAGCGAAGATAAGTGAGGGAAAAGGTGCGTGACCGCATATTCCATACGGCTGATATTAGACTGCGTAACCCGGTAGCCCTCTCCGGTCAGGAGATCCGCAAGTTCTTGCTGGGTGACTTTACGTTCAAATTGCTCTTCATAAATGGAGCGTGCTTTAGCAACGCCCAGCGCCTTTTCGATAAACGAGAGATCGCCGCGCATCTCGTTTTCCGCCAGATGGCCGATAACGCATTTCAGACGTCCCGGCCATGGCTTGAATATGCACTGAATGCGGCGAAAACGTTCGTCGCCGGTTTCCTGATACAGCTCGGACAAAATAGCGTAGCGGGTATTCCCGCCATCGCTGAATATATAAACATCTTCGGCGCTGTCAGGGTTTTTGGTCACTTTCGGAACCGAATCCAGACCACGGGCATGGATAGATGACTTGATCTCTTCGTATTTAGGATTGCGGGTTGTGCGTGGGTTATCCGGGTTTGGGCGCAGTTGCTCCAGCATCAGCACCATTGGCATTTCAGCAACCGGCAATACGGCTACGTTCCCAACCGCAGCCGGTTCCCTCCCCCGTTTCAGTAACGCCGCCTTCATATTGCTGCTTTTCATTCAGCAGTCCTCCCGTAACCCAAGCTGTAAGCACCGGAAGGAAAGTCTTCAAAACGGGTAATATCGGCCTGATAGCGTACTTTTACCGTGTCTACCGGTCCATTGCGCTGCTTGCCGATGATGATTTCAGCAGTACCTTTATCCATCGTTTGCGGGTCATACACTTCGTCCCGATAAACAAACATAATCAGGTCGGCATCCTGCTCCAGTGCGCCAGAATCACGCAGGTCGCCGTTATTAGGCCGCTTGTTGGCGCGTTTTTCCAAGTCGCGATTTAACTGCGACAGCGCCACGACCGGGCAACGCATTTCTTTCGCCAGCGACTTCAGCGCCCGGGAAATCTCGGCTATCTCAAGCGTGCGATTTTCCTGCCCGGGACTACGCATAAGCTGAAGATAATCCACCAGAATCAGCGCAGGGTGTCCGAACTGGCGTACCGACTTGCGAACCCGGGAGCGCAGCATAGTCGGCGTTAAATAACTACTGTCATCAATCAGTAGTCGATCTTTCCATGACAGCAGGCAGCTTGCCGCACTGCTTATACGTCCCCATTCATTTTCGGACAGATCGCCACTGCGAATATGCTGAAGCGGAACACGCCCCAGCATTGCGGTAAAGCGCGCCAGAAGCTGATCGACCGGCATTTCCAGACTGAAAACCTGCACCGGCCCAGCGTTTACGTTAAGTGCGGCTTCGCATAGCGCTAACCCAAGCGCGGTTTTCCCCATTGACGGACGCCCTGCCAGTAAAACCAGATCCCCGGGCTGGAGACCGCTGGTTACTTCATCAAGATCCTGAAATCCGGTAGGCGTTCCCGTTACTGACGTCTGGCTCTGACAACGTTGTTCCAGCTTATCGAGAAACTGGCCGTAAGCCTCCGGCAGATCGGCTACGCCGCCCTGTTCATGCTGCTCGGCTATCGCAAACAGACGCTGCTCGATATCATCAATCAGCATTGCCACGTCGGTACGCACATCCCCGGCCTGACCAACAATATCGTGCCCCAACGCTAAAAGCTGGCGCTGACGGCCATAACTGGCGACGTACTCCGCATACGCAACGATATTCGCTGCGGAAGGTGTGTTCTTCGACATTTCAGCCAGATAAGCGAAGCCGCCGACCTGTTCCAAAACTCCCCGCTGTTCGAGATGTTCGCTAAGCGTGATCAGATCGACGGGCTTCCCCTGCATCAGCAGGTCATGCATAGCGTTAAAAATGAGTTGATGCGGGCGGACGTAAAAATTATCGGCGGAAACGATCGTCGCGATGTCATCCCAACGATCGTTATCCAGCATCAGGCCGCCAAGAACGGATTGTTCAGACTCAATAGAATGAGGGGGTAAAAGGCGCTGGGCATTATTCATGGGGTACCTCCCCCAACGCCTGATACAACTGTTGTAACTTGCGGGGAGATACCAACAAAAGCGGATAGCCATCGCGCTTCACGTCAATATAGACTGGCCCGGATGGCCCGGAACCAATTTCAAGCATCATCCAGTACCTTGACACACTGACGTTAACGCTCGACAGTACCAGCTCATGCTCGTCTTCAAGATTCCAGACTTCGACGAATGACTCTCTGCATCCCCATAGATCCGCCAACAGACGAACTATTTTTTTAGATGCCCGCACGCGATCTTCAGCCTCAAAGAACACGATGATCTCGTCTGTCCTTAATGCAGGGTCGGGATAGGTACACTGACAACATGCACGAAAAAGAGGGAGATAAGACTGGCGCATCATTTATCCCCTTTTGGCTGAACCTGAAGAACTGAGGCAAACCGTTCCACCCATTCAGGGAAAAGCTCGCAGGCTAAATCATGCATCGTGCGTGCGGCAGGCAGGCTCTTGCGATCGGTGTGGTATTCAAGGCGATGAGCAGGCTGCCCCAGACTGTGCCCGGTTTTGTAGACGTCCAGATCGTAAATATGGGTATCGAGCAGGCTAACGGAAATATCTGCGCTGCTATAAGATCCTTCGGCAATGATGTTACTGAGCGCCTCCAGCGCGTCTTTTGCCAAGGTGGTGTAGTCCATACAGTTAACCAACACCTTTACCGGCGGCAATACAATACCGAATCCCCGATATGGCAGTAACCCTTCCAGCAACGGGATCGTGCCGCGCAGAAACTCCCGAACGTCCGGTACCACCGGCTTTATCATGGCTAACGCCGTATGGTTGGTCGCCAGTAATACCAGCTCCAGCATAATAGAGCGCGCGCCCTGTGAATCGATCACCACGACATCATAAGCATTAAACAGCGGGTGCTGGAGCAAATTACGTAAGCGGATCCGCCCATCCGGCGCGTGCATCATTGAGGTTTTAAGCTGTTCGTGGGGATCGTTAGAGACGATCAAGTCCAGATTGCTCACGCTGGTATGGGAAATAATTTGCTCTGGGGCGTTCAGATCGACTGTCTGCATGAGAAGTTCATACAGACCACAGGGCGCTTCATAGCGCAGAGAATAGTAGCTTGATGCCGTAGGCTGCGCGTAGTCGCCGTCTATCAGCAAAGTCTTTAGGCCAGCGTCGGCCAAAAATCCAGAAAGGTTAGCCGCGTGAGTAGATTTACCCTCACCGCCTTTAGTTGAAATGATTGATATAACTTGCATAATGTCACCTGTTGCAGTTTCGCTTTACAAATGACATTCATAAGCTTGTCGTCAAAACTCAGGGATTGAAAATCCCCGTGTCCTTGGTTCGATTCCGAGTCCGGGCACCACTTATTCATACACGGACGTCCATTGACGTCCGTTTTTCTTTTTAAAGTCAACAAACTATCTACTTTATCCCCCTTACTGACGTTCACTAACATTCATCAACATCCACATTGCCTTGATGGTATATCTGTTGGTATTGTTAGTTCGATACGTTTTGTACCATCACAGGGAGGGGTAAACGATGGCTCTCACTGATGTCAAAGTAAGAAACACCAAACCCGCCGATAAGCCTGTAAAGCTCACAGACAGCAGCGGCATGCATCTTCTTATTCATCCCAATGGCTCCAAATACTGGCGTCTACAATACCGCTTTGCAGGAAAACAAAAGCTACTGGCTCTTGGGGTCTACCCTGCAGTCTCTCTTGCTGATGCCCGTAACCGTAGAGATGATGCCAGAAGATTAATTGCTGCTGGTATTGACCCCTCCGAAAAGAAAAAATCAGAAAAGGTAGAGCAAAGCGGCGCTCTTGCTTTTGAGTCCGTTGCCAGAGACTGGCATGCAAGCAACATCAAATGGTCAGAAACACATGCTGAAAGGGTAATGAACAGCCTGACCAATCATGTGTTCCCTGTTATTGGTAAACGAAACATTACCGACCTCAAAACCCGTGACCTACTCCAACCAATTAAGGCGGCTGAAAAGTCCGGGCATCTTGAGATTGCTGCTCGTCTCCAGCAACGCATCACCGCTATCATGCGATATGCTGTCCATAACAGTATTATCGATAGTAATCCTGCACAGGACTTAGCAGGTGCCATTGCAACAGCAAAACGAGTCCATCGCCCGGCTCTTCCATTTGAACGCATTACGGAGCTTCTGAGCCGCATTGAGAGCTACAGAGGAAGACTGCTCACCCGCCTTGCTGTTCGACTCACTTTACTGACTTTTGTTCGTTCAAGTGAGATGCGTTTTGCCCGTTGGTCTGAAATTGATTTCAAAAATGCGCTCTGGACGATACCTGCAGAACGTGACGAACTTCAAGGGGTGAAACACTCCAGCCGTGGCTCTAAGATGAAAACCCCTCACCTTGTCCCATTAAGCAAGCAGGCAATAGCAACCCTGAGAGAAATTCAGAAGCTCAGTGGCGATCAGGAAATCATCTTCATTGGTGATCACTATGCTTATAAACCCATGAGTGAAAACACTATCAACAACGCGCTTCGTAAAATGGGCTATGACACCAAAACAGAAGTTTGTGGGCATGGTTTCCGCTCTATGGCCTGTAGTGCCTTGATCGAATCCGGTTTATGGTCAAAAGATGCTGTTGAGCGTCAGATGAGCCATCAGGAGCGTAACCATGTTCGCGCCGCTTACATCCATCTTGCTGAACATCTCGATGAGCGTAGGCTAATGCTACAGTGGTGGGCTGACTATCTTGATGCCAACCGTAAAGGGATATTACGACCTTACGATTTTAAAAACTGAGGGACGTTATAAAAAAGTTGGCTGAGAAGATAATGCCAATCACTTAAGCATTTTGAAGAATATAAACTCATAATAATGCTTAAAAGTGAAACGAAGAAATCAGGATTCATCCCTATTTTTCTTGCTTAGAGGCCCGTATTCTTGGGCCTTATTACTTTAGTCAACAGCATTCGGCTGAGAATGCTCTATTTAAAAAAATGTTTTTATCAGCGTCAATAATTTATGTTATTTTTTATACTTGTTATTGTGATAAAAATATTTGCCTCCTTTTAATGATACAAAATCCTCATGTAAAAATTTTTTGAACTTGCGCACTAGTATATTAACTAGTTAATGTTCAAAATTCGCGAATAGATAATAATGAAATTTCTTTAGAAAAAATCACTAATAAAAATGTAATAAACCTTGTGCAGCGGATGGAATTTTAATATAAATATGTAGACTACACTACATGGAGATACGTACAATGTCATTCAACTTATGCTGGAGAAAGCCAAACCTCCCAGAGGGGGATCTGCAACTTCTGGTTCAAGGACATGCTTCTGGCGTGTTACGCCTTACACAGGCTGGCTATACTGACAATGGTAAAGTTATTGATCAAACGGAATATTTCCGGTATCAGGTATTCTCTGGATTGCTATGGTATGAAATTGATGGAAAGGAAATGGCTGAGGCAACCTTCCATTTACAAATAAAAGGTACATCGGTAGGTACGTTTAAGCTTAAATTAAGTCATAAACCTTCATGGGAAGCAGGCCAGAATAATTATACAACCGGATTGCACTGGGATGACGCCAAATATTTGATTCAGCGTCGTGATTTAGTAGGGTGTGCTCTCGAACTATACAAGGCCATCGATGAAAACTTCGATTTTTTAATTTCAATACATTGACACTTAGAGTTTTCAGGGAGAACTCTATAGTTCTTCCCTGTTGGACGATACAGCATATTATAAAATAGAGTTAATGCAGATGACTTTAAAAAATATACTACTACAGGGTTTGGTTTTAGGAGATGAACATATTCATTCAGTAAAGAATGTGTTATCAGATGAAAAAAATAATAAGATTATAATTAGCGTGGCATTTGCAAGAAAAAATGGAGTGCATCTGCTCAAAGAGACTCTCTCCAAGTTCAAAGATAAAATTGAACTATTCGTTGGTATTGCTAATGGTGTAACCTCAAAGCAAGCGGTAGAAGAGATCATTAGATGTGGTATTTCTCCATATTTAATAAATATGGGAACAGTATCGAGAATATTTCACCCTAAAATATATCTCGCTTTTCAGAACGAAGGCATACATATTATCACTGGCAGTGCCAATTTAACATATTCCGGGCTTAGTGAAAATATAGAAATTAGCACGCATGTTTTTTTAGAAAAGGGAACATCAAATTATGATATTTTAACTGATAAGATTGAATCAAGTTTTGAATTATTAAAAAACAACCATCCTAACAATGTAAAAAAAATTAATAGCAAGGAGGAATTAAATTTTTTACATGAAGATGGTTTTTTAGAAAATGAGGATATTAAAGACTCAGCATTAATACTAAGTAAAACAAAAACTAAAAACCCTAAATTTATTCCTGCATTCCCAAAGGTTATTAAAACAAAACAATTAACCAGCATTGCTAGCCACATATCACATAATGAAAATCATGTGGGCGAGGTCTGGAAAAGTAAACCTTTAACAAGAAGAGATTTAAATATACCGACAGCTATAAAAACAAATCCAACAGGATCAATGTTTTTCAAAAAAGGATTGTTCAGCAACATTGACCAACGACATTATTTCAGAAATGAATTATTTAGCGAACTAACATGGGTTATAGATACCAATCCTAATAAAAAACATTTGGAAAGAGCCGAAGCCATTTTTGAAATAATAGTCAATGGGATTTCTTATGGTGATTTTAAATTAAAGTTAACACATGACAGCAGAACGGATAGTAAAACATATAAACAAAATAATAGTGTTACTCAGATCCATTGGGGAGAAGCTAAAAATTATATTTCAAGAGAAGAATTACTAGGAAAAACAATGATTTTATATCATATTGGTGGTAATAAATATCAAATTTCTGTTGAGTAATTATCGAAGCCCTATCAATTTTGATTTAATGATAGGGCCACTTTTAAAACTTCTAACTTCGCTGCCTTCTATTTTTTAACTTATTCCAAACATGTATTAACTTTTCAACTACTTCGTCATCATATCCCATGTGAGAGAATATTTTCTTCCCTTGCTCTGCAAGAATTTGCTCCATGGATCTGTTCATCATAGAGTTATTTAACTCAGATAAATCGAACTCAATTTTTTCCGGTAGAGGGATAAACAGCTTCCTTATCTCAGAAGGGACAAGCTCCATTACGCCACCACCATAAGAACGACCCTCTAGTTCTGCGAATATAGCAGTTAAAGGATTGAGGAAACAATAGGACAATTTTTCCTCATTAATATTAGATTTAGGTTTAATTCTATAGGCTGTATCGGTTGTATAAGCTTGATATTGATTATAAATTAATCTTGGAGCATCATGAGATCGTTTAAGCATAGCTAATTTTGTGCTAAATACAGAGGGAACCTTATACCAAGGTTTTCGAATTCTGCACTTATATCGCTTGTGAAAGCCCTGTAATTCACCATTGAAAATGTATTCTTGCGTTTTTTTAGGTAGTTCATGAAATTCTTTATCAAAATATAAAAAATAAACTGGAAGCTTATTCTCTATATTAGCTAAATGTTGAACCTCATCGTATATAACACCTTGGCAATGTTGACTTCTTCCAAACATTGGATGGGTGAACTCACTTAAATCAAATGCGTCAACTACATCTTTATTTACGAGGAAAAACTCATTGGCACCTGTGACCATTCCCACTTCAACATTTGCTATAGTATCAAAAGAGTGTACGTTTGGATGTTTAATAATCTCATTAAGAAGGTTAACTTCATTTTTATCTAGGACGGCTTTTGTCCACTTACCTTTTACGGTATCACCATTGATTGTATTTGTTTCGTTGAATATATCTTCGGGATTTTTTTGTAAAAAATCGAAGCCACTGACCCCTTTAATTCCGACACCTTGTGATGCACAATCCAGATTAATTTTCTTTTCAACTAATAGAATGACCGCGCCTTGTAAGGTTTCACTGAACCATATTTCTTTTGGATCAATAATTACAATTTTAGAGCAATGCTCACCCAAGAATGTCCTCAAGGATTGTGCATGCATTACATTTATAATTTCTGATGGAATTACCATGCCAAGACGTCCTCCGGGATTGAGGAGCGAAACGCCAGACAAAATAAAAGGCACCCATGCATTTGTATGTTTAGTAAACTTTAAGTCAAGCAATTTGAAAATTGCTTCAGTATTTTCTTGGAAATCCTTTTCTAAGAATTGATAACGTATAAAGGGAGGGTTGCCAATAATAGCATCGAAAGAAGTATTTTTTTTCTGAATTGCAACTTTTGCCCATTCAAGAAAATCACCTTCTGTGATTTCAACGTCTGAAAAACCTAAGGATTTGCACAACTCCATAGATTTTTTAGCTTCTATATCGAAAAGTTCATAACCTTGTATTTTAGTGTTTTTGTCAAATTTATTATTGTATAGAGACTGAAAGAATACACCATCACCGCAACTCGGTTCTAGAATACTTTTAGGTTTGTTATTAAGAACCCATTTGGTTGTAAAGTCAGCGATGTTTTGTGGTGTATAATAACCACCACGTAGTTTTTGAGCTGTCTGATCTGCTTTAAATTTCATTTCGCATTCTCTTTATTCTTATTTTCAATTTGCTCTTTCGCTTTTAAAGTAAACCAATCTTTAAGGGTTATAGACTCCATAGCTAAGATAGAGTAAAGCTTCTTTTTTAACTCAGGGTCTACTTGTAACACGATCCTTCCAGATCTTCCGATAGCCATATATATATCTCTTAAATTCATTCACACCTATGTTACCTATGTGACATAGGCATTTCAAGTTATTTTTTTAAAGAATATATGGCAGAATTAATCTTTAAGAGACTACTAAGCATGGCGCAAATAAACATTCAAAATAAATTTATTAATTAAACACCATTGAATATATAATGGTGATATAACTGTGAATATAGGCATTTATTATTGCCTGCCAATCAATTCATCAAGAAACCTTTTTCCTCGCAATTTGAGCCTTGCCTTATCATCAGCACCAAGGTTTTTAAAATGAATTAATACGCCTAATACAAACTCCTTATCAACATCTTCTACTTTACAGCCAACAGCTTTAGCCACCTCCGCCCCAAGAATGATCTTCAGGCGTGTCTCAGCACTCTTGGACAAAGATTTCTCTTTAGTCTTGAGACGATTCAAACGCATCTGCGCTGATGCTATTTTTTGCTTAATGGTTTTTTCTGATCTTGGCTTTCTGCTTTTATCATTACCTTCAAGAACATCTCCCTGTTTACTCATCAGAACTCTTCTCCTTTTTCCATTCATTCATATAAAATGAAAGAAGTATATAAAAAACATCATCATTTCCATTATCAACAGTATGCCAGAACAGTTTGCCGGGGAAGAAACCGATTAAGTTCGTCCTTGAGATGTTTTCTTCGAGATACATGAGTGAATACAGGTAAGCATCCAGAGAAACGCAAAATTTATAATAAGCAGGGAAAGATACGTTGTCATGGCGCTCAAGAAAGTAATCCATAAAACAGCAAAAATAAAATAGTTCATCGTCAAAGTTATCATTGTTGATTTGTATTCGTTTCTCAAACCCAGTAAACGATTTTTTCATCTCCGCTACCTTATTGAAATCCAACCCCATGAAGTTAATGTATTTATGTGTCATTTGTTTTTCCTTTTGTTATTTAATGATTACTCCTTGCAATACAATTAAAAAATGAAAAGGTCAAATAATATGGTAACGTTATGTTATATATATTGAAGCAGCACTGTATGATTGTTTCAAACAATCAACCTGCTGACAGGCTTGCCCTGTTAATGATGGGATTCATCCCGAAATAATGGTATTTTGGTTTTAAACATGAGATGTCAGTAAGCTCAAAATAAAATCATGCAACATAAGCGAGTGCGATCACTAACGTTAAATACCTGATACTCTCCCCGTTACTTATTTTATCAAATCAATGAAAAAAAATTTATCTCTTGTTTTTAAACTCTGGTTTTTGGTCTCAACCTGTGAATTGTGCAACACGTAAAATATTTTTTATTTTCACTATTCTATCTTAATTCAGCTTTCCCGCCTTACGGCGGGAGACTAATTTAACTACTTTTGCCCTTACGGGCGCTATCTAAAACCCAAATATTCAATATTATTACTCTACCTCAACCGTTTATCCGATTCTAGCCCTGTTAATTTCACAGGCATTGAAACTAGCGTTATTATTTAACTATAGAAAAACTTTTTACATTGTCGTTATTTTTAGCTCCTTTAGGAGATATAAAAATAAAGCAATGCCCACCTATACACTCACTTCGTGAGCGTGTGGGGTCTACCGACGGTTGCCTGCCGCAGGCTAACACCGTTTCCTTCGGAAACAAGGTCAACGTCAACACCAGAGTTTTTCTTGCGAAAAACTAAAACCAGCATAGTTATATTTCCGATTTATCTTCTGGTTTGATATTTAGATTTATGTTGAGGATTTTTATTTTATGGCGATTTTTCATCTGGATTTTAAAATTGTAAAACGAAGTGAAGGCAGATCTTCTGTTGCGAAAGCTGCCTATCACGCTCGTTGCAGAATCACAGATGAAAGAACAGGTGATACCTATGATTATAGTCGCCGTACTGATTTGTACGGGCATTTCATATTAGCACCTGTTAATGCTCCAGAACATATTGTTAAAGATTCTACAGCATTGTGGAATGAAGTTGAACGGGTCGAGCGTCAGCAAAATGGTCAAACAGCTCGTTATTTCGATGTTGCTATTCCTGCCGAGTTAAACAATGATGACAAGAAAAAACTTGTCCTTGAGTATTGCCAGAAAAATTTCGTTGATAAAGGCATGATTTCCGACATCGCTTTTCATGATCTTGATAGCGACAACCCACATGCTCACGTTATGTTGACATTAAAAACTATAGGACCAGAAGGTTTTGGTAAAAAGGAAAGGAGCTGGAACGACAGAAAAATGTCTGTTTTATGGCGTGAATCATGGTCAGCTATGGCTAACAGCTACCTTGCTGCCGCTGGTTCGTCAGAACGTATTGATCATCGTTCCCTTCAGGCCCAGCACGAGGAAGCTTTAGAAAAAGCAGCAGTAGCTTTAGATAATGAAGAAAAAGCGCTATGGCTTGCTAAAGCCACTGAAACGAACCGCCCTGCAATGAAACGTATCCATAGTGCCAAATGGCGTAGTAAGGCGGCTCAGGAACAAAGAGCTACAGAACAAGCTGTTCGTGATGCTGCCAAGCAGGAAGCAGTTGAAGTCTACAAAACATTCAGCGAACTTGATCTTGAAATCGTCGTTGATGTCAGAAGCTTTACGATTACACATCTTGCTGAACCAGAAGAGATTGTATTACCTAAAACACGCTCCGGTTCTTCTGCCAGTGAACCGCAAAGACCTGTTCTGGTTGCCCCGGCACCTCATACTCGTATGCGTGGCGTTAAATCCTATCGTGATAAATCCAAAGTCAGTAAGGTTGTTGCTGGTAAGAAACCATCGGTCAGTATTTCTGATTATGAAACAAATACTATTTTGAAAACATCCTCCTCTCAAAACCCAAACAGGGCATCCAGAAGCGCCCCTGAACGTGTTAAGAGAAAACAGGCTATTCCACGTCAGGATAATATTTTTAAACGCTTCACAACTCTTGTCATTTATTTTTTCAAGCAGAAGTTTGTATGGGCTAAAGCAAACAAATCCCAAATTGATCTTATCAGTGAAGAACATGATAAACGTATTGCTGAAAACTACGTCTTTGACGAGGTATTGGGCCGTCATATCTCTCGTACTGAATATGAGAAAAAAGCCAAGTTTAACCAAGATGACTATAAACCAACACCGGATGAGATCAGCCGTTTCCCAAGTCGTCCTAAAAATGAACTACCTGAACGCGATCGTGGTCTGGATCTCACCCCATCCGTGCCACACTCGGTTAAAAATAATGCCCCAAAACTGAAACCATCAGGGCATCGTGGCAGAACATAAATGCAGCAATATATTAGAGCACGGTATATAGGTTTGATGCCTTTTAAAGAAATCGACATCAAAAAAACCACATTAAAGCAGACTCAATTAATTGCATAGGGAATAGTATAATAAAAAGTCACCGTCTTCTCATGTAATAATATAAATTCAGTTTCAATGAAAACCTAAAAGCTAAAAACATTGAAATAGCATTTAAAATAATAACATAAAAAAGCCTTACCATGACAATTAAAACAATCAATAAAGAGCAAATAAACAATACATTATAAATATTTGCTTCATGATGAAGATAAGACTTTAACTCGTGCAAAACATCAACAAAAAAATAAAATAAGGCTGAAAAAAATCCAATTAATGCCAACGAATGGCTAATTGCTTTCTTTACTGAAAAAACAGGAAGTTCACTCCTGTTGCATTGAAAAACATATGAGCAATCTAAATAAGAAATAAAACCAATGTTATTCAACTCAATCTCGTTGTCATAAATATAATCAAACAAGACTCTTAAAGTCATCTGCGGATAATTTAACCCATATTGTTTTAATTTCATTTCTTTAGCAAGAACATTGTACTTATTTCTGTTTTTTTGACGATCGTTAATTATTTTTAATGCTTCTATTTTATCATCTACCTTTAGCTTTAAGAAAGTTGATGAGAAACCACCTGAAAAGATATACAAAAAAGGATATAGCAACATCCTTAACTTCCTTGATACCCAAAACACAAAAGCTAAAACGATTGCTGTTGTAATCCCTCTAAAATTTTCATCCAATAGCCCTGTATTTTTTACCATCTCCATTAGATTCATTTATTTCTCCAATCAATACCCATATTTTTATACTCAAAATAAATATACTAATCAAATGAATGGAACGTCAAGAAGAAAATAAACTAAAACCAACATTAAGCTATTTTCACCCAGAGTATTGATTGTTAAGTACAATATCATCAAGAGGGGTTTCATAAATCATATAGAAAAGGCCATGTCTTAAGATAAAGTCATAGCCTTTTAAATTAAACCATCTATCAATATGTACTAAACTTATTTACATCCTTCGCCTGAACACAACATTATCAGAGAAGATCGCCTTACCAACTATAAAAGCTACAATAAAAATTATTGGTAGGCTGATAGTAGCCCCGCTATGCCTGTAGACATTCCGATCAGTATAGATAGGCCGAAGGACATTAAGATAGCTACGGTAGCATACCAGTCGGGTAAGGCTCTATATAAAACAGTCGCCATACAGCAGAATGCCTCTCTGACTTTCTTTCAGGTAAAACGGACACTTGATGGTATTGTTTTCCATGATAATCCCTTGGTTCGCTTTCCAGCCATGACTGCTTTCGGCAAGAGTCATAACACTATCAGAAATTAGCATTCATGCCCTGTCATTGGTGAGTGTTTATGTTTTTTATCTATACAAGAATCCGTTAATCAGATAAGGATTTATCTCATTCAGCCCTGTCGTAAAAATAAAAGGACCAAGCATCACAAAACCATTTGATACTTTTATCATCAGATGGATATTCATATCCTTTAAGATTTTCTTTGAAAAAAGATATTTGTGATGGCGTCAACTTCCCAACAAGTATCCTTATTAGGTCTTCTGAAGGATATTTATCAAACTCATCTTTGTTAATACCTGTGTTTTCTTCAATGATCCATGCAGCTTTAACTATCTCACATAAAACATCATCTTTTTTATTATTCATTGTTATCTCCTTTATTGTTTTATATTTAATACCACATAAACAAAATAAATGTCAAAAAAACTTAGAGATTATTTAAAAATAACCACCTTGAATGCATTTAACATATTATTAGATACAATAAGCCCTGTATCAAACAGGGCCATATGAATTGAAAATCACAGATTAAAATAACCTACAAGCTATCATTATTTCGCTTTTCAATAGTATCCCTGTAACGCTGTTGTTCCACAATATCCAGATTTGGATCAAATAACACACTTGATCCTTTCACTGCAATATCGGCATCAATCTCTGATTGGGGAGCATAGGCTTTATAACCATTAGGCTGTGAAGTGGCTGTGGGGATATATGTCCCGTAGTTTTTCCCATTCTTAGAACAACCGATATAAGCCAACAGGCAGGCAAACAGGAAGAAAAATGTCCATACTGTGTTGTAGCCGTTAATCGTATATCCACTTCCATTCACATCTGAAAACACGCCATTAAATCTGACAGCATAGACAATCAGGAATGATGAGAGGATAATAGCCCGGCTTTTACCAACAGTTAAATTCTTACGCACGGATTTCACAGTTGATACCAGAATGACTATAAAAAGAGCGATAGCAACACATACCAGCCATATAGGAAACAACCCATATTTTTGCGTAATGTTCTGCGATACCGTCACCAATGACAGCACCAAGAAAGCGTTAAGCAGAAAAAGTCTGAATGCCAGCGATACCTTCACCTTCTTTGATATCTTATTTAGAAACAGCACCGGAGCCAATGATGGTATGTTTATCAGCAGTCCCATGAAAATCGCCCAATAGATAGAGTTCATAACTTTTTCCTGTAATTACCTTGCGGCCCAGCCGTTATTGGTTTTCACCAGAACAATTTTGGCTTCTTCTGGTTCAGTTATTCCTTTCACGCCAGAAAAGAATTTCTTATCTAACCAGCCCGGCACCCCATCCAGCTTCCACGTATAGGTCACTTGTGTCATTTTAACGCCGTTACCCTCACTCGGTTCAGTCCAGCTTTTAACCTCAGCAACTGCCCGATGACCGACACAGGCACCTTTCTCACGGTCCCAAAACTCAACCTCTTGGCCTTTGTCTGTTACTTCCAGAACATCGACACTACTGAAACCATTAGCTTGTTGAGAAACATCAAGCAGTCCCTGATTAGCCAGACCTTTTAAGATTTCATCACTGGCACTGTATCCAGTAGAACGGTAGCCATGATTGACCCGGATGGGGAAGCCCTTATTGAACACAATGTCATTGTCCTGCAAGGAGTAGCACAGCTTTGATTGTGAAATCTTCGCATTGATAGCTTTCTCAAAATCACCTTTTTCACCACACCCGGCTAACAACGAAGCAAGGCTCACTGCGAATAAAATTTTGCGCATTACTTTTCCTTTGATTAATGACTAATGGTGCCGTTTCTCAGAACAACCAGACGAACTGGCATATCGGCATTGTTTACTGTGGCGAACCCACGGACTTCGAAATTGTTTACCGTTCCGGTGATGCTGACTTTCTGGCCTTTCTTATAGGTAAGAATTGCATCATCAATACCAGAGTAATAATCCAGCCAGACCATCCCGCCGCAGTAGCTGGTATCTGCTGTTTTGAAGAGCAGATAATAGTTAGGGGATGATTTGGGCATTCCCGTCATCATGTCGCTGACACTCCTGCCCTTGGTAACTTCCAAAACAGTGGCATTGGTGATAGCGATCCTTTTGCCTGTCCATTTTTTTTCTGCTGCCATCGCATTTTCTTCATAGTCTTTGCAGACAGCACCAAGACCAGTAATGGACGTCGCTGGACCACTATCCTGACCGGAAGCTGAACCCCCCAGCGCTTTATCAACGGTGCTGTTCAATGATGACAGTGAAGAGTTAATTGCCCCATTAACGCTATTCATGCTTTCGTTGAGCTGCTGGCAGCCAGAAAGAAACATCAGAGAGACCGCCAGTGGTAAGAAGTTATGTCCTTTCATTTATCCCTCAAGGATTTAGTCAGATTCGTATACCCCAATCCCGGCGCACTGACCTACAGATCAGGAGTTATCGTCTAATCAATTGATAGAATTGAATTATTTTTAGTGTTCGTCACATCGTTTAAATCGATCGATACAAAACAAATAATAGTCACAGGCTATCATAAACAATATATCGATCGATTAAATCAATTAAAAAACCGATCGATAAATCTTTTTTAATCGTTAATATCTATCAATATAAATTAATCGATCGGTTTTACAGATCATTTTGCTTGAGTATGTTGGCGCTGGCGACTATGCTGGGCTGAGATAAAGCAGTAAAACAGCGAGGGATTAGCATGGAAATCTTCGAAAAAGATCAAAAAATCGCTTTTGTTGACTCGTTCAGCGATGCTGCTTTGTCTTACGAATACGAACAGACGGGCTTCACCATTAATTTAATGCAACGCTCGGTTCTTCTCTTTAACCATAATATAAAGAAAAACGTAACTGCCAAGCAGTTGCGTAAAAATATGAACAGCACATTTAAATATCCATATAGCAGCATCAGGGAAATCAACTACTCGCTGCCTGCTTGCAGATCCGATGATGCCGAGATCTATATTATGATTGATGATATATTAAATCCAGTCTGGACGTTCAGGGTTCCATCTCACGCACATTATATTTGCGAGCAATGGGTGGAAGTATTTAATAACCATATTTTCTTTGACCCATAAACAAAGCATTAAGCAAAAGGAAAATAAATATCTGACTAATGATATTAATTAATAGAATTATTTGCTTTTTAGCAAATTAATGTTTAATTATATACACATAGAATAATTGATATCGAGGTATATTTATGTCTGGGAAAAATCCTTTTTGGAATTATGATTATAATGCGGCGCAACGTAATAGAGAAATTGTAGACTCTTACCAACAGGCAAATGAGGCAAGGCTGGATTCTCAACAGGCGCAGTTTGAAGCGTCTATGGCTAATGACAGGGTTAGCAGAATACAGATGCAGTTGAATAACACAATCAATAGCCATAAGAAGGTTGTGGCTGATTATGAGCAACGTATTGAAGAATATAAACAAAATTTCTTTCGTGTAGCTTTACATAAAAACATTCTCTTCAGAACGGTTCGCAGACTTCAGGAGGAATGGCCGGATAAAAATGAATTCATCCTTGATGAAATGCAAAGACAAAGAATTTTGTGTAATCAGCAGGACTATAGAGAAAGATGGTGGAATGCCATAAAAGATAATAATCTTGCTGACGATTATCTTGAGTTTCCATTTCCTAATAGAGAGATAAAAAATAAACCATAATAAGGAATTAACTATTCGTTCATAACATTATATTTATTTTAATAAGACACTAACCTGCTGTGTCTCCTAAAAACACGCCTATACATCAACCATCCATTTTATGGAATACTCATCATGACAACTACTTTGCATCCAAATTACGTTGTTGTATCAAAGCTAATATCTAAGTTTGACATTACACATGATAGTAGAGATGAGAATATTAATATCTTGATTTCTGTCATTTATGACTTGGATAACGGCAATACAATCGAATACTACATTAATAATCAGGAAAAGGCCGAGAAAAAATGCATTGAGAAAAACAGATTTTCAAGGAAATTTAAAAATCGCATTGATAATATATCACCTGAAGAAATCCGCTCGGCTAAAGATAATCACAAACCCAAATAAAAAATTTGAACTCAGGATGGAACTAATGTCTATACCGTATAATGTATTGATTTTGTGCACTGGAACGATTAAAACTATGATGTTATTGCTTGTATTCTTTACCACAAACATTAGGGAAATCGCATGTCTGATGCTTTAAAGATCATCAACAATATTCGTACTCTCCGTGCTCAGGCTCGTGAACTGACACTCGAAACCTTGGAAGAGATGTTAGAAAAACTCACTATCGTTGTAGAAGAACGTCGTGAAGAAGAGGCCTCATTTCTAAAACAGCAGGAAGAGAAACAAGCCAAGCTGGAAGCATTCCGTCAGAAGTTGTTGGAAGATGGCATAGACCCGGCAGAGTTGCTTTCAACTGTTAGCCCATCTTCTTCCAAGACAGGAGCGAAACGCGCCCCACGTCCAGCTAAGTATAAATATGTTGATACCGATGGTTCGGAAAAGACGTGGACAGGTCAGGGCCGAACTCCTCGTGCTATCGCTGCTGCGCTCGAAGCCGGTAAGACGCTGGAAGATTTCGAGATCAAGTAATCTTCATACCATATGTCTACCAAATCCGCTGGCCCATCGCTGGCGGTTTTACCATTTCTTTCAATTATTTTGTTGCCTGAGTCGCTCTTGTAGCATTAGTTTTTAAATGATTCAGCATTTGCTTATCAACCGGTTGCAGTTGTTGTCCTAACAGAGCCGCAAGCAAAATATTGGTGTCTTCTGTTCTTTCGATTTGAAGCATTTGTAATCTTAAATCAAGTGCCTGCATTCTTGCCTGCTCATGCGCAGTTTCTTTTTCATCAGCACTACTGATTTTTACCTGCCAAGCGTCAGCACCTGTTGTATCTGCATAGCGTGAATAGATCTCATATCTTAACATTTCCCACTCTGAAGGATTATCCGGGAATGTTGTGCCGGGAAATAAGGTCGCATACTTGTTTTTTACGGAAGCATCTGACCAAGCAAGGTTTGCTCCCTGCGTAGAGCCTAATGTGGATCCTATTTTGGCCCCTCTGGAGTTCACTGATACATTACTTGCTTTTTTCATTGCCAGTACGGAATCAATGGCGTTTGTTCCAGCAGTGCTTCTGGAGACAAAGCTCGAAAAGGCGGATAAATATTCTCGACCTTCATTTGTGTCTTCTAATCCTTTGTTCTTCAATGGTTCAACGGGCAAGTTTCCTATAAGATTTCTTTTTGCCGCTTCAGCAACTTCAATCTGCTCAACAGAATAGGACTGATTCGAAACCTTATTAGACAATGCATCGGATTTAGATAATGGTGGTGTAATTAGGCTTGATGCCGACTTATCTTTATCAGGATACTGACCTATAGTATTGCACCCACCTCTGTTATATTTCACATCATCTTCGGAGCAAACATTTATTGATACTCTGCCCATGATGTTTTTCTTGGCCTCATTTATTCCGGTATTTGCTTGTGTAAACATCTTAACGCTGTTTTCAGATAAAGCCTCTTTAGCTGAGCTTGTATTGGATCCTGCTGAACCACGACCACCTGCGCTCGTGACTTCTTCACAGGCGTTGGCATCAGGTATTCTGTTTAAGATATTTTTCATGCGCTGTTCTTGGATTGCCTGACTGGCATTACTGACAACCGCATTCTTCTGATTCTCATTGGCTGTTATTGTTGCTTGTGCCAGCTTGTCGTTCATTGAGACTAATGTTTCAATTATTCCATTGCCCATAGATTGGGGTGAAGCCCCCATAAGATACGGTGTCAAAACCTCTTCTGTGACGGGCCAGACAGCAAAAGCTGTATTTGTATATAATACAGAAAAACACAAAGCTGAAACCACTGTTATTCTCTTTACTTTAAATTTATTATTACTCATCACAACACTCCTGTTAACTTATTACCTTCTTTATTATTTAACCAATTAAATATGAACTGTCAATTTTAACAAAAATATTCATTTGGCATCCAACTTTAAAATTATTATAAAGGAAGTGTATAAATCCAACGAAGTAGATTCCATGAACTAGCGTGGTGCTTTTATAGCTTTATTGATGAAAATAGATAGCATGAAAAAACCTTACTTTTACGGGAGCATAAATCTTTATAAAAGTAATATTTCCATTCAAAAAAAAGCCGTAGCAATATTTTATTTTAGACGCGGCCATTTCAACTTTATTTATAAGAAAAAATATAAAGTGAGTTTCATTGCAGATAATAATCAGTTAGAAAGAGGACCGAAGCCCTCTTAATATCACATTCCATCATTACCTTCTTTTGATGATGAACTACCACCGAAAGATCCACTACCGCTCCCTTTCTCTGGAGCCTTAAAACTTTCAATTGGTGAAGCTTGGGCCTGAAGATTTATAGGCAGCAACGGTCTGTTATGTTCACCAAACGATACCGCTCTGTTAGCAGCCTTTTGAGCTACATTCATATAACCTGCTGCGCCTGCTGTATCACCAATAGCATCTGCTGCCTCAGCTGCATTGTAAGCCGAGTTAGCACTTTCAAGAGACTGATATTCATCCTGCTGATCAAGTGGGCCAGCATTACTCATATGAGTTCTGAATGCAGATCCCGTATCATTGGCTTTATTAGCCGCCTGTGCTTTCCCCTGTTGAGCCTGTTGCTGTTGTTGAAGCTCACGTTGCTGTTCACGGTCTTTGTTGATCTGCGCATTCCTGATCTGATTACCCATCGCATTTGAGGTATGAGAAACCTGATCCAACACGGTTTTTGTGAACATAGCACCTTCAACACCTTTTGATGCCGACTGAGCGTAACCCGACATGCTCTGACCACCATGAACACCAAGCCACTTCATAATTTCATCAGGGATGATATGAATCAGTGAAAGTGATTTCTTCACTACCGTGAACATCATCGCAATATAAACAGCAATGAGAGCCAGTGACTCGATGATACCTATCCCGGCATTGGCTGACATCATGCCAAACGCCCCTGAGAACGTTTCATTAACGATCCCACCAAGGATAGGGAGCATCGTATAGGCTGCTATCAAGCCTGTTATCATCAGTGCTGGTCGCATGGTCAACGATAAAACCAGACCATAACCAGCGCCACCACGACCCACTACGCCATCACCGTCTGGATGTAAATGTGTTATTACCCATAGTGGTGCAGCGATCATGGCCTCAAGGCACAGGATCATCCAGCCGATACAAACACCAAACCACATGACGTAAGGCAACATAGGAATAACGACGGCTAAAGTATCGCCAGCTATCCATAAAGGGATAACCAGTGGCATAACAATCCCCATAGCGCCAAATGCACCCGATACCCAGCTTGCAGTCGCTGATGTCCATGCGCCAAGACCTGCCCCAACAACAGCAGAACTCCCTAATAACGTCCAGCCAGCGGCACTGATTGTATCCCCAAGTCCTTTAACGGCTAATAACGGGTTTATCGCCTGTAAATTGGCAGCAGTTGTGTCGGTTGAAAATGAGACAATTTTTCCTTGTTTTCTGCCATTGATAACGCTGGAGCTGAGAAAACCCGCCATTGCGCCAGAAATACTCTTATTGGCTTCACTCTGAAGAGAGGAAACAATTTTCCCGGCATCATCCGTTTTAGGACCTGCGCCACTTTTACCACTGGTATTGGCTTCTGTTCGGCTTTGCGCATCAATACCATTCGCATATCTTGAAGCTGTCGTCGATTTCGCCATATCCTGAGCTACTTTTGCCATAATTGCGTTCAGACTGTTATCGAATATATCGCCGTATTCCATTGTTGCTTGTCCAGCTACAGGAAGATTATGAGCTGCTCCATTAATCGCATCCTGCACACGGATCAGTTTCATACTCCATGCGCCAGCCATAAACCATCCGTCTTTCTGGACATTCTCTTTGAAATCATCCCACTGGTCGCCAGTGGAGAAAACTGTTCGTACTGCAGTATCAATAATGGATACATATGAGGCTGTTGCGCTGTTTATGCCGGCCTGAATATCAATATTATTATCAGCTACATACTGTTCAGCCAGCGTTTTCATACTATTATCGAGGCCGATGAATGCAGCATTGTGTGCCTCAATAACATCTGAAATATTCGTCTTTATATCCTGTGGCATATAGGCCATATACATGCCGCCAGCAGCAATGGTAGCCTGCGCTTTAGCCTGTTCATCATAAGAAGCTTTGGCCTTGGGGTCTGTAAGCGTGATGCTTCCACATGCAGCCTTGGATACCAGTAAATTTTTATTCATATCATTACCGGCATTGCTGGCCCCATAACTGTATGTGTATAAATAGGCACCTTTCTCCGGTGTCATTTCAAACGCAGGCGTGACGTGTGGGAAGGGATCGGCTGCTGCTGATTTCTTCCATAATTCTCCCGCCTTCAACATACAGACGTTATTGATAAAAGCAGTTTTCGCTATACGGTCAAGTTCCTGATAAGACGCTGATGTTGTGATAACTGCTCCATCTGAGGGGTTAGAGGAGTAAGTATTCCAGACGGTATCCGCCAGACCGACTCCCTGATTAATCAGCCATAACACCATAACCTGAGCGGCACAGAAACCACCTGCTGCCGGGAGTATCATTGCCGTACCTAATGCAGTTCTTACGGGCAACCACATGGAAGACCATTTCTTACCCAGCATTTCTCCATCATGTGCCGTTGACATGGTTCCGGCAATCAGCGTGTAGGCAGCTAAAATACCACCAACCAGCAAAACGGCGCTGTTAAGGATTGTCATTGTGCTGGCTAAGGGACTTTCCGCTAAATTGTCCGGGAATAAGATATCCAGAAACCACAGCTTTGATTTGTCTGTCTCCGGGACGGTAAATAAATCGGCGGCATAAGCTGACTGAGTTAATAACAGGCTAGCTAATATTGCTAATAATATCGACACTTCTTTTTTCTTTATATTTATCATCATTACATTCCTTTGCCTCTTACTTCATTGAATTACTGATGCTGCTCCAGACATCGGTTCCATTGACGGTTGCTCCCGATCCTGATGAAGAGCCAGTTCCTGTAGAAACACTTCCATTTGCGATATTCCCAATCACGGGCATATCAATAGAAATACTCTCGGATATACTTCCGGTCAGTTGACTGACTTTTTCTCTCGCAATCGAACAGGCTTTACTTATTGCTGCTTCCTTCGTTTTTTTAATTATTGAATCCACAGATGGCAGGCTGATGCCGAGGTTTCCGGTGGGCCACGCGTCCGTACAGCCAATAGTCTCAAGCGACTGATTGATGTTATCCATGAAATTCTTCGCTACCGGCTCTAACTGAGCCGCATCCTGCTTCATTGCGTTATATTGCGCTTGTTTTAATGATGAGCTGACATCCGGGCTACAGACTGCTGCGTTAGCTGTGGTTGCTGAAATTAATATTGTTGCGGGAAGGATTATTTTGAAAATGCGGACACAGACAT
>OJKH01000073.1_pt1 | contig 67354 bp, 71 predicted proteins | sample 1596471 | NCBI WGS metagenome assembly OJKH01 (sample SAMEA4350108, study PRJEB24818) | metagenome | biome: human; feature: gut; material: faeces | place: Denmark | collected 2013-09
CTATATATTTGAGTCCCTTTCTTCTAAGCCCTCTTTTTGTTCTGGATACAATCATTTGGCATCCGCTAACACCGATATATATACAATTCTCATGATGTCTCACGGCTTCTTTTAACGTTGCTTGAATCATTAGATTACAATATCTATAGCTGTCATTCTGAACGCCTTCGTATCCTTTGCTCATAATGAAATGTCCGATCTCATTGGCTTCCTGCCTTGAATAGCAAATCGTGAATATGTTATCCATTTTGTTTTTTTCTGGAATATCTATATCCCTTATTTTTCTCATATCAAAACAATGTTTTCTCAATCTCGTAATTATATACCAAAACCTCCGTACTCTCCCTTATCCGAGAGTGAACGGCCGTATGAGTGGTGACTTTTACTTCCTTATGGTTCCATTTGTTTTCATTGACAAAGGAGCGTAAGGTGTCAGTCCAGTAATTGCTGAGAATGAATTTGCCATTGATCCTAGACAAAATATCTAGCAGATCCGCAAGGTCATTCTCCCCATAACCATAATAATGACCTTGAACCGCCCCGGGATAAGGAGGATCAAGGTAAAATAACGTATCAACGCTATCCCTGTTCTTGATAACTTTCAACGCGTCCCTACAGGAAATCTGCACCTCTGATAGGCGATCGTACAATTTCTCGTTGAACTCCTCACGCTTATTCCTGAAAACCTTCCCGAAGTGTGTCCCGGCGGTACCGTTACAGAATTTCCATCCTCCATACAAGCTACCAGAATGGCACTCATTTGCCATGATCCATACGGCCCAAGCCTTGTCTACATCCGAGACCTCAGATCGTCCTCGATAAATGTTCCTAGCCCTAATGTAGTCAGACTCGGAGTGTAGCGATAACCGGATTCTCTCACGTAACTCCTTAAATTTGGATGCGGACTGGCAGACCTTGAAAAAGTTTATCAACAAGTCGTTCTTGTCATTGATCACTTCTATGCCTGCTTTAGGCTTCGCAAAAAATACCGCTCCTCCTCCAAAGAATGGCTCGCAATATATCTTATGCCTAGGCATCATTGATACAATGCGTTCGGACAAGTTTTGCTTGCCTCCATAATATGTGATTGGTGTTCTCATGTAATTTTATATTCTTTCTTTGCTCTCATCATAGATGAATGCAGTTTTCAACTATGATGAATGATTAAACCTTATTTGTTTTAGCGAACACCACCGACTCGTGATCCGGCCTCAGATGGGCCATGCAAGCCTTGCTGTATTCGCAATCCCTAGCTCCATCGCCCCGGAACAGGCATCCCCTGCATACGACCGCTTTCCCTTGGTATATTGCCTCGAAGCGCTTGACTTGCACCCTGTTTGTCCCGACTTGGATAACAAAGCCGGTAGGGGTGTTTCTCAATCTCTCTGTTATTTCCATGATCTGTTTTTAAAATGGCATGTCCTTGTCACAACTCCCGTAATCGTAGAACTTGGTCATGCCGTCATTATGCTTAAATTTTACTAATCCAGTGGCCCCATCTCTATTCTTGGCCACGATCAACTCTCCGTAATTGCGTTCTACGTTGCCGTTCTTGTCCTTGACCTCGATCTTGTAATACTCCGGTCTATGAATGAACATTACGATATCAGCGTCTTGCTCGATAGCCCCGGATTCCCTAAGATCGGATAGGAGGGGTTTCTTGTCCGGTCTGGCCTCGTTTCCCCTGTTCAATTGGGATAAGAGCAAGAAGGGAACCTTTAACTCCTTCGCCGTGATCTTGGCGGTCCTTGACATCTTGGCTACCTCCCGCTCACGGTTTCCTTCCCGTTCCCCGCTCTCCGCCAATTGGAGATAGTCGGCCATGATGATCCCGCACTTGCCTTGCTTCTTCAGTATCTTACATCGTGAGCGGATGTAATCCATCGTAACGCACGGGTTGTCATCGACATAGATCGGGAGCCTCCAAAGCTCGTTGACTGCCGTCTCTACCTTGTTGATCTCCTCGTTTGTCATATACCCGGACTTGAACCGTTCCGGATCTACGTCGCACTCGGATAGGATCAACCTGTTGGCCAAGCTTATGTCGGACATTTCAAGCGAGAATATAGCCACGGGCGTGTTGGATTTTGCCGCTGATTTGGCCAAGTGAAGCATCACGGCGGTATTGTGGGTGACTATGTAGTCGTCCGTTATGTACAAGGCCTTCTCATGCGATACCGATATGCACTGGCATTCAACCCTGCGGTTGGTCGGTGTTACGGACATCACGGTCAAAGGTTTGTTCCTCCGGTCTGGCCTCACTCTGTTGAATTTCCTTGGGAGCGTGAAGCATTCCCTAGGATTGTCCGCTACGATCACGAGCCTGAAACTGTTCCTTTTCCGCTCGCCATAAAGGAATGAGCGTCTTTCTCTCAAGGAACATTTATATCCTAAAGACCAGCAAAGTGTTTGTACGCCTCTCGCCAATTTAGCGCTCGTGGTGTTGTAGCATATAGCCCCATTCTTGTCTATATCCCCGTCTGTATCGAGAAGACCGTTCAACAGCTCAACCCTTTGATCCCTGCATGCGTCAATGTACATGTCCGGGATGAACTTCTCGTAGGAATGGACATTCAACAATCCTAGGCTCTTTAGCTCTGACAGGTATTTATTGACCTTCCTGTTCTCCTTGTTGGTCACTAGGAAGCGATCATCCGACACGATAACATCGTAGTCGACCATACCTTGGATCTTATCAGCGATGAACTTGTCCGGCTTGCACCAGCTAACCCCCTTGCTCAAGACTCCATCTCCTAGCAAGACTCCCATGAGATATGGGTGGATCACGAAATCTTTCTTTTCTCCGAATATCCCGGAGAAACGAGGAATGCTTATTCTGCCGGAATATCTTTCCTTGCTTATCAAGTCCATAAGCTCTAGGGTAGATACGACCCTTTCGGCCTTGGCGTTGAACTTGGAAGATATTACGCTCCACAAGTGGCTGCCACAGCATTCGATCTTGCGACCGTCCGAGAACTCGACCATGTATGTCTTGACATGTCCTTGCGGGAATATGCCGGTCACACGTGATTCAGCCCCGTCTACGGAGCAAACTTGGTCGCCTATCGCAAGATCCTTGTTCAGTTTCCATCCTGAAGGTGTCAATACCTTGGCATCCATCCTTAGAGCCTTTCCCATGGAGGGCCTAGCGGCTATTATCACCAAGTTTCCCGGTTGCCAGCCGTTAGTGATCTTATTCAGGTCGTGAAGCCCAGTGTCTACACCAGACCGGATGTTTTTCCTAGCCATCTCCACACGCTTGTATAAACCGTCCATGGAGCCTTTAAGAGCCTTGGATATATGCTCGCCATTAGACTTCCCGATAAGCTCCTCCATGAGGCTCTCTGAGCCGTTTATGGCCTTGTGCAGTACGTCACCTATATCCTCGTTGGAATAGATAGCGTTCTCAAGTTCATTGGCTATCACCAGCCCTTTCCTCTGTATGGATCGCTCCTTGACTATCATCGCGTGGTCCAGTATATGGGCCGATGATCCAATCTTGGAGGTAAGGGAGGCTATGTAGATCGGCCCCCCTATACTCTCGAGATCTCCGGATGACAGCATCGCTTGGGTGACCGTCATCATGTCTATGGGCTTTCTCTCCTTGTATAGCCCGGATATGGCCTTGAATACCGATTGGTTCCTCTTGTCGTAGAAATCGGCCTCAGATAGTTCCGAGGCGATTTTCTCGAAAGCGTCGCTCTCTATGAGGCAAGCCCCCAGTATTATCTGCTCTATCTCCTTGGCTTGGGGAGGTAGTTTCCCGTCAATCTGGGACGATGTAAGTGAGGTCTGTGCGATGCTCGTTCTTGCCATAATAAACCTTGTTTTTGTCTATTGCGTTAATCAATGTCATTCTCATGTCAATCTCTTTAGCCCTGCTTTTTTTCTTGTGCTTCCATCCGGCATCCGTTGCCCAGAAATTTGTGCAAGCCTTCTCGAGAGATAGTTTTATATTTACGCCGGGATAATAGGCTTGTTGGGTCTCCATGATCTTTGGATCGTCGCATATGCTCTTATATGCGCTACGGACTAAATCCAAATAGATGTTGAAATCATCTTTCCATGTTTTTACCTTTTCTGAGTTATCGCCCGCGTCCGGAACGGGAGTGACGGTGTCCCCCGATTTGGGGGTAGGGGGTATATTATTATTATCTTTATTATTATTCTTGCCCCTACCTTGCCCTTCATTTTCTTCGCTTGCCCCTAGGCTTGCCCTTAGCTTGCCCAAAGATAGCTTTAAGTCTTTGATTTCTTGTTCTATATCTATGCCCTTACCCTTGCCCTTATCCTCGCCCTTGGATATATTTATAGGATTGTATAAGTCATAATTGCATAGCGTTATAACATTCATCCCTTGGGACGCGTCTGTTGTTATCATTCCGTCCTTTTTTAGCATATCCAAGAAATTTCGAACCTTTTTATCTGAGTTCCATTTCCACTTTTGGGAAAGAAAACTTATGGATGCCGGATATTGTCCTCTTCCGTATGTTATTTCCCTACCTCCGATACTAGCCGTAAGCTGCGTTGCCTCAAATCGTGCTGACTGTATCAAGTCTATCCACGCTTCGCACTCGCTAAAAGTCCGGGATGCTTTCCATATTCTGTGGGAAAATAATTTACGAGATAACATGATAAATCCTTTATCCATATCAGTTGTCGGCATTTTCCAATTCTTCTTCTAGGAACTTTATCAATCTTCTAATATCATCCTTACTTATTTCGACACTCTTGGTCATGTAGTCCGAATATTCGGATATGAAAAAACTTATGCACTCATCAGATTCACATAAAGGACTTACCTCTAATGCTACACAAGGCTCAGACTCTGATATAAATTTCATAAATGTGCTCATGTCTTTCTATATTTTTATATTATTAATCAATATATTATTCCTCTATTATACAATTCCTCCCTATATTGCTCCAACGCCTGAAGGCATCGTTCCTTGTCCATGTATCCCATTGGCATTATCCCGGCCAACCTTGCGTTGCATCGGTCTATGCCATATTTGAGATCCCTGTTTGACATTTTCTTTATATCCATGTTATCTCTTTTTAAAAGTGTTACAAAATCTCGTGGAGTTAGCTACCCGTCCAGCGTCATGTATGATGCACCAAACGCATAGCCCCTTGTGAGGATGTCCGTTGGCGCAATCGCCACATTTCACCTTTTCTTGCTCGTCTTTCTTCTTCGCCATATCACCAAGTCTTTATTTTTATTGGTAGATCGGCGTACCACCAAGCCAGAATCGTAGCGTCACGTTGGTCTTGGTTCGTTCTCTTAGGCAAGGGACCGACTATGTAGGAGAGTTCCTCATGGGTTATCTTGCCCTCGTCCCCTTTCCAATGCTTGGTCAAAGGCTTTACCTCCTCGCAGGGAATCCCTATGTGCTCGCACATCTGGAGAAGCAATATCCCGGTTTGCTGGTTACGACCTACATACTTGGCTATCCTCTCGCCGGATTTACCCCTAGCCTTATGGTAGTTGCTTTTTTCGTTAAGCCATCCGGCCTCGACAATGACCACTATGTCTACCCCCTTGTATCTCTCTCTTGCCTCCTTTATGAAATCGACCAACACAGGGAAGGGGAGGCTCTTTAGAATTAGCTGTCTCGTTGAAGGAGACAGTACGCATATACCGGATTTATCTATGTCCGGGTCAACGGCTATCACTAAATCATGTTTTTTCTTTCCCACGAATTCCTCCTTTCTTTATCGTTTATTAGTAAGAATACGGCCAATATCAATGCGATCAGTCCTAGTATTGCGGTGATAAGGTATATGGCCATTGTCAAGTGATCTAAATTCTGTATTGTTTCCATAATTATATGTTTGTTATTCGTGGACGGTGCCGGGATCGAACCGGCCTCTTTACGTCATGCGCACTCCGTAACGTTTCATCCCGGAATACTTACCGCCCGAAATCCCCGCGTATCCTCACGGACGGCGGGAATAAAAACTAAATCTAATACCATGAAAAACACACTCTAATATTAATATCCTTAGTTCTGAATCTTTATTAAATCGGGTATCGCTCCATAAATGGGGGTACGACCATCCCATTTGTCGATAAACTGCTTATAAAGAATTTCTTTAGTCAATCCTCTCGAGGTGATTAACGCTTGTTCCGTTTTCAATTGCTCCAACTCGTTGCGTTTCCGTTGCTCCGCTATCTGCTGGTCTAAAACCGAAATATTGGTGTTAACTTCATTCCTACTATCAATTTTCTCGCGAACCGCCTTGGAAAACTCTAATTGCGCCGAGAATGTGAGTAATTGAAGACCTCTTTTCTCGAATTCCTTATCTACAATCTGCTCAAGGCGTTTCTCAAAAAGAAGCGAACCTCCGTCTGCCATTAAGCTGTCGGTCTTATGTTTACGGCTTTCCTCCTTGATCAGGTCATAGATGCGAGGTTCTAGTATGTTATCCTCCAATGATTGCATGAAACCGTCTTTGCCTGATTCCGTATCGGCCTTGTCTATGTGCTTGTTATCGAAAACAACGTCTATTGCCCTGTTTTTGATGACCTTGTAGGAGTAAGTGGGGCGTGCGTTAAACTCCGTATTGTCTGCGGCTTTTAACGTGACAGGGCTTCCGAACTCGCCTCGTTGGTCGAATAGCGGGACTTGAAATAATTCCGTGCCCCATTCCCAAGTTGAAACCCTGCCCGATACGACCTTGAAATCATCCTTTCCTTGTTTCCCGTAATTTTCCATCAATACCCCAGCGTAATTAGGTGCTACACGTTCACAAGAGGATAAAAATACCATAGCGATTATCGCTATAGTAAAAAACTTAAAACTTGTCCTTTTCATTCTTGATAAAATTAAATAGTTTATAAATTATAAATAATGAACTAGTTAACATAATGACTATTCCTATCCATGCGTCAACATGGTTAAAAACTCTGTTCCCTACCGGAATAAAGGCTATGGCCAATATCAATACCCAATGTTTGTTGATAAAATTTCTCATATTTGTTGGTTTAGTGCCTCATTGTATAAAGGCATGATTAATCCGATACTGCTTACGTCTTCTACCATGCTGTCAAAAATGATGGCATCGTTAACGCCCTTGAAAGTAGCCGTGCATTGATCGCATTCATATAAAGCTTTCCTCATTATGTCGAATAAGCCCATGTTAAAGGATATTTGAGGAAGCGGAACGCTGGGTTTTGCCAGATGATTTTGTATCACTTTCTCTGCGTCTGGATATTTTAAGTTCTCATCCGCGAAATAGAAGAACGCCTTGTCATTCTTCTTATGGCACTCTATTCCGTCATCAGAGATAAGGATGTCATCATATTTCAACATGTCCTTAAAAAATAGACTATGCAGCAATTTGCCGTCTAACGCCTGTATCATGGCTTCGTCAAGGTTTGAGCATTCGGATATCCTGTTTTTAACGATAATACGTCCGTCACTGGCGTAGGCCCAATCTCCCTTGAAATATACGCATTCCATAGCGGGACGGTTATCGTCCTTTGCGCAAGCCAAAAACATTTGTACGTTCTTGTCAAAGTTGTAAGAACCTTCTTTTCTCTTTCCCATATCATTAATATTTAATATTATATTTTCTTCTTTCGTATTGTGGGACATACCCTTTGCAAGGAGTATTCCCGTCAAGTAAGGCCGATTCCGGCCTCACAGTTTCCCCTTCTTTTTTAGACGGGTCTGTCCAATACCTCTGCCGTTGATGGCAAAGGCAATGTCTTTTAGAACATGCCTCATTGAGGCAGAATATCAGTTCTTTCATCTTGGATTATTTTCTCGAGTTTCTTTAGATCCTTTTTGGCTAATCTTACGGTATCAGCTATCCTTGGTCTTCCCTTGGAATCCACGTGTTCTAGGATAACTGATAGATGGCGGGACAGTGTTTTAATGAAAGACTCGGATAGCTGGTACCTTTTAACCATGGCCGTTATTTTTTATAAAAACCTTGGAACCTCACGATACCTAGATACTCGGGAGATTTCATTAGTCCGTCCCCCATGCCGCCCAACGTCTCGGCTCCCGGCTCGTCAAGGACAACCTTGGAGTCAATCTCCTTAGGTACACGGAAGCATATCTGTACGGGGAAATTCACCTTAGCGTCTCCCGTGATCACGTTAACCGACGCTCTTTGCGTAGCCGCCATGATCCGGAACCCAAGCGATCGTCCCTTTTGTAGCAACATCTTCAGATTCTCCTCCAATGACTTTTCACGACCGACCGTGCGTAGTTCCATTTTAGGCTCGAGGAACCCGAAGGCGTTCTTTCGCTGGCCAACCTCGACCATTTCCTTTATGTCAAGTTCCGTTCCCGATCGGGAGGACGCTACCGCGTCGGCGAACTCATCGAACACCACCAGCGTTTTCCATGATGCCCTCGATTTAGCCCTTTCCTGCATATCCTGTACGAGTTCTTTCATCTTGGCCTCTATTTCTTCTATATCATTATAGACCTTTATGTATTTCTCGGAGGAATAATTACAGAACTCGTATTTCGGATCGAAAATTACGATGTCCCGGATACCGGCTAAGCGGGCGTATTCTATCGTGGATATGATACACACGGATTTACCGCTACCGGTAGCTCCGCAAATCAAGGCGTGAGGCGTGGAGTTGTTATCGAGATCCCACACCACGAGCCTTCCGAAGTTATCCGTTCCTATGGGAATCCTCATGCCGTCGATATACTTCTTGTCCCAGTACAAGGACTTGGTTCTTTTCTTCGGTGATTCTATGGAGAGGTAGGATTTTCCCTCATACACCATAAGCTCGTTACCCATCCTTATGGATGGCACGTCCAGCGCGTTCGCTATGTCTAGCTTGTATTTCATCACTGTCGTGATCTTTGTCCCAGCGGATACCTCTAGCAGATACGTGTCTGACGAGTACCCGTTAATCTCCTTGGCCACGTTCACGATCACCCCGAATGTCCGTAGGATATGCTCTATTTTCTCGCTGTTTGTCATATTACTATTGGATAAATCATATTGAATGAATGAGGAAGCGTTCCTCTTGAACTCGGATATTACCTTGGGGTTTACCGATCCAAGGGAAGCGTCCCGTATTTTTTTCTGTCTCTTCGATATCAATTCCTTCTTTGACTCGGGCACGTTGAAATCATCGACCTCCGCTATCAGCGTCTTGGCCCAGAAATTATAAAGCTCGGCCCTGTCCACGAAGTTGTCGCTATCGTTGATCATGTACACGTAATCCGGATCGGACACGGCCTCTATCATCCTTTTTAGCGGCTCGTACAATATGGCCTCGTAAAGCTTCCTCGTGTCGTTATCGAGATTGATCACGAATTTCTTCAACTGGGAGGAGCCGTCCTTGTTTTTCGAGATTTTGTTCTCCACGAACCATACCTCGTCAACATTCTCCCCGAAGCGGGACTCATAGCACTTGACGTAGGTCATCGCCTGTTTCCCGCAGGTAAACGTTAGCTCCTCGTCATCGGTGAACTTGGCCCTTGACTTATGGTCTATGATGACCGTCCGACCGCTTTCCGTCCTTATCGCCAAGTCTAGCCTAGCGTGGCAGGGCAGGGGGATGTCCACCCCGTTTACCGTTACCCATTCCTCGCACCTTGATTCCACGGCGATTATCTCCTTGATACCGGAAAGATAGATATCCTTCTCCCCGTAGAAGTTATTGATAAGCCTCGTGGCGTTCTTGGTGGCCTCGATCTTGCATTCCTCTACGGTAGGTGTCGTTTTCTGTATCTTCCAATCATTCGGGTGTACCTCCTCTATGTATGAGAACGCTACCCTCTCCATTTCCGTGATCGGTATTATTTGCCCCTTGCGCTGTAGCTCCATGAAGAAATACTCCAAGGCCGAATGATAGGCGTTACCCGCTACCGTGCTGGAGGATGATCTGGATCTTTCCCGGTAAATCTCCCGTTTCTCGAACTCCTTCTCGTTCCGGGAGAAAGAGGCTACCTTGCTGTAACTCCAAGAGTCAATAAGGTAGTTTGATAAATGCTCCTCCAGCTCGGCGTTGGTATAGGATGAGTACTTGTTCATGGCATGTCCTCTTTGTTTTTGCCCTTAGACTGTCTCATCGCCTCCTTTTTTTGATCGACATCTTTCTTTGTCTCACGAATTGGAAGGATTAGATCGTTTACCGTGGTATCCCCGTCCTTTAACGCTTGTATGATCCCGATCAGCATGGCGATCTCGTCGGGGCCTATCTGATTGCTGGTCTGTTTGCCGCATAGCTTAATGACCTCCTCTTCCGTTATGGCGTATTCGTTCTTGAACTTGTTGATGATATTAGTCCTCGTTTTTAATATCTTGTCAGCGTCGGATAGATCCCCCGTGATGAATTTTTGGGCGGCTTGATAGACCCTGTCCACTATGGCCTTGGGGATAACGGCGAATACGGAATTGCGATAAGCTATGGAGTTGGCGGCGTTTCCCGTTACGGTAATCATGTCGTCTGAGTAACGTTTCCCCTTGCTATCCACTATGCTCCTGCGAACCTCGAACGCGGACGCTACGTTTGTCTCCAGATCCCAGCATGTACCCCTGCTGATGATCTGCTTGTCCGTTATCTGGATAACCTTGGCCTCTGTCCTGATATTACCCCAATTAGATACGATTATCTTGGCGAGGTGTACGGATGGGCCAGTAATAGGTTTCCCTCCTCTTGGCAAGGCGTAACTGCATGACCTTGCCGTGTCTTGATTCATCGTGGCCATTACCACGGAATTATCAATACTCCTTCTGATGTCTCTAGGATATCTTTTTGCGGTCGCAACTTGTGAGTCCACGTTTGCTCTTTCAACCGCATCTGCCTGTAAAATTTGTACTTCATGGCTTTCTACTGGAAGTACCTCGTAACTGCTTGATTCCATGATTATTTATTTTGAATGATTTCCTTTACCAATATAAAGTGCTGGTTTCCCAATCTCGTTGATACCGATCGTCCTCGGATTCTGTTTCTTCCTCCCCGTCGTATTCCGGTTCACCGTCGGGGTCTTTGATGTAGATGTCTCTCATGCGATCCTCCGATAAGCAATGCCTTGGGACTATTGTATTTCTTTAAATACCCCTCCAGCTAATTTGTAATATGTATCCGCCTTTATCTTCTCTCCATCAACAAATTCCGTTTTTACGCAAACGGGGATATATCTTTTCTTTTTATTAGAATAAGACCATTCGGATAATGTTATCCATGATCCTTTTGAGGCTTTTGCTACAGAGTTAATACCTGCGCACATGATGACACAGCCTTCGCCTGTGCTGTCTATCTTGGCACCGTCGCCGGATGATCCTATCTGGGCACCGTCGCCGGATGATCCTATCTGGGCACCGTCGCCGGATGATCCTATCTGGGCACCGTCGCCGGATGATCCTATCTTGGCACCGTCGCCGGATGATCCTATCTTGGCATAGTTGCCGGATGATCCTATCTTGGCATAGTTGCCGGATGATCCTATCTTGGCACCGTCGCCGGATGATCCTATCTTGGCACCGTCGCCGGATGATCCTATCTGGGCACCGTCGCCGGATGATCCTATCTGGGCATAGTCGCCGGATGATCCTATCTTGGCATAGTCGCCGGATGATCCTATCTTGGCATAGTTGCCGGACGAACCAATCTTGGCATCGTCGCCGGATGAATTATCCTTTATGCTCGTTTTTATTTTTTCAGGTGATGTGATCTCTTTTAGCCACTCAACTCCAAGATTGATCATGTCAGCCAATTTTAACTCTGCTTTTATTTTTATTTTCGAGGAGCAAATCTTTGTCCCTCTATCCTCCTTGGATATATTTCCGTCTTGCTCTACTTCGCAAAACCTAGATCCTATCATGGGATAATAATCAAAGACTTCCAACGGGCTTTCGCAGGCGTGAAACCCTCTGCTACACACCTTGATCTCTCCATCCATCTCATATTCCTTACCGATTTCATATTGAAAATCCCGGCATTTTAAATTTTTGTCAAATCCCTTGTAAGATTTTATAGCAGCCATTTTATTTATCGTTTATTAGTTCTACAATGTCTTTTCTTATCTCTATCAATTCTTCTTTGCTAAGTGTCTTTAATTTGTCTAGGATATCGTCCTTCCTCGATCGATTCGGTCTTGATGGGGCTTGTACCACGTACAACACCCCGAAATCATTTTTCTGACTCATAAGTCATTATTACGATTTGATGTACCACAATAAAGATTGATATCACCCCAAGGATCAAGAGGTGGATATTTAATGGCTTTTCGTACCACTCGAATATTGACACTATTGATATCAGCCCTAGTACGGTAGCTGCAATCATCCTTAGCGAGAAGATGATAATGCTCTTTATGGCCCGGAATATCTTCCAGAACCATGCTTGGTTTCTCTTTATCATATATATTGTTGTTTTTAAAAATCGGAAGAAAGGCCTCATATCCTCACGGACGGAGACCTGCGTTGCAATTATGACTGATTTTCTGATTGAATAAGCACCCGTTAGGGGTGAAACGTGCTCCCTGCCGGACTCGAACCGGCGACCCTAAAGGCTCTGACCATCTGAGCTAAGGGAGCGTTTGCCCGTCTTTCCGGGCCGCCAACATTATGAACCGCCATGTCATCACCGTCACATTCCACATGATTTCGTGGAACCTCCACCTCGATAAATACTCTTTGGACTCATTTCGGATTTACCATACCATTTTTATCTACTACTCTATCGGCTTTCCCATCTTCGGACAGGCCCGACATCCGTCCTCGATTCGGATAGAGTGGTGCGTTCATTGATACAAGATTGTGGATGGGAGGGGATTCCAACCCCTATGCGTCTATTACGCTGGCTCAATGTCTACCCATCCGTTTACCGGGGAATCCCACCCCGGCACAGTTTAATAATAACTAATATCTAATAGCCTGCCTCACGGCGGTATTGTAAGGTCTTGGTAGCTTTATTACACATAAACATGTCAAACAGTGCAAATGGTTTCGTCCCGCCTCCGGTCTCGCTCCGGAACCTGCGAGTCTTAGGCTCTCTTGGCGGGAATAGTTGCGGTCTTGGCTGGATTTGCCTATCTTTAGGCCGCTAAACATTAAAAAACAAACATATGAAACTAACAAAAAATCAAGTTGAGCGTATTTGCTCAACACTTTCAGTCTGGAGACCGTGTATTAATTGTGGATACGATGGGCCAGTTAATGGCCCCATGAAAGCGGTAAACCTAGAATCCAGCGTATTGACATCTAATGATATCGATATAACTGGTAGTATGCGTTTTCTGACTTTCGTTTGTCCAAAATGTGGATACACGATGTTTTTTAACATCGACAACCTATTGGAAAACCCATGACAAAATACCATCATCGGATACATAAGCATGTATGTATCTTTTTTTGACAGTCGAGGGTGATTCGTTAGGATCACCCTCTTGCTGTGATATCCAATCAAAAATCTCAACAGCCGATCTCAGCAATCTCGTCTCATTGGAACAGCATCTCGCGGCTTGCTCCACGCACCACATCTTTAATTCTCTTTCTTTCATACCTTAATGTTAAAAATTAGCTCCCCCACAACCTCCAACGGTTTCGAACCCGAATGATAACGGGTGGGGGAGTATTAATCAACTAACGTAAAGCCGTAGTTCTCGGATTGACCGTCTTCCCGATCTGTCGTCATATGATTGTCTGTCCAATCTGTCATACGTTTGGCCGTATTAACCTCCTACTATATCTTAGATACGACTCGTAGGAAAAGTCGTATCATTTAGTACGATACGGTCTTCTTTACCAACCACCGCAAGGATACCCAGCTGGGATCGTACTTATTATATATACATTATTAATTATATGTATAAATCCAATACCGGAACCGATTAAACTACATCGGGAGCAAGGACTATCGCCCTTTCCTGTATTTTCACCTTACGCTTATCCCGTTTATATCTCGTATACCTTTTGATAGCCATAAGGATTTTTTCTCAATAAGTCAAAGAACTCTTTTTTAGTCACCGGAGTGGGATTCGAACCCACGGGGTATTTCTACTCCTCTTTAGGAGAGAGGGACGCTTCCTGCTACGTGCTACCCGGCGTTTATACTTTATTTTGCCTTCCCGTAGTATTTTGATCTTCCAACTAGCCCTGTTCCCCTTGATCCAAAATTATCAGTAAGGGCGTGGCAATTAGGACAAAGTAATTGAAGGTTATCTTCGTTGTTGTTAGCTGGATCTCCATCTATATGATGGAGTTGCAATGGTACTTTCTTTGTGAAATGGTTGATTTCTCCCCATCCGCATACTTGGCATTTCTTATGATATTTCTCCATCATATAATTTCTTACGAATTCACTATGAGTGAATGCCATTGTTCCCGATTTACGACCATCTTTCCACATTTTAATAGATTCTTTTTTCAGATATTCTCCAGAACATTTACAGCTACAGAATCTTTTTCCTTTGTAATACATGTGAAATTTCTTTCCGCAATTCTCACAGACACCCCAATTTTGGGGTTTAGCATTAAACGTTTCACTCGGATTTATTGCTCGTCTTTGCTTAAGTGGTATGCACATTCTTTGAGCGGCTTTCTTTACAGCAGCTCCTGTGACATCATAAATCCTTCCAATTTCCTCATAAGACAAATCTTTGTTTATGATCATATCTTGTAATCGCTCTTTTTCTTTGATCCAATTCATATTTTATAACTTTTATACTAAAAATTATTTACTCTATCCGTTGAGCTATGGGGCCGAGGATTTATCTTTTTCTCTTTTTATCCTCTTTGCTTGACATCCATCGGATGTAAATCTCATCAGTCCGACTTAGTTCTTTCAGCCTTACTGTTGGATATTCAATCTTACCGGGACGGCATATTGGGCTTATTGCTCCCATTTTTCTCCATCTTAATACATTGGCTTTACCATAAAGAGCTTCTGCTTTCCTTTGGGAAATGTAAGCTGGATCATCTTTATCCTCTTTGGCGAAGGTGTTTATCTTCGCCGCTAAGTCACGAATGAAGTCGCTATAGGACACGGATCTATCTGGAAATGTTATCTCGGCTATCATGATGGATTACTTTTAATTTCTACACCTCTATACCTTTCCCTCGCAATCTTCCTTATCAAGAAGGAGTTGTCGGAGTTCGTGATGCCTTTTAGGGCGTGCCTTATACATGGTTCGGACAGCCCCGTGTCCTTGGCTAGCTTTCTTATTGTCCCATACGGGACTACAATTTCATTGAATCTCATGCTTATTATATCTTAAATGTTTATATTTGCATACTAACCCGAAATGTTTCGGGTTGAAAACGTGTTTTGTTCTTAACACGATGTAAAAGTAAGTCTAATTGGATTAACAACAAAATAAAATAACACAATTCTAGTCTGTATAGACTATGTTATAAAACATAAAAATATGGAAGATTCAGTAAAACAAAGACTTAGGGGTTTCTTGAAAGAGCAAAACATGTCTATTAATCAAATAAGTTTGAATGCAAATTATCCTCAATCAACCTTGAATAAGCAAATTAACAAAGAGACTTCGATGTCGTTGTCTACTCTGTTAGTCTTATTAGACTTGTTTTCAGAATTATCGGCAGAATGGCTTTTACGAGGCGAAGGTAGTATGTTAAAGACTGTAACTTCAAATGATACGTCAGCCTCTTCGGATGATAAAGTAAAAGATGTCGCTTATTGGAAACACGTGGCTCTTTCCATGAGTGAGGAGGTGACAGAGAAGAAAGATCGTATTAAAGAATTGGAAAGAGAACTTCAGCGATTAGGTGATGAGTTGGATCAACGTTTATTAAAGGAGGAGAGAAGGGGAGCATCCGGCAACGCTTCCAAGACTGCCTAGGTAAAAGACATAGATCGTGTTGTATAACATGTGAAAGATCGCATCATATAGGATCGTTTTCGTGTTATAATAAGACAATTCATCATATTAGTCTAATGAAACAAAAAACAAGTTCTTTGTCGGATCTAATCCACCCGATAGAGATATCTGCTGATGAGCAGGAAGAAGTTAAGGTTTATCCTTATGGAAAGTTGGTTCCATATCGAAGGGTAGGGAATAAGGTGTATGTGCGTTATATAAGAATATAGCACATAGTTTTTTTGAAAGAGGCCGTTAATGCGGTCTTTTTTTATGCTTATATATTAATATGTATGCGCGCGAGGAAACATATGGATTTTTTAGTATATTGCGAAGCGTTTGAAAATGACGGTATGTGCTGTGGTTGATTTTAACTGTTCCAATGACTTACTTTTAAGCTTTTTGGCAGTTATTGAAGTGTCAAAAATTAAACCTAAATGTTTGTATATTGTTTTACCTTTTTTGCTAAACATCTGATAATCATATATAGAATTACTGCGGCGCAAGCAGCTATAGAAGGATAGGCTGTTAAAAACTGCAAGTCTTAAATATCAATATATAAGGCTGATAGACGGGTTGAGTCTTGTTTATCAGCCTTATATTTTTATGTCATTATTAGCGTAAAATGATCTGAATGATATGTGATGTTTACACTTTGTTTGCTATATTTGCACATGGCGTTTACACCGTGTTTACACCATAAATTTAATGTATAAAGTGTTGATATATGGCAACTTTTAAGATTTGTGTTAGAAAGCAGCGTTCTGATGGCTTCTATCCTGTTTACATCAGAGTAACCCATAACCGTAAATCCTCTTATATAAAAATGGATAAAATGGTTGATAAAAAAGGGTTGACTCGCACGGGGGAGGTGAAAGATCCTTTTGTCGTATCCTTCTGTTCAGATGTAATCATGCGATATGTGGAGAGAGCAAACAAAGAGGATATATCGCAATGGGATGTAAAAACCCTAGTGGAATATCTGAAAAAAGCGGATGAGGATATCTGTTTTTCTGATTATGCGAGAAAGTATAAACGGGAAATGGAAACAGTTAGAGGCATGGCCCGTAACGCCAAGAATTATGAGTTGGCCTATTGTCATCTTGAGAGATTTGCGGGAACTAGCAAGTTGATGTTTTCCCGGTTTACCACGAAATTCATAAATGACTGGATAAAAACCTTATTACCAACGGCAAGGGCGAAAGAAATGTATCCTGTTAATGTTCGCCAGATTTTTAAAGCTGCAATAAATGAGTTCAACGATTACGATAGGGGCATAATCAGGATCAAGACTAATCCTTGGCTAAAGGTAAAAATCCCCAATGCGGACACCCCCGATCACAGGGCCTTGGATGCGGACTTCGTTCGTGAGTTTTTCGCGACACCCATACCTCCGACAAAGATGATATTATCACTTCCAGAGTTGGCTAGGGATGTAGCCTTGATGGTCTTTTGCTTGGCAGGAATTAATACCGTAGACCTTTTTAGGGCAAAGAAGTCCAATTTGAAAGGCTGGACATTCTGTTATAATAGGGCTAAGACCCAAAAATTCAGAAGGGATAAGGCGTATATGGAGATTATTGTTCCGGATATTCTCCGTCCTGTCATGGAAAAATACTTTACACCGGATGATGATGAGTTTTTGTTTAATTTCCATAAAACCTATCGTGATGACGATTCTTTCAACGCAAATATGAACTCTGGATTGAAACGTATTTGCAAACATGGCGGTCTCAATGCTATATGTATGTATAATTTCCGGCATTCATGGGGAACCATAGCGAGAAACGATATAAAAGCCTCAATGTATGACGTGGCTTTCTGTATGAATCATTCAAGCGCTCATAAGACTACAGAGATATATGTAAGACCGGATTACTCTATAGTCTCTGAGATAAACAATAAGGTTATTGATTTTGTATTTAACCAAAAAAAGGAAGAAATGGTATATGAGGATCCTGTGAAATATTACCCTGATGATCAGATGAAAATATCTTTTAGACAGATGATTAAAGGCAGTGTCATATATCAAGGCAAGGAGATATTCTCATTTACGGATATAGGATATAATAACATTGACGAAATAATAAAAAAGCTAGCGGGGCATGTCCCGTCGTTTGTTCCAGATGGAGCCAAGGTTGATTTTAGGATAGACAATTTAGATAAAGGCGAATACCGGATATTTATGAGACAAAAAGGAAAAGGCTTTTGATACTTATAAGACAAATAGACCAATAAAAAACGCCCGTGTCAGAAAAAACACGGGCGTTATACTTTTAGTATGCGACAAACAGGACTATTTTGTTCTTTCGACCAAAATCTTTGAAATTCGAACTTGCAGTTGCTGCAACTCGATATTATTCAGTTCTTCCAAATCAATGTTCGCTATTTTTACTTTCCGATTTTCGTCAAAGGAATTTTTCTTCTCCTCATGAAGAGCGGTTACTAACTCGTCTATTTGACCCTTGATCTTTTGAGCCTTTAGCTCATAATTGATAGTTCTTGCCATAATATAGTTTTTTAATGTTATTTATTTGTGAAATCAAGCTTATAGCCTAGTGCATCACCTATCTTGGATAATAGGTCAACGCCTGTACTGTACTTGCCTAGTTCTATTCGGGCGATATTACCCGGGGCTATACCGGTCAATTCGGATAGCCGATATTGTGATATCCCGGCCTCCATGCGGAGCTGGGCTATCCGCTTGCCTATTCGCTCCCGGTCATTCATCTTGGGGGCCCTCCCAATCGCAGTAATTGCAGTACCATACTGCGCATTTTTTCATTATCCCTAATAACATTTCCCGGTCTTCCACAGGATCAAGAGTACAGCTATGATGCAAGGCCATCAACAGCCTCTCGGTTCTTGATCCTTCGTTCTTGAATTTAAATGTCAATACATTCGGATTAAGCCCTATTGCGTCAAAGTCCCTGTCAAACACCTCGAAAACGGAAGCCGAGCGTACATGCTCGATGATTGTCCGATCTCCCAATAAGTTCCCTTCATGAGAGTGGGCATCCCAAAATACCCACTCCGGTAGATTAAGTTCTATTTGTTTCATAAATTGTTGTAGGCCTCTACTATTTTTAAATAACAATGCCGACGGGCATCATTATGTTTTTCTTCGTTTGAATCGTCATTGATCCAATCCCAAGCCTCTGAATCCGTGGTACGAACCTTTATGTTTTGCCCCCTGTAACGTGCCTCAATCACATATTGACCATAACCGTTACCTCTTCTCATCTCAAAATTAACTTTTCTGAAAGTTGCCATGTCTTTTCGCCGCTTATCCGTTGCCGCCGGTTCTATTGTTATTTTGATATTGCAAATATACTATCAAATTTGATAGTATGCAAGTTTTTCAATGATTATTTTTTATGCTCTATGGCATATTTTCTTTCTCTTTTTCCTCCAAGACTTTTTTAAGCTGATAGAGGCTTATGATATCATATTCAAACGTAGGATTTTCCCAGTTTCTTCGGACGGAGTTCGTTTGGACCGATATAAATTTCCGTAGGTCAAATATGTATTGACACGGGCTTAACCGGATCTCGTTAAATGTAATCTCGTAGTTGTCGAACCACGCAAGCAATTGTTTAAGTTCCTCGTTCATGGTATATAATAAAATTTGTTCCCGCGAATATATCAATAATGCCTATATGACCGGACCTAACTATATACGAATGATTCGTAGATGATAGAAAACAGTATAGAATAGTTGATTTTTTGGTGTCCGATGGGAGATAATGATCAAAGTAACAAACACGAGTCACTTTATTTATCTCTTTTGCGAGAAAACAGTAGATTATGATCGGAGCGATAGTTGGAGCCGCCAGTTCCTTGGCGAGTGGCATTGCCGGGGGAATAAAGGCTAGGAAGGCGGCGAGAAAAGCGAATGCCGTGTTGGATAAACAGGCAAAGGAGAATGAGGATTGGTTTAACCGTAGGTATAACGAGGATTATACCCAAAGCGCGGAGGCGCAAGCCGCCTTGACCAAGGCAAGGGAATTAGCGGATGAGCAGTACCGTAAGGCCTCCGGTACCGCCGCGGTCGTAGGAGCTACTGATGAGTCCGTAGCGCAGGCCAAGAAAGCGGCGGGCGAGGTGATATCCGATACCGCCAGTGGTATAGCCGCTAACGCTACAGCACGGAAGGATGCCGTGGAATCCCAATATCTCAACACCAAGAATAATATCAGTAACCAAAGGCTGTCTATCTATAATCAACAGGCGGCAAACGCCACGCAAGCGGCTAATCAAGGATTACAGGCAGGAATGGGCCTCGTTGGGGCTGATGCGCAAGCCCATCTTGACAAGGGTAAGGGATTATTCGAGTCTATATTCAAAAAGTAACAACCATGACATTAGAAGAAAGATATAATAGGAAAAGGACCCCGGTCGTTCAAAGGCCGGAATTGTCCACTACGCCATTGGTTGAGCCGGAGGTTGCCGGAAGCCAGAACCCTATAGCTCCAACCGTGGATAATACGGATGAGACCGCTCCGCAAGCGAGCGTTGTCGAGCCTCAAATGAACGATTACCAATGGAACCAAAGGCTTTATGAGACGCTCTTTCAAAAGCCGATAAGTCAAGAGGAGGAGGAGAGAAGAAAACGGGCCGCTTCCGTAGCTACTGGAATCGGGCATCTAGGCAATGTGTTGTCTTCCTTCTCCAATTTGGCATTCGCGGGAGAGGCACCTTCGCAGAAACTATCCACCGTAGCTGATCCTAAACTACAATCCTATTCTGACAGGTTGGAGGCTATCAGGCAAAGATACGGGGCCGGGTATCTGGCCGCAAGGCAAAACGACATCAATAATTATCAAAGGGCATTGCAGCTTTATAGACAGGATCAGGCGAGAAAAGCCCAAAATGATTTGGCAAAAGCCAAGATTGCGCAAAGTGCCGCTCAATTCGCAATAAAGAATGACAGGGAGGAGCGGAAGATGAAACAGGATGCCGCATATAAAGAGAGAGAGTTGGGTATAAGGCAATCCAATCTCCGTAGTCTTGAGCAATATCGTACCGCTAAAGCTAATGGCTCTGGGACGGATAAGTCTATTGACATCATCGGCAGAAACGGTAAACGTTTCACTTTGTCCGGTAAGGATAAAGATGGGGTTATCGCTTATATGTATAAGAGGATGTTAGAGTATGCGGAAGATCATCCAAAAGAGAAAAAGAGTATATCGGATATATCGTGGCAGTTTGGTGAAGGTGGAGACCAAAAGACCAAACAAGCCGCTATTGTCATGAGTAATATTCAGAATTTCCCGGAATTATACGATGAGTTTGATCAGATAATTGGATCGGGAGGTTCTTCTACTAGTACTAACAAGAAAAGTATAGGTTGGGATAATAATTCGAGTTCTAAAAATGTAGGTTGGTAAAATTATGGAAGTGAACAATACCAGAAAATTATATGACGCTTTAAAAAGCGATGGATATACTGATTTGGGCGATTTTTCCTCTTTTGAGGGGAAATTGAAAGACTCAGGTAAGCGTGAAATGCTTTATGATGTCTTGAAAAAAGATGGATGGCAAGATTTAGGAGATTTCTCCCAATTCGAGAGTAAATTAGGCTATGCTCCAATTAATAACGAAAATATTAAAGAGACAGACTATGTTTCCCAATCAAGTGTTAATCCTCCTCCTATATCCCTAAGACAAGAGGTTGATATTCCCAAATCAGATCAATCCGAGTATGTTAATCCATGGGATAATTCTGCCGATTATAATTTTGAGTCCTTGCGTAAAAAAGGAAAGATTGAGACCGCTACTCCTCCACCTCCTACGGAGTATGAGAAGGATTCTTCTTTTATGAATACTTGGGCTGGAGACGCTATACAGAAGCTAAACGCAGGAGGAGCCGATCTTGGTGCTGGTATCTTTGGGGTCTTGGATAAGGCGGCTAAAGGGTTGGAATCCGCAACGGGAGGACTGATCCTACGTGGCGGGGCATTCAAGGATATCTCAGATAGATTTAAGGCTGATGCGGAGTTTTCCCGGGCAAGGTCAAACAGATACAATGGCAAGGATTTCACCGATCTTTGGAAAGAAGGGAATTATATGGGTGCCATAGGCGATATAGCCTTGCAAGGCGTAGAGTCGCTTCCGATGTCAATCGGGGCCATGGCCGCTACAATGGCCGGAGCTCCAGCGACCGGACTCGCAGGTATAGGATCAATAGTGGCTAGCCAGAAATATGATGATCTTGACCAGAATAACCCAAACATGGGAGAGTTCGCAAAGGTATCTAACGCTATTCTTACTGGTACGGCAGAATCCTTGTCTGAGATGCTGGGCGCTGGCGTATCCAAGGCTTGGATGTCAACCTTATTCAAGACGTTAGGAAAGGAAAAGGCGCAAGAGGCTATCAAGCGTGGCATAATGGGTAAGATGCAAGAGTTCTATAAAAAATTCGGTATGTTTTTCGAGCCTGTAAATGAAGGTATCGAAGAGGTATCTTCCACGCTAGCGGAGAATATAACGGATAAGATAACAGGCGCGGATCCGGAAAGGGATTTGACCGATGGTGTATTGCAGAGCTTTGTCTATGGTATGGGAGGCGGCGCTTATTTCACCGGGGCCGGAGCGTTGGCTAAAGGTGCGCAATACGTAGCGGATAAAATAGGAGGCAAACAGGCTCAGCAGCCTATCACCGATTCCAATGTAACAGATCAAGGCGTTGAAACTCCTCCTCTATTAACTAAGTCTAGGTTTGCCGAGGCAGAGGAAGAAGGTCGAAATATGACTGATCCGGGCGATATACGGACGGCGAGCAAAAAGATGGAAGAGACAAGGCTTTCCCTATCTGAAATGGTTCCGGGTTTGGTTAGTACGATAGAAAGCTATGTGGATGATGGAGCTAGCGAGGCCCAAGTGATGAGCCTTCTTGATGGGGTTAATGCGGATGCCCGTCCGTTAGCCGAGGATTTCTACGCTGATTATCTCAGGATATCCGGTTTGCAGGATCGTATAGGCGAGGAAATAGACAATGAGGTTGAAACTTACGTTGCCAATAATATTACTCCTTATGTTACCACGAATCCTGATGGTCAGTCTATCGTTACCACGGCTACGCTTAGCGAGGGAAATGAGGAAAGACCTGTGTACGTTAGGAGTATCGAGGGAGATAAGGCCGTTATTTCCGATAACGGACAGGATCGGATGGTCTCGGTGAAAAGGTTGAGCGATATAGTAGAGCAAGATGCCGGTCATATGAGACGGACCTATGAGGATCAATTATTGGCTAACCGCCAGTCCGAGCTTGACATGACCATGCATCATAATCCTAAGACGCAATTACCAAAGCCGGGGTTGATCATATGGAACGGGGATAATGCGTTTATCCTTCAAGGACAAGATGAGAACGGTGATTGGATCGCTCAACCTGCGGCTTATGATAGAGAAACCGGGCAGGTGACAGCCAAGAATGGCTCTTCCCCCGCAATGCCTATAACAGAGAATGAGATTCTTGATCTTCAAGATGCCATATATGACGCTCAACAAGTTAATGTGGTGTCGCCAGAGAATGATAATGTAGCAAGTGCTGATGCCGAGATAACCTCTGCACCTCCCGTGGAAGATGCGATCAACCAGCCAACGAGTGAGATCGAGACGGAAAGTGACATTGATCAGACAATACAACCTAGCAATGTAGAGACACCTTCCATGGTCATGCGAGAAGATGGTACGCCTGATTTCGTATCGTCAGGTACGGATATGACCTTGGATTTCCTTTATGATAAATATGGCGATAAGATGCCAAGGAAGATCGAGGTGACGAGAAAGTCTTTCGATGAAAGCCTTAAAAAAGCGTCCGATGCCTTGGAAAAGGCGCAAGAGGCATACGATGACGCCCCTATCGGAAAAGAGGATAAGGCCGAGGCCGCATTGATAAAAGCCCGACAAGAATATGAGGCGATCAAGGTCGAGGCTGATTTCTGGGCTAATCTTGATGATGATATCAAGGAGGCCAGCAAGAAGCCGGGTGATGTCATAGCGAAGGAGATCTCCGTGATGGGTGATCCTATGAGCGGAGAGGAGCTTGCGGCCATGATGCTGGCTAATGGGGCGATCAAATTGACACGTGACAGTTACAAGAAAGAGACCGGTGCCGGGAATAATGAGACAGCGAGGATGTTCGGATTGTTCGCCTCTCCGGAGAAAGGCGGTGTTAATATAGAGAGGGCAGGTGAGATATTGGAGCTTGCCGATAGGGAGAATGGAACTAACTTCTTCGATGAGAACGATACGAACGCCGGAAGGGACGCTATCATAGAGGTCTTGTCTTCCGCTCATACACGTGGAGACTTGATCGATTATGTCAAGAGGAACCGTGAGGCGATCGCTGAGCGTGAGAGACAGGCCGAGTACAACGCTTACGCTGAGTGGTGCGAGGAGAATTATCATATGTCCCCGGAAGAATACGAGGCGTATGAGGAAAGCATGGTACGTGATTTCTCGGAGAAACAATTGACTGATGAGGAGCGAGGCGAGCTTGATTCGCAAATCGCGGATGAAATACAGGCCATAATTGACGAACAAAATGAAATAGACGCTATCTTAGCGCAAAATAAACCGATAGAAAATGAAAACATTGAAGGAAATGACGAAAGCGGAGGCGATGGCTTACGCGAGGGAGGCGGCGAGGTATTGCCAAGAGAACAACTTGATCAGACCGGGGGAACTGGAGAGGTTGAGGGAAGAGAATCGGCTGGCCCCGACATTGATCGCACGGATGGAGCTACACAAGAAGGCTCATCAAGGGGACTAGTTCCTTTTGTCGCTCCTTCTCCAAAGGAGAATGAGACCCCATTGGACTATGCCGAGCGAATAGTGGAGGCCAAGAGATTGTTCGATGAGGAGCTAAAGGTTAATACTAACCCTTCCGAGGCGCAGAAAGAGGCCGGGAATTACAAGAAAGGTCATGTAAAGATAAACGGTTTCGATGTTTCCATAGAACAGCCCGTTGGTTCCGTCCGTTCAGGTAAGGACGCTAATGGAAAAGAGTGGTCTGTTACCATGAACAACACTTACGGTTACATTCGAGGTACTGAAAGTGTGGATGGTGATCATATAGACGTATTCTTAGGTCCGGATATGAATAGCGACATGGTGTATGTCGTGGATCAGGTGAATACTGATGGTTCATTCGATGAGCATAAGGTTATGATGGGATTCTCTTCCTTGGAAGACGCTAGGTCCGCTTACTTGTCAAACTATGAGGAAGGCTGGAAAGGGTTAGGCAACATTACCGGGGTAGCGTTGGATGAGTTCAAGAAATGGATCGATTCCTCTAAACGTAAAACAAAACCATTCTCCGAATATAAGGGCATAAAACGTGAGGAGGAAATTCTTCCTCGAAAAGTGAAGAAGTTGTCCTTGGTTGATAAAGACGATTATATTACCTCCGCAGAGCGGAAGCATATAAAAGCGTTTCTGGAGAGTGGATTGAAAGAGGCAAGGGTAAACAACTCTATCTATGAGATTTCTAATATTGGTGATGATGGTGTTTATGAGATCGTAAGGCGGTTTAACTATACCGATCCATTGACCTTGGTGAAAGACGAGAACGGTAAACTAGTTAATAAGCGAGGGGAGGGTGAACATGTTATAAGGGTAAAGCCCACTTTTGAGGAGATAAGGCCGGATAGTGGTATTCGTTTCCGAGAAGTAAAAGATAAGAATGGCGAAAAGTCCTTGGTTGGGTTACATAATATCAGTGAGGAAAAACTTCTAAAAGCATTGAGACAAGGAGGCTTCGCCAATCCGAGTGCGGCCGTTATAGACATATCCAGACAATCGCATACTGGCTATGGTTCCATATCGCTTGTACTTCCCTCTTCCATGATTGAGAAACGTACTGGAAAAAATGCTGGAACTTGGAGTCAAGACGCATGGACACCCATTTATCCAACTATAGAGAGGCAGTTTTCAGGGAAAGGCAGTGACGTATTTTCAAAAGACTTGCAAAAACTTCCAGAGGAAATGCGGTCGACAACCAAAAGTGGGATGGACAGCTATATGGATGGAAGAGGCGAGGATAGTCTTGCTTATATGTATTTATATGAGCAAGGTAAAGCTCCGGAAATAGCCCGTACAAAGCCTTCATATCCGGAGAAAACAAGAACCGAAGTTGAAGATGCCACAAATGGATCGTTCTCCATGAGTGGTTTGTCTGACAAGCAATTGTCCCGTCTGAAAGATGCCTATATGGAATATAAAGGATTTAGTACGGAAGGTTACAATGAGGCGATAAAACTTCGTAGAGCCAAGCTTGAAGAAGCTATAGGTAAAATGAATCCAAGATCAATCCTCTACGAGAAACGTAAGACGGATCTTGAACGAATCGATAAGTATGGATTTGATTACTCTGCGGTAGAAAGCTTCATGAAATCAGTACGTGATGACATAAGCAATTCCGACAAGGTTGATGCTCACGGAACAATGCGCGATTCATGGAATTTCATAGAAGAAAATGGAATGCGAGGCGATTTTAACAAGTGGCTCGATAAATTGAATGAAAGGTACGGGATAAAAGAAATTATTTTTAACGGATTTACTCCTTCCGGTATAAGAAAGTACATTCCTAACACCTTGGAGAACGTATCCAAGTTTATGAAGAAGCAAGGAAGAAGCGCGTCTGTCGGAATAGGTGCGTCGTTCCAAAATTTCGCTGCGAGTTTGCTGGATGCTAAAGGCTCACTGAAAGATATACGCAAGAATAAAGGGAAGCTGACTACGGATCATGCTGACGTTGACGCTTTCAGGGATAAATGGTCTAAGGTATTTCATGAGTTAGGAGAAAAATTGCAACCGGATGCCAAAGGATATGACGACTACGGTCTATACAGGTTGGCGGAAGCGGCACGAAGCAAAGACCCTCAAAAATATATAAAGGAAGAATATGGGATAGATTTTTCTGATGAGGATGTGAAGACGCTGAATGAGATGGTGGATGCCATAAGGAATGAATATCCGGCAATGTACTTCGAGACTAAGTTTGAACGTCCTGTATATTTGGAGGAATTTGCTGCCGCTGTAGTCCCGGATAACGTAGATGGTGACATTCGTAAGGCGATATACGATGCGGGTTTGAAAATATTCACTTATAAAGCCGATGATGAGATATCGAGAAATGAGGCAGTTAAGCAAGCCTCAGAAATTGATGGCGTTCGTTTTCGCTTCATAGGAGAGAAGGGTGCCGCTAATCTTGATAGAGTGGAGGAAGCTACTACTCGTTTGGACAATCTCGCTATTGCCCGTGAGATGGAATCGTCAGGAAAGGAGGCTAAGGCTATCAAGATGGCTACCGGTTGGGAACGTGGAGCCGATAAGAAGTGGAGATATGAGGTGGAAGACTTCGATGTGGATGTGGAGGGTCTCGCTAGGAAAAATAGACTTTACGACAATCTGCCTTGGGGTAAGGAATACGAGGCGTTAAGTGATAAGCTTTTTGATGGAGTGGAGTTGACAGATGAGGAGTCGGATCGCTTTGATGAGCTTTTAGGAATGGCTACCGAATTGAGTGAGTCGTATAAGGAGAATGATGTCCGTTATCTTGACGATTACGTGAAGGACGATAGTCTATTCAAGGAGTATCCGGAACTTAAACAGGTACGTTTGGAGATGTACGATGATCCGGCAAGTAATACGGGGGCAACGTGGTTTAGTGAGCGGAATCTCATACGTGTGAATGAATCGTCTTTAGAGCGAATGGATATTCGAAATATTTTGGTACATGAAGTACAACATGCTATTCAATCAATAGAGGGTTTCGCCCAGGGTGGAAGCATGGAGTACGCACAGGAAAAGTTATTAGACTACTATCTTCAAGATTATACAAGCGTACAATTGCATGAGTTGGCAAATCTAAGAAGATCTGCGGAGAAGCTGGTTGAAAGCGGCCAATATAAACGAATGCCATATGCTGTTAAGCACGTAATTAAAGAGTCGAAAGAGCAAGGTTTTTATCCTATGTGGGCTGATAATTTTGATAATCGAGACGATGCCGTTATTACCGTTTACGACACTTTGGTTGGCTTCACATCTGCTAAACTTGATGAGGCTTCCTATTTTGATAAACGCAAGGCTTATTTATCAATAGCCGGTGAAGTTGAATCCCGAAATGCGACATACCGTATGGATATGACCCCAGAGGAAAGACGTAACAGTCTAGCTTCCGAGACGGAGGACGTGGCACGTGAGGATCAGATATTCTTAGACAACTCTCTTAGTGATAATATGTCTTTGGATAATATAATAGACAGATCTATCAACGATTGGTCTACCAAGCTTAACACCCCTGTTAAGGTAATCCATGACGTGGACGATATAAACGATACGGATGAGAATATGTTGGCCCGTAAGAGAGATTCCAAAGGCTGGTATGATACTTCTACCGGGGAGATAGTCATAGTATCACCTAATTCCACGTCCGTAGGTGACGCTCAAAGGACTTTCCTCCATGAAGTGGTAGGGCATCATGGGTTACGTGAGCTATTCGGGGATGATTTCGATACTTTCCTTGATAACGTGTATCGGAACGCCAACGAGGATATCCGGAAAAATATCATAGACCGGACTAAAGGCAATCCTCTTAACTTGCGTGAGGCTACAGAGGAATACATCGCTGAATTAGCGGAACGTGGTTTCGATAACAAGGCCGAGCGTTCGTTATGGGAAAAGATCAAGGACTCTTTTCTTGATATGTTGAGAAAGGCCGGTATTAGCCTTGATTTCAAGTTATCGGATAATGACCTCCGTTATATTCTCTGGAGAAGCTATAAGAACTTGGAGCAAGGCAACTTGATGGATGTGGCCGAGGATATCGTGATGAGAAATAGATTAGGCCTTAACAATATAAATTTGAACGAAAATGGATCAATCGAAAGAGATATTGAACCTGAAAAAGGAAAACAACCTTCTGAAACAAAAGGTACTGGAAGGGAACTCGAGACAATCGAGGGCGTTAATGAGAACGGAAACGAAAGTGAACGAGACCATATCGACAAACCAAGGGGAGTTGAAAACGCTATTGACGGAACTGAAAACGCAACTGACCGAAATGGAAAAAAGACTGATGGCCAAGTTGACAACGATGGAGACCAACTTGACGGAGGAGATACGGGCGATAGGAGCGGAAGTGTCCGGGATGGAATCGGCGATGAGCGGACTGTCATCGGACGTGCAGGATCTGAAAACAAGGGTAGAGGCGTTGGAGAAAGCGTAAGGGAAAAGACGGATGATTTCGCTTTCGCAGAGAAAACAAAGAAAAACAATGACAAAATCCGGTTCCGGGAGGCTAAAGCGGAAGTGGAGGATGAAGAACCCCTAAACAAGGAAATGGTTGACGCTTGGGATAAAGTGGCATCTTCCGACAGTTTTAAGTTCAAAGAGGCTATGGTTGACTCTTTAACAGCTATAGATGAGTTCTTGAAATTATTGGCCAAGAAAACCAAATCGAAGATACTGGACTATGAGAATCCATATTACGCCCTTATAGCTTTGTCTTCAAAGAATAAGGCGGATATGGATAGTTTCGACTCTAAATTCCTGAATCCTTTGAATGAGGCTATAAGGGCATTGATAGGTGATGCTTCTGAGGTATCTAAGAAAGGTTTAAGAAGAACTTGGGATTGGTCTAAAGGGCCATTAAGGGATTTGGTTAAATATGTACAATCTAAACACGGTATCGAGAGAAACCGTGATATGTCCGTAAGGGATGGCATAGAAACTCTTAAGGCGTTTGACGTGGACGCTTTGTCTAAAATGGGGGTTATTTCCGACTCTGATCTTAAAAACGCTAAAAAAACAGCGGAAAAGGTTGCGGAGGAAAAGGGGAGTGAGGCTTACAAAAAGACGTATGACAAGGTTCTTGGCAAGGAACTAAAGAAAGGTGTTGATAAAGGTAAGGCTGAGCGTTCTGCTGAGATAGCCGCCGATTATCGGAAATCATTTGTCAAATCCGAGATCTATAACAAGGAGATGGATAAATATAAAGAAAAGGTGACCGGAACGTTAATTGATAGGTGGGAAGATTCAAAGAAAGATGTCCTTAATAAGGATCTAGCGTGGGACGAGGAACAAAAGGAGTTGGATCGAGAGGCATTGTCATTCCAATGGAAGTTAGGCGATAATTCTTATGGTGTGATTCTAGGAAAGGACTATAGTGGTTTGTCTTCAGTGTTTAAGTCTTCGGAGGATGGAGCGAATAAAGATAAATGGCTTTCTGACGCTTATGATTTCGTGAGAGATTATGAGTCTACCCACAATATGGTTTTGGTTGATAATCTATGGGATAAGGTTCATAACGTGTCAGAGTATACGTTAAGGAGGCAGTATGAGTCCGGGCTGATAAACAAGTCCTATATGGATAAGAACCTTTCCCGGTTTAAGTACTTTATCCCTTTGAGAGGTTTCTCCGATAATATTGCATCCGATGTTTATGATTACATAGACGCTACGGAGATAAAGATGGGAAACCCAGTGAAAACCGCAAAAGGACGTATCTCTGAGGCTGATAATCCTTTTGCTGGTTTGATACACGTTGGATACGGATCTATTACCGCTGGAAATAGGAACTTGGCGAAACAACGTTTTCTCAATTTAGCTAGCAATCATGACACTGGCGGTCTTATTACCATAGATAATATCTGGGTTCGAAATGTCGGTACCGAGGAAAATCCGGAATGGGTGGAGTCCATTCCGCAAATACCGGATAACGCTTCTGGCGAGGAAGTGGCCAAGGCGGTGAAAGATCATGAGGAAATGATGAGAGAGCTTAGAGAGGAAGGTAAGGCTGAGCTGATTAAAGGAGGTCGATCGGATATACCATATAAAACATTGTATGACCAGAGAAGCCAGCATCAGGTACAGGTTTTCGTGGGAGGTAACAGGTATGTCATGACCGTTAATGGCAATCCCCGATTGGCGCAAGCGGTAAATGGATTGACTAATCCGGATGTGAAGGATGATCTCGCTTACGTCGTAGCTAGGAACTTGAAAACATTTATGGCCGGAGCTTTTACGTCCAAGAACGTGGCGTTCTCGTTTGCCAACTTGATAAGAGATACGCCTTATGCCAATAACTCCGTGTTTGTGACGGAGAACTTTAGGTATTTCAAGGATTTTTCAGGGAACCAGAGGCGAGCGTTATTTGGACTTCGGAGTTTAGGTCGTAATCTGTATAAATACAGAAGGGGAGAGATTGATATTTCTGATAAGGAACAGGCGATATTTAAGGAGTTCATGGATAATGGAGGGGCTACTGGATATACGTTCGTGGAGACGCAAAAGGAATACGCCAAGGATTTAGCGAACAAGTTAGAGAAACTTTCGGATGGTAATATTGGGAAGTTATCCCCCAAAGAACTAGTCTCTACTGTATTTGAGTGCTTTGAGTTCATGGGTAATGTAGCGGAACTTGTGAACCGATATGCGGCGTATAAGACGAGCCGGGAACATGGAAGATCCATTGACCGGTCAATCAATGATGCCAAGGAGGTATCGGTTAACTTTAACAAGAAAGGTGCCGGAAAGAAAACGAAGAGCGATAAATGGTATATTAACACAGCAGCGTGGATATCTGAGTATGGAAGAGATTGGGTGTTGTTCTTTAACGCCGCCGTTCAAAGCATGTATAAGGAATATTCCATGATGAGAAATCATCCAATTAAAGGAATAGGTTCCCGTATAGCCCCACTAATATTCATGGGATCGTCTGTCTCGTTACTCAATAATCTGTTTATGCCTATGCTCTTCGCTTATTTGGGATGGGATAGCGATGATGATGATAGGGATTATTTTGATTCATTGAGCGATCATGAGAGACAGAATAATATATGTATTCGTTTGACTCATGGTCGTTGGCTCAAGATTCCGTTATCTCCGGAGCTTGCCAATTATTTCAAGATCGGAGATATAATTGCCGGACAATTATCTGGTAAAAGGGAAGTGGAGGCTATGGATGTCGTTAAGACAGGGATTGATATGGTATCCCCGTTAAACATAAACTGGGAGTATGATAGTTGGAAGTTCGCTCTAAATCTCCTGCCTACGGTGGTTCAGCCTATCGCCCAAAACGCCTCTAACGTGAATTTTATGGGTAATCCTATCTATAAGACCTCGATGAATAAGGCTAATGATTATGATCCGGAATATACTAAGGTCTACAGGAGTACCAGTACCACTATGGTCGAGTTGTCGAGGGCACTCAACTCGTTAACGGGTGGCGACGATGTCAAGAGAGGCACGAGCTTTAATCCGGCTACTTGGCAGAACATTCTTTCTGGATATACAGGAGGTTTTGGTACCGTGGCATTGGGCGTGTCTGATTTAGTCCTTGATATGCTGTCCGGAGAAAATGGAGATATGCCGGTGAGTCGTTATCCCCTGTTAAGCCGTTTCTTGACCGGAGGGGACAAGGATTTGAAGCTGAGCCGGATGAATTCCATATATAACAAGAAGGTCGTAGACTTTGTCTCGGAAATGGATCATGATTACAAGGGATATCTAAAGAAAATACAGGATACTTCCGTGGACGATTTCGACAGGGCCGGATATATGGTCAAGTTAAACCAGCTGACCGGTAGCGATGATTACAGGAGATCCATGGTATTGTCACAGTACGTGAAGGCCATATCCGATATGGAGAGGTTCCTTCGTGAGGTCGGTAGCGATAATGACTCTCTGGAGAACCAATTGTATGAGTTAAAGTTACAGGCGCTGGAGATATTTGAGGATTCAGATGAGTGATAAGATAGCGGGTGGCGTTGGTGTCACCCGATATCTTTTTACATTTTAAATATATTCACTGATCAAGCCAATAAATGCTACTATCGATATAATAGAGGATATGAATATTATCAAAGTGCTTAACCTAAAAATATATATGGATATAATTTCAAGTAAATTCCATGATTCTGTACCTAGTATCATAAACTGTGTCGTATATTCTTTATATCCGGTTTTTATAGTTTTTTTCTCTATAACACGATAACATCCAATAGGAATTAAGAAAATACCAAGGAACATTAAAAAACGGTATCTTACTTCTGATATGCCGTATGGTGTTGTTGATTCTCTGAATCTAATTCCTTCAAGAATTACTCCTAAAATCCTTGCGTCATACAAATAGATGTTTTTCCCTTTTCCATTAGGTTTCCTAGGCTCGAATTTTTCTTTCCATAATATCTTTTTTAAAATAATATCTCGATTGAAAATATAGACTAATATCGCCGATGCAAGGATTGTCATGCTGTTTAAAAAATCTTCCATATTTATTTTTCAAAAAAGTCAGATTGGTTAATTTTTTTTGTTCTCATGTTACCATTAGACACTTTATGAAGAGTTACTTCATAGTATGGAATAGAAATTCCATTTTCTGTTCTCTCTGAAAACATATTAAAATAGTCTTTATAGTTGGCTTGTGAAGAGTAATGTACATTTGATTGAAACATTCCTAACTTCATTCCATTGAATAATAAATTAGGATTCCAGTCATTACCATAAACACATTTCATCTCATAAATACCTTCTGGAATATTTCTTATATCATACGATGTGTGTTTGTTAATATATACATTCCTAATTATCTTTTTACTAGTTATGTTTTTTAAAATAACAACAGCGTCTTGATCACTTCCATTATTTACCGTTATATAATTATCTTGGCTATCATCATATGAATTAATTCCAAAGTATTCAGTAAATGGAGAATCTCCATTCATAAGATGATTATTCTTATATATATTTGAATCTTCAACTTCTTCAACCATAGGCGCAACCTCTTCAACATAATCATCAATCTGTTGTGTAGGATTTATTGTGTCTGTATTATGGTTATTAATATTGAATAAATTAGCATGGTAAGCTATATATATAGTTATTATTGATATGCAAATAAATATTAATATATTTTTAGAATTAATACTTGTCTTTTCCCTTTTATATGATCGTTTATTGATTGGACTCTTTTTTTGTTTTTGTATATTCTCTATATCAGACTTACTTCTATTTGTTTTGTCTGTGTTTATTGAATTGAAAATATTTTGCCTATAGGAATTTAAGTCATTATCATATTTTGATCTTCGTTCTGGGTCAGATAATACTTCATATGCCTTTTGTATTTTTATAAATATATCATGTGCATTGTCGCTTTTGTTTTTATCAGGATGATATAATAATGCCTTTTGCCTGTATGCTTTTTGTATTTCTTCAAAAGTAGCACATTCAGTAATTCCAAGAATAGTATAGTATGTATTTATAGACATGTTTTGTATTTTTTGCAAAATTACCCAATCTTCACATCTGTTATTCCGTAGGAGGCATGTTTTACGGCATGTCCGTGAATTTTCCAGTAGTACTTACCCTTCCAACGAAGTATATCTTCTATGCGGCTTGCTGTATATATTAGATGACAAAGTAGTATTGTTATTCCACCTTAATCTTTAACGGATATCCGCAGTTAGGGCATTTATATCCACCATCGGTCTCTTTTTGTACTTCGGAAGGGGAGGCGAAAAGTTGCCATACTGGTATTCCTATAGCATTAGCTATATTAGTTATTACTTTTACAGATGGATTGCCCGATATGCTTTGGTTTAAAGCGCTTAAGGTTACATTTAACTTTTCTGCTACTTGCTTAGTAGTCATACCTTGTTCTTCTATAGCTTCTCTTATTCTCATGTTGTTAAGTTATTACTTGCGCAAAGGTATTACATATATGATGTATGCAAGATATATCTTGTTTAAAGATTGTTAATATGTAGATATATCTTGTTTGAATGATACGGAAAACAAGATATATCTTATATATTTGCGGTAAATCAGTCAAAGTAAATCCCCGAAAGCGGAAGTGACTGAGCCGCTAACGGGGACATTGTACAAATATAAACGTGTTCAAACGTTATGGAAAATTTGAATAGTTTGTTGCCTATAAGTGAAAATAATGGCAAAAAGGCGGTTAACGCAAGATCTTTACACTCATTCTTGGAGGCTAAAAGAGATTTTTCGACATGGATTAAAGACAGAATTGATAAGTATGATTTTGTTGAGAATCAGGATTATGTAGTTTTCCCCAATTTTGGTGAAAACCCTAAAGGCGGTAGACCTCAAATAGAATACGCTCTATCCATTGGTATGGCCAAGGAACTGTCCATGGTTGAAGGGAATGAGAAAGGCAAGCAAGCCCGCAAGTATTTTATCGCCTGTGAGGAAAGCAGGAAGGAGCTGTCTCGAAAGGAGATCCTTATGATCGCCTTGAAAGCGGAGGAAGAGAAAGAACAACTCGCTCTGGAGAATAAGGCTTTGCAAGAAGATAACGAGAGGAAGCACGCAAAGATAGCCAAGCTCCAGCCCAAGGCCGATTTCGCAGACAAGGCATTCGATACCTCTGACAAGGTCGATATAGGCATGGCCGCCAAGATACTTAAACTCGGGTTCGGAAGGAATACCCTTTTCAAGAGATTGAAAGAGCTAGGTGTTTTCTTCTCCAACCGTAACGAGCCCAAGCAGAGGTTTATTGATGCCGGGTATTTCGAGATGACCGAGAAATTTATAGAGAGGAGCAATCATCCGGGATTTGTCGTGACGAAGGTCCTCGTTACCCAGAAGGGATTGGCTTATATAAACCATCTTTTGGGCGGTGACCCCGGTGATGGTAAGATTACTAGGATTGTTTGACAGATCCCCTTCCTTGACTATGCCAAGTGTTAAATTGTGACTTGAAAATAGATGTACGGCGTAAGCACGTACGGCCAAGACTTTAACCTTTTGTGACTTGAAAAGTATTTGTGAAATATTAAAAGATTGATTGAATATGAAAGAGAATGAGATTACAGATAAAGAGGCCATCTTCAAACTGCTTGATTTTTATAGGAGTGAGGTTGTTAATCTTAGCGGAAGTTTTAACATGTTGTTTGACGAGGTGCTAAAGATAAAACGTGATATAAGAGAACTGAAAGGGGCAAAGCCCCCGGTTAAGGCAACGATGATACCATTGAAAGGAGGCCGATATGGGAAGTAATATATAAAGCGACTGGATAGCTTCCATGATGGTTGACTCTGGATAATAAGGGTCGGGGGATTACCTTCGGCCCTTATTCATTATCTGCTTGTCTCCTATGGGATGAAGCTATTGATCGTTTTGAGGTATCTAAAATAGAAAACTCCCCAAATCCTCACGGACAAGGGAGTTTTTATTATTTAACTATAATCTATATGAATGGTTTTCAGACAACCTTAAACGATCCGATTCTCACGAACGAGAGCGTTTGTAATATCTAAATCCATATCTAAACAAAGACATACTTAATCATCATTGCCGATCCTCCCGGAATAGCAACGGTGGGTATATCCGTATTAAAATGCTTCCCAATACCACCCAAGGGAAGCGGGAAATATTTATTCAAACTATATTTTATGCCATAAGGAAAGGAGTGTGCCCCCATCCTCCAAAGCTATCCCCTTGACATAAATATACCTCTGGTTCTCACGAAAGAGCGGTATGACATTGATAAAATTATTTTATGAATACAACCTAGTGTAATATCTTTAAGTAATGACTCCGGTCCATCACGGATGAGAGCCATAAGGGGTTATAAATATATAACATACCATATACGCATAAAAAAACGTGGCGCCGTCGCAACTACCAAGACCCGGCGTCCCCACGCCAACATAACAGGTAGTAAGCAACGGCCCACGTCTTATATATAGATTATATATACAAATAACGTGGGCGTATTGTTGCTATCGGCTCCCTGTTATGTTTATAAATTTGGGGAATTTAGGTCTTTATAGGAGACGATATCTTTAACGCCACAATGTGTGTCACGTCTTATATTCTAATCAGTGACTACGCGAATATACTCTCTTTATTTTATATTAGTAAAAAATAAGTCGTATTTTATTTATCTAATATTGATTTTTACAGGGAAAACGTTCATGCGCAAGCTATAAACTCGACTCATTTTTTGGATATGAATCGATATATCCCGTTGATTCTTCTTTGATTATAGAAGGCTTAGGCATATCTTCGGATATGAGCGCACCTATCATGTCTGTCATCAATATATCGTCGTGATTGCCACGACCGGGAATATTCCCGTAACTACCGTCCGGATGTTGCTCGTATTTTGACGCTTCCTTGTACATACGCTCATCCGGGTCTATAAACATATCGTCCTCGAAAGCCACTATGAAATTATCTACCATGTCCTGCTTGGTCTTTTTGTTGGTCTGGAAGCCTATCTTCTTGTATATGCCGTTCCTTATGTCCTCGGGATCCGTCGCCGCACGCATGTAAAGATTGGGGTAGATATCCTCTATCTTTTTCAGTATGCCACGAATATGATCGCCTTCCTCCACGAACTCGGATGCCTCTGATTTTTTCTTATCAAACGTATTGCTCTCGAAGGCGAGAAGGGCGTTCTTGTAGTATCTGGCGATCTTGACGGCTTTGTAGGCGAGCCAGTCATATCGTATATGACCGTGCCATCTGGCTACCACCTCCGGCTTTCCTCCGCTGAATCGTAAATTCCACCTGTTTATAACCGTTATACATGACGGGTCTGAGTTCTTGCTACGTCCACCGACATCGACGATGACAAGATACTCGTTGGATGTCCTTGTATCATCGGGCCTCTTCCAGATCCTCAACAGGCCGTTCGGATTCTTGGTGAGAATTATCCTCTTGGTCTTCTCTGATTGGGATATGTCGCCAATGAACTCCGGGGGTGATACGTATCTTTCCCGCATCACCTCGATCGTATAGATATTGAACACGAGATTACCGGAATACTTGAAACACTCGACATCATCGGATGGTGCCTCGGATGCCATCGATGCGTGATCATGGAACGAGGCCCTTTTCTTGATATACCATTTGATGTGCTCCAGCGTAGCTCCTTTTTCCCATAGAGACCATAGATACTGTCCCGGCTCGCTATTGTCATTAGGGGAGGTCGTGACATCCCTTCCCTCTAATAGATCCAATATGAAAAGCCGGGTCTCTTTCTTGTCCTTGAATCTTATCATGTCGTTCTCGATAAAGAAGAACGGTATGAATAGCGCCTTACGGGATGACGTGCCCTCCTTGGCCATTTGGTACTCATCATAGAAATAACCGGCCATGCCGTTAGCCGTAGACTCGGAGATCTCCATGGTCAACGGTCTCTCCAATATATTCGAGTCTATGTTTGTTATAACCTGCTCCGCCGATTTGCCATCCGTTGTTTTCCAGTAGGCTACCTCCGAGAAGTGTGCCATGGCATAGTCCATACCACGTGTTGACTCGAAATTCTCATAAGATGCCACGGTTATCACATTATCACGTACCTTGTTCCCGGACGGGTCGGTGATTATGGAGTCGGACGCCGAATGCTCGTAAGGGGCGAATTGTAACTTGTCAACACCATATATAAATCCCGGGATATTATCGAGAACCTTTTTATACATGGCCTTGATACGTTTGGCGGTATCTTTCGTCTGGGCTATAATTACGGAATACCATCCTTCCATGACGAATAGCTGTATCCACGCCATATAGAGCTGTACCAAGGTGGAACCTCCCCATTGCCGGGCTTTCAATAATATTATACGGATCGGGACTCCCTTATGCCTCATTTCCTCCAGAACGGATAGCACGTAACGTTGGGCGTAATTAAGCTCGAAGGGGATCATTTCTCCCGCCTCTTTCGACTTGATCTTAAATAACGAGAAAAAGGCGAAGGACGGGTCTCTCGAGCAACGGGCCCAAAATAGCATGTTGGCCACGTCCTCCTCATTTATCCCATCTGAATCCGGGTACAGCTCGTTGAACCTTATCGTGTAGTCCTTTATGGAACCGGCTTTCAGGACATCCTGATACAGATCGTTCTTGAAAACCTCCTCGGTAAGCCACTGTACCCTTATGGGGTAATCATCTATGACAACCCTATGGCTATGCCCCTCCATTCCACGCCCCGTGAATTGGTCGTGCGTGCCGAATATATTTTTCAGCCTCTTGTTATTCTCGGCCAATATAGACTCAACCTCTTCCGTGAACGCTAATTTTCTGTATGACTCCATAGATGATATAGGCTATTAGGAATGACAGCAAGTGTATCCTCCAGTTGAATAAGGGGATAAACGCCATGACGATATTGCTCAATATTATTCTCCAAAGGCTTAGTTTATAGGCGTGATATCTGCGGGCGTAACATCCCATGATAAATCCGGACATGCCGCATGTAGGAACCGGCAATGAGGCTAGTGGTACGAACGAGGCCAAGACGCAAGACACGTAACCGATCAGGCATGTTTTCACACGAGGCTTAAACTGGAATAAGGCGATAAGATTTAATGATAAATGAAATATGTTGGCGTGGGTGAACATGTAAAGGAAATGGTCGTATGGAATGGAATTGGTATCGAAATAGAAATGTTTACCTGCGAGTTGGAGTATGACGCTTGTCAAGGCGATTATTAATGAAGGAATCAGTCTTTTTAGCTTACCTTCCATTTTTCCTTTCCCGGTTGATGCGTTGTATTATCGCCAACGCCCGTGAATAGGATATGTAAAAACAGGGGGCCGTTTGATAGACCGCGAAAGAGGTGATGAAATAAACGGAGCTTCCCTTGAATTCTCTCTTTTTCTCCAGCTCTTTGTAAATCTCATAAATGTCACCGATCATCTTGTTTCTGATCGATCGACCTTTTTCCTTGGTCTTCCCTTTCCTGATCAGCAGGATTCCCCTATACGCTTGAAGGGTGGAGATCCAGAACCTAGAGGCATGGGAGGATATAGCCCTCATTACCGCCTCTCGGTGGGATTTCACTTCCCTCATCTTCAAAGCACGTCTATAAGCTTCGTAAAGCTCCATGTCCCGCTCTGGGATGAAATCTACGCCATTAACCATAAAGAACGCTTGTTTTGGTGAACATCACAAAGATAGAAAATAGATTCACATGTTTGATTATTCTTAGGGTCCATGGGTTAAATAAAATAATCAAAATAACAAAACGGATATACCTTATTATTTTCCTTTGCCTAAAACAAAATCGATTAAGGTATGGCAGATATATCTAACAAAGAGAGATTCAGACAAAGATACGCCAAACGGAATCCGGATCTTAACATGGATGACGAGGAGGCTTACTACGGCTCGGTCAACCAGTTCATGGACGAGTATGAGGGTTACGAGGGAAACTCTAAGAAAATGCGGGAGAACCTATCGAAGAGTCCAGCTTTCGCCGAGTTGATGGTAGCCGCTAGGGATCAGGATGATTTCGATCCTGTGGTGTGGATGGTACAGAACAAGGGGCTTGACTTAAAAGCCTTGGCCGATGATCCCGATTATTCGCAAAAGCTGGCAGACGCTCATAACGCTTACTTGGAGAAACTGGCGAAACAGGACGAGATCGAGAAACAAATGTCGGAGAATATGCCGGCTAGCGTGGAAGGGATAAGGGCGAAAGCCTCGGAGATGGGCCTTTCTGACGATCAAGCGGAGGAGGTTATAGGCAAGATGTATCAAGTCTTGGATGACTTGATCGTCGGTAAATTGGATCCGTCTATTTTCGAGATGATGGCCAAGGGCATGAATTATAACCAAGACGTGGAGGCCGCGCGGGAGGAAGGCGTTGCGGAAGGGATCAACAAGAAAGTTACCGACAAGTTAAAGGATCTTAGCGGTAAGCAGGAAAGGCCGAGAGGGAGGCAAGGCGCACGGCAGGAGAAGCCGGTTACGCAAGACGTGAACAATCCTTTTTTATAATGAGAATAGTAACAATTAATACTTTTGCGATGAATAAATTATTTAAAGACAAGATGTTTTGGGTCAAGACTTTGTTCTTTGTCTTGGCGGTATTGACCGGTGGAGCGGCTATGGCCGTGGAGATCGGGGAGAATGGAAGTGATACGGATCCCAATGATGGCAAGCCGTTGGAGAACGCGACCCCGGACGCCTCCGGTAAGGGTATTGACCAGCAGGGGCAGGGGGCTACTGGATCTGCGGTCACCGACGCTGATCTGGCCGAGAACAAGGTAGAGGATTACGTCAGTAAATTTCAAGCGTACAAATATCCCATGCACACGGATTTCCTCAAGCTCGCCAAGCAAGTCCATGTCAACACGAAGGAACCGGAGCATTACAATATTGGCGAGGCTATAATGGATTGCGTTACCAAGGCGGAGGTGACCAACACGGAAAAGGACGCTGAGGTAAAGCTAAGCTTGTATAAGAATGACGAGAAGTTATTCGCCGAGTGCAACACTGTCTTGGTAGACGGCGTAACCGGATATGATGAGAACGGAAATTCTGACGGTAGCCCGTTAGTCCTCTATGTCATATCCGCAGATAAGGCTAACGGTATTATGGTCTCCGCTCTTAATGGCCCGTTGGATGAAGGAAAAAACATGTATGTGCCGGATTTGAAAGCGGGTACCGGATTGCACATCATGGCACCGGCCATGAGTGAGAGTGAGGTGGAGATCGCCCCGGATTCCGCTTATCCCAAGAAAGAGATCGCCTACTTGCAGAAGAAGGTATGTCCGATCACGTGGACGGAATTCTTCGAGCGTATCAATAAGAAGGCTAAGTGGAACGTGCAAGACTTGAAGGATTGGACTTTGTCTAATTTCCGCAAGAAATGTACACGCACGATGTTGATCGGTGTAGGTACGAAGTTCGTGAAGTATGGCTCCAAGAAAACAGGTACCGAATACGTGTATGCCCAGAAAGGCGTGTTGAGACAATTACGGCTGGGTTACCAGATCGGTTCGACATTGGAGTTCGCCGATCTTATCGGTATCACCCGTATGCTTTTCGGAAAGTACTCGAACACGAACGAGATGGACGTGTATTGCGGTACCAAGTTCATCGAGAAGTTGCTGAACATCGATTTCACGAAACATAAGGATATCTCATTCGTCAAGAAACAGAATATCGGTATCGATATCTCCTCTTTCGAGACCACTTTCGGAAAGTTGAACTTCAAGGTCGAGCATGCCCTTGACGATCTTGGATATGAGGAATGCGCCGTAGCTTTTCCGATGTCCGAGGCCAAGCGTTATTACTACCAGAAAGGAAAAACTCTTACCGTGGATCACTCCAAGGGAGAAGGCGGTGAGGTACGGGAGGCCAAATCCCAATATTATATTCAGGATGACTGCTTGATGCTTACGGGTTATAACTCGATGCTGATCGGTCCGGACGTGACAGTGAGCGGATATAAGCTGTCTATGCTTGACACAGTCGTTTCCAGCGTGGCTTCCCTGAGTTCCGTATCTACACCGAAAAAGGACGATGTGGTTTACTTGACCGTAGCGGACGATACGCACGCCGTCGGATTGTATGTATATGACGGTACAGCATGGAAACCATACAAGGGAGAGATTAACGTGTAAACTGTAATATTGTCAAACAAGACCCACCGGAGCAAACGCACGGTGGGTCTAATAAAATCAATCGAATGATCACGAAAACATATGAGCTGGTAGGCAAGGATAATTGCATGCTCCGTACTATATATTGCGGCACAAGGGTCAGTATGGAGTTCAAGGGCGGTAATTTCATCAATGGCAAGAACGCCTTGCTACGGACTAGCAACCCTTTCGTACAAGACGCTATCGAGAATGATTGCCGATTTGGTACGTCTATCCGGCTCGTCTCTACGTTAAAAGACGATGATGTGTCCGGTGTCCCGGTCATGAGGAACTCGAGAGGCCGGGAAAAACAAGTGAAAGAGGTCAAAACCGTAAAGAACGTAAATGACGCTATCGACTATTTCGCCAAGATGGGCTATAAGGTGGAGAACGATGATATGCTCGAGGAGTTAAAGGATAAATTAAGTGTCTCGTTCCCGAACATGAAATGATATGGAAATTAGCGTGAGCGACATAGTGAGTGAGGTCAAGATCTGTATAGACGAGATCGGGCTTAATGACGCTGAGTTCCTAGGAACGCAGGATAACGAGGAAATGGACACGATTATCAAGTCCAAGATATCGGAGGCGTTGCGCTTCGTGAACGGTAACGCGGACTGGAGCCTGTTGGAACCGAACAAGATAATAACGGACGGAACCATAAAGGACGATCTTGTCGCTCATGTAAGTTTGCCGGAGAACTACTCTCGGATTTGTTACGCTAGGCTATCATCATGGCCTTTATTTATTTCAGATCCTATCTATTGGAACGATAAGGAATACGCCACGCTGTCGGATCCATACGCAACGGGGACATGGGAAAGACCTAAACTGGCGTTGACCATGAGGCCGGGTAAGACATTGGAGCTATATAAAGCGAAGGACAAATCCGACACGTTCGAGATCGGGATCATAACGGACGAGGATATAACGGATAGCTTGGAGGTAAGCCCCAAGCTGAAAAAGGCGCTGATCTATTATATATCCGGTCTCACGTTGCTTACTTACAGGGATCAGCACGCAGACAGCATGTTTAATCAAGCGTTGGTTCTTATGGGTGTCAATCCATCCGGGGCCAACTCCAATCAATAACAAGATTATATAATCATGGTATACATATTCAAAGACAGATTGATTCGGGTTGAGTGGACTATCTATAAAGGGATAAGCCCGGTGAAAGAGGATTTCTCCCGATCTAATGTAAAGGTTTTTCTATTAGGCAATCGGGAGAAATATCTACTTCAAGCGAGAGCGGACAAAGGTACGCTTTATGTAGACATTCCTTCAGGGTTGGAAGAAGGAACTTACTCTATCGAGGCGATATGGGTCAAGAATATGGACCATGTCTTTGATACACGAAGCGTATGCCGCTCCAAGAAAGAGGATCTTTTCTCTATTACCGAATTTGAGAACGAGGCTACGAATATCGGAGAAGGTGTCGTCGTGCTGAAAGTAAAGACCTCTACCGCCACTTATGGCTATGATGGCTTGTCCTCATATGAGCTGGCCGTATTACGTGGGGACTGGAACGGTACGGAAGGAGAGTGGCTGAAGCATGAGCGTTACGTAAGCGTGCTCGATTCCCGTGGTGATAGCGAGGTTGATACCATGAGCCAAAAGGCCATTACTGATGAACTGGAAGCACAAGACAATGCCATAGAGGATATTCGGAAAGATACGGAAAAACTTGGTGATCGTGTGGAGGAAGCGGAGGAAAAGGTTAATAATATGGGGGATGTCGTTGATGAGATCAAGAGCCACGCCCCGGTATCAGCCCGTCCCGCCGGTTTCAAGCCGGACATCGACCTTACCCCGGAGATCACGGTAGACCGTGCTTGGAGAGACCATGAGGGTAACGTTATCCGTGATACGTATATCACCCGGAGGGGATTGCGGAACGAGATAATCGACATCACCAACCAGCAGGTAACGGACTTGAAGCCCGGCTCTGTCGATCCGGATGATCTTTCCGAGGCTACCAAGCAATTGATCGGTAACAAGAGCATAACCAACCTTCCGGACGAGGAGGATATAACCGTTACGGATAACCAGACCTTAAAATTAAAAGACAAGGAATATGCCCCGAAGGATTACTCCGGCATGGGACGTGTGTACCTTCGGAAGCATTACGTGAACGGCGTGAACACGCTCACGCAGCACATGATGAGAAAGCCTAATACCATTTACATCATCCAGTACGACTACTGCTTAGCCGGGCAGACGATCGAGGTGCCGGAGAATTGCGTATTGCGGTTCGAGGGGGGATCGTTGAGAAATGGAGTTTTGAATGGACATAACACCTGTGTTTCAGGGAAGGGAATAACTGAAAATTTGGGACTTGATGGGCTTTTTAAAGACATAAATGTGGTTAATTACAAAGATATAACTGATATATCAGTTGTAATAAATAATCTTCTAAAGGTTTCAAATAGTATATTTATACCTAATGGAACATATACTGCTGCTAATGAAATTACATTAATAGATTATCAAAGCATAAAAGGAGAGTCGTTAAATGTGATAATAAATGTAACGGCTCCCAATAGATTTATTACAGTAAGAGGTTATTATTATAGAAATACGATAGAGAATCTACAGTTAATAGGAACTGGAACACAAGATCATATACCCGGAAGTGGTAATTATATTCCCGGTTTGACTAATGGATCTAGTGATCAAACCGCAATTTTCTTTTATAATTGTCATGAGTCAAAGGTAAAAAATGTTATCATTAAATGGTTTATGCGCGCCATTGAGTATGGACTTAATACATGGACTTCTGAATTGAACGATATAAAGATTTCAAATTGCGACCAAGGTGTCTTTATGGGGAATTGGGTAACAGAAACAAATCTTTTTAAATTTGTTCGTGTTAGTATTTGGATGTGTGGCATAGGTATGCAAATCTATAATGGTTACCTTCATTATTTAGACGAATGCCATGCTGAATTATGCAATACTGGAATAAAGATATGTGGATTCGGCCAAACAGTTCTACATTCATGTTATCTTGAAAGAAATCATAATCGTTCTATCTGGTTCCAAGACTATAATGGAAAAACATTTATACAGGACTGCTACTTTGCATTAGGGCCAAGTAGTACTGATTGGAAAGATAAGCCATATAAGGTCAATGATATATATTTTAATAACTCTTCTAATTGCTATGTCACTTTAGAAAAGTGTTGGTTTAATGCTTTAAATGATATCTTGGTAAATAGGAGTGATTTCTATCTAATAAATTCGAATGAAAGGCATCCATTGGTAGTAAGAGACTGTGTTTATGTAGATAATGTTGGTGGTAGAAAACTTAAGTTAGCATCTTATACAAATATGTGGAATTTAATTAGTAAAGGAGATTTTAAACCACTAAATGCAGTAGAAGATAACTGGATGCCAATTACTGTAAATGGAGATGTTTTAGATTTATCTGACTATCCATTATGTTCTCAGAATTTTAGAATAACAAATGTGTCAAATAATACACGTAATTTTATAGATTTGATAATGCCAACTGTTTCTAATCCACCAACAGTTGATAATATTTACGGGAGTTTAGTGTATAATTTTATATTTAGCAATAAACTTACTGATTCTATCGATTATATAAAATTAAAAAATGTTCTTGGCCCTGATTTTCAATCTATGGATTACATTTTGTTAAAAGGTAGTGAGAATAAAGGGTCAATAGTTAAATTGATATTTGTAACTTCTAATACCGATGGTGGACAATGGATTCTACTTTCAGAAGATTATAGGATAAAAAATAAAATATTACCTATATCATTGGTTCCAAATGCTTCTAAAATGAATGAGGAAGAACTTGATATATACAAGAATCATGATGTTTTTATTAGCTATACAAACAATGGTCTACCTTCGTCTATCCCTGTTTTCTTTGATGGAAACAGATGGAGACGATATGATGGAGAAAGAGCTATAAACCCAGATACTTCCTTATGTAAAAAAATAGGTAATTACTCTGTTGCTCCAAGGTTGGATGCGAATGACTCTCCTTTTGTTTATTATTCAACAGATTTATCGCAATTAATAATTTGGATTGGTGACAGATGGGTGGATGCTAACGGAAGGCCTCCTCACATAACCGTTGGATTTTCTAATCTTAGACCAGATCAATTAGACGATACTTATATTGGAATTTGTTTTTTTGATAAAAGCATCAATAAGCCCATCTGGTGGACAGGATCAAACTGGGTCGACGCCACCGGAGCTACCGTATAACCATTAAAACATTATAATCATGAGACAATTCATATACACGATCATCAGAAAGATATTCAAGCTTGTATTCAGTATCTACAAGCCGAAGGTAAGGACATTGTACAAAGGCCGTAAGAACATTGATCTTACGGAGAACGGCGATCAGCGCATAAGGGTAGGTAAGCCTTTCTATCTGGCCGGGAATACCTATAAATTAGATCAGTTGGATAATACGAGTGTATTCAAACTGGCCCTTTACAAGAAGGAAGGCGAGGATTGGTCAAAGGCTAATGACCTAGACTTGATCTTGAGGCTTAATGCCGGCTACAACATATTTTACGTATAACGAACTAAAGCACGATACATCATGGAAGAGCGAAAAGATATTTGCGAGGGTTACGAGAGGGATAGCGTACAGCAGCTAGACAAGCTGGCCAAGGATAAGAACGAGCGTTTTCCGATCTATCCGTTGACATACATTCAGGCCGTATATGACGCTAGGACGAAAGAGAGGCTTGATTCCATATTATGGAAATGCAACAACGTGTATTTGCCTTGGATGGGATCGGCGGGGGATACCCGTATACAATTGCCTTTCTGGATGAGAAGGAAGGGTATCATAATCACTTACAAGAACCTTGACGAGGAGACGATAACCGAGAAGCTCACCTATGATCTTTGTATCGCCGATGATTTCTTCCGTCTTGACTCCTCTTGGACTAGGATAACGGACGCCCTCCCGGTCGGGGATAACATAACCATAGGATCTAACGGAAATTGGTTTCAGGATGGCGTTGATACCGGCTTCAAGGCACAGGGACCTAAAGGGGACAACGGGCTTACTCCCATGCTTCGCACGGTTAATAACAAGCTTCAATACTCGTATGATGGAGAGGTATGGTATGAGATCTCTGAGTATATCGCCGCTTGGTTCCGCTATCAAGACAATAAGATCCAGATATCACGGGATCAGAAAACATGGTCAGACCTGTCAAAGCCGTTCACGCAAGACCTGTATATAAAAGGGTATGTCGCTACATCGTCAGCCCTGCCCTCTACGGGCGTGAAACAGGGTGATATCTACATGGTAGGCCCTACGTACGCGGCTGAGGACACGGAACATAAGAATCCTATATACCGGATGTACGTGTATAACGATTCAGGATGGAGGGATAACGGGGTTTTCCAAAGCATAGCCGCCGGTGTGGTTCAGACGATCGGGAATAGCGAGACGGAGGTCATGAGCCAAAAGGCTGTTTCATCCATCGTCGGCCTAGACACGTACCCTGTCTTCTCCGATACCAAGCCCTACGTAAAAGGCGATATCGTTAATTACGGCGGTCTCTTGTACGAGTTCACGGCTGATCATGAGGCGGGGGCGTGGATTGGCACGGATGTTGTTGAAAGTAGTCTAAAAAAAGACATTATTCCCAATATTATTTATAACATATCAGCCGTTACTAAAAAATTTGATTATGCAACGTTTAGAGAAGCCGCAAAACTTGTTCCTGTTAGTAAGCGCTTTCCGGGAATGATGATTACGTACTGCACACCAACCGGTTGGCAGATTTGGAAATTACTTTTAGACGATACTATAGAATTAAATAATTATAATTTTGCTGAAGTCATAAAAAATTGGGTAAGGATTTATCCTTTAACAAGTGTAATGTGGGAAAGAACCTCAACTCTATCTTCGGTAAATTTTAGAATGGAAGATTATATAAAGATTGTAGGAATACATACTAGCGATGCTTTTACACTATTTACCTCAAAAGGTCTCAAGCGTTTTTATATAAAGTATTTTGGTAGAATTGGAGAGGGCGAGTCGTTGCGCTATCGTGTAGGGATTTTCTATAATGATGGTGCTGATGATGTTTCCATAGGGACAACAGAAATATTGAGTACAGTGGTTAAGGCCATGACAGAGGAAGAACAGAAAAATATCGCATTAACCATAAAAGGAAATGATATTGTATTTAATTTAATTGTAAATTTGAGTGAACCACAGGTTGATGATAATCACGTATTCACAGTGGATCAAGCGGCATTAAATCCTTCAATCATTTCTGCCTTTCAACTCTACACGAATAAAGGGGATGCCACAAACATTACTTTTACTGCATATAACGAATATTGGGAGGTTGTCCCATTGGATTTAACTTTAAGAAATACTTACTGCATTAAATTATCATTCCCAAAAGCCTCAACAGGAGCAAATGGAAGTTTTGGACTTAACCTGTTTGGTATAATTGATCCTAATTATGCAATAGCTAATAAAAGTATCAGGTTCACTAGATCCTATACAGGATTAAACATTTCAAGATCAGACACGGGGCAAACGTTTGATGTAATTGTTTCTGACACATTTAATGTAGAATGTTACATAAAACAGGATTCAGTTACTGCGTGGATATACGTAAATGGAATATATTGCGGTAAATGGGCCTTTGAGGGTGTTAGTAATAAATGTTTGCTATTTCAACCTACTAGTGAAACGTGGAAAACTTTAGACAGTGTGGACATAATCTGGATTAACGATGTAAATTTCGCAGAAAAATCTTTTGTCAATAACTTAACTACGGATAAATTAGTCGCAAAATCAGTCATAAATAATGATAATCTATCTATAGATTTGTTTACTAAAAGCAAATGTGAACGACGAGGAATAGAACTTGTATCTGGAGAATATAATGCAGCAGGTGCTATCTATAAGCTTCCTTTAGGGGTGAGTGCTAAGTTTCGAATGAAATTTGATTTCAAAGCAAATTTCGATATGAATGCAGGTGAGTCTAGATATATAAAACTTTTGGATATTCCGGTTGTTAATCTTTCATGGAACCATCAATACGATAAGTTATTTAATATATCTTTAATTGCAGGTAAACCTAACAATAAGACACTGAGTGTAAATAATGTCACTATTAACTGTACGATACCTAAATACAATTCAGGAGTTAGAGTTGCGTGGGGTTCTGACACAAATAACGCTTATGTAGAACATATTCCCGATGATATAGCAGTAAAAGCTTTTAGAGGGGAGGATGCTTTTAGTATAAGATTTACCGGAGATCCAACTATCGCTGATAACAAGGACCTAATAATAAGTAATGATGGAGCAGAAATTAAAATAAAGCATGAATTATCCACAAGCAATATTGCGGTTTTTACATTAAGTGATTATTTTACATTGAACGATCTGTATAATGCAATAAAGGAAGATACTAATTTAACTGATTTCGAATTTGATTTTAGATGTATCTCGCAACATACGCCATCAGATTTATTATTATTTGAAAAGATGTACTTCTGCCAAGAGATTCCAAATGGCAACATCTCTCAGGGAGGTGGATTCGATACAGGTAGCCATTGGGATGCTTTCCCGGTATATCTTCCTTTAAAGGACGACAAATGGCATACAGTAGAAATATATATAGACAAAGATAGAACGACAGATACATTAAGAGCCACGCTTGATGGGATCTATAAGTTTAATATATATCGACCTTCGCTAATAACGGATACAATATACAAAGGTATCTGCTATATTGGTGGAGATGCGGATGGTAATAGCGCAAATGTTTCGCTTAGAAATCTTCAGTACGATCTAGGAGAAACAAGTTCGTTTTCTCCTCATATTTGTGTCACCGTAATGCACCATCAAGTAGATGAACCTGATGGATATACCGATCCTTCTCAAGGTGCATATTACTCAGGGATAGGTAAGATCATCACATTTGTGGAAAAAGCGATAAAGAAGGGTTGGAGGCCTATTACGCTTGATCAATTAGATGATTATATATACGGTCGTAATGAAAACATACCAAACAAGTCTCTGTTGCTTACTTTTGACGATTCCATTGTAGAATTATTTACCAATGATAAATTCAGGGGGCTGTTTAGTCAATTTGGAATTAAACCGACAACACTAATGATATCGAAACCATTAAGTGAAGACACCGACAAAATTGTAAGTGCTGCAAATAATGCAGGATACGGCATATTTTTACATGATTCCACTCATAATCTTTATATTGGCTGTTACAAATACTCGGAACTTGGAGCTCATCTTGAAGAAGGAAGAAAAATGATGTTGGACAGATGGGGGATATTTTGTGATAAGATGGGTAATAATTTCGAATGGGGTACTCCCATGAGTTCAAAAGTACAAAGAGATCACGGTTTTTCCATATCATTTGGAGCTACTACATCAACACCACAGGGATTAATATCAAAAGGTAGTAACCCATATTATATGAATCGCATAAATTTACAGAGTACCGATGATTGGACTGTGTGGGACGATCTTTTAGGATATTGTGATTGAAAATAATTAATATGTACCGCTACCTCTCCTACATATCCGACCTAGCGAACTGGGCCAAGTCTATCGCCATAGCCGCCGTTGTCACGGCAATGGACTTCGTGTCACCGATCGAGAACTTCTTGGTGGTGATCCTGTCGCTGGCCTTCATCGATACGTTCTGGGGGCTGGCTGCGGATCACGGTGACTTTAGGAAAAGCAAGTTCATCCGTAGCTGGGTGTACATGCTAGTCTATTTCCTGATCATAATCATCTCGTTCTGGATAGGCGTGATGATGGATATATCGGAGGATAACGCCAAGGCTTTCGTGTCTTGGATCACGTGGGCGATGATATGGTTTTACGGAACCAATATCTTAAAGAACATGGGCAAGGTATTCCCGGATAACAAGGTGATAGCCTTCTTGTATTGGGTTGCCGCCGTAAAATTCATCAATAAGGTCAATTTCTTGGATGAGTATAACAAGACAAAGAATAAAAAAGGCTCCCCAGATCCAAAAGGATAGGGGAGCCGGATAAATTTTAGCTTCCAGTCTTTCGCAAGGGAGGATAGCAAGGTTAACAAAGCGTCACAAATATAGCAATAAAATCAAATAACAATGGCAGAGAAAAAATTACCTAGGGGATTGAGAAATAATAACCCCGGAAACATTAGAATCAACGGAGACTTGTTCCAAGGTGAGGTACGTCCGAGCAGGGACAAGTCGTTTAAGCAGTTCGAGACTATGGCCTATGGCTATCGGGCGATCTTCAAGATCCTGTCTAACTATTACCGGAACTATAAGCTGGACACGATCCGCAAGATGATAGGTCGCTGGGCGCCGGAAAACGAGAACGATACGGACGCTTACGTTAAGGCCGTATCAGATTATGCTGGTATCCCGGCTGATGATCCGATAAATGTAAACGATCGTGAGCAGATGATCCGGATCGTGGCAGCGATGAGTCGGATCGAGAATGGGATAGAGGCTGATATGTCGGATGTTATAGCTGGATGGAATTTACTTTAACAATAACAAGACCTAATGCTGTAGAGGTAAGCGTAAAATAAGATGAAAAAATATATTGGAACAAAACAGATTGAAGCAGAACCTATGACAATGGGCGAAGCTTTTGAGAAAGGATTGCTTAAAGCGGGAAGAGTACCTAACGAAAGCGAGAAGTCAAATGCTGGCTATCATGTGAAGTATCAAGACGGTTACGAGTCATGGAGTCCAGCAGGGCCATTCGAGAAGGCTTATAAGGTCTGTGAGACGTTTACGGATCGTCTCCAAATAGAATTGTCCGAATTATCCGATAAGCAAGAAAAGCTAGGTAAGTTTTTTGGTACGGATATGTTCAAAGGATTGTCAACGCAAAAGCAAGTATTGCTACGTGCACAATTCGGAGCGATGGAAGCTTATAGGCAAATCCTTATTGAGCGCATCCGTATTGAGGAAATCGCAAAATGAAACCGTGGCATATCATATTAATACTAGTGTGCTTGGTAGCCAGTTTCACGGCTGGCTACCATATCCGGGGGGATGTGACTGATAAAGTCGTGTCTAAATCTGATACCGTATTAATAACCGACACGATCCATGACAGTATCCCGTATCCTGTTTACGAGACATTGGTGCGGACGATACCAGAGCCTTTTCCTGTCTACATTACATTAGACGGTGACACGATTAAGGAACCTATATATGTCCCGGTGCCGATAACTCAAAAGGAGTACAAGACGGATGATTACCGGCTGTCAATATCCGGCTATAAGCCTAATCTTGATTACATCGAGGTTTATAGAAGGACTGAGTATATAACCAAGACGATCACCCCCCGTAGATGGGGAATAGGTGTTATTGCCGGTTATGGGATCGGGAAACATGGACTATCACCTTACGTTGGATTGGGTGGATTCTGCAGGATTTGGTGAGGCCTCCATGACTCACGTCCGGGAAGCCCCTATTAACTAGTAATAATAATTCGTCATATGAATAACAAGGGTTGACGTTTTTTTGTTCATGGTTAATTTAATATTAGTTTGATGGTGACTTCGTGAGAACGAACCGGAAAGGGAAGATGAAGAAAAAAGAATCTTCCCTAAATAATCGGATCGGAAGTTTGATTATTTTTTCATGCCACGCACGACGGGAAGATTCTTATATGTCTTTCTGCCGTGCATTTTTTGTGCCCGGCTTTGATAGTAAAACAAACCACGAAATAAAAAGTTTATGAATAAGGTGGAAATTTTTTACAAAAAAGTGATAGAGGCTGTCTGCAAGGAGTGCGGAACCGATCCGGTAATGATGTTTAGCAACAACAAGGAGAGGAACGTTGACGCTAGGGGAGTGGCTATAACCATACTGGCCGATCGCAAGTTGAGCGACAATATCATATCCGATCTGACGGGGATGACGAGGCAGGCGGTCAACAGGATGCGTAACTTGTACCCGGACAGAATAAGGAGGAGTTACTATCTGAGAAGAACGGTGGAGAGCGTGAAAGAGGAGCTATCCGGTACGGTCTGAGGGTGCGTTATGTTGTAAGGCATGTGATTTGTCTATGAAAAAATTTTCATATAACAAAATTTTATGCGACATTTGCGGAATAAAAGGTGATTTTTATAGCCTCGTCAAGTAACCAGCCTTGGCTGAGGCTTTACTTTTAACACCTTATATCTTAAAAAATGTATATTCTAAATAGATCATGAAAAAATATGACAGCGATCGTAGGAGTTTTAAATAAACATGCTGTAGCTATTGCGGCGGATAGCGCAATTACTACAACGGGTCTATCTAGACGAAAGGTCTTTAATCGGGGGAATAAAATATTCACGTTGTCTAAATTTCATCCAGTAGGCGTTATGATTTATAATAACGCTGCATTAGAGGGAGTGCCTTGGGATGTTATAATTAAACTTTATAGAAGGTCTTTGGGAGATAAATCTTTTCCAAAATTGGAGGATTATAAAAAAGATTTCATAAGATTTATCTATAAAAAGAATTTTTTTATAGATAAATCAATTCAGTTAAGCTATTTAAGTGCGTCTGTTCAGTTTATCATTACTAATCTTATCGGGAATGAGGCTGGTCGATTGTGTGGAGGTATAAGGGATGACAATCATGATGATTTTTTGTCACAGATGAAAAGATTAATGAGACAGTATTCTGATTTATATTCTTCCACAAAACAATGTGAGTCTCTAAGTGGTTATAAGATTGATGATTTCGTTAAGTATTCATCAAAAGTTTTTGATGACCTAATCAATTCTCTAAATCAGATATCTCCAGATAAGGAATTTAGGGAATATGCGGAGACTCTTATTTTCAATATGATAAAATCAGAGCATGATAATCTCCCTTTTACAGGTATAGTTTTTGTTGGTTATGGTGAAGATGATATATATCCTAAATTGGATCCTGTTAATATTTCATTGGTCATAGACAACAAGCTTCGATATTATGATGATATAAATAATTCTGTTGAGATATCGGATAAAAATTCATCTGCGATTCAGCCTTTCGCTCAAACTGATGTTATGGATACAGTTTTACTAGGTATCGATCCCAAATTAGAAAAGTTGTTTATTGAAAATTTTAAAAAGACGATAACTAAATATGGAAACATGATCGCAGAAGGTGTAGATAGAATTGATCCTCAAATGGCCGCCAAGATACGGGACTTGGATATAAGCGGAGTTGTCAATGAATTTAGAATATTGAATAGGGAATTGAAAAGAAAGCAATATATTATACCTCTAGTAAGGGCTATCTCTTCTTTAGAGAAAGAAGATTTAATAGATGTGGCAGAAAGTTTGATATCATTGACTTCCTTAAAAAGAAGGATGACCTTTGAGGAAGAGAGTGTGGGCGGTCCGGTAGATGTGGCTGTTATTTCTAAGGGGGACGGATTTATTTGGATAAAAAGAAAACATTATTTTGACCCGAATTTAAATGATCATTTTTTTAAAAACTATTATAGATAATACATATGGGAACGTTATTACAGTCTGATGCAGGTTATTTGTTCGCTCTTGATAATGATGTTATCATGAATGAACCTAATGAATTGGATGCCTATATAAAATCAAAAAGGATCCAAGAATGTAAAGATTCATTAGAGGATGGTATGAGCCTTGATGAAATATCGGAGGTCGTTTCCAATAGGTTAGTTGATCTTATAAAAAAACAATTAACAAGGGAATAGTATTCTATATTTCTTTATAACAAAAAAGCGTCGTCAACACAAATTGGCGGCGCTTTTTTTGTCTCATCCCCTTCCGCAAAGAACTAGCAACAACCTCGCAACAAGCTAGCAAGGAGATATTTATTTAGCAAGGCACTTCTCTGGATTTTTGTGGTGCCGGGATAACCCGGAATAACCATAAAATTCATGATATATGGAAGCAGAGAAAATCATTAAGGAGAAAGAGATCGTCCATGAGGATGAGCACAAGGATTACGCAAGCAAGGGCGTGGGTAACGCCGGCTTGACATTGGGTATCATTGGTACGGCTCTTGGAGCTTGGGCGGTGTCACGTAACCGTGGCGGCTTGTTCGGCGGTGGCTGGGGAGCCGGTATGCCGGAGAACGTTAACATCAACACGACCACAGGAGGCGGTGGTGGTTCCGGGGTAGGCGCTCCGACTGCGTTCATGGCTTGGGAAAAGGGCTGTGAGGAGGCGTTATCGCTTACAAACGCAATGTGGGGATTGAAAGTCTCAGGTATGCAAGCCGATTACGATCACCGCCAGACGGATATCGCCGAGAAATTCGCCTTGTGGAAGTCACAGGTAGACGCTGATTTCGGATTGTACAAGTCACAGGTAGACGCTGATTTTGGTCTATACAAGAACCAAAGAGACCAGTTCGATGTCTTGAAGGCTCAGATCGATGAATTGAGGTGTCAGGTGGCTGTAGGTTCGGCGATTCGTCCTTACCAAGACAAGTTGCTTCAATGCGAGATCGAGAAGGCGTTCACGGCTAGTGTCAATTACACCGATCGTAGAACCAGCCGTATGATCACGGGAGAATTGGTATTGCCAAATACCCCTACGGTAACAGGCTATCCTAGCTACAATCCGTGCTCATGCCCGGCATCCGCTCCGGCACCTACGGCTTAAGGTAAAGTTAGTGGCTTGTGCTCCCTAGGGGGCGCTTGCCGCTTTCCTTTTTTTAACCACTAACAGTATTATCATGCAGACAAATGTTTTTTTAGGGGGGAGTGACCCTGTATTAGGTAGCAACCCTTATAATCCGAATATAAGCGAGATAGAAGCAAACATTCAGCGTCTCCAGCAAGCGCAGCAACAGATGGAGATTCAGAAGCAACGTATGCTTAACCCTTCTGCGCAACAGGCCCAAAGCCGTAATCCGGTGTGGGACGAGATAGATAAGCTCGTTAGCGAGATGTCGGATAGCGAGTTCGAAATGGTCAATAACAATCCGGAGTATCAACAGTCCTACCAGAAGGTAATGGCTATCCTTAACCGTGAATACATGCGCGTCATGCGTCCGTTGGTGGAGGAGAGCAAGGATGGCAAGGCCGCCTTGGAGGAATTGTTGGGAATGGCCAAGAAGATAAAGAAATCGGCCTCAGAGAATGTTAACAAGAACATGGCGTTGTTCGCTGAGTACACGGCCAAATACGCCGATATGCCATACGCCGACTTCCTTAAATTGAAGAATAGCGGAAAAGGAGGTAAAAAATGACACGTGAGGAAGGTATGCTTATCGAATTGATCGATAAGGTCAAGAGACAAGGGTATGCTATCAATACCTTGAGAGAGGAAGTGGAACAATTAAAGAAAGAGTCATATGGAACTAAAGCAACAAGCTCTAGAGCTAAAAAGCAGGCTAATTAACTCGGTGGAGATATGGGCGGAGGAAAGGGTTGACTCTTTCGTCTCCGGTAACACGGCTTTCAAGCCCCTTGGCAAGTATCTGAAAAGAGGTGTCCACAACATCCTCGTGCAAAAGGACAAGGAGATCACCGATAAGGTGGAGGGTTTCATGATGTTCGTCGCTGACGAGAACGGCAATTACGATAAGGAAGAGTTATTCGATGACGCTATGAACGTATTCAAGAGCATGAAGCCGTATAAGTTCGAGCAAGGATTCTTGAAGGGTACGATCGGGGAGGGATCTATATTGGTGGAACTTCCGGATAACGCTCTTATGAATTTTATCCTAGGCGAAACGAACGCTATCCGTATAACGGAAGCGGATTTTTTGGAGTTGAAATCAATATTTACCGAATAATAATATGATATATGAGATACAAGGAACAGATAAGGGAGTACCAAGCCAAGGGACTAGGCTCCGAGAAGAAGATGTGGGCCTCCATAGACGTGATGGAGGAGGCTATGGAAAAGTTAAGGGAGAAAGACCCGGAGGCGTATGACGAGGCTATGCGTGATTTACATGAGGTTTTTTGTGGGCCTCATTATAATGAGTGCTTTGCTAGGATGGACGTGGCGGCAATGCGTCATAAAGGCAAGGCGGGAGAACATAAAGGTGAGCACTGGAATATGGAGCAGGTGGCTACCGCTATAAAAGGTATGAGCATCCCGGGAAATACCAACATATGGGACGTGTACGTTGCTCTTAACGCGAACTGGCATGACAAGGAGATTAAATTCACGGAATGGTTTGACCATGACGCTGAAAAGAAAATCATCGAGGACGCTATAAATTTCTATTTCCTTGACGATGACGCTCCTGAAGGCAAGGTTTGGATTTATATGTGTGCCATGGATGACTAAGACACGATCACATAACAAGAAAAGAAACGATTCTGTAAGACGGGAGATAGACCGCCTTATAGAATCGTTGTCGTTCGAGCCTATAAACTTTCATGAGATTAAGGCTAGGATAAGGCACCTAATGAGCATAGAAGGGAAAAGAAAGTGATATTACACTTTATCCTCTATGCTGACATCAAGGCTTGTCGTGCCTTATTGAGCGCATCTTGATTAACCTGTCCGTTGATTGCGTTCATTTGATCAGCTGGGACACCTTGGATATTTCCACCTTGCTCAACTACTTGTTTGTTGGATTGAATGGACTGAAGTATCTGGTCTGATCCGGGGTAATATGATAGTGATAACATTTGCTCCGCGGAAATGGCTCCGGCCATCCATAATTCCTTCACCAAGTCGTTTAGCATCATTCTAGCTACCGGAGATTCAGCGGATTCCTTGATGTTGACCTTGAAATCTATATCTTGGACTGTCTTCGGGTCATACTCATTATAAGTGGCATAACCTGCGGATCTCTCCATCGATATGTTCCTTGGGGATTGATAATATTGATGGATCGTTTTCATCTTCTTGCGAGCGATCTCGGCCTCGAACGTGGAGAACTTGGTTAGTAACGTAGCGATAGATGTAGTGGAGTTCTGTGTTTCCATGGCATATCTGCTTGCCGCTGTTGATCCCGACGGGGTTTTCCCTTGCAAGGCTTCCGACACGGACGTTATATCGTTTATGAAACTCAATTGTAATTGCAATAGCTCCGTGGTACCGATATTGGTAGAGTTCGATGTTATGACTTCCGGTTTGTTCCCGCTCTTGGACGGCTCGTAAAAAATAAATGATCCGATCTCAACGAATTGCTCGGCGAACTCACGATTGGACATCCCGTCCGGAACGGAGTCTTTAGGGATCATCTTTACTCCCTTTACCGCTGATTGGATAGCCAAGTCGTTAAGCATGATCAGCCGGTTGATGTATCGTTGCTGATCTATGATAACGGAAATAAAAGGAACTGTCCGTCCATTCACCAAATAGTGTAGCTTGTAAATATAGGGGTGAGACTTATATTCATAAGGCGTGTCATACTCGGTAAGTACACGTCCGTCCGGTGATAGCATTTGGAAATGCCAATATTGATCTATTATATAGGTGTATTCTATCAATGGGATCTCCTCCGGAGGTAATCCCTGTGACATTCCCATACGCATACGATCCTCATTCTCTCTCTTGATAACAGGAAGATCGCTAAGCTCTATCCTGTATATAGGATCATCGGTGTCCATGATATCCACGCAACGGTATCTAGGCTTATTCTCCAATGTCCAAACATGGTAGGTCCGGCACAGGTCGGCGGCGGGAGGCGTGTCGAAAGACTCGTCCATGAAACGATCCGTCTGCTGGGTTCCCAGATTTTCCATACGATTGAGCCAAGATGAGTAAATCTCCTCCAATTGCCTGTAATCATACTCGGACTCCGCTAATACCGAGGCCAGCTCGCCTAATGTATAGTCACGGATCTCCCCGATCAAGGAATCATCCCAGTGCCTTGGATCATTGGCTTTCGACTCATAGAAGAAATAGGAAGGGTTGACCACGTAGGTGTAGCTGTCCTCTATATCGTCATGGCTAGACCATTCTTCCGTTACCACGGCGCATCCTCCGCAAATAAACTCTATCATTTCGGAGGTGAGGACATCTTTCATAAGGTTATTTTCCCAGTTGGTCTGTAAAGCGTCCGTCATCATCTGTGACTTGGTATCCGCGTCTTTCTGCCGGGCGAAACATACGGGAAGGGTAGCGGTCTTTGCGTATAACCCCGCCAAAGTATTTACGATCTTGAAAAGATGATTGTTCTGCAAAGCGACCCCTCCCGTACGCCTCGCTATCCTATCGCGTTCCTTCACCCTTTCCCCGTCCTTGTCCACCACGATATCACCCCATTGGTCACCGAACACGTAACGGAAATTGCGAAGACGGGTGGCCCTGAAATCGCTAAGGTTTTCCCAAGCGTTTTGGCACCTAGACAGTAAAGGTATGTTGGTCTTGTCCGTGCCTGATATCTTGATGCGGTGCTTGACGCTATCAACCGTCGTGGGGCGTCGGGAAAACCGAGATTTAGGAATAAGTCGTTTCATGATTGGTCTTTTTAATCGCAAATAAATCGAATAAAAGGACTTGGTTTTGTCAGAATAACCAAAATAACAAAATAATCATACCTAAAGCCCTATTTTTGCCAGAAAAGGATCACAAATGACATATGAGTTTGAATATATAAAGGCGATAGATAAATGCGAGATGCTATCCAGCTTCGAGGGACGTGATCTCGTCGGGGATAGCGGGGAAAGCCTATATCTAAAGATAAAGATAACGGAACAGGACAGGCCTCTTATAAGGACATATCTGGAACAGGCGGCGAGGGTTCTTGAAGAAGGTATGGCCAAAATCATAACCTCTTCCGCTTATTCGGAAAAAGGGTTCGTATGGGAGGTCAGGACGGAGGATACACGTTGGAATGTCAACAGGAAACTGGACGAGAACCTGTTGGACGCTCTGGTAGGTTATTCTATGATGAGTTGGCTTTCTGATCGGAAGCCTGATAGGATAGGGGTTTATAAATCTTTGTGGGAGGATATGTCCGTCATGTGCGTGAAGAACATATACAGGAAGAATCCCCCGCTATTAAAAAAAGCATGATATGGACATAAATCTAGGTTGGACATATTTAAAGCATGACATAGACCAGTGGACGTGGAGGCTGGGAGATATGAGAAAGGAGGATCCCGGTAAAAGATTCTCCTCGCAGTCCGATGATAACGAGGCCGATGATACTTTTATAAGACGCAAGATAGAGGAGGCGGTGGCGACCTTAAAGGTTTCCTTGTCCGGTATCTTGAAGGATATACCCGGCGATTCGGATGATTCATTGGATACCGATGCCGTGAATTGGGTGTTGCGCATGAAGGATCGTCGTGGAGGATATGATGGCGAGTCGTTGGCGACCTTGGCCCATAAATACGTGGTGTGGTTCGTCCTTTGGAACTGGAGCTTGATTTACTTTGAGGAACTATCCGTCAAGCTAGAGGAGGAGTTAAAGGGAATAGCGTCCATGATAGAGGAAACCGCCTATTCAAGGAAAGCCCCGCGAAAGTGCAAGAGGAAGCCGTTTAAGGATATCGATGATGTCATTGTTGATGATGTCATTATAGAAACAGGAGAAATATGAGAGACAGGAAAATCATACAGCCACGTGTCGATATGCGTGGATTTGAGTTAACGATAACGCTATTGAGGTGCGAGATTGAGTATGACGTGGATTTCGAGACATGGAAGGTTGGGGATGTATCGGGCCTTCCCGGAAAGGAAAGAGCTGGGCTGGAGACCTCAGAGGAAACGGCGGATTGGATGTTTCGTCAAGTGAATGATGCGTTGTCGGAGGCTACCGGCCATTTACGGGCGTTTTCACCTTGGGTTCAGAGCCGCGCCGTAACGGACGAGGTGAAGGATGATAGGGAATGGATCATAAACTTGGTGATGGAAAGAGGATGGCGTGGGGATCCGAGGAGATTGGCCGTTTATATCCACCGTTTCGTGGTTGATAGCGTATTATCTTTTTGGTATAGGATGGTAGATCCATCTAGGGTACAGATGTACGCCTCTCAAAAGGAGGTGGATAGAAGAAATATCATAAACGAGGCAAGGGAGACACGGGTTAAGGATGTTTATTTCAGATTATAGATCATGGGAAAAGGTTTTGAGAATGGTCACATGAAGATGGGAGGAAGGGAGAAGGGAACCCGGAATAAGAACACGGAGATAAAGAATTTTTTCCGTGATTTCGTAATCGACAATCAGGAAGAGTTCAAGAAAGCTTTCCTCAAGCTAAAGGATAAGGATAAATGCGCTGTTTATTTAAAGGCTAGTGAGTTCGTGGTACCAAAGGTATCCTCTATAAAGTTCGAGGACGCTAAAAACACTAATTCCGCTATTGAGTTGTTGAAGGTAGCGGCCAGTTACAAGCAAAAAAAATGACATATACCCCCGGCTAGGCCGAGGGGTACTTTAACGCATCCTCCAATCCCTTCTAGTCTCGAATCTTACTCTGGTTCCTGATAATGTATCTAAATCATATAGGTTTGAGAAATAAACGAGCCGATAGTATTTAAAAGCCCTTTGCCTAAGAGATTTAAGCCGAGACCAATTTTTCCTATCCGCGCTTACGAATACGGCTATCTTGATTTTTGAGGACTCATCCTTTCGTAAACCCAACGTCCTAAGATCGACTAGTACCTTCAAAGAGAAAGGATCTCCTAACGTCAAGGCACGTGTGATCGCTATGCCTTTTCTGGTATCTTCCGAGACATATTTTTCCAGTGAGTACAAGGCGTTACCTATTTGCACTACCGAGCTTGGATAATCTTGCGCCATGGCCTTGACCTCTTCCCCTACGAAAGTGGAGAATTCCCCGGTGTCCAAAGAATATACATAATGCTTTCTAGTCCCTTTGGGATAAATATGCAATAGGGAATTCGTATAATCATAGGCAATTTTACAAGTTCGCAATGTCTCTACGAAAGTTTCCGTGTCCGGGATGAAAAGATCGCTAAAATCCGGGTTGACATTAAAGAATGTCTCATCAATATTTACTCCTTCCAACGATGACGATAAAAGGCTGATATCGGAGCCTTGCAATAATTTAAGGCCACGCTCGGTACTGAATACTATCGAGGAATCCAGTTGCGTGATACTATCCGGATTATTGCAAACATCCCTGCTTATAGGTTGGATGGAGGAATACAATCCCGCGTCCGATAATTGCAAGGCCCATATCCCATCGGAAGAGAAAGCGTATAAGGGAAACTGCCCGAATTGCCCTTGGGACAGCGCTTTCGTGGTGGATCGGATACCTACGATCTCACCGGTTCCCACCGTGTTTATTCCTGCCAACGGGAAATAAAACGGGTTATTGACCTCGGACGTATATATCTTGTTTGGCATATTGACCGACTTGTCCGTTGATATTGGTGTGCTATCGCTGCCCGGTTTAAATATGATCGGGGCGTATGAGTCGAAATAGTAAGCCCCGTTCAGCGTGTTATGCGGAGAGAGGGTAACGATCGCTTGGTATCCGTCCGAGTTTCGTGTTATCACCATCTTGTATGCGTTAGCGTTGGGGTAATATAGGTAATGCAAATTGATACCAAGGTTATATGAGGAGGATGTTTGAACGACGATATCCTTTTCTCCTTCTCTTATGAAAACCTTTATGCTCAACGTGCTGCTACCGTCGTTGTACGTTACCATGGACTCCGGAGGATAACCGTCAAATAGTATCCTTTTTATATTAGCTATATTTAACCGCTGGTTATAAGTATAGGAATAATCAGGTATTAGCCAATCTAAATTCTGGTACCCGTCCGCGTCAACAAGTTGCTCTCGATTTTGCAACGATCCCAGCACATTATCCTCTAAAGTTAGAGAGCGTCTTTCACCCCCGTTATAACCGCACAAGTCCTCATACGCTATGCTTGCTACTTTGTAAAACAATGAATTATCCGGCACCTTATTATCCATGGCCTTTCCGGGTAAGACGAGTTGATCGGTATAACCTGATCCCGGCAGGGCTATGGACAAGGCTTCCTCGAATGTATGCCTGTTGTAATATCCTCCACCTATAGAGTACACCCCGAAACCGTTATCGTCTGATATTTTTTGTGCCCTATTAATCTCCCCATAATAATCAAAGGTGTATATTGGCGGCGTTATGAATATATCAAGGCTTTTAACTATGTCCTTCCACCATTCCCTTTGATTCCCCATTCCGCTGACTTTGTAATTAATGGAGCATACCACTGAGGATATAATGAAGTTTACAATGATCTTTGCGTCAAAATCCTCTGTGTCCACGTCAATAGTAAATGGAACGTGAGGAGTTACTCCGGACGATGGTATCATCAGTATCGGGGCTGATTGCATGTAAGACGTTCCGTCATATAGTCTATAAGCGTAACGAATAAAGAACGGATATATAAACATGCCTCGATCTACACTTCTCTCCCTGATAAATTTTGAGACATATCCCATCACGGAATTACTGATAGTTGATAGTTGATCTTCCGTAAAGGCTCCATCATAGGGCGGATCAACGGATACGGACAATTGTTCGGTCTTATCCAATGATCCTACCAATCCGAATGACAGGATAGGGAAGGGGGGCTTATCTCCTAATTCCTTATAAAACTCTCCATCCCAAAGTAAATATCTTATAGGATCTTCGCTTATTACAATCAAGGTGTTTCCTATGGACGTGATAGCTTTGGGAATTTTGTCATATTGGTTCGCTCCAATAAGATGGGTCGTTCCGTCCGTATCCGCATAGCGTAAAACATTCGTCTGGAAAAAGATATAGTGAAGGAGATCCTTTGTCCGATGCACGTACATAAGTATCGATCCTTCCGGAAGGGTTATGCCTAGTTCTTTTGGAGGCTGTATATTCACCAGTTCGCCATTCTTTGGTATCAGATTCACGCATTCTGATAATTCCCCCTCGTTTCCAATAGATGGAGAACGGTGTATCCCATAGGATAATGAAATATCTTGCTGTTCCATTTTTTGCGATAAAATTATATGATATAAGTAATAGGTTTTGACATATTGATCAAAACCTATTGCATTTAGATGGCCTTGATGTGCCTGTTATGATATCTCTGAAATTAGGCAACTGCAAATAGAACGAGAATCTGCTTAACGGTCTCCATCGTTCAAGCAATGATCGGTTACACTCATTCCATCCATCTTTTCCGAAGCGGATATCCAAGGCATTAGTTATCTTACGCACGATAGACTGGATGTATGGTACATTTGCCCTGTTCCCAATGGAAGGGGTATAAATACATATTTTGTATATTCCTCCATTATTACAATCCCAGTTTCCCCTGTAAAAAGTGATATGGGCTTTGTCTAGTATCGCCTCGTCTGACAAGCTTATAAATCCGTTGTAACATCCGACGTACCTAGCTTCGAATACTTTTAATCCAGTGGACGATCGAAGAAGCTTTTTCAATCCTCTCTCGTCCCGGACAATTTGGCTTATTCCCATGAATTAATGATTATATAGTCCCCGCAATCTTCAATATACTTTATTCCGGCACTATCAAGAGTATTCTCTATGTCCACTTGGCACAGGCAAGATTCCGGTATGATATTGTCATACCCTTCCGCTGGGATCATTTTCGTGATTTGCGGGAAATGATCCTCTAGTTGTTTAGGGGATTGTATTTCTACATCCCCGTCGTAAATAAGTACGCACATGTTATTTAAATTATGAGCCTTCCCATGAAGGCTCGGTTAATACTATTCATTTTTGCTACGTTTCTCGATCATATAAATATTTTTACCATCATTTACCGTGACCAGAAATAACTTATCGCAATTTAGACATTTGCAATTATATAACCCACAGAGAAAAGATCCCTTTATGTATCTAGTCGAATGACAGAATGGGCATTTTATTGAATTATCCATAATTTTCAGGTATTATCATCCAGTGTGTAATGTCTTCATCATCAACATGACCATTTGACAAAGCCCACATACTTTTATTATATCCTTTATTCTCTCTTAACCAGCCTAAGACAAGATGTCTTATAGAATTTATATCAAATAACAGAACCTCTTCTCCGGGTGGCGGTAGCCGATCCTTCACGCTTACCCACGGGGATTGTTTTGCCTGCCATTCGGCACCTGCTATAAAACCGTGGTAATATGCAGGGAATACACTACCGCTACTCCTGCTTTCAGCGAAGAGATGAGCCGCTTCTTCTACTGTCTGTCTCATATCAATCTTGCTCATATTTATTTTCTTTTTTAATTAAACCTATCACATATTCGCATCCTGCTTCAAACCCCTTGTTATATCCCATACTATCACGGCCCTTGAAATAAAAAGAACCTAAGCATAACATAAATCCTATTATCATCAATATGAGTCCTAGGCCGAAGAAGGGTTGGGAAAAAGATATATGGAAAGGCTTAAACTGTATTGTCATTCCGGAGGATAATATGAATATTACTGAAAGCATAATGACTGCGGGTAGTATTGCCTTAATCATTTGATCCTCCTTTCAGCAATTCGAGATTGTCATAAACATTCCCAATAACACTTCCTTGGCACACCTCAAAGTCTAGCAGTTCACATGGATTAACCCCATCTAGGGATATGCACCATCCTGTATGTTCATACAAGTCAATTACTTTGGGAAACTCTCTTTTCTCTTCATGTTTCCATGTTGAGAATATAACGGCATAAATACGTCCGCTTGGAGCTTTTATTAAATCCCCCTCGTAAATCTCCTTTCCGTTCTTGTCTTTTAGGCCTGTGTACTGGCCTACGGTAGTTTCATCAACATAAGGTGTTTTATCATAGTTTTCATTAAAATGATAACCATCATCAATGAATTGTCCATGAACACCAATAGCTGTTTCTCCATCATTCCATTGCAATAAATCTCCATACACCCACTCTTTAGTATTAAGATTCTTCCCTCTGAATTTAATCTCACGCATTTGATCCTCCTTTCTCTAAAATATCCTTACAAGCCTTGCTATCACACCTTACCGTTTTTTGATGGAAAGCGCACCAAGCGCCCCCGTTTGCGTCTTCATCCTCGATAAGTCGGCAATCACCGCATTTATCTGTTAGGTATTTCTTGTCAAGGTATCCTTCCTTGATAAGCCATTCAATCATATTCACAACAGCATCTAAGACATTCTTTTTCATAACCTCATGCTTGCAGTCGTATCCCAGTTCTGTGTATTGGATGAACCAATACACGCTATCTTTTGTGATTTCCAAACTTAAATCGGGTCGGTTGCGTTGTGAAATCGTGGCAGGAAGCATGTTTATCAGCTTGGATAGAGACCAAGCCGGGAATGCCATATCTTGATCCACATGATTTTCAACCCTGCCATATTCAAATGCGACCGGTAATTCAAATTCATCCAAATATATGTCTGCCGTATCCGGTCTCACCCCGGCCTCTAACAGGCGTGATGATTGTTTTTTATTCGTGCAAATTTGATTCATATTATAATTCGTTGTTAAAATATTCCTTATTATCCACATTTACCCCTCCTGTATTATGACATCCCCATCCTTATCCGTGAACACGTCCACTAAATCGTAGTAATATTGATCGTCGGACGTGCGGATCATTACCTCCGCTTCCGGGTCTTGCTCTTGTAATAGAGCGATTAGTTCTTTATTTCTCATGATTCACCTCCTTCCTTCAATTCCGCTATGAGCGCATCGGCAAAAGCTACGGCATATTCTGCTTGTGTTTTAAAAGCGCCTTCATAGACTTCTCTGCTTGAATTACTAAGAAACGCTGCCATCATTTCTTTTGCAATCTCATATCTGCGTTGTTCCCAATCAACGGCTTTATCCTCCGTCTTATCTATAACCTCTAGATCCTCTAGAGCGTTGAGTTCCTGTATGAGATCAAGCCCCTCGGAATCCACATAGCGCACCCAATCCTTTTTAGGACAGGCTTCGGAAGATTTGAAGGCGATAACATCAACGATTTCCCCAGTCTTTCTTATTCTCGCTTTCATGTCAATTTGGATTTAATTGTTAATCTATAATTCTTTAATAAATTGTAAAACAATGAGAAAGAAAAACGTATTAATGTCAGCAATTGCGGCTTTAGCATTTGCGGCATGTAGCAGTGATGATGTACTCCTGGAACAAGATACCGGGATTGTAACGAATCCAACAGGAAATGCATGGGTGGCATTGGATATAAAGACACCTTCTGTATCAAGATCTCGTGCATTGCATGATCCTAATAAGG